>Ga0315902_10000140_pt1 | contig 119479 bp, 127 predicted proteins | sample LakEriMetagenome_9_FD_203523 | JGI IMG/M metagenome (GOLD analysis project Ga0315902, IMG submission 203523) | Freshwater fungal communities from buoy surface, Lake Erie, Ohio, United States - Buoy 12 MA117 | ecosystem: Environmental > Aquatic > Freshwater > Lake > Lake biofilm | place: USA...
TAGTCGTCGTCGCCGGGGGCGGCGACGATGCGCTCGGCCACCTCCTTCTGGAACATCAGGGTCAGGGCGTGCGGCGTCCACGGGCCGGTCAGCCACTTGATCAGCAGCGGCGTGCCGACGTTGTAGGGCAGGTTGGAGACGACATGGGCCGGGCCGGTCACGAGGTCGGCCTCGCGCACCTTCAGGGCGTCGCCCTCGACGATCGTCAGCCGCCCCGCGCCGTCGTCCAGCTCGCCCAGCAGGGGCAGGAAGCGGGCGTCCTTCTCGACCAGCACGACGGGGCCGGCGTCGGACTCCAGCAGGGCCCGGGTCAGGCCGCCGGGGCCGGGCCCGACCTCGATCACCGCCCGGCCCTCGAAGGGCCCGGCCAGGCGCACGATCTTGCGGGTGACATTGAGGTCCAGCAGGAAGTGCTGGCCGAAGCTCTTCTTCGCCATCAGCCCGTGGGCATCCAGCGTCTCGCGCAGGGAAGGGAGGTCGCTCACGCCGGGCCGCGGCCCCGGGCGCGCCCTTCGGCCATGGTCGCGGCGAGGCGTATGGCGGCGATCAGGCTGTCGGGCCGGGCCAGGCCCTTGCCGGCGATGTCGAAGCCAACCCCGTGGTCCGGCGAGGTGCGCACGATCGGCAGGCCGAGGGTGACATTGACCCCGCCCCAGAAGTCCAGCGTCTTGACCGGGATCAGGGCCTGGTCGTGGTACAGGCAGACCACGGCGTCATAGCCCTTGCGCGCCTCGGCATGGAACAGGGTGTCGGCGGGCAGCGGGTCGGTGATGGCGATGCCCTCGGCCCGCAGGGCCTCGGCGGCCGGGCGCAGCACCTCGACCTCCTCCAGCCCGATCGCGCCCGCCTCTCCGGCGTGGGGATTGAGCGCCGCCAGGGCCAGCCGGGGACGGGCTATGCCGAAGTCGCGCTGCATGGCCTCGTGCATGACGCGGGCGGTGCGCCGCACCCGCTCGCCGGTGACCAGCTGGGGCACCTCGGCCAGCGGGGCGTGGATGGTGACGAGGCCGGCGCGCAGGTCCAGCGCCGTCAGCATCATCACCGGCCCGCGCGTGCCGCTGTACGGCGCGTCGGCGGTCAGCTCGGCGATGAACTCGGTATGGCCCGGAAAGCGGAAGCCGGCGGCGTAGAGCGGGGCCTTGGCGATCGGGGCGGTGACGAGGCCCGAGGTCTCGCCGGCCAGGGTCAGGGCCACGCCCTGCTCGATCCAGTCGGCCACGGCCAGGGCGTTGGCCGGCTCCGGCCGGCCCGGCGTGGCCTCGACGGGCAGGGGCTGGTGCAGCACCGGCACGCCGCGGGCGAAGCCCGCGGTGGCGTCGCCGGGGGCGTCGATCACCTCGACGGGAACGCCGGCGGCCTGGATCAGCCGGGCGTCGCCCAGCACGGCGAAGGCCAGGGCCGGGTCGTGGCGCAGGTCAGTCCAGGCGCCGGCGACGATCTCCGGGCCGATGCCGGCCGGCTCGCCCAGGCTCAGCGCCAGCGGCGGGCGCATGGACCTACTTGAACTCGATCATGGCGTCGGCGCGCAGGTCGCGGATGTAGCGCCGTTCCAGCGCTGACAACTGCTCGTTCTGCAGCCGCGCCGAGACCTGCTGGGTGCTGGGCAGCTGGGGGCCGCCGGCGCGACGGCCGCAGACGGCGACCAGGTGCAGGCCCAGCGGCGTGCGCACCGGGCCGCTGACCGTGCCGACCTCGGCGGTGCGGGCGATCTGCTGGAACTGCGGGGCCAGGTCGGCCACGTCGCTCTCTCCCAGATCGGCCCCGAGCAGGCCCTGTTCGGAGGTGGCGCGGGCGAGGATGCTGTCGCAGTCCAGGTGCGGCCGCAGGGCCTCGAGGCGGGCGGTTGCGGCCGCGACGTCGGCCTCGGCCGCGGTGTCGTCGGCGGCGATCATCATCTGGCGCAGGGAGACGAGGTTGGTCGCCGCCCCCTCGCGCTTGTCGCGCATGTAGATGATGTAGACTCCGCCCTCGACCGGGATGGGATTCGACAGCTGGCCCGGCTGCAAGGAGTCCAGCGCCTGCTGCACCGACGGCTGCACCGAGCCCTGCACGACCCAGCCGGCGTCGCCGCCGCGCTGCGCCGACGGGGCAGACGAGAACTGGCGGGCAACGTTCATGAACGGCGCGCCCTGGACCATCTGGGCCACCAGTTGGCGGGCCCCCTCCATCGCCGCCTGCTGACCGCCCACACGTGCGGCCTCGATGTAGATCTCGCCGATCAGATACTGGGGGCGGCTGGCCTGTTCGGCGATCTGGCGCAGGGCCTGGTCGATCTGGTTGCGGGTCGGGCGCGAGCGTGCGGCGAAACGGCCGCCGACGAGGGCGCGCCAGCCGGTCTCTGTGCGCACCTGCTCGCGCAGGTTCTGGGGAAGGATGCCGCCGTCCTCCAGAAACCGCAGATAGGCTTCCGGTGCGACCCCGGCGTCCCGGGCCAGTTCGGCCAGCTCGGCGTTGACCTCGTCGTCGGGGATCTCGACCTCGTAGCGGACCAGTTCCTGCTGCTGCAGCTTCTCGTCGATCAGCGCCTGCAGGGCCTGGTTCTGGATCGCCGGCAGGTTCTCGGCGGTCGGCTGTACCTGGGTCATGGCGATCAGCATCAGCATGCGCTGGCGCAGGTCGAAGCCGGTGATGATCTGGTCGTTGACCGTGGCGATCACGCCCTCGGCCATCTCGAACTCGGGCGCTAGAGGGGGCTGGGCTGGAGCCGCCTCGGCGGCCGGATCCAGCGCGCCGGCGGCGGGGGACTGCGCCGGGCTCTGCGGCGAGATTCGCGGTGCCGCCTGGGCGAACACCTGGGTGGCGAGCAGGGCGGCGATCGCGGTGCCGGCCATGTAGCGAGTCAGACGCATGTCTTTTCTGGTTCCCTCGGCGCGACGCCAGCGACGATCGTGGAAGTCCCGGCGGCAGGGCCGGCGCGACCGTCGCGGATCACGAGTCTCGACGCTTTAGCGTGTAGCGCCAAAAGTGGCGAGGGTTAGGCGCACATAGGCACCCTCGGATGGCCCCGACGGTCGTACCCGGGTGTTGTCCTTGCGGTAGCCGATCTCGAACCGCACGCAGCCGTCATCGTACAGCAGGCCAATCTCGGAGCGGGTGAACAGGTCGCGCTGGACGTCGTAGATGCCCGCGCCGGCCACGCCCCAGGGCCCCCTCAGGAACTGCTGTCCCGAGGCCTGGACGAACTCGTAGTTCTGGCGCGCCTCGGCCACGGTTGGCCGGGCCGGCGGATCGAAGGGGTTGGTGCGGTCCACCAGGTAGATGACGCTGGCCAGGTTGCGGGCACCCCAGCGGGCGTCGACGACGGCCTCGGCGCGGCGGATCTCGCCGGAGTCATCGACGGTGGCGTGGGCCCAGCCGCGCACGGCGTCGGCCGGCTCGAACTCGGCCTGCACCACCCAGTCCGAAGCCTCGTCGGCGAGACCGGTCGGGTCATGGAGCTGCGTCGCCGTCGGGGCTGCGGGATCGGCGGCGATGACCCTGAAGGCGGTCTGGCGATCGTCGCGCAGGCTTCGGCCGATGAACAACGAGGCGCTGCGGCCGTCGCCCAGGTCCCCGGTCGCCTGCAGGCCGACGGTCAGGCGCGCGCCGCCTTCCAGCAGGTCATGCCCGGCGAAGCGGTCGATACGAAACAGGCCGGACGCGTCAAGCTCGAGGGTCTGGGCGTCCTCAACCGGGATGCGTGGGTCCAGCTCGGGATCGTTCGAGATCGACAGCTGGGCCATTGGCTCCAGGATCACGTCCGCGCCCGAGGCGAAGCGGCGGATCAGCGGATAACTGAGGTCCACGCCGACAGTGGTACGATAGCGCGACAGCTGAGCCCCGCGCTCCGCGGCCCCGGCCAGGGGTGCCGGCAGGTCGCCAAGGTCATAGAGATCGGCGCGCAGGTCGACGAAGGGCTCGATGCGCGCGCCGCCGGTGATGATGACCCGGCGCCAGTCCAACCGACCGGCCAGGCGCCGGCTATCGACGCCGGAAGCGCCCGCGGGCAGGGCCGCCGTCTCGGGCCGCAGCACCGGTGCCCCGACGTAGACGTCCCGATAGAGGGCTGCCGCCGAGGCCTGCAGCCGCAGACGCCCGCCCAGCACCGGCCCGGCCGGCTCCCACCGACCCTCGACCAGCGGCCCGACCAACGGCAGGGCACCGTCGTCCTCGAACTCGTTGAGCGCCGGGGTCTCGTTGCCGAAGGCGTCGGCTCCGAAGGCGCGCACGCGCAGGGACTGCAGGGCGAAGGCGGCGACCGACAGATAGCTGCGCTCGGTCTGGCGCTCGGCGTAGAGTTGGCTGATCAGCCGCCGCTGGTCGCCGTAGTAGAGGCCGTTGTCCTGATAGGGCGTCTCGATATCGTAGCGGTCGAACAGGGTCTTGTCCGAGGTCCGCTCCGCGGTGAAGCCCCAGCGCCAGGGCCCATCGGGGTCGAACGCCCCGTACGCCAGGAGGTAGCTGCGGTTGTCCTGCGGGCCGAAGCGGACGTCGCGCTCGATGCGGCCATCGCCGTCGAGGTCGAAATCGCCGAAGTTGCGTTCGTAGGTGTAGCCGCCGCGGGCGACCACGACACCGTCGGCAAAGCGCCGCCGCCACTGCAGGTTCAACAGGGGCGCGATCTCGCTGTTGATCTGGGGGCTGATGAGCCAGTCCTCGGACGGCGACACCACGAAGAGATAGGGTGTCTCGACCGACAGGCCGCGGCCGCCGCGATCGTAGTTGATCGACGGCGTCAGGAAGCCGGAGGCGCGCTCCACCGTCGGATCGGGGTGGGCGAATACCGGCAGCCAGAACACCGGCACGTCCTTCACCCGGAACACGGCGTTGCGGTAGACGATCGCCCGCCGCACCTCGTCCTGGACGACCTGCTCGGCCGAGACCGAGATGACTGGCATGGCGACCTTGCCCTCGCCGGCGCACAGGGGACAGGGGCTGAACAGGGCATAGCTGAGCTCGTTGACGGTGGGCGAGCGACGCACGGCGGTGGCGGCCATGAGACTGGCCCCGTTGGCCAGCCGGGTGGCGAAATCGACCGCCACGCCGGCCTGCAGGCCACCCTCCAGTTCGACGCGGCTGGCATAGACGGCCGCGCCGTCGGAGTCGATCAGCTCGACCTCGCCCTCGGCGCTGCCGAGGCCACTGGCCGGGTCGTAGGTCAGGCTGCGGGCGCGCAGGGTGCGGCCGTCGACGCGCAGGAGCGCCCGCTCGACATCGCCGGCGGCGATGATGGCACCGCTGGCGTCACGACCGCCGTGGTCGGCGTCCAGATAGATCGCTCCGGGCGGCAGGCCGTCCGGTCCGGCGGCGGGCGTCGGCGGCCCTGGCGACTGGGCCAGCGCCGGGGCGGCGAGGGCCAGCGCCGCCGCGCCCGAGGCGAGCGCGCGCTTCAGGCCGTATCCCGCTGGTGAACCCGAAAGCCTCATGGCACCTTCCGTCCTGTCAGGCGGACAGCCCCTAGCCGTCTTCGGTATAGATCAGCAAGGTGCTCGCCGCGAGGGCCGCAAGTGCCGGCGGTAGCCAGGCGGCCACGAATGGCGGCACCACCTCGGCCGCGCCGAGCGCCTGCGAAAACTGGTTGAGGAAGAAGAAGCCGAAGCCGAGCACCACCGCGGCGGCGCTCATCCGGGCCAGGTCGCCGAGCCGCATCAGGCGCAAGGAGAAGGCGGCGGCGAGCACCGCCATGGCCGCGAAGGTGAGGGGCAACGAAAGTTGCTGGTGCAGGCGGAGCCGGTAGGCGGTCGAGGAGAAGCCGGCCTGCTCGATGCGCTGGATCTGTCGCCACAGGGACCAGAACGGCGTGGACTGCGGGCGGGCGAACCGTTCGAACGCCTCCTCGTCAGCCAGGGACGAGGGCAGGTCGAGCGTCTGGTAGCTCACGGCACGCTGCCCGACCTGGGCACCGACGGCGTCGACCAGCCGCCAGCGACCGGCCGACAGGGTCGCGGAGGCCGCATCGATTCGCTCGGAGAAGGCTCGGGTGCCGTCGGAGCCGACCGTGTAGATGAAGAAGGCCACGTCCAGCAGCCGGCCGGCGGTGCGATCCTGTCCCGCGGCGCGAATGATCACCTGGCGACCATTGTCACCCTCGCGCAGCCAAACGGCCTCCTGCCGCTCGCCCGGGGTCGAGCCGCTCAGGCGCGTCCTTTCCCGCTGCCACAGGCCGTCGGCGGAGGCGGCCATCGGGCCGAGCGCCGTCACGGTGAGGAGGCCGATGACGAAGGCCAGCGCCGCCGAAGGCAGCACGAAGCGCCAGGCCGAGACGCCCGAGGCGCGCATGGCGATCAGTTCACTGCGCCGGTTGAGCGCAATGTAGGCCCCGAGCGTGCCGAACAGGAAGACGAACGGCAACAGCTGCAGGATCACCGCCGGCGATTTTACCAACATCAGGCCGAAGATGCGCAGGCCGGATAGCTCCGCGTCGTCGCCGACGCCGCGGCTGATCTCGACGTAGTCGATCAGCATGATAAGTCCGCCGATGACGGCAAGGGCCAATCCGAGCGCCCTCAGGGTCTGCAACAGTACATAGCGTTCGATGCGGCCTGGCCGCCAGCGGAGCAGGGCCGTCATGCCGGGGCGCGCCCCGCGGGCAGCAGCTTGCGACGCCAGGAAGTGTAAGCCCGCCGCGGCTTCAGCTCGAGGAACAGCGCCCGGGTGGCCAGCAGGGCCACACCCGCGGGCAGCAGATACTGGAGCAGGTTCAGCCAGGGGTTCCACGTGGCGGCGGCGACGAGGCCGTAACCGGCGACGCGCACAACCAGGAAGGCCCCGGCCGCGCGGGCGATGCGCAGGCCATAGCCGGTGCGGCTGAAGGCACCGCCCAGAATGGCCCACAGGGCGAGGCTCATGGCCGTGAAGCTGTAGAGCGGCGAGGCGAGACGCGCATGCCCCTCTGCCGCAAGCTCGGGGCGGGGCCCCACGGTCCGGACCAGATCCGGCGTGGGCCAAAGCAGCTGGGTCAGCCAAAGGTCGGACGGCCTGTACCGCACGGTCTGCGATTCCGGCACATAGGGCGACAGGTCGAACGGCAGCCGGTCGAAGGACAGCAAGGTCAGAACGCCGTCCGGGGAGTAGCGCTGCATCGAGCCGCCGATCAGGGTGAGGATAGGCGCGCCGTCGACCCGCGAGAACCGCGCCTCCTGGGCGTCCCAGGTGGTCACGTTGTCCCCGCGCTGAAGGTAGATGAAGAGGTTCTTGAGCAGGCCGTTCTGCTCGATCTGCTGGGCATAGACCGTCAGACCGTCCGGCCCCTGGACGAAGCGGCCCTCCTCCACCAACAGGGCGGCAAGGTCGCTGCGGATCGAAAAGACGGTGTCCCGGGCCTCGCGCTGTGCCCAAGGTTGCAGCCAGACATTGCTAAGCAGGCCAATGCCAGCGGCAATGGCGGCGATGCTCAGCGCCGGCCGCAACGCTTGCCAGCGGGTCAACCCCCCGGCGAAGGCGGCGGTCAGCTCCTGCTCGCGCTGCAGCCGGGTCAGGGCGGTCAGGGCACCGACCAGCAAGGCGATCGGCAGGATCACCGAGATCAGCTCCGGCAGAGCCAGCAGTGTCAGCTTCAGCATCACCACGAGGCTCTGGCCGCGCTCGACGATGATCTCAAGCCGCTCAAGGCTCTGGCTGAGCAGGGCGATGGCCGCCAGCGAGCCGGCCGCGGCCACCGTGGGCAGCGTCAGCTGGCGCAGAAGGTATCGCTGGAGGAGCTTCATGCAGGAGGCGAAATGACGCTGCGGAATACGCAGGCCCAAGAGGTTGCGATGGCGGGCGGACCGGCGCATGTAACACGTGTTCCAGCGTCCCGCGACAGCCCGGGATCCGGATATCGAGTCCACAATAGTGCCCGGCGAGCCCGGGTTGGAGTGTCCGTTGATCACTATCGAGTTTGCTGCCGACGCCGGTCCCGCCGACATCCTCGCCCTGCTGGTGCATGATGGTGAAGTCTTCAAAGGTCCGGCCGCGACCGTGGACGCCGCCGCGGGTGGGGCCCTCGCCCGGGCCCTGTCTTCGAGCCGTTTCACTGGCGGAGCGCGCTCGACCCTGTCGGTGCTCGCGGCCCCCGGGGTCGCGGCGGGCCACGTCCTGCTCACCGGTGCCGGGGCGGCGGACAAGTTCGACGATCTCGCGCTCGAGACAGCGGCCGGTCAGGCGTATCAGGCGGTCAAGACCTCGGGCGGCGCGGTGCTGGCCATCGACCTGTCGCACCTCGGCCCGTCGCAGGCCGCGCGCGCCGGATTTGCGATCCAGCTCGCCGCCTATCGCTTCGACAGGTATCTGACCAGGCAGAAGCCCGAGAAACTGCCGTCGGTGAAGACGGTGCGCATCGTCACCGGCGATGTGGAGGCCGCGCGCGCCGCCTATGCGCCGATGCAGGCCGTGGCCGAGGCGGTGCACTTCGCGCGTGATCTGGTCGCCGAGCCGGCCAATGTCCTGTACCCGGCCGAATTCGCCCGCCGGGTCAAGGCACTGGAGCCATTGGGGCTCAAGGTCGAGATCCTCGGCGAGGCCGAGATGGATAAGCTGGGCATGCGCCTGCTGCTCGGCGTCGGCCAGGGCAGCGTGCGCGAGAGCCAGCTGGCGGTGATGCGCTGGGACGGCGGCACGGCGGGCGAGGCCCCGCTCGCCTTCGTCGGCAAGGGCGTCTGCTTCGATACCGGCGGCATCTCTATCAAGCCGGCCCAGGGCATGGAGGACATGATCTGGGACATGGGCGGTGCCGCCGCGGTCGCCGGCCTGATGCACGCCCTGGCCGGGCGCAAGGCCAAGGTCAACGCTGTCGGTGTGCTCGGGCTCGTCGAGAACATGCCTGACGGCAACGCCCAGCGCCCGGGCGACATCGTCGTCTCCATGTCGGGCCAGACGGTCGAGGTGATCAACACCGACGCCGAGGGCCGCCTCGTGCTGGGCGACGCCCTCTGGTACACCCAGGAGCGCTTCAAGCCGAAGTTCATGGTCGATCTGGCGACCCTGACCGGGGCCATGATCATCTCGCTCGGCCTCGACTACGCCGGCCTGTTCTCCAACAGTGACGAGCTGGCCGACAACATCCTCGCCGCCTCTTCGAAGGTCGGCGAGAACGTCTGGCGCATGCCGATGCCGGCCCAGTACGACAAGATCATGGACTCGAAGCAGGCCGACATGCGCAACTCGGCTGGTCGCGACGGTGGGTCGATCACCGCGGCCCTGTTCCTGCAGCGCTTCACCAACGGCGTGCCGTGGGCCCACCTCGACATCGCCCCGACCGCCTGGGTCAAGGACAGCCAGCGGCCGACGGTGCCTGACGGGGCGGTGGGCTGGGGCGTACGCCTGCTCGACCGCATGGTGCAGGATGCCTACGAGGACTGAGGCTGCGGAGGTGCCGTTTCGAATTCCTTCCCCCCTTGAGGGGAAAGCTGGCGTCCGCCGTCGGGGCTGATACGCTTGCGCCATGACCGCTGCCGTTTGCGAAATCTGGTTCTACCACCTTGAGCGGTCGTCCCTCGATGAGGTGCTGCCGGGACTGCTTGAGAAGACCCTCGGGCGCGGCTGGCGGGCGCTGGTCAAGGGACCGGCCGGGCGGCTGGAGCAGATCGATCCCCTGCTCTGGACCTGGCGGGACGAAAGCTTTCTCGCCCACGGCCGGGCCGATGAACTCCACGCCGATCGCCAGCCGATCCTGTTGAGCGAAACCGGCGAGAACCTGAATGGCGCTCAGGCGCTGTTCATTCTTGACGGGGCAGAACCGGGCGAGACGCAGGAGTACGAGCGGTGCTTCATCATCTTCGACGGACAGGACGAGACGGCGCTGACGGCCGCGCGGGCGCGCTGGCGCGAGATGAAGGCGGCCGGGGCGACCCTGGCTTACTGGAAGCAGTCGCCGGAAGGGCGCTGGGAAAAGGCGGCCTGATCGGGCTGCTGACGGCAGGTCTCGCGGCCTGCGGCGGCGGAGCGACCGGCCTGGCACCCACGGCAGCCACCGGCCCGGTGCCGGAGATCGTGGCCGAGGCGGCAGCCCGGCCTGCAGCAGGCTCGCGCCTGCCGACGCTCGACGCCGATATCTGCCGCGCCGGCGAGCTGCAGTGGCTGGTGGGGCGGCCGCGCACCGACATTCCGGTGCCGGTGGATGTCGTCAACCGCCGGGTCACCTGCACCACCTGCCCGGTGACCGAGGACTATTCACCCTACCGGCTGAACATCTTCTACGACCAGCAGACCGGCCGCGTCACCGAGGTGCGCTGTGGCTGAGGAGGGTTTCCCCATGCGTCTGACCGGGCTCGCCGCCGCCGGCATCGTCCTCGCCCTCGCCGCCTGCGCGCCGACGTCGGCACCGCCCGGTGAGATCATCCATGACGCCGGCGGCGACGCCAGCCAGTGCCAGCCGGTGCGGTATGTCCATCTTGTCGGCCGGCCGCGAAGCGAGATCCCGCCGACGCCGGCGGGTGCGACCTGGCGCGTCACCTGCACCACCTGTCCGGTGACGATGGACTACAATCCGGGTCGGCTGAACATCCTTTACGACCGGGATACCGGCGTGGTGCGCGAGGTGAAGTGCGGCTGAGGCTCAGCGCCCGCCGCCCTTCTTCTCCAGGCCGTAGATCGCCTCGTTGACGTCCTCGATGCGGGCGGCCAGCACGGCCTGGGCGTCGTAGAGGCCGCGGTTGTAGAAGACCGGGCCGACCTCGCGGGCGATGAAGTCGAGCAGCATCTCGGCGGGCAGCCGGCCGAGGTCCTGCTCCAGCTCGTCCCGGAACCAACCCTGCAGGCGGGACACGGCCAGGGCAGTTTCCTCACGGCTCAGCCGGATCTCGCTCATGTCGTCCTCACGCGGTTTCGGCGGCCTCGGCCGCTTCGAGCCAGGCCGCCTCGGCCGCGTCCAGCGCCTCCTGGGTCGCCGCCCGCTTGCGCGACAGCTCGGCCAGCTTGCCGGGCTGTTCCACCGCGGCCTTGGCGAGGGCGACGTCCAGCGCAGCGATCTCGGCGGTGAGGCCGGCCATCTTCTCCTCCGCCTTCTTCGCCGCATGGCGCAAGGTCGAGGCGGAGGGGCCCTTCGGCCTTGGCCCCGCCGGTGCCGGCGCGGACGGGGCGGGGGCGGCGGCCGGCTCGGCGGCGGGGGCGTCCCGCGCCTGGCTCGGCTTCATTCCGACCCGCTTCGCCCGGTCTAGGACGAACTTCGCATAGTCATCCATGTCGCCGTCGAAAGGCTTCACCGTGCCGTCGGCCGCCAGCCACAGCCGGTCGGCGACCAGCTCCATCAGCGAGCGGTCGTGGGTGATCAGGATTACCGCCCCGGTGTACTGGTTCAGCGCGTCCAGCAGGGCCCCGCGGCTGTCGATGTCGAGGTGGTTGGTCGGCTCGTCGAGGATCAGGATGTGCGGCGCATCCATGGCCACCAGGTTGAGCAGCAGCCGCGCGCGCTCGCCGCCGGACAGGGCCGCGACCTTCGTTTCCTGCTTCTCGAACGGCAGGCCGAACTGGGCGAGGCGCGAGCGGCGGCTGGACTCGCTGGCGTCCGGCATGGCCCGCCGTATGATCTGCAGCGGCGTGTCCTCCGGGTCCATCGCCTCGATCTGGTGCTGGTGGAACCAGCCGACGCGCATCTTGCCGTCGCGGTGGAACTCGCCGGTCTCGACGGTCAGGGCCCGGGCGATCAGCTTGGCGAAGGTCGACTTGCCGGCCCCGTTGACGCCCAGCAGGCCGATGCGGTCGTCGAGGTCCATCCGCAGGTTGAGAGACTTCAGGATCGGCCTGCCGGGTTCGTAGCCGACCGTGGCCTTCTCCAGTCGGATCAGCGGCGGGGGCAGGGGCTTCTCGGGCGAGGGCAGGACGAAGGGCGCGACGCGCTCCTCGGGTGGCAGCTCGATGCGCTGCATCTTCTCCAGCCGCTTGACCCGTGACTGGGCCTGGGCGGCCTTGGAGGCCTTGGCCTTGAAGCGGTCGATGAACTTCTGAAGGTGCGCCCGTTCGGCCTCCTGCTTCGACCGGCTGGCCTCCAGCAGACGCAGCCGCTCGGCCCGGGTCCGCTCGAAGGTGTCGTAGTTGCCGGTGTAGAGGTCGAGCTTGCGGTTCGAAAGGTGCAGGATGTGGGAGCACACCCCGTTCAGCAGTTCGCGGTCGTGGCTGATGATCAGGGCTGTGTGAGGATACTTCTTCAGCCGCGCCTCGAGCCACAGGGCACCTTCGAGGTCGAGGTAGTTGGTCGGCTCGTCAAGCAGCAGCATGTCCGGCTCGGCGAACAGGGCGGCCGCCAGGGCCACGCGCATGCGCCAGCCGCCGGAGAAGTGGGCCATCGGCCGGTGCAGGTCCTCCTGGCTGAAGCCGAGGCCGACGAGAATCTCGGACGCCTTCGCCGGTGCCGCCTCGGCGTCGATCTCGATCAGCCGGGCCCAGATCTCGCCCATCTCCTCCGGCTCGGCGGTCTCCAGCCGCTTCGTTAGCGTGTGCCGCTCGACGTCGGCCTCAAGGATGGTCTCGAGCACGCTGACCGGGGTCGCCGGGTGCTCCTGGTCAACCGAGCCGATTCGGGCGGCGCGCGGAAGGCTGATCTCGTCCCCGCCGGCCTGCAGCTCGCCGAGGATCAGCTTGAACAGGGTCGACTTTCCGATGCCGTTGCGGCCGACCAGCCCCACCTTGGCACCCGGCGGCAGGCTGACGGAGGCGCTGTCGAGGAACGCCCGGCCCCAGGCATTGTAGGTCAGGTTGGTGATCTGGAGCATGCGGAGGCGTTGACTTTCGAACTGGTCATTTCACAATGACCAGTCATGACACATGACCATGTCACGGGAGAGGTCGTCATAACGGCGACCGAGTTCAAGGCCAAGTGCCTGGAGCTGCTGGACCGCGTCAAATCGGGTGCCATCAAAAGCGTGCGCATTACCAAGCGCGGCGAGGCGGTCGGGGTGCTGACCGGCCCGACCCCCGCCGCTGACGAGGCCTGGAGCCCGGACAGCATGTGGGGATCGATGAGGGGGTCGCTGGTCATCAGCCCGGAAATCAACCTGGACAAGCCGATCTACGAGCAGGTCTTCGGCCGCACGGTCCAGCAGGACATGGGGCTCGAGGATTGAGGGGCGGGCTTCTGCTGGACACCCACGCCCTGATCCGGGTCGTCCTCAACGAGCCGTTCGATGCGGAGGCGCGGTCGCGCGTCAACGACGCGGTGGTCGCGAGAAGTCTCTTCGTATCGGCGGCGACAGCTTGGGAACTGGGCATGATCATCCGCAAGCCCGGTGTGGCCACCCTCCTGGGGCGCAGCCTCACCGACTGGTTCCACGACGCCATTGCGGTGACCCGTTCGATGACGCTGCCGCTTGATGCCGATCTGATGCTGAGCATTGCCGGCCTGCCCGAGCCCCTGCATCGGGATCCGGCCGACCGCATGCTGATCGCCACGGCGCGGGTCCATGACCTGACGCTGGTGACCCGGGATCAGGCCATTCTCGACTATGCCGCCCTCGGGCACGTCAAGGCGATCGCCTGCTGATCACGGCGGGTTGGAAAGGCGAAGGGCCGCGTCTATAAGCCCGCGACCTTCAAACTCCCACCCAAGAAGTCATCCCATGACCGAACGCACCTTCTCGATCATCAAGCCGGACGCCACCCGCCGCAACCTGACCGGCAAGATCAACGCCGTGATCGAGGACGCCGGCCTGCGCATCGTCGCCCAGCGTCGCGTAAAGCTGACCACCGACCAGGCCAAGACCTTCTACGCCGTCCACGCCGAGCGCCCGTTCTACGGCGAGCTGGTTGAGCAGATGATCGCCGAGCCGGTCGTGATACAGGTGCTCGAGGGCGAGAATGCCGTGGCCCGTTACCGCGAGGTCATGGGCGCGACCAACCCGGAGCAGGCCGCCGAGGGCACGCTCCGCAAGCTGTTCGCCCTGTCGATCGGTGAGAACTCGGTGCACGGCTCGGACAGCCTCGAGAACGCGAAGATCGAGATCGCCCAGTTCTTCACCGAAGACCAGATCGTCGGCTGATCCTTATCGGTTGACGCAAGATCGGGCCCGCGGTCGGCAACCGGTCGCGGGCCTTGTCATGTCCGCAGGTCGGCGGCGACCCGCGCCAGCGCGGCGGGGTAGAGCCGGTGCTCGGCGGCCAGTACCCGCGCGGCGAGCGTCTCGGCCGTGTCCTCCGGCAATATCGGCACCCGCGCCTGGTCGAGGACAGGGCCCTCGTCCACCCCGGCCGTCACCACATGAACCGTGCACCCCGCCTCTGCATCGCCCGCCGCGATCGCCCGGGCGTGGGTGTCCAGCCCCGGATACTTGGGCAGCAGCGACGGGTGGATGTTGAGCATGCGCCCGGCCCAGCGCTCGACCAGCCAGGGCGTGAGCACGCGCATGTAGCCGGCGAGGACGACCAGCTCGACGCCATGGGCCCGCAGCCGCGCCTCGATCTCGCGTTCATGGCAAGCCCGGTCGCCGGCGAAGGGGCGATGATCGACCACCTCCACCGGCACGCCTGCGGCGGCGGCATGGGCCAGTCCGCCGGCTTCGGGCCGGTTCGAGACCACCACAGCGACGCGGTAGGGGCAGCCGCGCGCGCGCGCGGCCGCGAGGATCGCCGCCAGATTGGAGCCGCCGCCCGAGATCAGGACGGCGACCGGAACCGGTTCAGGGCGCATCCGTAGCGGGGGGGTCGGCGGCATGAAAGTCGCCCGGATCGCCGGGGAACACGACCGGGCTTTCCCAGTCGCCCTCGCCGGTGGCCGAGACCCCGAAGAAGTCGTTGTCCGGATAGCCTGCGCGCAGGAATTCGACCTCGTCACCGTCGCGGCTGAAGCGGTCTGTGCGGTAGATCACCTCGACATCGAATCTGGTCATGTGGCGGTCGGCCACCGAGTCGATGAAGCGGGCAAGGTTGCGCGAGGGGCTATCGACCTCGCCGCCATCGAGATCTCCGTTGTCAGCCGTCGCGTCAGCGGCTGTTCCGGCGCGGCGGCAGTCTGGGCCCTGGCTGCGCCGCTCATGGCCATAAGGGCGAGGGCGGCGGCGGTCGGTCGGCGCATCAGGTCAACTCCTCAACTTGCCGCCCCGGGGGCGGGGCGGCGGTCGCTCAGGCGGCGGTCAGCTGGCCGCAAACGAAAGCGGCTTCGCCGGCGTTGAGCAAGGCTGCCAGCACAGCCTCTGCGTTCTCGGGTGCCGCCACCAGGATGAAGCCGACGCCGCAGTTGAAGGTGCGGCGCATCTCGTGGGCCTCGACCCCGCCGGTCTCGGCCAGCCAGCGAAACACCGGCGGCAGCGGCCAGGCGTCCCAGTCGAACTCGGCCTTCAGACCTGGCGAAATGCAGCGCGGCGGGTTTTCGATCAGGCCGCCGCCGGTGATGTGAGCGGCACCCTTGACGAGCCCGGCCTTCATCAGCGGCAGCACCGGCTTCACATAGATGCGGGTCGGGGTCATCAACGCTTGGGCCAGCGAATGGTCGCGGGCGAAGGGCGCGTCGTCGCCCCAGCTGAGGCCCGAGGCCTGGACGATCTTGCGGATCAGCGAATAGCCGTTGGCGTGCGGCCCGGACGAGGCGATGCCGATGATCAGGTCGCCGCGCGACTGACGGTCAAGATAAGGCAGGGCGTGGCCGCGCTCGACCGCGCCCATGGAGAAGCCGGCGAGGTCATAGTCGCCGCCGGCGTACATGCCCGGCATCTCGGCCGTTTCGCCGCCGACCAGGGCGCAGCCGGCCTGACGGCAGCCCTCGGCGATCCCGGCGATGACCCGGCGGGCCGAGTCGATCTCCAGCCGGCCGGTGGCGAAATAGTCCAGGAACAGCAGCGGCTCGGCACCCTGGGCCAGCAGGTCGTTGACGCACATGGCGACCAGATCGACGCCGACGCCGTCGTGCCGGCCGGTCTCGATGGCGATCTTCAGCTTGGTGCCGACGCCGTCGGTGGTGGTCACTACCAGCGGATCGACGAATCCGGCCGCCTTCAGGTCGAACAGGGCCCCGAAGCCGCCCAGCGAGGGCTCCGAGCCCGGTCGCGCCGTGGATTTCGCCAGCGGCTTGATGGCGTCCACCAGCATCTCGCCCGCGTCAATGTCCACGCCCGCATCGGCGTAAGTCAGGCCGCCGGGGCGGGGGAAGGGGGTGTCGCTCATCGGTCGCGATCCGGAATCATGCGGCGGAAATCCGTCGGGCCTCTTGCCACGACGGCGCTCGGCGGGGCTATAGCATCCGAATGAAGACGATCACCACCGACGAAGCTCTCGTCGCGTTCTGTGCAGAGCTGGCCAAGGCGCCGTTCATCGCCGTCGACACCGAGTTCATGCGCGAGACCACCTATTGGCCGCGCCTCTGCCTGATCCAGGCGGCGTCCGCGGATCAAGCCGGGATCATCGACCCGATGGCCGAGGGGCTCGACCTTGAGCCGTTCCTCGCCCTGTTGCGGGACCCGCGCATCGTCAAGGTGTTCCACGCCTGTCGCCAGGACGTGGAGATCTTCGTCCGCCTCGGAGCCATGCCGGCATCGCTGTTCGACACCCAGGTCGCCGCCATGGCCGCCGGCTTCGGCGAGCAGGTTGCCTATGACTCGCTGGTGCGCCAGATGATCAAGGTCGAGGTCGACAAGGGCAGCCGCTTCACCGACTGGGCCAGGCGTCCCCTGTCGGAGGCCCAGCTGGTCTACGCTCTCGGCGACGTGACCCACCTCGCGGCCCTTTATCCGAAACTCCGCGAGCGGCTGCACAAGGAAGGCCGGCTCGACTGGGTCATGTCGGAGATGAAGGGGCTGACCGATCCGGCCCTCTACGACACAACGCCGGATAACGCCTGGAAACGGCTCAAGCCGAAGCGGCATACGGCGAAGTATCTGGCGGCGTTCGTGGCCACGGCCGTCTGGCGCGAGCGCACGGCCCAGGAACGCGACCAGCCGCGCGGCCGCATCCTCAAGGACGAGGCGATCGACGAGATCGCCACCCAGGGACCGACCGACCCGGACGCCTTCAACCGTCTGCGCTCCGTGCCCAAGGGCTTCGGTGCCTCGCGCTTGGGGTTGGAGCTTGCCGAGGCGCTGAAGGACGCGCTGACGGACCCCGAGGCCCATGCACCCAAGCTGGACCGGCCGCGCCACAATCAGCCGGCACCGCCCTCGGTGGTCGAGCTGCTGAAGGTGCTGCTCAAGGCCAAGAGCGACAATGCGGGCGTCGCCTCCAGGCTGATCGCCACTGTGGCTGACCTCGAGAAGATTGCCGTCAGCGATGACGCCGATGTCGAGGCCCTGACCGGCTGGCGGCGCCAGCTGTTCGGCGAGGATGCGCTGAAGCTGAAGCGCGGCGAGATCGCTCTGGTGCTGAACGGGGCCCGCGTCGAGGTGGTCGAGATCGAGGGCTGATCCGGCTTCAGCCCGCTACCGGGTGCACTCGCCCGGCCGCCTCGGCCGCGCGCGCCCGCGCCGTTGCCACGGTGTCCGCCCGGGCGGTGGCTACGCCCATTCGCCGCTGCGCGAAGCTCTCCGGCTTGCCGAACAGGCGCAGGTCGGTGCCCGGCAACGCCAGCGCCTCGGCCACCCCCTCGAACGCGATGCCCCTGGCCTCCAGCCCGCCATAGATGACCGCACTGGCCCCGGTGTCGCGGCGTGTGACATCCACCGGCAGGCCGAGGATGGCGCGGGCGTGCAGGGCGAACTCGCTCTGGGTCTGGGTCGCCAGTGTGACGAGGCCCGTATCGTGCGGGCGCGGCGACACCTCCGAGAACCAGACCTCGTCGCCCTTCACGAACAGCTCGACGCCAAACACGCCGAGGCCTCCCAGCGCTTCGGTGACCCGACCGGCGATGTCCTGCGCCGTCGCCAGCGCCGTCGGGCTCATCGGCTGAGGCTGCCAGCTCTCGACATAGTCACCCTTCACCTGGCGGTGGCCGATCGGGTCGCAGAAGTCGGTGAGCACCGCTCCGTTGCGCACGCTGCGCACGGTCAGGAGGGTAATCTCGAAGTCGAAGGCGATGCGGCCCTCGACGATCACGCGGGCGGTGTCGACCCGCCCCGCCGACTGGGCATAGGCCCAGGCGTCGGCGATCGCGTCGGGCGTCTCGACACAAGACTGGCCCTTGCCGGACGAGGACATCACCGGCTTGACGAAGCAGGGATAGCCGACTGCCAGGGCCCCGGCGGCCAGCCCCTCGGCCGAGCCCGCGAAGGCGTAGGGGCTGGTCGGCAGGCCCAGCTCCTCGGCCGCCAGCCGTCGGATCCCCTCGCGGTTCATGGTGAGTTGCGTCGCGCGCGCGGTCGGGATCACGGTCGTGCCCGCCGCCTCTATCTCGGCCAGCACCTCGGTGGCGATCGCCTCGATCTCCGGCACGATGAGGTGCGGGCGCTCGGCGGCGATCACCGCTCGCAGCGCGGCAGGGTCGGTCATCGCGATCACATGGGCGCGGTGGGCCACCTGCATGGCCGGGGCGTCGGCGTAGCGGTCGACAGCGATCACCTCGACTCCGAGCCGTTGCAGCTCGATGGCGACTTCCTTTCCAAGTTCGCCTGCCCCGAGGAGCATGACGCGGGTGGCCGAGGGCGAGAGCGGCGTTCCAAGTCTCATGGGGCGGTCCGTGGATCGAGGAAGAGGGTGTCCCTTTGGCGAGGGCGGTCCCGGCGGCGAGAGGGCGGAATGCCACCCGGGCGCCTCAGGCCACGCCCGCGCGCGCCTTCCATTCAGCGACGAGCGGGTCCGCCAGCAGGGTCGCGCAATAGGCCGCCGCGGTCCCGTCATCGCCGTGGGCCGCGAGGTCGATCTGGTAGTGGCGGAAGCGGGTGGCGACCGGGGTGAAGAAGGCGTCGGCGATCGACCAGTCGCCGAACAGATACGGGCCGCCGGCGCCTAAGCGGGTACGATGGCTCCGGAAGATGTCGACCAGCCGCTTCACATCGGCCTCCACGGCCGGGCTCGACGGGGGCGGGGCCCGGTCCGGGCCGAACATGGTGTGCAGCACTCCGTGGGCGTCCATGCCCATGGAGCCCTCGGTGCGCAGGGCGGTGAACCCGGAGTGCATCTCGCAGGTGACGGCGAAGGCCTGGGCCCGGGCCGCCGGATCGGTCGGCCAGAGGCCCTTGTCCGGGTGGCGGTCGGCGCACCATAGGGAGATGGCCAGCGAGTCCGGGATCAGCTGACCGTCCACCTCCAGCAGCGGCACCTTGCCGGTCGGCGACAGCTCCTGAAGCCGGGCTTTCCACCCGTCGCCATCGAGCGGAACCTCGACCAGCTCCGGATCCAGTCCGGCCTTGCGCAGCACCAGCCAGGGCCGCAGCGACCAGGTCGAGGAGATCATGTTGCCGATGATGAGCCGCATTGGGGCCGCCTTTCCTTGACTCGCGTCGCGACCGCGCCTTTACGGGCCGCCATGATCAGCCGCTACGCCCGCCCCGAAGCCGTCGCCCTGTGGTCGCAGGACACCAAGTACCGCATCTGGTTCGAGATCGAGGCGCACGCGGCCACGAAGATGGCTGAGTTGGGCGTGATTCCCAAGGAGGCCGCTGACGCCATCTGGCGCAAGGGCGAGGGTGCCGTGTTCGACGCCGACCGGGTCGACGAGATCGAGCGCACGACCAGGCATGACGTGATCGCCTTCCTGACCCACGTCGCGGAGATCGTTGGTGACGAGGCGCGCTTCCTGCACCAGGGCATGACGTCGTCGGATGTGCTTGACACCTGCCTCGCCGTGCAGATGGCGCACTCGACCGATCTGCTGATCGCCGGCGTCGACCGGGTGCTGGCGGCGCTGGAGACCCGGGCCTTCGAGCACAAGCTGACCCTCTGCGTCGGCCGCAGCCACGGCATTCACGCCGAGCCGGTGACCTTCGGCCTGAAGCTGGCGAGCTTCCACGCCGAGTTCCAGCGTGCGCGGCGGCGTCTGGGAGCGGCGCGCGAGGAGGTCGCCACCTGCGCCATCTCCGGGGCCGTCGGCACCTTCGCCAATGTCGATCCCGCCGTTGAGGCCTATGTGGCGGAGAAGATGGGGCTCGCGGTCGAGCCGGTGTCTACCCAGGTGATCCCGCGGGACCGTCACGCCGCCTGGTTCGCGGCGCTCGCCGTGGTGGCCAGCTCGGTGGAGCGGCTGGCGACCGAGATTCGCCACCTGCAGCGTACCGAGGTGCTGGAGGTCGAGGAGTTCTTCGACAAGGGGCAGAAGGGCTCGTCGGCAATGCCGCACAAGCGCAACCCGATCCTGACCGAGAACCTGACCGGCCTCGCCCGGCTGGTGCGCTCGGCGGTCATGCCGGCGCTGGAGAACGTCGCCCTCTGGCACGAGCGGGACATCAGCCACTCATCGGTCGAGCGCGGCATCGGCCCGGACGCCAGCATCCATCTCGACTTCGCCCTGCACCGGCTGGCGGGCGTGATCGAGCGCCTCCTCGTCTACCCGAAGACCATGCAGCGCAACCTCGATCGTCTCGGCGGCCTGGTGTTCTCGCAGCGGGTCATGCTGGCCCTGACCCAGGCTGGCGTCAGCCGCGAGGACGCCTATGCGGCGGTGCAGGAGAACGCCATGAAGGTGTGGCGCGGGGAGGGGATCTTTCTCGACCTCCTCAAGGCCGATGCGCGCGTGACCCTGCCGCACGACCAGCTCGAGACGCTGTTCGATCTGGGCTACCACACCAAGCACGTGGACACGGTGTTCCAGCGGGTGTTCGGGCGGAGCTGACCTGGCCGGCCGCCTGCGACGCTTGCGGCGGCATGACGCACGCGACCTCACGGACGCATCCCGAAGTCGTGATCGGACGTACCCTTCCGCAGTCCCGCCTTCGAGGGGCCTGTCAGGAGAGACGCCATGAAGATCACCCGCGCCCGAGCGCTCGTCGCCGTGTCCGCCGCCGCCCTTATGGGCCTCGCCGCCTGCAACAATGCCGAACCGGCCGCCGAAGCTCCGGCCGCTGAGGAGGCTGCCGCCGACGCCGCCGCCACCCCGGCGGGCGATGTCGTCGCCGTCGCCTCGGGTAACGCCGACTTTTCCACCCTGGTGACTGCTGTTCAGGCCGCCGGTCTGGTCGAGACGCTGCAGGGCACCGGGCCGTTCACCGTGTTCGCCCCGACCAACGCCGCCTTCGCGAAGATCCCGGCGGCCGACCTGCAGGCCCTGCTGCAGCCCGGGCAGCGCAGCGCCCTGACCGGCGTGCTGACCTACCACGTCGTCCCGGGCAGCGTGTCGGCTGCGACCCTGGCCGGGCAGATCACCGCAGGCGGTGGCCAGGCCACCCTGACCACCGTCGAGGGCGGCACCCTGACCGCCCGCGCCAACGCCGACGGCAGCATCACCCTGACCGACGAGAAGGGCGGATCCGCCACCGTTGTGCAGGCGGATGTAGCGGCCTCGAACGGTGTGATCCACGCCATCGACACCGTCGTCATGCCGAACTGAGACAAGCCTTCAGAAGGGTGTGAGAGGGCCGCGCTCCGCGAGGGGCGCGGCCCTGATCTTTTCGCCACAGGCGCGCCACGGGCCCGGCGTCGGGCAGGCCGGCTTACTCGCCGGCGCGGATCTGGTCGCGGGCGATCGAGCCCAGTTCGTCCATCTTGGAGCGAATCTCGCCCTCGGACACTTGGAGGCCGGCCCCGCGGAAGTCCTGGTCGACCTTGCGGAAAACGTCCTCCTCGCCAGGCTGCTCGAAGTCGGCGCGGACGACGGCCTTCGCATACTCCTCGGCGCTCTCTGGCGAGAGGCCCATCTTTTCTGCGGCCCACAGCCCGAGCAGGCGGTTGCGGCGGGCGACGGCCTTGAACTCCTGGTCCTGATCGAGGGCGTACTTGGCTTCGAAGCCCTTTTCCCGATCGTCGAAGGTGGTCATAGGCGTCGCAAGCTCCTTCAAGGATCCCGATGGGACCAGCGCGCCTCTATAGCCGGTGCCGGGATGAACGCAACATGACGCGAACGGTCGCTTTGGTCGCAAGGGACCAGGCGATGGTTTGTGCGGCTGCGAGGCTTCGTCTAGAATGATCTTCGACAAAGACCCCCGCCGCCCGATTCCGGACCGCGCCGCGCCGAGACCCGAGTCTTCGGCCCGCGCGGTTTTTGTTTCGGTCCGCCTCCCCCGCACGGGACTGCTCAATGAACGTCAAGCGCAAGAAACTCTACGAGGGCAAGGCCAAGATCCTCTACGAGGGGCCCGAGCCCGGGACGCTGATCCAGTACTTCAAGGACGACGCCACCGCCTTCAACGCCCAGAAGAAGGCGACGCTGGAAGGCAAGGGCGTGGTGAACAACAAGATCAGCGAGTTCATCATGACGCGGCTGAACGGCATCGGCGTCACGAACCATTTCATCAAGCGGCTGAACCTGCGCGAGCAGTTGATCCGTGAGGTTGAGATCATCCCGCTGGAGGTGGTCTGCCGAAACATCGTGGCCGGCTCGCTGGCCACCCGGCTGGGCCAGCCGGAGGGCACGCCCCTGCCGCGCTCGATCATCGAGTTCTATTACAAGAAGGATGAGCTCAACGATCCGATGGTGACGGAGGAGCACATCACCGCCTTCAACTGGGCCACGACCCAGGAGATCGACGACATCCTCGCCATGACGGTCCGCGTGAACGACTATCTGTCGGGCATGTTCGGGGCCGTCGGCATCACCCTGGTGGACTTCAAGATCGAGTTCGGCCGGGTGTGGGAGAACGACTTCAGCCGCGTCATCCTGGCCGACGAGATCAGCCCGGACAGCTGCCGCCTGTGGGATGTCGCGACCGGCGAGAAGCTGGACAAGGACCGCTTCCGCCGCGACCTCGGCAACGTCATCGAGAGCTACGCCGAGGTGGCGCGTCGTCTCGGCATCATGAAGGACATGCCGACGGTGATCCAGGGGGGGCTGCACTGATGGCCAAGGTCAAGGTTCACGTCTTCCTCAAGCCCGGCGTCCTGGATGTGCAGGGCAAGGCCGTCGAGGGTGCGCTGAACGGCCTGGGCTGGCCCGGCGTCACCAATGCGCGCGTCGGCAAGCTGATCGAGTTCGACTTCGCGGGAGAGGGTGACCCCGCCGCCGAGGCGAAGACGATGTGCGAGCAGCTGCTCGCCAACACCGTGATCGAGAGCTACCGGATCGAGGTGGGTTGAATCCGTGCCCCCTTTCCGGTCGTTATTCCTGATGCTGACGGAGCCCGCATCGTGACCTTCACCCTGACCTCTGACGACTTCGCCGACGGCGAGACCCTGCCGGAGGCGCAGGTCTATGCCCACGGCAACCGCTCGCCGCATCTGGCTTGGTCCGGTGCGCCGGAAGGCACGAAGTCGTTCGCCATCACCTGCTATGACCCGGACGCGCCGACGGGCTCGGGTTTCTGGCACTGGACGGTGGCCAACATTCCCGCCGGGGTGACCGAGCTGCCCGCCGGAGGACCGGTTCCGGCCGGGGCGGTCGAGGGGCGCACCGACTACGGTCCGCCCGGCTTCGGCGGCGCCGCCCCGCCGGCCGGCCACGGCCCGCATCGCTACATCTTCACGGTCTTCGCCGTGGACGTCGAGCGGCTGGACGTGACGCCCGACAATTCGGGGGCCATTTTCGGCTTCAACCTGCACTTCCACACCCTGGCGAAGGCGCAGCTGACCGGGGTCTACGAGAACCGGGGCTGATTTGGCCGCCCGCCTCGGGGCTGTTATCCTCTCCGCATGGCAGAGGTGACCAACGCGCTGATGTACGAGGTGCTGAAGACCATTCAGCAGCAGACGCAGCGCATGGACCTCACGCTCGGCGAGGTGAAGCTGGAGCTTCAGGCCATCCGCGGGCACCAGCTGGCCATACAACAGGACATCAGTGTCATCTATTCGCGGCTCGGGAGCATCGAACTCCGCTTCGATAGCATCGAGCGTCGACTGGGCTCGTCGGAACCGGCGCACTGAATGGCGCGGGCCGCTGACTTTGGCGCGCAACCCTGCTAGAGCCCCGCGGCATGAGCGCCGCCGTCATCGTCTTTCCCGGGTCCAACTGTGATCGCGACTGCAAGGTCGCGGTCGAACGATCGACCGGCGAGAGGGTCGAGATGGTCTGGCATCAGGAGACCGGGCTGCCCACGGGCCTCGACCTGATCGTTCTGCCGGGCGGCTTTTCATACGGCGACTACCTGCGCTGCGGGGCCATGGCGGCCCAGTCTCCGGTGATGCAGGCGGTGAAGGCCGCCGCCGACGAAGGCGTGGCCGTGGTCGGGATCTGCAACGGCTTCCAGATCCTGTGCGAGGCCGGGATGCTGCCGGGTGCCCTGCTGCGCAACGCCGGGCTGAAGTACGTCTGCAAGCCGATCACGCTCGAGGTCGCCAACGGCCAGACCCGCTTCACCGCCGGCTACCAGGGCCAGCGCGAGGTGGTCATGACCCAGGGCAACGGGGACGGGAACTACTTCGCCGACGCCGAGACCCTGGCCCGGATCGAGGGCGAGGGGCAGGTGGTGTTCCGCTACGTCGACAACCCCAACGGCTCGGTCAACGACATCGCCGGCCTGCAGAACGCCCGCGGCAATGTGCTGGGCATGATGCCCCACCCGGATCGGGCCTTCGAGGCCGAGCTGGGCTCGGCCGACGGCGCCACCCTGTTCCGCAGCATCCTCGCCGCCGCCTGAGACGGTTTGCGGACTTGACCTGACGCATCGCGTCGGTCGATCTCCCGGGGGCGAAGACCAGTGGGCGACTTCTGGTCATGAGCGAACGCCAGAAGATGGGCGAGGTCGGCGAAGGCGCGATCATCCGCCTGCCGTTCCACTGCGATATGTCTAGAACATCCCGCCGGGTCGCGGCGTGTTCCTGAACTTCAACTGTATCCTCCTGGACGTCTGAGAAGTAGAGATCGGCGACCAGATCCAGATCGACCCCGGGGTGCAGATCCTGACCGCCGACCACCCGCGCGACGCCGCCGAGCGCGCCGAGGGTATGGAGTTTGGCAAGCCGGTCACCATCGGCCGGAAAGTCCGGATCGGCGGCGGGGCATCATTCTGCCGGGCGTCACCATCGGCGACGATGCGGTGATCGGTGCCGGTTCGGTGGTCACTCGGGACGTGCCGGAGGGGGCAAGGGCCGTCGGCGACGCGGCGCGGGTGAGAGCCTAGACTCCCCAGGCCTGACCGCCGGCGCCATAGCCATCGACTGCCTGGAACAGGGCCGAGACCAGTGCCCGTTCCTCCTCGTTCATCTCCGGCTTCCAGACGTCGAAGATCAGGATGGTACGATCCTGGCCGCTGTCGTTGGCCGCCTCATGCTCGATCGTGTCGTCAAAAGCCCAGGCCTGGCCTTCGCGCCACTCACGCGCGTCATTGCCGACGCGAAAGCGGCTGCCGGGCGGAGCGATCAGCGGCAGGTGACAGATGAGGCGGGTATTGATCAGGCCGTGGTGCGGAGGGATGCGCGCGCCGGCCTTCAGTTTCGAGAACAGGATCGACGGCGTCCGGCCCGGCACACGGCACAGCGGGACTTCAGAGAGCGCCGCCATCGTACGCGGACAGCGCCGCGTGATCTCCGGCTGCTCATTACCGTCCTTCCAGAGAAACAGGGCGCTCCAGTCGGGATTGGCAAGCATACCTGAGGAATTGAAGTTCGGCCGATCGGCACGGGCTTCGACATAGGGATGGAATAGATCGGGCTCGGCTCGGAGGGCATCAAGCTCGGCGCGAATCTCGCCCGTCGCCGCCTCGACCGACGCCAGCCATGGCAGGGTCTCGCGCGGCTGGAACTGGATCTGTGGCAGGCCGGGAAACAGATAGAAGCGTGGCTCCTGCTGATACAGACGCTTTCGCCCGGCCATCAGGTCAAGCGACAGGGCGAAGCGGTCGCTTGAGGTCGAGGGGTTGAAGCCTGCTCTGGCAAGGCTGCTCGTCAGATGGGCCTCAAACTGCTGGGCCTGTGCCTGAACCGCGGCCCGGGCGCGCCGCAGCTCGGCGATGATCGCCGGTGCCAGACCCGCGCCGTCGCCGGCGGCGCGCAGGGCGGAGCTGTAGAAGCTGGCGGCCGCCCGACTGTCGCCGAGGCCGCCGAGCGCGTCCCCCTTGGCGATCAGCGCGCGCAAGTCGCGGGGGTCCGCGGCAAGTGCGCGGTCTGCCGCTTCGATCGCGGCGCGGTGGCCCTGTTCCGTATTCGCCATGTGCCGATCGGAGGCGGGCGAACGGCCTCCGTCAAGATGAAAGCGTCAAACTGACCGACGATCAGGGTTCGATTGGACCCTCGCCGTTCGAGCGCGTACTGGTCCCCGCCACACCCGGAGTCGCCATGTCGATCGAACGTCCCACCCCGCCTCAGATGACCCGCCGGCTGGTCGTCCTGGCGGCCACGATCTTCGCCATTGTGATCGGCCAGACGCAGGTCCTGCTTCAATGGGGCCAGAGCCCGGCCGAGTTTGCCGCCGACAGCGACGCCTCCCTGAAGGTCGCGGGCTACGCCTTCGCGATCTGGGCCGTGATCTATCTCTGGCTGGTTGTCTATGCGGTGAGGCAGGCCCTGCCGCGGACGGGCGAAAGCGGGCTGATTCAACGACTAGGCTGGCCGTCGGTTGCCGCCCTGGTCGGCATCGGCTGGTGGGTGGTGGCGGCAGCCTTCGACTGGGAAGTGGCGACCATCGTCCTGATCTTCGGCTCGCTGACCGTCCTGCTGGTTCCCCTGCTGGCCAGTGCCGGCACGATCCGCGCTCTGCCACGCAGCGATCGTGACCGCTGGATGACCGTCTGGCCACTGACCATGCTGGCCGGCTGGCTGACCATCGCGGCACCGCTCAATCTGATCACCGTGGCCACCGGCAACGGCTGGCTGCCGGACGTCCTGTCGCCGACCGGCTGGGCGATTCTGGCGATCGCCATGGTGACGGCCATGGCGCTGGGTGTCACGCAGCGCCTGCGCACCCTCGCCTATGGCTTGCCGATCGCCTGGGGTCTGCTGGGCGCGTTCGTCGCCGAGCAGGCGCGAAACCCGATGCTGGCCTACGTCGCGCTCGCCGGTGCCGGAACGGTCCTCGTCGGGGCGGTCCTTCTGACACTTCGACCTGGTGTCAGATCCTCGCCGGCCTGATCGCCCGCGAAATCAGCCAATGAGCCTGCGGAGATGCTGTTCCGCCAGCAGTGGCTGACACGACTCCGTTCAGCGGCTAGAAGGCGCGCCCATGAGCGCTCCCCGGAAGACCATGGCCGAGCTGGCCGCCGCGTACGGCCTCGCCGCGAGCGAGTACCAGGTGATCCTCGACCGGCTCGGGCGCGAGCCCAACCAGGTCGAGCTGGGGGTGTTCTCGGTGATGTGGTCCGAGCACTGCTCGTACAAGTCGTCGAAGATTCACCTCGGCAAGTTCCCGACCAAGGGACCGCGCGTGATCTGCGGGCCGGGAGAGAACGCCGGCGTCATCGACATCGACGACGGCGACGCCTGCATCTTCAAGATGGAGAGTCACAACCACCCCAGCTTTATCGAGCCCTACCAGGGCGCGGCGACGGGCGTGGGTGGAATCATGCGCGACGTCTTCACCATGGGCGCGCGGCCGGTGGCCCTACTCAACGCCCTGCGCTTCGGCGACGTGGGCCATGAGAAGACGAAGCGGCTGGTGGCCGGGGTGGTGTCCGGCATCGGCGGCTATGGCAACTGCGTCGGGGTGCCCACGGTGGCCGGCGAGACCAACTTCCACCGCGGCTACAATGGTAACATCCTGGTCAACGCCATGTGTGTCGGCGTGGCCCGCGCCGACAGTATCTTCTATTCGGCGGCACCGGCCCCCGGTCTCTCGGTGGTCTATTTTGGCTCCAGGACTGGCCGCGACGGCATTCACGGCGCGACCATGTCCTCGGCAGAATTCGACGACGAGTCCGAATCGAAGCGCCCGACGGTCCAGGTCGGCGATCCCTTCGCCGAGAAGCTGCTGATCGAGGCGACGCTGGAGCTGATGGCTTCCGGTGCCGTCGCCGCCATCCAGGACATGGGTGCCGCCGGCCTGACCTCATCTTCGGTCGAGATGGCCGGCAAGGGCGGGGTCGGCATCGAGCTGAACATGGACGCCGTGCCCCAGCGCGAGGAGGGCATGACCGCCTACGAGATGATGCTGTCGGAAAGCCAGGAGCGGATGCTGGCCGTGCTCAAGCCCGGACGCGAGGAGGACGGCTACCGCATCTTCCGCAAGTGGGGCCTCGACGCCGCGGTGATCGGCCAGACCACCGACACCGGCCGGCTGGTGCTGAAGCACCACGGCGAGACCGTCTGCGACGTGCCGCTGGCGCCTCTGTTCGACGACGCACCCCTGTACGACCGGCCCTGGGTGCAGCCGACCCTGCATCCGCGCCTCGATCCGCAGGATGTGCCGGCACCCGAGAGCTGGCCCGACGCCGTGCTGAAGGTGCTGACCTGCCCCGACATGGCCTCCAAGCGGTGGATCTGGGAGCAGTACGACCGGCACGTAATGGCCGATACCCTGCAGGACTCGGCCACCGGCGCGGACGCCGGCGTGGTGCGGGTGCACGGCACGGACAAGGGGCTGGCGGTCACTTCCGACTGCACGCCGCGCTATGTCCAGAACGATCCCTACGAGGGCGGCAAGCAGGCGGTGGCCGAGTCCTGGCGCAACCTGACCGCTGTCGGCGCCCGTCCGATCGCCATCACCGACAACCTGAACTTCGGCAATCCGCAGCGGCCCGAGATCATGGGGCAGATCGTGCGCGCCATCGACGGCATGGCCGAGGCTTGCGGCGCGCTCGACTTCCCGGTCGTGAGCGGCAACGTCAGCCTCTACAACGAGACCACCGGCGTCGCCATTCCGCCGACCCCCACTGTGGGCGGCGTCGGCCTGCTGAAGAACTACGACATTGTTTGCGGCTTCAGCGGCATGGCCGAGGGTGACACCTTGGTGCTGATCGGCCAGACCGCCGGTGAACTGGGTGCTTCCATGTACCTGCGCGAGGTGCTCGGCCGCGAGGACGGGGCGCCGCCGCCGGTCGATCTGGCGCTGGAGCGCAAGACCGGAGACTTCGTGCGCGGCCTGATCGAGGGCGGTGAGCTGACGGTGGTGCACGACCTGTCTGACGGCGGCCTGATCGGGGCGGCCGCCGACATGGCCCTGGCCTCGGACTGCGGCGTGGTGCTCGACGCCTCCAGCGCGGCCCACGCCCATGTGCTGCTGTTCGCCGAGGACCAGGCCCGCTACCTCGTCGCCACCGCGGCTCCCCAGACCATCCTCGATGCGGCGCGCGAGGCCGGGCTGCATGCCTCGGTCGTCGGCCATGCGGTCGGCACGGACTTCGCCTCGGCCGGGCCGAAGGGCAAGCTGTTCCGCATCCCGCTGGCCCACCTGCGCGAGATGCACGAAAGCTGGATGCCCGCCTGGATGGACGGCCCGCGCGCCTGAACGCGGCATGGCCGGTCAACCAGGTCGAACCCTGACCGACCCCGCACCAAGCGATGCCTGGCAATCATCTGCGAGCCCGTGTGTCTTACGGTTCTGACGTCCCGGCCGCTCCGGGAAGGCCGATAGGCCCTCCCGGGCACCGTGCGCCCCTTGCATCCGGCCATCCGGTCGGGCTCTCACGCCTCATTGATCCATGTTTCGTCACATCGCCATGGTTAACTCTCCTCGTGGGCGAGCGGGGATGACCGGGCATGAACCTGAAACGCGGGCTGGACCGATTGCTGATCTATGTCAGCGTCCTCTATTTCATCGGTGCGGCGGTCGCGGCGGCGGTCTGGACGCGGCTCGCCGCCTTCGCGCCGTTGAAGTCGCCGCCCTATGACAGCCTCGCCGAGGCCCTGACCGTTGCGGGCGGCATTTTCGGTGCGGCCATCCTGATCTACGTCGTTGTCTACGGCCTGATCTGGGTCCTTTACGGTCTCTTCGAATGGGATCTGCCGCATATCAAGGGCACCCGTTCCGGAGACGATGTTGCGGACTGACTGTCTGAAGACTCGCTCCGTGCAGGCGTGCGTCAGGAGCGAGCCGGCACCGCCTGGCTGAGGCGACCGCCAACCCGGATCGGCTCGATGCGGATCGCCAGGCCGGTCCGGTCGTCGGTCTCGACGAAGACGCCGCAGACGGTGGCCGGGCCGCTGGCCGGCTGGTAGCGGCCGCCGCTGATGCGGGTGGTGAAGCGCCGCAGAGGCTCTTCCTTCTCGTTGCCGATCACCGAGTCGTAGTCGCAGCAGCCGCCGGCGTCGGTCTGGTAGGCGGTGCCGCCAGGCAGGATCTGGGCGTCGGCCGTTGGCACGTGGGTGTGGGTGCCGACCACCAGCGAGGCCCGGCCGTCGCAGAAGTGGCCCATGGCCATCTTTTCGCTGGTCGCCTCGCAGTGCATGTCGACGATGATGGCGTCGGCGGCGAGCCCGAGGGGGCAGGCAGCCAGCTCCTTCTCCACCGCGCCGAAGGGATCGTCCATCGGGTCCATGTGCACACGGCCAAGGACGTTCATGACCAGCACGGTGCGCCCCGAGGGCGTCTCGAACAGGTTGGCCCCGGCGCCCGGGGCATCCATCAGGCGCGGATAGTTGAGCGGCCGCAGCAGGCGCGGCTCGCGCACGATGTAGGTCAGGGCCTCGCGCTGGTCCCAGCTGTGATTGCCCAGCGTCAGGCAGTCGGCCCCGGCCATGAACAGCTCGTTGGCCGTGTGCTCGGTGATACCGAAGCCGCCGGCCGCGTTCTCGGCGTTGACCACGACGAAGTCGAGCTGCAGGTCGCGCTTCAGACGGGGAAGATGATCACTCACGCCGTCGCGGCCGGACTTGCCGATGACGTCGCCGAAGAAGGCCAGTCTCATGGGAAGGCTCTATAGCCGCTCTCGGTGAGAACGCCATCGAGCCTCTGGTCGTGCGACGCCATGGGCACGGCCGCGATCTCCTGACCGGCGAAGGCGAGGCCGATGAAGCCGGGCGGCGAAGGATGCCTGCGCAAGCCGTCCAGGGTCCGGTCGTAGAAGCCGCCGCCCTGGCCGAGGCGGCCGCCACGAGCGTCGAAGGCGAGCAGCGGCACAAGGATCAGGTCGGGTCTGATCACCTCGGCGAGGGGCAGGGGTGCGGGGCACCCGGCGGCGTCCGCCTCCAGAACATCGCCCGGACCCCAGCGTCGAAACAGCAGGGGCGCGTCGCGCGCAACAACCACGGGAAGACAAAGACTCCTGCCACGCGCGGCCAGGGCCACGGCCAGCGGCTGAGGATCGATCTCCGAGCCGATAGCCCGGTAGACGGCGATGGACGCCGCAGGCGGCAGGCGCTCAAGGTGCGCAGCAAGTCGGTCGCCGGCGTCCGGCTGTGCGGCGGCCAGCGCCCGGCGGCGCAGACGCATCGCCGCCCGGAACGCCGGGCGGTCATGTGTCGGGTCCGGAAAGCCGGCGGCCGGTCCGTCTGACGTCACCATGTCTTCGCCGCTCGCTTCCCGTCCGGCCATTGCGCCGAAGCCCTTGCATGCAGGGTCCGGGTCCGCAATGGAGGCGGAACCGGGAGGCCCCATGAGCTACGCCATTGACCGTTTCGCCTGGTTTGACGGGGCCCTGCTGGTCGAGGGCTGGGTGATCGCGGACGGCCCGCCTGCACTGGTCTTCGATGACGGCTATGCGGCGCCGCTCGACAGCTGGGGGCAGCCCAGCCCGGATGTTGCGGCGCATTTTCCCGGGGCCGATCACGTGCGCTTCCGGCAGCGTCTGGATATCGGCGACCGCTTCCCCCCGGCCGCGCGCCTCGAGTGGACCGTCGCCGGCGAGCCCCGCGCGGCGGCGAACCTCGGTGCCAAGCCCGACCCCGCGCGCGACATGATCAGCCGGTTTCTCGGCGCTCTGCCCGCCGAGGGCGAAATGCTCGAAATCGGGAGTCGCGCCCGTTCGGGGGTCACCCGACGGGACCTGCTGCCGCCGGCCTGGGACTACGTCGGGCTCGATGTGCTGGACGGTCCGAACGTGGACGTGGTCGGCGACGCCCACCAGCTGAGCCGCCTGTTCGCGCGGGGGCGCTTCGACGCCGTCATGGCTCTCTCCGTGATCGAGCACATTGCGATGCCGTGGAAGCTGGCGATCGAGCTGAACCGGGTGCTGAAGCCGGGCGGCATGGCCTACTTCTCGACCCATCAGGGTTGGCCCGTGCACGATGCACCCTGGGACTTCTGGCGCTTCAGCGACCAGGCCTGGCAGGCCCTGTTCAATCCGGCGACGGGCTTCGAGGTCGTCGAGGCCCGGATGGGCGAGCCAGCCTTCGTCGTGGCCGAAAGTGTGCACGCGGTCACCGCCTTCGGCCTTGGCCAGGGGGTCTTCCTCGCCTCGAACGTTCTGGTGCGCAAGATTGCGGAGACGACGCTCGACTGGCCGGTCGAGCTCGAGGACATCACACGGACCATGTATCCGGAGGGCGAGACGACGGTGGTTGGCCTCCGGGAGGGGTTGGCGGCGCCACGAGAGCCGTGAAGGACGGTTTGAATCCTCTCGAGCCTGGGTAACCAGGTGGGCTCCGTGTACCCGGCCCCACGGGGCCAGCCAGGGACAGATCCCTTCGAGTGAATTAAGGCCGCGAGGATATGTTGCCTTCGACGTGAGCCACAGCTGACCCGCCGCTGGTCAAGATAGGCGGAGGCCGGCGCTGGAACAATGGCGGCGGGTCAGAGCCCGGCGGCGATCTTCTCGATGCGGGCGGCGACGGCGTTGAGCACCTCGGCCAGGCCGGCGTCAGGATCGGCCGGGGACTCCGGCTCCCGACCGACGATCCCCAGCGCGGCACGAGCGTCGTGCAGTTCGTCCGCCAGCAGCAGCGCGGCCATAAGGAACAGGCGCAGGTCGCCGACGTGGCCAACACTGCCGGCCACCTCCCGAACGTGCTGGTCGAACTGGCGTGCCAACGCCACCACCCGGTCCTCCTGGCCATCGGCGCAGCCGATAGCGTAGGGGCGACCGTTGACCTCGACCGTTACCGTGGCCATCAGTCCTTCGTTTCAAGCACGGCGCGGATCTCGTCCGCTGCGACGGCCAGCGTCGCCAGCGCCCCCTCGGCGGCCGCGCGCAACTCCGGCTCGCCGGCCGCGGGGTGCGCGGCGAACAGGTCGTCCTCAGGCACCGCGGCGCGCGCCTTCAGGTCGCGGGTCTTCCGCTCCAGCTCGGCGAGCGCGCGGTCCAGTCTCTGCCTTGCAGCATCGGCGGCGTAGGCCATGGGGGTCGCGTCCTCCAGAATCCGTATAGAACCCGTCGCGCCGCCGCGGTAAAGCGCGCGCCTCCGAAAAACACTCCGATGACCGATTGGGGAACGCCGTGTCCGACCGCTCCAAGCCCGCCAAGGCCACCCCGCAGCAGATGGCCGACGCCATCCGCTTTCTCGCCATGGACGGTGTCGAGGCGGCGAAGAGCGGGCACCCCGGCATGCCGATGGGCATGGCCGATGTCGCGACCGTGTTGTTCTCGAAGTTCATCAAGTTCGATGCGTCAAGGCCCGACTGGGCTGACCGTGACCGCTTCATCCTGTCGGCCGGCCACGGCTCGATGCTGATCTACGCCCTGCTGCACCTGACCGGGTACAAGGCGGCCACCCGCGAGGAGCTGGCCAGCTTCCGGCAGTGGGGCGCGCGCACCGCCGGCCACCCCGAGTACGGCCATATGCCCGGAGTCGAGACAACCACTGGTCCGCTGGGGCAGGGCCTGGCCAACGCTGTCGGCTTCGCCATGGCCGAGCGGCATCTGGCCGCCCACTTCGGCGAGCATCTGGTGGATCACCGCACCTGGGTGATCGCCGGCGACGGCTGCCTGATGGAGGGCATCAGCCAGGAAGCCATTACCCTCGCCGGTCGCTACCGCCTGAACAGGCTGACGGTGCTGTGGGACGACAACGCCATCACCATCGATGGGGCGGTATCCCTGTCGGACGCCACCGACCAGAAGGGGCGCTTCAAGGCGGCCGGCTGGGCCTTCAAGGCCATCGACGGCCATGACATGGCGCAGATCAAGGCTGCGCTGAAGTGGGCCACGAAGCAGGATCGACCGACCCTGATCGCCTGCAAGACCCGCATCGGAAAGGGGGCTGCGACCTTGGAGGGCAGCCACAAGACCCACGGGGCGGCACTCGGCGCGGCCGAGGTCGCGGCCACCCGCCTCGGTCTCAACTGGCCCCATGCGCCGTTCGATGTGCCGGAGGAGATCGAGACCGCCTGGCGCAAGGTCGGCCGTCGCGGGGCCAAGCTGCGCAAGGGCTGGGAAGCGCGCCTGAAGGCCTCGCCGCTGGAGGCCGACTTCACCCGCGCCATGGCCGGGGACCTGCCGGCCGACGCCTTTGACAAGTGGGACGCCGGGCTCAAGGCCCTGATCGCCATGCCGCCGGCCCAGGCCACCCGCGCCGCGTCCGGCGCCGCCCTGGCCGAACTGTTCGAGCCCATCCCGGAACTGATCGGCGGCTCCGCCGACCTGACCGGCTCGAACAACACCCTGGTCAAGGGCACGGTCACCTTCGACGCCCCGGACTACGAGGGCCGCTACATCAACTGGGGCATCCGCGAGCACGGGATGGCGGCGGCCATGAACGGCATGGCCCTGCACGGCGGGATCATCCCCTACGCAGGCACTTTCATGGTGTTCTCGGACTACAGCCGACCGTCGATCCGCCTCGCTGCGCTCATGGGCATCCGGGTGATCCATGTGCTGACTCACGACTCCATCGGGGTCGGCGAGGACGGCCCCACGCACCAGCCGGTCGAGCACCTGGCGGCCCTGCGCGCCATTCCCAATCTGCTGGTGTTCCGCCCCGCCGACACCGTCGAGGCCTTCGAATGCTGGCGCGCGGCGCTGGAGAGCAAGACGATGCCCTCGGCCCTGGCCCTGTCGCGCCAGAAGACCGATGCGGTGCGCCTCGCGGCCGCCGGCGCGAATCTGTCGGCCCGCGGTGCCTATGTGCTTCGCGAGGCCTCGGGCGAGGCCCGAGCCACCCTGTTCGCCACCGGCACCGAGGTGCCGATCGCCCTCAAGGCCCGCGACCAGCTGGAAGCCGCCGGCGTGCCGACGCGGGTCGTCTCGGTCCCCTGCTTCGCCCTGTTCGAGCGCCAACCGGCCGACTATCAGGCGAAGGTGATCGGCCGCGGCACGGTCCGGGTCGCCGTCGAGGCCAGCATCCGCCAGGGCTGGGAGCGCTTCATCGGCGAGGATGGCGGCTTTGTCGGCATGACCGGCTTCGGCGCCTCGGCCCCCGCCGAGATCCTGTACGCGAAGTTCGGCATCACCGCCGCGGCGGTCGTCGAGCAGGTCCGCGCGCGGCTCTAGCTCAGATACGCGTCGATCTCGGCGAGCCGGGCCGCCTTCTCCGCCTCGCCCAGGAACGCCCCCTCGAAACTGTTGCGGGCGATCCGCACCAGGTCCTCGCGCCCGAGCCCGACCGCCCGGGCGAGGGCGCGGTAGTTGTCGTTCACATAGCCGCCGAAGTAGGCCGGATCGTCCGAGTTCAGCGTCACATGCAGGCCCTGCCGCAGCATCTCCGGCACGGGGTGGGCGGCGAGGTCGTGCACCACGCAGAGCTTGAGGTTGGACAGGGGGCAGACCGTCAGGGTCATGCGCGCGTCCGCCAGCCGCCGGATCAGGCCGGCGTCCTCCATGGCCCGGTTGCCGTGGTCGATGCGGTCGACGTGCAGCAGGTCGAGCGCCTCGTGCACATAGGCCGGCGGGCCTTCCTCGCCGGCGTGGGCGCACAGCTTCAGCCCCATGTCGCGGGCGCGGGCGAAGACGCGCTCGAACTTGGATGGCGGGTGGCCGACCTCGGAGGAGTCGAGCCCGACGCCGATGATGCGGTCCAGCCAGGGTTCGGCCGACTTGAGGGTGGCGAAGGCGGCCTCCTCGTCGAGGTGTCGCAGGAAGCACAGGATCAGCTTCGAGGTGACGCCGAGCTCGGCCTCGGCCCGGGCCATGCCGGCCAGCAGGCCGTCGGCGACGACCGCGAAGGGGATTCCCCGGTCCGTGTGGGTCTGCGGATCGAAGAAGATTTCGGCGTGCCGGACATTGTCCGCCGCGGCGCGGCGGAAGTAGGCGAGGGCGAGGTCGTGGAAGTCCTCCTCCGTGCGGAGCACCTCGGCCCCGGCGTAGTAGATGTCGAGGAAGTCCTGCAGGTTGGAGAAGGCGTAGGCCGCGCGCACCGCCTCGACGTCGGCGAAGGGGATCTCGACCCGGTTGCGCCGGGCGAAGGCGAACATCTGCTCCGGCTCCAGTGAGCCCTCGATGTGCAGGTGCAACTCGGCCTTGGGCAGGCCGACGATGAAGGCGTCGAGATCGGTCATGGCGGGCTCCTCGAGCGGCCAGCCTGCCCGCGCCGGCGCCCGCCGTCTAGGCGTCTTCGGCCCACTCCGGTGCCTCGAAATCCAGCGCGTCTTCGGGTTCGGCAAGGCTGAGCTCCGAGATGGTCTGGCCGCGCACCGACACCCCGGCGCGGTGCACGCTCTCGGGGTCGCCGCTGACCAGCGGGTGCCAGTCGGCGAGATCGCGCCCCTCGTGCAGGCGGCGGTAGGCGCAGGACTTCGGCATCCACTGCAGCGCCTCGATGTTCCAGGGCGTCAGCTTGATGCAGTCGGGCACATGGGTCTTGCGCGCGGCGTAGTCCGAGCAGCGGCACGCCTGCGGATCGAACAGCTTGCAGTGCACCCGGGTGGGGATGACCTCGCCGGTCTCCTCCTCCTCGAAACGGATGACGCAGCAGCGCCCGCAGCCGTCGCACAGCGACTCCCATTCCTCCGGGGTCATCTGCTCCAGGGTCTTTTCGCGCCAGAAGGCCATCGGCGGCTTCTACGAGGTTTGCGCGGCGAACGCAGGGGCCGTAGGCGATAGCGCGCGGGGCCTCACTGACGGATATCGCCCATGCCGGTCAGGCGCAGGACGCCCTTGCCGGGCAGCTCGACGCGCAGCTCGAGGGTGCCGCCGGCGGCCTCGACGAAGCGGCGCAGGGTCGAGAGGTAGAGGTCGGCTTGCCGCTCCATCTTGAGCACGGACGGCTGCTTGACGCCGAGCGACCGGGCGATCTGCTCCTGGCTGCGCCCGGCGATCTCGCGCAGGGCCTTCAGGCCTTCCACCTCGGCGGCCAGCTCGGCCGCCCGCGCCTCGATCCGCGCCTGGCGGGCCGGGGGGAGCGTGGCCATGATCTCTTCACGTGTCCGGCCCATCGTCATGCCTCCTTCAGCGCCTCGAGGTGCGCCGTGAACCGGCTGTCCGCCCTGGCGATCAGCCCCTTGTAGAACGTTTCTGCGCCACGCCCGCCTTGTCGCCGGCGACGAGCAGGATCGCCTGCCGCTCCGGATCGAAATCGTCATGGTTCCGGATGCCCCATGGCATGCTGCGACATAGCTCCTGGGCTATGTCTTGTCTATAGGCTGCAGGCTATCTGGCGCTGGTCTTGTGCGGATGGCGACCAGGGCCGTGAAATCTGAGGGGTGGCGAAAGTCCCCGGCGACACCTATTCCACCGGAACTCTCCGCCCTGATCGTCCGACTTCCAGGAACCTCATGGCCGCCCGCCCGCCTCTCGTCGCCCTCAAGGATGTCCGTCTGCAGGACGGTCCGCGCCCGCTTTTCGATGGCGTCGACATGGCCATCGAGCCGCGCGTGCGCGCCGCGCTTGTCGGCCGCAACGGCGCGGGCAAGTCGACCCTGATGAAGCTGGTCATGGGGCTGATCGAGCCCGACGCCGGCGACCGCACGGTCCAGGCGGGGACGCGCTTCGCCTATGTGCCGCAGGAGCCGCAGATCGTCGGCGACACCCTCGGCGACTACGCCGCCTCGGGCGGGGCCGAGCGCTGGGACGGCGAGGCCTGGCTGGAGACCTTCGGCCTCGACCCGAAGACGGAGACCGGCGGCCTGTCGGGCGGCGAGATCCGCCGCGCGGCCCTGGCGAAGGCCTTCGCCGAGGGCCCTGACGTGCTGCTGCTCGACGAGCCGACCAACCACCTCGACATCCTCGCCATCGAGCGGCTGGAGGCCGAGCTGCTGTCGCTGCGTTCGGCAGTTCTGGTGGTCAGCCACGACCGGGCCTTTCTCAACCGCGTGACCGATGCGGTGCACTGGCTGGACGGTCGCAAGGTCCGCACCCTCGACAAGGGGTTCGAGGCCTTCGACGCCTGGTCGGGCAGGATCTGCGAGGAGGAGGCCGAGTCCCTGCGGCGCCTGACCAAGCGGATCGAGGCGGAGACCTACACCTTCTACCGCTCGATCACCGCCCAGCGGACCCGCAACGAGGGCCGGGCCGAGCGGCTGCGTCAGATGCGGCTGGAGCGGGCCGAGCGGGTGCGCGACCTGCCGCGTGAGCTCACCCTCGGGGTCGACGCGAGTGCGACCTCGGGCAAGCTGGTCGCCGAGCTCAAGGGCGTCGGCAAGCGCTTCGGCGAGCGCACCCTGTTCCGCGCCCTGACCACCCGGGTGATCCGCGGCGACCGCCTGGGCATCGTCGGCCCGAACGGTGCGGGCAAGACGACCCTGGTGAAGATCCTGCTCGGCGAGCTGGTGCCCGACGAGGGCACGATCCGGCTCGGGGTCAATCTCGAGGTGGTCTACATGGACCAGTCGCGCGAGGGGCTGCGCTCGGACATGAGCCTGTGGGACGCCCTGACCCCGGGCGGCGGCGACTCCGTGCTCGTGCGTGGCCGGCCGACGCACGTGGCCGCCTACGCCAGGGAGTTCCTGTTCCAGGAGAGCCAGCTGCGCCAGCCGATCTCGACCCTGTCGGGGGGTGAGCGCAACCGTCTGCTGTTGGCCCGGGCGCTGGCGAAGCCTGCCAATCTGCTGGTGCTCGACGAGCCCACCAACGACCTCGACATGGACACGCTCGACAAGCTGGAGGAGCTGCTCGAGGGCTATGAGGGCACCCTGATCCTCGTCAGCCACGACCGCGACTTCATCGACCGGCTGGCGACCTCGACCCTGGCCCTCAACGGGCGGGGCGGGTTGGTTGAGACGCCCGGAGGCTGGACCGACTTCGTGCGCCAGAACCCCGGGTTCCTGAGTGACGCGCCGCGTCCAGCGCCGGCGGCGGTGCCCGCCGCCGCGTCCCTGCCGCGGTCGGCCGCGTCCTCCACGCCGAAGAAGCTGTCCTACAAGGACCAGCGGCGTCTGGAGGAGCTGGAGGGACTGCTCGTGCTACTGCCGGCGGAGATCGCCCGACAGGACGCTCTGCTCGCGGACCCTGACCTCTACGCGCGCGATCCAACGGCCTTCGATCGCGCTGTCAGGGCCGCCGCAGAGGGGCGGGCCCGGCTGGAGGCCGCTGAAACCGAATGGCTGGAGCTGGAGGAACGTCGCGAGGCGCTCGCCGCCGCAAGCTGACCAGCTTCAGGGGATAAGTTCGAACCTGTTGAGCCGACGCATGAATCCTGCGGCGACCCACAGATAACCCACAGGTATTGCACGATTGACCCACAAATAGGCCCACAGGCGCAGGATTTCAGGCCGTTGCCCCTTAGCGGGTTCCGCGAGAACGTCAATGGGCCGAGGGACACGGCGGCGCGGAAGTCCGGGGAAACCCGGGTGTCCAGGCGAGCCGGGCCGACGCTCTGACCGGATGATGTTGACGGCTTCGGCCTGATCATCGACGGGCAGGATCCAGGCTTCAGCGGCGCAGGCTTCGGCCGGCCGCAGGGGAACCGGATCGCGATCGCTGGACGACGACGGGGGCGACCCCTTCGGACCGGGAGCGACGCGGCGACGACGGGTTACAGCCGATCGTCCGGGGGGTTCGCCTCCTCGACGCGCAGGCCAGGGCCCCGACCCTCAATGGCCAAGTCCAACCCGGACTTGGCGAGGGGGCGTACGCAACGGCTCGACCGGGCGGACGTCCCCTCGCTCAATTCCGCGACCGTGAAGCCGCGCGGCGCGACGCCTGTCGGAATGCCGCGCAGCCCCCGATGAATTGGCCGGTCGCACGCCCTTCCCACGGGGCGTCCGGCCCCCTAAACCTCGGGGATGATCCAGCGCACGCATCCTCTCGTCACGGATCGTCGCCGGCTGCTGGCCGGGGCGGGCGCACTGTCCCTGGCCAGCTGTGGTCGCAGCGCCCCGCCGGAGGTCGACGAGGCCGGGCGCGTGCGACTGCGCTTCGCCACCGACTGGCTGGCCCAGGCCGAGCACGGCGGTTTCTACCAGGCGCTGGCGTCCGGGGCCTATGAGCGTCGGGGATTGAACGTTCAGATCGTGCAGGGCGGCCCGGGGGTGAACGTGCCCCAGCTGCTGGCCTCCGGGGCGGTCGAGCTGGGCATGGGCTCCAACAGCTTCATCCCGCTCAATCTCGTCAACGAGGGCGCGCCGGTGAAGGCCGTGGCGGCCTTTTTCCAGAAGGACCCGCAGGTCCTGATCGCCCACCCGGACCCGGCTCTCGAGTCGATCGCTGATCTGGCGGGGCGGCCGATCCTGCTGGCCGACGCCTCGGTCACCGCCTTCTGGGTCTGGCTCAAGGCGAAGTACCGCTTCACCGACGACCAGGTCCGCAAGTACACCTTCAACCCGGCACCGTTCCTCGCCGACCTGCGGGCGGTGCAGCAGGGCTATCTGACTTCGGAACCCTATACGATCGAGAAGGTCGGCGGGTTCACGCCGCGGGTCTTCCTGCTGGCGGACGAGGGTTACCCGTCCTATGCCACGATGGTGCTGGCCCCGGACGGCTTTGCCCGTGACAACGCCGAGGCCCTGCGCAGCTTCATCGCCGCCTCGATCGAGGGCTGGCGCGACTATCTGAATGGCGACGCCTCTGCGGCTAACGCTCTCATCCGTCGCGACAATCCCGAGATGACGCGGGACGTGCTGGACCAGGCCCGGGCGAAGCTGAAGTCCTATGCGCTCGTCGAGGGCGGGGACGCCGCCCTGTTCGGTCTCGGAGCCATGACCGCAGACCGCTGGCGCGACTTCTTCGAGGTGACCAGCCAGGCAGGAGTCTATCCGACCACGCTGAACTGGCGCGACGCCTTCACCCTCGACTTCCTGCCGGGCCGTGGCTGACGCCGGCCCGGCCGTCGCCTTGCGGCGGGCCCTGATCCGCTTCCCCGGACGGCCGGCACCGCTGGGGCCGATCGATCTGACGGTCGCGCCGGGCGAGATCGTCGCCCTCGTCGGCGCATCCGGGGCGGGCAAGTCGAGCCTCCTGCGCCTGATCGCCGGCCTTGAGCCCCCCGCCGGCGGGGAGGTGCAGCGCGCCGCATCACGGGACCGTATCGGCCTGGTGTTCCAGGCACCGACCCTGATGCCGTGGGCTTCGGCGCGGGACAATGTGCGGCTGCCGCTCGATCTCGCCGGCGTGCCGGGCACCGTCGGAGACACCCGCGCCGCAGCGGCGCTGGAGGCGGTCGGCCTGGGCGATCGGCTGACGGCGCGACCGGCGGCCCTGTCCGGTGGCATGGCCATGCGCGCGGCGCTGGCACGGGCGCTGGTCGCGGAGCCTCATCTGCTTCTGCTCGACGAACCCTTCGCCGCGCTGGATACCATCACCCGGCGCCGGCTGGCCGAGGACCTGCACCGGCTTTGGCAGGCGTCCCGGCCGACCATCGTGCTCGTCACCCATGATGTCGAGGACGCCGTCTATCTCGCCGGGCGGGCGCTGGTGCTGGGGCGCGACGGGGCGGTCAGCGCCGAGGTCGCGTTGCCGCCGGTCCTGCCGCGCCCGGCCGGCTTCCGCGAGAGCATCGAGGCGCGGACGGCGGCGACCTCACTGTCGGAGGCGCTCGCCCGGACCATGGAGGCGACGCCATGAGTCTCGCCGCGCGCCTCTGGCCGCCGCTGGCCCTGGCGGCCGTGCTGCTTCTCGCCTGGGAGACCGGCTGTCGCCTGTTCGACATCCCCGCCTACTTCCTGCCGCCGCCCAGCGCTGTCGCTGCAGCCCTCGTGGAAGCGGCCCCACGGCTTGTGCCGTCGGCCGGCCGCACCTTCGTCATGGCGCTGCAGGCGCTGGCCGCGGCGACCATCGTCGGGGGCGGCCTCGCCGTGCTGGTCTCGCTCAGCCCGACGGCGGAGAGGGCCGCGCGCCCGCTGGCGACCGCTCTGCAGGTTACGCCGGTGGTCGCCATCGCGCCGCTGGTGCTGATCTGGTACGGGCTCGACAACACTGGTGCCGCAGTGGTGACCCTGGCGGCGCTGATCGCCTTCTTCCCGATCTTCTCCGGCGTGCTGACCGGGCTGCGCTCGGCCGATCCGGATCTTGAGCGACTGTTCGACCTCTACGGCGCGGACCGACGGCAGCGACTGGTCCGGCTGCGGGCACCCTCCGCGGCGGTCTATGCCCTCGAGGGGTTCCGCGTCGCGGCGGGCCTGTCGATAATCGGGGCCGTGGTGGCCGAGTTCGTGTCCGGTTCGGGTGCCGCCCAGGGGCTGGCCTGGCGGCTGCTGGAGGCCGGCAACCGGCTGCGCACGGCCGAACTGCTCGCCGCCCTCGCCTGGCTGGCGGTCATGGGCGCAGCGCTGAATGCCGGCGCGGGCCTGTTGGTCGCGGTCGCTCGCCGGCACCTTGTCGGGCGTTAGCGGCCGATTAAGGCAGGGCGCGCTACGATGAACCGTTCCGGAGAGGTCGGCGGAGACAAATTTGGCATTTCCTGCGCGCATTCTGGCGACCATCGGCCTGGCGGCTGCTGTGGTTTCGCCCGTGGCTGCGCAGACGGCGTCGCCGGGTGCGGCGCAGGCGACGCCGGGACAGCTCGGCGGTCTGCGCTACCTGAACTGGAGCGGCAAGCGTCCGACCCTTGTCCGGACCCCGCCGCCCGCCGCCGACGCGACCCGGGGCCAAACGCCGTCGCCGTCGACCGCGGTCTTCTATGGACCGCCGGGTCTGGCGGCGCGTGCCGGCAACGGTCTGACCCCGGCCTCGGCCTGGCTGCCAGCCGCCGCGCCGCCGACGGTGTCCGTCGCCCCCGCCGGTCCTGTGGCTGTCGCGATGGCGGCCCCCGTCGCGGCGGCGGCCGTCGTCATGACGCCCGAGGTGCCTGCCCGATCGCCGATCCAGCCCGCGCGCGCTGACGATGCGCTCCGGCCTGACGCCCCGATCTTCGGCCTCGCCCGGGAGGACGCCCTCGCCACGCCGGCGACGCCGGCCCAGCCCCGGGCCCCGGCACCGCCGCAGGGGGCGGTCGCCGGGGCGTCGCCGCGATTCTATTCTGTGCACCGTGCCGCCGGGCGCACGCCTGACCCGGTAGTGCTGCCGGCACCAGTGATGCTGGAACAGGCTCCCGTCGATCTGGCTGAGCCCGAGGGGCCGCCTCTGGTGCTGCGCGATTCTCGGGGCCGGCTGGTGCCGGCCGAGGTTCCTGACGGATCGACCCTGCCATGAGTGCGCCCGACTCCCGCCTGCCCGAACTGATCTCTCTCGCCCGGGAGTCCTCGAGCGCGCGTCGGCGCACCGTGCTCCGTGAACTGACCAACAGCTTTTTCGGTGTTTCCGGTCTTGGAGAGGTCGAAACCGAAGCCTTTGGCGTCATACTCGCCGAGGTCGCCCGGGATATGGAGGCTGCGGTGCGCGCCGAGCTGGCGGAGCGGTTCGGGCCAGCCCTCCAAGCGCCGCGCGGCCTCGTGCGCACGCTGGCGGACGATTCGGAAGCGGCTGTCGCCACCGCCGTCCTGCGCGCCTCGCCGCTGCTGACCGACGAGGATCTGCTTCCCGTCGTGCTCAAGCACGGTCAGGACCATCTGCGCGCCGTCTCGGCCCGGCCGCAGGTGTCGGAGGCGGTCTCGGATGTCATCGTCGCCCGCGGCGATGACGAGACCCTCGGCACGCTGCTGCGCAATGACTGCGCAAACCTGTCGCGACGGGCGTCCGAGGCGGCGGTGGAGCGGGCCAAGCTGAACCCGGCCCTGCATGAGGTGACCGTCAATCGCGCAAGCCTGCCGCCGGACCTGCTTAACGAAATGTACTTCGTGGTCGAAATCCGGCTGCGGCAGACCATTCTCGAGCAGAACGCGAGGATGGACCCGGCCCTGCTCGAGAGCGCCCTGCGTCACGGCCGGGTCCAGGTCGCCACCCGGGACGGGGTGCTGCCGGAAGACTACGCCGAGACCCTGGCCAAGATCGAGCAACTGCAGGCGGCCAATCGGCTGACGCCGTCAGTTCTGGCCGGCCTTATGCGGGGCAAGAGCAAGACCGCCTTCCTGATCGCCCTGGCGCGGCTGGCCGACGTGGATTTCCACACCGCCCGTCAAGTCGTCGAACGGCGTGAGCTGGACGCCCTGGCCGTGGTCTGCCGGGCCGCCGACCTCGATCGGGCCCTGTTCCTGACCTGTGCCCTCGTTCTGCTGAACGAGGATGGCGACGCCTTGGGCAAGGCCAGGAGCTACGCCGAGATGTACGCCGCGCTGGGCCGCGACACCGCACAGCGCACCATCCGCTTCTGGCACCTTCGCCGCGAGGCCGTTGCCGCCTGAGCGCCATGCCGGGCACCCTGACGTCGCGTCACGCTTCCGCCCCCAAAGAATAGGCTCTAGCCTACGAGGCAGGTAGAACGCCGAGGCAGACCATGAGCGACCTTGAAACCTTTCGCGCCGAGACTCGTGCCTGGCTGGAGGCCAACTGCCCGGCCGAGGTGCGCGGACCTATCGAGAGCGAGGCGGACGTCATCTGGGGCGGCCGCAATGCCGTGTTCAGGACGCCGGCCCACCGCCATTGGCTTGAGCGCATGGCCGAGCGCGGCTGGACCGCGCCCGAGTGGCCCCGCGAGTACGGCGGCGGCGGCCTCAGCCGCGAGGAGGCGAAGGTGCTGGCGAAGGAGCTGCGCCGGATCCAGGCCCAGCCGCCGCTGCAGTCCTTCGGCGTTTGGATGCTGGGCCCGGCCCTGCTGAAGTTCGGCACCGAGGAGCAGAAACAGACCTTTCTCCCGCCGATCGTGCGCGGCGAGATCCGCTGGTGCCAGGGCTATTCAGAGCCGGGTGCCGGCTCCGACCTCGCCGGTCTGCAGACCCGCGCCGAGGACCGGGGCGACCACTGGATCGTCAACGGCCAGAAGGTCTGGACCTCCTACGCCGACAAGGCCGACTGGATCTTCTGCCTGGTACGGACCGACCCGGAGGCACCCAAGCATCTGGGCATCTCGTTCGTCCTGTTCGATATGGCCACGCCGGGCGTGACCACACGGCCGATCACCCTGATCTCCGGCAAGAGCCCGTTCTGCGAGACCTTCTTCGACAATGTCCGGGTCGAGAAGACGAACCTGGTCGGCGAGCTGAACCGCGGCTGGGATGTGGCGAAGTACCTGCTCGCTCACGAGCGTACCATGATCGGCGAGATCGGCGAGGCCATGGGCGGCCGGCCGGTCGGCCAGGTTGCGGCCAACTCGATTGGCGTCAGCGCCGACGGTCGTCTCGACGAGCCGATGCTGCGCAGCCGCATCGCCGAACTGGATATCGACGCGGCTGCTTTCCGGCTGGCGCTCGAGCGGGTCGGCGACCAGACCCGGGCCCGTCAGGCGCACCCAGCCATGGCCTCCATGCTCAAGTACTACGGCTCCGAGCTCAACAAGCGTCGTCACGAACTGCTTATGGCCGCCGGCGGATCGGATGCGCTGGAGTGGGAGAGCGAGCGCTCGCGCCACGGATCCGCCGCCCGAGATTGGCTACGCACCAAGGCCAACTCGATCGAGGGCGGGACCAGCGAAGTCCAGCTCAATATCATCGCCAAGCATATCCTTCAGCTTCCGGGGGCGTAGCGGGACCGCTCCCTTCCCCCTCGATGGGGGAAGGGTTGGGGATGGGGGTGCTCGCACGGTCATCACGGTGATGATCGCGAGGGGTGCCGTCCGAGCCCCGCCCGGAACCGCCAGCGCCCGCACCCCCACCCCGGCCCTCCCCCATCGAGGGGGAGGGTGCAGAGAGGACGATCATCCCATGCCCCTGATCCTGACCGACGAACAGACCATGCTGAAGGAGGCCGCCGACGGCTTCCTCAACGAACGCGCCCCGATCAAGCACTTCCGCGAGCTGCGCGACCGCAAGGTCGCCGACGGCGTCTCGCGCGAGCTGTGGCGGGCCTTTGGCGAGATGGGCTTCGCCGGGGTGATCGTGCCGGAGGCGCACGGCGGCTCCGGGCTCGGCGCGGTGGAGGCCGGCGTCATCGCCGAGAGTCTCGGCCGCACCCTGACGCCGTCACCCTTCCTCGGCAGTTCGGTGCTGGCGGCCAGGGTGCTGCTGGAGGCGGGCTCGGAGGCGCAGCAGGCGGCATGGCTGCCGCAGCTGGCGGCGGGCGAGGCCATCCTTGCCCTGGCGCTGGAGGAGGGGGCGAAGCACGCCCCAGAACGCATCGAGACCCGGGCCGAGCGCGCCGGCAACGGCTTCCGGCTGAACGGCCGCAAGGGCTTTGTGCTCGACGGTCACATCGCCGACGCCCTGATCGTCGTCGCCAGCGCCGACGAGGGCCCGACCCTGTTCCTCGTCGATCCGAAGGCCGCCGGGGTGGAGATCGAGCGCACCGTCATGGTCGACGCTCACAATGCGGCGCGGGTGACCCTGACTGATGTCGAGGTCGACGCCGATGCGGTGATCGGCCAGGTCGGCGGCGGCCGCGCACCGCTGGACGCCGCCCTTTCGCTGGGCCGGGCCTGCGCCGCCGCCATGCTGACCGGTGCCGGGAATCAGGCCTTCCAGATCACCCTCGACTACATCAAGGGCCGCAAGCAGTTCGGTCGTGCCATCGGCGAGTTCCAGGCGCTGCAGCACCGGTCGGCGCACCTGTTTTCGGAGATCGAGATCGCGAGGGCGGCCACCCTGGGCGCGTTGCAGCGGCTGGACGCCGGCGCGGACAAGGCGGACCTGGCAGTGTCGGTCGCCAAGGCCAAGGCCGGCCGCGTGGCCGAGCTGGCGGTCCAGGAAGGCGTGCAGATGCACGGCGGCGTCGGCATGACCGACGAGTATGATATCGGCCTCTACATGAAGCGGGTGCGGGTGCTGAATGAGCTGCTCGGCGACGCCCATTTCCACGCCGAGGTCATCGCGCGGGCGGGCGGCTACTGAGGACGGCCCGCGCGGGACTCAGCGGAAGACGCAGGCGCGACCGGCGTAGAGGGCGGTGACTCGGGCGTCGTCACCGGTACCGCTGAGGAAGCCGTGGACGTCGCCCAGGCTGAACTCGGGGCCGACCGTATCCTCGCGCACCTCGACCGCCGGATCGGCGGTGCGGACCTCGGCGAGCGTCGAGCCGACGTGGATGTTAGACAGGGTGGAGAAGCCTTCCGGCGCGCCCTCGGACGCGTACCAGCCGACCAGCGCGCCGGTCTCGAACAGGAAATCGACGTTCGACCCCCAGTCGAGCACCACCAGGTCCGTGTCAGCGCAGCCGTCACGGGTCGGCTGGCGGCCGTGGAGCCCGGTGAGGACGCGGCTGACATCTGCCTCGGCCATGCCGAACGGGAGTTTCAGGGCGGTGCCACCGTCGGGCTGCGCCGGCGTGAAGCCGTCGCCCTCGAGCACCGCCTCGGTCGGCGGGGCAGTTGGCGTCCCGGCCGGGGTCGGGGCGTCAGCGGGGGGCGTGGCCGGCTCCGAGCAGGCGACGACGACGAACAGGGCGGCGGCGGCGAAGGCGATCTGGCGCATGGTGTCACGCTAACGCTGTTGTCCGACAGCGCCAAGACAGCGCAGCCCTGCCGGTGCAGCTTGACTCCGCGTGAGAGTCGGACGACAGCGGGAAAGCTCTCGCGGGAGAGATCGGCTCGTCGCGAATCCTCGGATCAGGCGGGTCGGAGCCGAAGGCGCAACCGCCCCGGAAACGCTCAGGCAAAAGGACCGCGAAGCGTACGGACGCTGGAAAGAGCCCGGCCGGGCTCGCCGACGGAGCAAGCCCCGGATCCTGTCCGGAGCGAAATCTCTCAGGCTCAGGGACAGCGGGGGCGAGGCGATCACCGCCTCAGCACGCCTCACAACCGGAGACACGCATGTCCGACGCTGCCCTGAGGACCACGCCGCTGACCGCTGCGCACCGGGCGATGGGTGCGCGCATGGCGGCCTTCGCCGGCTACGACATGCCGATCCAGTATGAGGGCGTGCTGGCCGAGCATCGCTGGACGCGCGAGCACGCCGGCCTGTTCGACGTTTCGCACATGGGGCAGTGCAAGATCACGGGCGCGGACGCCATCGCCCAGTTCGAACGCTTCGTGCCCGGCGACTATCAGGCGCTGAAGGCGGGCAAGCAAAAGTACTCCTTGCTGCTGAACGACCAGGGAGGGATCATCGACGACCTGATGGCGGGCAAGCCCGATCACGATGGTCTGTTTGTGGTCGTGAACGCCGGTAACAAGGACGAGGACTTCGCCTTCTGGCAGGCCAAGCTGTCGGGTGACGCCAAGCTGACGGTGCTGGACGACCGGGCGCTTGTCGCCATTCAGGGTCCCGAGGCCGCCGAGGTCATGGTGGCGCATGAGCCGGTGCTGGCCGAGTTCGGCTTTATGGAATCGGCCCGGCTGATGCTGTTCGGGGTGGACGCTTACGTCTCCCGCTCGGGCTATACCGGCGAGGACGGCTACGAAATCTCGATCCCGGCCAAGGACGCCGAGCGAATTTGGAACACCCTGCTTGAGGACGCCCGGGTCAAGCCCGTGGGCCTCGGGGCCCGGGACTCGCTCCGCCTGGAAGCCGGCCTGCCCCTGCACGGCCACGACATCGACCCGAGCACCAGCCCGGTCGACGGTGCCTTGACGTTCGCCCTGTCGAAGAGCCGTAAGGACCGCGCCGATTTCGCCGGGGCCGACCGGGTGCTGCGCGAGCTGGCCGACGGGCCGTCGCGGGTGCGTGTCGGCCTGATCGTCAAGGAAGGTGCCCCGGCCCGCGAGGGGGCGGAGATCGCCGACGCCGACGGGACCGTGATCGGCCGCGTCACCTCGGGCGGGCCATCGCCGACGCTGGGGAAGAACATTGCGATGGGCTATGTGCCGCCCGCCTTCGCCGGTCTCGGCACCGCCCTGCGAGTGATCGTCCGCGGCAAGCCGGCTGCCGCCGAGGTGGTGCCCATGCCGTTCGTCGCCCAGCGCTACTCCCGCAAACCCAAGGCCTGAGAGGGGCACGCCATGAAGTTCACCAAAGACCACGAATGGGTCCGTCTCGAAGGCGACGTCGCCATCGTCGGCATCACGAAGCATGCGGCCGAGCAGCTTGGCGACGTGGTGTTCGTCGAGACCCCGGAAGTCGGCAAGACCGTCGAGGCCAAGGCCGGCTTTGCTGTGGTCGAGAGCGTCAAGGCGGCGTCGGACGTTTATGCACCGGTCGATGGCGAGGTGATCGAGGCCAATGACGCCCTCGCCACCGCCCCCGAGACCGTCAACGCCGACCCTGAAGGCGCCGGCTGGTTCGCCAAGATCCGGGTCAGCGACGCCTCGCAGCTCGACGCCCTGATGGATCGCGCCGCCTATGACCAGTACCTGACCACCCTCTGAGCCCGGAAAGGCGCGAATCTCCCCCATGCGCTACCTGCCCCTGACCCCCGACGACCGCGACGCCATGCTGGCGGCCATCGGCGTCGAGACAATCGATGACCTGTTCGTGGACGTGCCGGTCGCCGCGCGGTTGGACGGCCCGGTGGACCTGCCTCGCGTCGCCGGCGAGGTGGAGGTCGAGCGGCAGCTGCAGCGTCTGGCGGCGAAGAATGTGACTGCCGGGTCCGTGCCCTTCTTCTGCGGTGCCGGGGCCTATCGCCACCATGTGCCCGCGACGGTGGATCACATCATCCAGCGGTCGGAGTTCCTGACCAGCTACACGCCCTATCAGCCGGAGATCGCCCAGGGGACGCTGCAGTATCTCTACGAATTCCAGACCCAGGTCGCGAACCTGACCGGGATGGAGGTCGCCAATGCCAGCCTCTATGACGGCTCCACCGCCATGGCCGAGGGCGTGCTGATGGCCACGCGGGTGACGCGCCGGAACAAGGCGGTGATCTCGGGCGGGGTGCATCCGCACTATGTCGCGGCGACCGAGACCGTTGTGCACGCCGTCGGCGTCGAGACCGAGGTGTTGCCGGCCGCGATCGACGCCGAGGCGGACGTGATTGCCCGGATCGGACCGGACACGGCCTGCGTTGTGGTTCAGACGCCCAACGTCTTCGGCACGGCGACGGATGTGACCAAGATCGCCGAGGCGGCCCATGCGGCCGGGGCCCTGCTGATCGTCGTCGTCACCGAGGCCGTGTCGATGGGCCTCTTGAAATCTCCGGGCGAGATGGGGGCCGACATCGTCGCCGCCGAGGGGCAGTCGATCGGCAACGCCCTGAACTATGGCGGGCCCTATGTCGGCCTGTTCGCCTGCAGGCAGAGCCTGATCCGCCAGATGCCCGGCCGTCTCTGCGGCGAGACGGTGGATGCCGACGGCGAGCGGGGCTTCGTCCTGACCCTGTCGACGCGGGAACAGCACATTCGCCGCGACAAGGCGACCTCCAACATCTGCACCAACTCCGGCCTGTGCTGCCTGGCGTTCAGCGTCCACATGAGCCTGCTGGGCGAGACAGGGTTGAGAAAGCTGGCCCTGCTGAACCACGAAAAGGCGCTGGCGACACGGGATGCGCTGGCCGCCATTCCGGGCGTGGAGGTCCTGACCCCGCGCTTCTTCAACGAGTTCGCCGTGCGCCTGCCGGGGTCGGCGGCCGGGGTCGTGGAGCAGCTGGCGCAGAGCCAAGTGCTGGCCGGCGTGCCCTACAGCCGCCTGGCCCCTGAAGCCGGCATGGATGATGTCATGCTGGTGGCGGCGACGGAGACCACGACGGACGACGACATCAAGGCGTTGGTGGGCGCGCTGACCGCGGTGCTGCCATGAGGAGCGATGCGCCTCTTCTCCCTTCCCCCTCGATGGAGGAAGGGCCGGGGATGGGGGTGCGGGCACCGTGGCGGCCGGCCGGACGCCTGAGGCGCCAACCCCGTCGACGCCTCCCGCGCCTCGCACTGCAAACCGTATCGCACCGCCCCCATCCCAACCCTTCCCCCATCGAGGGGGAAGGGCTTTGCAGCGGAGCCTCCGCATGAGCACCATGAACACCGTCGGCCGTCCGACCACCCCGCACGCCGTGCAGACGAAGCCCGCCACCCTGACCGGCGGGCGCGGCCTGTTGCAGGACGAGGCCCTGATCTTCGAGGGCGACGGCTGGGGCAAGACCGGCGTCGACCTGCCGGCCCCGGCGACCGACGCCGCCGATCTGGGCGACCTGGTCCGTCGTGATCCGATCGGCCTGCCGGGCCTGAGCGAGCCGGAGGCCATGCGCCACTATGTGCGTCTGAGCCAGAAGAACCACGCCATCGACCTGGCCATCTATCCGCTCGGTTCGTGCACGATGAAGCACAACCCGCGCCTCAACGAGAAGATGGCGCGTATCCCCGGCTTCTCGGACATCCACCCGCTGCAGCCGCAGTCGACGGTGCAGGGCGCGCTGCAGCTGATGGACACCGTGGCCCACTGGCTCAAGACCCTGACCGGCATGCCGGCGGTGGCCATGTCGCCCAAGGCGGGTGCCCACGGCGAGCTGTGCGGCCTGATGGCCATCCGCGCCGCCCACGAAGCCTCTGGCGAGCACGCGCAGCGCCGCAAGGTGCTGGTGCCGACCTCTGCCCACGGCACCAATCCCGCGACAGCGGCCTTTGTCGGCTATTCCGTCGTCGAGGTGGCCCAGACCGAGGATGGCCGTGTCGATGTCGCCGATCTGGCGTCCAAGCTGGGGCCGGACGTGGCGGCCATCATGGTCACCAACCCGAACACCTGCGGCCTGTTCGAGCGCGACATCCTGGAGATCAGCCGCCTGACGCATGAGGCCGGTGCCTACTTTTACTGCGACGGCGCGAACTTCAACGCCATCGTCGGGCGGGTGCGTCCGGGCGACCTGGGCGTCGACGCCATGCACATCAACCTGCACAAGACCTTCTCGACGCCGCACGGCGGCGGCGGGCCGGGCGCGGGTCCGGTGGTGCTGTCCGAAGCCCTCGCGCCTTTCGCTCCGGCTCCGTGGGTCGTGGCCAACGGCGACGGCTTCCGCCTGATCGAGCGCGGCGAGGACGAGGCGGCCCAGGCCTTCGGCCGCATGTGCGCCTTCAATGGCCAGATGGGCATGTTCGTCCGCGCGCTCAGCTACATGATGAGCCACGGTTCGGACGGCCTGCGCCAGGTCGCCGAGGACGCGGTGCTGAACGCCAACTACATCAAGGCCCGGCTGTCGGACGTGATGAGCGCCGCCTTCCCGGATGGCCCCTGCATGCACGAGGCCCTGTTCGACGATGAATGGCTCAGGGGCACCGAGGTCACCACCCTCGACTTCGCCAAGGCGATGATCGACGAGGGCTTCCACCCGATGACCATGTACTTCCCGCTGGTCGTCCACGGGGCCATGCTGATCGAGCCGACCGAGACGGAGTCGAAGGCCGAGCTGGATCGCTTCATCGAGGCGATGCGGGCTCTGGCGACGGCGGCGAAGGCCGGCGACATCGACCGCTTCAAGGGGGCACCGTTCCATGCGCCGATGAAGCGGCTGGACGAGACCCGCGCGGCGCGTCAGCCGGTGCTGCGCTGGACCGCGCCCGAAGGCTCCAATCTGGCGGCGGAGTAACGCACGGGACTCCGTCCCATCACATATCGACTCGCCTTGGCGGTGTGTTATCGTGGAAGGTATTGCGGCGAAGAGCGATTCTGCTCCCGCCAGCCGGCCTGCGAAACGACGGTGGCCGGCTCATGGGGAAGGTAACCATGCTGCTGTCCAGGATCGACCGCGTTCTTTCCGGCGGAGCCGCCAAGGGCGGCCGCGGCGCTGACCCGGCGTCCCCCGAGGGGGGGCAGGCCGCCCGGGCCGAGGCTGCCGGCGTCATCGGCGAGCGCTTCGAAACCATCCAGGACAGCCTCGACCAGCTGGGCGAGATGGCCCAGCAGTTCGGCCGGTTTGAGTCGCTACTGACCCAGTTGCGACAGCCGCTGGAGGCCGAGTTCAAGGCCCGGCGCGACAACCATGTCGAGGTCATCAATCTGCGCGCCGGCAATGCCGAGTTGTCCGGCCGACTCGAGGAGGCGGTGGCAGAGCTGCGCAGCCAGGGTGCCTCGCTGATCCAGGCCGAGACCCGCGCCGACGAGGCCGGGGCCCAGGCCAGCGAGACCGCTGCCGCCCTGCAGGACGCCCGGCTGGAACTGGACCGGCTGCGCAACCAGCTGTCCCAGGCCACCAACCGGATTGAGGCCTTCGAGGCGTCGGAACGTCTGACCGGTCAGCGCCAGCGCGAGCTGGAGCAGGACCTCGAAGGCGTGCGCGGCCAGCTGAAGCTGGCCGAGGCGCAGCGGTCCGAGTCCGACAGCGCCCGCATCCAGCTTCAGCGCGACTACGCGCTGGCGCTGGAGGAGGGCGGGGTGATGCGCCGCCGCGCCGAGGAAGGGGCCGCCGAGATCGCCGCCCTGGCCCGCGCCCTCGCCATCGGCGAGGGCCAGCTGGCCGCCGAGCGCGCTCGCGCTGCGGCTGAGCAGGCCGAATCCGCCCGCGCGATTCGCGCGCTGGAAAACCAGATCGAGGCCGACCGTTCCGAGCTTGCCGCCCTCGGCGCGCGCCTCGACGCGGCCACGGCCCGCGCCAATGGCCTCGATGTGCTGAACGCTGAGCAGGGCGTGCGTCTGGCCGAGGTGCAGGCCGCCGCAACCACGGCCGAGCGTCGCGCCGACACCCTGCAGACCCAACTCGATCGGGCCCTCGAGCGGGTCGCGTCGCTGGAGGCCACCAGCGAGGACGGCCGTCAGCGTCTGGCGGCCATGGACGTCGCCCGTCTCGCCGCCGTGGATCGCGCCGAGGCGCTGGCCAAGTCGGCCCTGACCCACGACAAGGCCATCGCCCGCGCCGAGGACCGGATGCTCAGGCTGCAGGCCAAGCTGGCCTCGACGGAGGCAGAGTATCAGGGTCGGGTGAAGGCGCTCAGCGAACAGATCACCGGCCTGCGCGGCGAGCTGGAAGGGGCCCGGGCGGAGGCGGCGATGAACGCCGCGGCCCTCGATGCGGCCCGTCGCGAGCGGACCGGCCGCCCGGCAGCCGATTCGCAGGGTGGTGCCGGCTGACGCTTTGGCGGCCTCCGCGCGGGCGACACCAATTGGTCATTGTCCGTCAACCCTCTTTCCGGCATCACTGGAACGGATGGCGAACGGACCGACTCGCATTCTGGGGCTTGATCCCGGTCTCCGGCGCACCGGCTGGGGGGTGATCTCCGTCGAGGGCCCGCGCCTGCGCTGGATGGCGCATGGCGTCGTGGTTCCGCCGGACACCCTGCCGTTCGCCGATCGCCTGCTGGGACTGCTGCAGGGCGTCGGACGGGTCTGCGCCGACCATGGCTGCCATGAGGCGGCGGTCGAGGAAGTGTTCGTCAACGTCAATCCCGCCTCGACCCTGAAGCTGGGCCAGGCTCGCGGCGCGGTCATTCTCGGCCCGGCCCTGGCCGGCCTGAGCGTGGCGGAGTACGCACCGAGCCTGGTCAAGAAGGCGGTGGTCGGGGCGGGGCAGGCCGACAAGGCCCAGGTCGCCTTCATGGTGCGGCGGCTTTTGCCCGGGGCCGGCGAGGTGTCGGCCGACGCCGCCGATGCCCTCGCCGTGGCCATCGCCCACGCCCACTACCGCACGGCCCGGAGAGCAGCGTGATCGGGCGGCTGCGCGGGGTGCTGGTCGAGGTCGGCGAGACCGACTGCCTGATCGACTGCGGCGGTGTCGGCTATGTCGCGTCGTGCGGTGCGCGCACCCTCCAGCGCCTGCCGGCACCCGGCGAGGAGACCACCCTCTTTGTCGAGCACCAGTGGTCGGCGGAGCAGGGGCCGCGACTCTACGGCTTCCCGACGCGCGACGAACGGCGCGCCTTCACCACGTTGATCGCCATCCAGGGCGTTGGCCCCAAGGCCGCCCTGTCGGTGCTCGACGTGCTGCCGCCTGGTGAGCTGGCGGCAGCTGTGGCGCGCGAGGACAAGGCGGCAGTGGCCCGCGCCAACGGCGTCGGCCCCAAGCTGGCGCTGCGCATTGTCACCGAGCTGAAGGGCAAGCCGTTGGGCGACCCCAGCTTCACCCCGAGCGCCCCGGGCGTCCACGTCGAGGCGTTGCCGCCGGCCCCCAGCGTGACCGGCGAGGCGATCGCGGCGCTGCTTGGCCTCGGCGTGGCCGAGGTCAACGCCCGCCGTGCCGTCGACCAGGCCCTGATCCGCCTGGGCGACGAGGCCGCCCTTTCGGCCGTCATCCGCGCCGCCCTGCAGGAGCTGGGGCGGTGAGAGGGGCAGTGAAGAGTGCTAGTGAGCAGAAAGGTGAGCAGGGTCGTGCGACGACTCCGGCAGGCGGGCTCACTCCGTGCTCACTAGCACTCTTCACCCCCCATCCTGCGGCGCCATGACCGATGACCGCCTCATCTCCGCCGCGCCTGCCCCGGGCGAGGTCCATGACCGGGCCCTGCGGCCGCAGACGCTCGCCGAGTTCGTCGGCCAGGAGCAGCCGCGCGCCAATCTGAAGGTGTTCATCGACGCCGCCCGGTCGCGCGGCGAGGCGCTGGACCATGTGCTGCTGTTCGGCCCGCCGGGTCTGGGCAAGACCACGCTCGCGCAGATCGTGGCGCGCGAGCTCGGCGTCGGCTTCCGCGCCACCTCGGGTCCGATCCTGGCCAAGGCCGGCGACCTCGCGGCGATCCTGACCAACCTCGAGCCGCGCGACGTCCTGTTCATCGACGAGATCCACCGGCTCAATCCGCAGGTGGAGGAAATCCTGTATCCGGCCATGGAGGACCATGTGCTGGACCTGATCATCGGCGAGGGCCCTTCGGCCCGGTCGGTGCGGATCGATCTGGCACCCTTCACCCTGGTCGGGGCGACGACCCGGGCCGGGCTGCTGGCCACGCCGCTGCGCGACCGCTTCGGCATCCCGCTCCGGCTGGAATTCTACACGCCCGAGGAGCTGGTGCGGGTGGTCAGCGGCGCGGCGCGCAAGCTGGGCGCGCCGATCGCCGAGGACGGAGCCATGGAGATCGCCCGGCGAGCGCGGGGGACGCCGCGGGTGGCGGGCCGGCTGCTGCGCCGGGTGCGCGACTTCGCCGCCGCCGACGGGGCGCAGACCATCGACCGGCTGGCCGCGGCCCGGTCGCTGGCCCGGCTGGAGATCGACGAGGCCGGCCTCGACAGCCTCGACCGCCGGTTCCTGAAGGCCCTGATCGAGAACTACGGCGGCGGCCCGGTCGGCATGGACACTCTCGCTGCCGCCATCGCCGAGGCCCGCGACGCCGTGGAAGACGTGATCGAGCCCTATCTGCTGCAGCAGGGCTTCATCCAGCGCACCCCGCGCGGTCGTGTCGCCTGCGCGCGGGCCTACGCCCACCTCGGGCTGGAGGTACCGAAAGCCCCGCCTGCACAAGGTGGTTTGTTTGAGGGATGATCGACTTCGATCCGACCGAGGACGAGATCAACCGGCGCAAGCACGGAATTTCCCTCGCGCGAGCCATTGAGATCGATTTAGGCACAGCGGTTATTCGGATCGACGATCGTCGAGACTACGGCGAGCCACGATGGCGCGCCTATGCTATGCTTGAGGGCAAGTTGCACATGTTGGCCTTCACGCTCCGCCATGGCGGAGTGCGAGTGATCAGCCTCAGGCGGGCTAACGCCAGGGAGACGAAGCGATATGGCTGACCCGAAGTTCAGCCTTGACCCGGACGACTACGAGGATGTCGACATCGACGATCCCGAGAATCCTGAGTGGACCGAAGAGGACTTCGCCAAAGGTCGTCCGTTGAAGGAAGTTCTTCCGGAACTGTATGAGCAGGTCGCGGCCCAGCAGGACGTCTCTCTCAAGCTCACCCGCCGGACCATCGCCGCCTTCGCGCTGGAGGGCGATGACTGGCGCGAGCGCATGGCTGAGGCGCTGGAGCGGATTGCGCGGGACAAGTCCGCCGCGTGACCGACCTGCCCACCCACGGCCGCTTTGACGGCCGCGCCCATCTGCTGCCGGTGCGGGTCTATTACGAGGACACCGACTTCACCGGCGTGGTCTATCACGCCAACTACGTCCGCTACTTCGAGCGTGGGCGGTCGGACTTCCTGCGGGCGGTCGGCATCGGCCATGCCGAGTTGCTGGAGGCGGAGTCGCCGCTGGCCTTCGTCGTGTCGCGCATGGAGCTGGCGTTCGTGAAGCCGGCCCGGATCGACGACGCCCTGGTGGTGCGCACCCTGTACGAGGCGGTGCGGGGGCCGCGGCTGATCATCCGCCAGGCAATCGAGCGTGCGGGGGAGGTACTGACCCGGGCCGAGGTCGAGGCGGTCTGTATTCACCTCGACGGCCGGCCGCGGCGTCCGTCGGCGGCACTTGTCGAGAAAGTGAAGCCCTGGCTGGACCCGTCGCAGGCGTAAGCCGTCGACGAGTCGGCCCCGCCCCGCTACACGCGCCTCAGAAAGGCCTTGCAGCTCCGCTGGATAGGTCAGACGTCTCCTCTACGAACGCGAGCCCTGCATGACCGTCCTCGCTACCGCCCACTCCCTGATGGACCCCGTCTATCTGTTCATGACCGCCGACCTGGTGGTGAAGGGCGTGATGATTGGCCTCGCCGCCATGTCCCTGTGGTCGTGGGCGGTCATCCTCGACAAGGGGGTGCGCTTCACCACGATGAACAGGCGCGCCGAAGAGTTCGAGAAGGCGGTGGAGTCCGGCCGGTCACTGGAAGATGTCGCCGCCCAGGCCGGCCCCAATCCCGAGGATCCGCTGCCGCGAATGTTGACCGCAGCCCTGACAGACTGGCGCGAGGCGCGATCCAAGGGGGCGCTGACTGACGCCCAGGCGAACCTGCTGATCGCCCGCATCGACCGGACGCTGGACTCGCTCATCGCGCACGAGAGCCGGCGCATCGAGGACGGCCTCGGGCTGCTGTCGGTGGTGGCCACCTCCTCGCCCTTCATCGGCCTGTTCGGCACGGTGTGGGGCATCATGAACGCCTTCTCGGCCATCGCCTCGGCCGGCAACACCAACCTGACCACCGTGGCCCCGGCCATCGCCGAGGCGCTGTTCGCCACGGCCATCGGCCTGTTCGCCGCCATCCCGGCCTATATCGCCTACAACAAGTTCTCGATTGATGCGGGCAAGTTCACCGGTCGGCTGGAGAGCTTCGCCGACGACCTGCAGGCGGCGGTGGCTCGGCGTCTGGGGGCTCCTGCCGCGCCGCGCGCCGACTACGCCTCGCGGGAGGTCTGAGCCATGGCGCTGGGAGCCGGTGCCGGGGGCGGTGGCCATGTGCGCGGGCGGCGACGCGCCCGCCGCGGCCCCCTGACCGAGATCAACGTCACGCCGCTGGTCGATGTTATGCTGGTGCTGTTGATCATATTCATGGTGTCGGCCCCGCTGCTCGCGGTCGGCGTGCCGCTGGAGCTGCCCAAGACGGACGCCAGCGCGCTGGAAACCGATGAGGAGCCGATCACGGTGTCGGTCGATCGCGTCGGTGCCACCTTCGTCGGCGAGGATCCGGTTCCCTTCGACGATCTGGCGAGCGTCACCACCGCAATGGCCGGGCGCGAGGTCGCCGAGCGGCCGATCTTCGTCCGCGCCGACGGCGCAGCGCCCTATGAGGCGGTGGCCCGCGTCATGGCGCGCCTGTCGGCGGTCGGCTTCCGCCGCATCAACCTGATCACCGACACCAGCGCCCCGGCGGCGGCTCCGGCAACGGCCGACGCGCCGGCAGCTGACGCCGCAGCGGCCCCGGCGGCGGAGGGCTGAGGCGGACGTGACCCGGCCCGGCCCGATCCTGGCGTCGATTGTTCTTCACGGCCTGCTGGTCGGGGCGGCCCTGTTCCCGTGGCCCCGGGCGGAGCGTCTGCCGGTGCTCAACGCCGTGCCGGTGACGATCGTCTCGGACGAAATCACCGTAGCCGCGGCCCCGGCCGACAATCCCCAGCCCGAGCCGGTGCTCGAGGACGCCGCGACCGCGCCGCCGCCCGAGCCCGAGCCAGAGCCCACGCCGCCGGAGCCGGCACCCACGCCGCCGCCGCCCCGGCCGCTGCCGCGTCCGACCCCGGCGCTGACGCCGCCCCCGAAAAAGACCGAGACCCCGCCGCGTCCCAACCCGCGCCCGGAACAACCCCGCCCCCAGCCCCGCCGCGAGGAGCCATCGCTCGATCTCGACGCCCTGGCTGGACCGCGCCGCCCCAGTTCCAACACCGGGACCCGAGCCCCGACGGGCCAGCAGGGCAGCGGCGTCGCCAGCCAGGCCATCGGCCGCAGCGATCTGCAGGCCCTGGCGCGTCAGATCACGCCGCACTGGAATGTTTCCTGTGACTTGCCCGGTGCGGCCGATCTTGAGGTCGGCGTGTATGTAACGCTGTCTGGGCAGGGCCGCGTGGTCGGGGCACCGCGGCTCGACCGCCCCCGCAGCGACGCGACCTGGCGGGCCGCCGCCGATGGGGTGTTGCGCGCCATCCAGGCGGCGGCACCGTTCGACATGCCCGCGGGCTACGAGCAGCAAGAGGTACGCTTCACCTTCCGCACCGCGACCCAGTGCGCCGGGCGCTGATCCTGCGGCGCGCCCGAAAGTCGCCGCAAAGGGCGGAATGCTGGGGTGTTCAGGGGTTCTATTGTCTTGATCGGCGGTTAGGGTGCCGCCGGCACGGAGGAGCGCGATGATCTTGAAGAAGTTGCTGACGGCCGGGGCCGCCCTGCTGGTGCTGGTGCTGGTGCCGCTGCCGGCGCTGGCCCAGACGCCGGCCCAGACTCCGGCCCAGACTCCGGCGCAGGAGGTCATCGTCGACGAGGGCGTGCTGCGCCCGCTGCAGATCGCCGTCGCCCCGTTCAGCGGCCAGTTCGGCGACCAGATCAGCGAGGTCATCGGCATCAACCTGCGCCGGTCCGGCTTCTTCGAGCCGATGAACCCGGCCAGCTTCATCCAGCGCGACCTCAATCTCGCCAATGCGCCCGACTTCCCGCTGTGGACCCAGATCGGCGCGCAGGCGGTGCTGTACGGTTCGGTCACTCCCCGCGCGGACGGGCGCAATGACGTTGGCTTCCGCCTGTACGACCCCTACCGGCGCTGCCAGCTGGTCAGTTACCAGTTCACCGCCACGCCCGAGCAGTGGCGGCGCATCGCGCACAAGATCTCCGACGTGATCTACCAGCGGATGACCGGGGAAAGCGGCTTCTTCGACTCGCGGGTGCTGTTCGTGGCCGAGAGCGGTCCCCAGCTGAACCGCACGAGCAGGCTGGCCATCGTCGACCAGGACGGGTTCAATCCGATCTACCTTACCGACGGTGCCGAGGTGATCATGTCGCCCCGCTTCTCGGCCAGTTCCAACGAGGTGATTTATGTCGGCCTAGGCCGGGACTACAGCCGCATCTATCTGCTGAACCTCTCCACCAACCGCCGCGAGAGCCTCGGCGAGTTCGACGGCCAGGTGCTGGCACCGCGCTTCTCGCCCGACGGCACAAGGGTGGCCTTCTCGATCATCCGCGGCGGCAACACCGACATCCATGTGATGGACCTGCGGACCCGTCAGACGCGGCGGCTGACTTCGGATCCCGGGATCGACACCTCGCCGTCCTTCTCGCCGGACGGCAACCGTATCGTTTTCAATTCGGACCGCGGCGGAAACGCCCGGCTCTATGTCATGAACCTCGACGGCTCGGGGCAGCGCCCGATCAGCCGCGGCGGCGGGTTGTACACCTCCCCGGTCTGGAGCCCGCGCGGCGATATGATCGCCTTCGTCAAGCAGCAGGGCGGCCAGTTCCACATCGGTGTGATGGCCCCGGACGGTTCCGGCGAGCGGCTGCTGTCGTCGAGCTACTTCGAGGAAGGCCCGTCGTGGGCCCCGAACGGCCGTTATCTCATGTACGCCCGCAAGGCGCGCAACGGGAACACCCAGCTCTGGATGGTCGACATCACCGGTCGGGTGGTCGGCCGCGCCGGCTATGAGGGTCGGGGCGAGGACCCCGCCTGGTCGCCGCTGCTGGATGCGCCGCCGGCCGATCTCGGCTTCAACCAGTCGCCTGACAGTTGTCCGGCCTGATCAAGCGGGAGCCGTTGGGGATAACTTCCGCGTTATCCGGACGAACTTCGGTTGCCTGACGTCGAGCTTCGCCTCTAGGCCCACAGCAGCAGCTTCGGTCCCCGGACCACAAAGGGAGATGACCATGACCACATCGATCGTCCGCCTCGCCCTCGTCGGCGTCGCTCTGGCGGCCGTGGCCGCCTGCGCCCCGCGCCCCGCGCCGCAAGGCGCGGTGGAGACGCCGGCCCAGAACAATCCGGTCTACAATGGCGGCGGCGGAACCAACGTCGACGGCGGTGCCATCGCGCCGGTGCGCCCGGGCTCCGAGCAGGACTTCGTCGTCAACGTCGGCGATCGGGTCTACTTCGATCTCGACAGCTATCAGGTGAAGCCCGAGGCCTACGCCCGTCTGAACGCCCAGGCCCAGTGGCTGCAGCGATACCCGGGCGTTCGCGTCCGCATCGAGGGCAATGCCGACGAGCGCGGCACCCGCGAGTACAACCTCGCCCTCGGCGCCCGCCGCGCCGAGTCGGTGCGCGCCTATCTGGTCGAGCGCGGCGTCGCCGCCGGCCGCATCGACACCATCAGCTACGGCAAGGAGCGGCCGATCGCCGAGGGGTCGAACGAGGAAGCGTGGGCCCGCAACCGCAACGCCGGCACGGCCATCGTCTCCGGCGCCCAGTAAGCGTCCCGATACGGCATTGGAAAGGGCGGCTTCGGCCGCCCTTTTTTTGACCGGCTCGACACGGTGGCGCACAATCGCCGGCGGGCTCGGGGAGGCGGCGATGGACATCGACACAGCGGGCGGCGCGGTGACGGCGGGGCTGGTCGGCGGTGCGATCGAAAAGCCCACAGGTCATGCCGGAGAGGCGCATGCGACCTGTACCGACTGTGGCGAGCCGGTTTCCGGGAAGTTCTGCGCCAACTGCGGCCAGCCGACCCATGTCCACCGCTCGCTGCTGCATCTCGGGGAAGAGGTGCTGCACGGTGTGATGCACTTCGACACCCGAGCCTGGCGCACCCTGCCGCTGCTGATGTTCAACCCCGGGCGATTGACCCGTGAGTGGGTTCAGGGGCGGCGCACCCGCTATGTCTCGCCGCTGGCGATGTTCCTGTTCACCGTCTTTGTGATGTTCTTCATTCTGAGCTTCGGCGGCGGGGGTACGGTCAACGTGCCCCCGGTACCACCTTCATCCGGAGAGCGGGCGCAACTGGAGGCCAGCCTCGCCGAGGCGCAGGCCGAGCTGGCCGCGCTGGAGGCGGCGCAAGGTGAGGATGCGCCTCCGCCCGGCATGATCCAGGCCCAGCGAGGGGTCATCACGGCGCTGGAGGCCCAGCTGGCACCTGAGGCAGGGGCCGCAGGCGAAGTCCGTGCCGACGGCCTTGAGCCCGGCAGCTGGCAGGCCGCCATTGTTGATGCGGAACGCGACGGCCGGCTCATGGTCAATACCGGGGTGCCAAGCTTCGACAAGTCGATCCGGAAAAAACTCGCGAACCCTGATCTGGCACTCTACAAGATCCAACAGACGATGTACAAATTCGCCTTTCTGTTGGTGCCGATCTCGATCCCTTTCCTGGCTCTTCTGTTTGTCTGGAAGCGTGGAGTCACATTGTATGACCACGGCGTGTTTGTTCTGTACTCGTTAACATTCATGGCGATGCTGTTCATGGTTTCCAGCTGGCTGTCCCGGGCACCTGGTATCGGCGCGGTGATTGCCGGGTTGCTGTGGCTGGCTCCGCCGTTTCACATGTACGCCCAGCTCAAGGGTGCCTACGATCTCGGGGTCTGGTCTGCCCTGTGGCGCACCCTGCTCCTGATGATGTTCTGCATCCTGGCCGTCTCGATCTTCCTGCCGGCCATCGTACTCCTCGGTCTGACCGGCTGACGGGCCTTGCCTCGGCCGCAAAGGGATGGGAGCTAGACAGCCATGAAGCTCGGAACGTTCGCCCGGATCACCCTTGTCTCGGCCGCCCTGCTGACGGCCGCCGGGACCTTTGTCGTCGCCCAGACCGCGCCGCTGGCCCCTGTGGAGTGGGATCGCCGCGCCCTCGACCGGCTGGACCGCAATGTGCGGCGGCTGGAACGGGCCCTCACCCAGCGTAACGCCGCCGGCCAGCCCGTGCTGCTGGAGCCCGATCCCGAAACCATCGCCCTTCAGGGCCAGACCCAGAATCTCGACCGGCGGCTCTCGGACATGGAGGCCACGGTGCAGCGGGTCAACGCCGACCTTGAGCGGCTGACCTTCGCTGTCGACGAGGCGCGCGACGACAGCGCCGCCCTGCGCCGCCGGCTGTCGGACGCCGAGCGCCGCATCGGCGAGCTGGAGCGGGCCGCGGAAGCGGCGCGCGAGGAGGCCGCGCTTAGCGGACCGATCACCGCCAACTCGCCGACCGGGGATGCGGCGCAGGACCTGACCGCCGCGGTCAGCCTCGCGCGCACCGACGCCCGGCGCGGGGCCCGGGCGCTGGAGACGGTTGTGATCACCTGGCCAGACACGCCCCAGGCCCGCGAAGCCAATCTGCGTCTCGGTGACCTGCGTGCGGCGGCCGACGACGACGCCGGTGCCGTCCAGGCCTGGGCCGCCGCCCTGCAGGGCTGGCCGCGCGCTGCCTGGGCCGCCGAGGCGACCCTGAAGCTGGCCGAGGGGCTGATCGCCACCGACCGCCGTACGCAGGCCTGCGGCGCCCTGGGCGAATTCACCCGGCGTTACGCCGAGGGGGCTCCCGCCGCCCTGCGCACCCGCGCCGGCCAGCTGAGGACCCGCGCCAGCTGCACCTGACGTCCGACCCGGCGGTCGCCGCTGCGGCCCGTCTCGAGGCGCGCCTGCTGCCCCATGTCGACGCCCCGGTCGCCGTGGCCCTGTCCGGCGGCGGCGACTCCGTGGCCCTGCTGCATCTGGCGGCGGCGTGGGCGGAACGCCGGGGGCGCCGCCTCGTCGCCGTCACCGTCGACCATCGCCTCCATCCCGACAGCGCCGCCTGGACGGCAGAAGCCGGCAGGGCGGCCAGGGCGCTCGGCGTCGCGTGGACGCGGCAGGTCTGGACCGATGACAAGCCGGCCGCCGGACTGGCCGCAGCGGCGCGCCGTGCCCGCCATGCCCTGCTGGCCGAGGCGGCGCGCGCCGCCGGGGCCCGGGTCATCCTCACCGGCCACACGCTCGACGACCGGCGCGAGGCGGCCTGGCTGCGGGCGCAGGGCGGTACGCTGGGGCGGATGCGCGACTGGAACCCGTCGCCAGTCTGGCCCGAGGGGCGGGGCCTGATGCTGTTGCGGCCGCTGATCAACCTGGCCCGCGCCGACCTGCGGGCATGGTTGGCGGTCAGGGGGATCGGCTGGTTCGACGATCCCGCTAATGTCGATCCGACGCATCCAAGGGCGCGGGCGCGGGCGGCGATCGCCGCGGGGGCCATGGTTGAGGCCGAGCCGCTCCCGCCCGAATCCATGCCGGCGACTGGCGTCGCCGCCTTGCCGGCCGGAGCCCTGCGCCTGCCCCGCGACATCGACGCCCGCACCCTCGCTGCCGCCGTTGTCTGCGCGGGCGGGGGCGAGACCATGCCGCGCGGCCACCGTGCGGGCGATCTCGCCTCCCGTGTGGCGGAGCCGCGCCGAGACATGGTCGCCACCCTGTCGGGGGCGCGCATCATCGCCCGCGACGACCGGATCCTCGTTGTGCGCGAGGCTGGCGAATGGGCCCGCGGCGGCGCGCCGGTCAGTCCCTTGCCGCTCGGGCAGGCGATCGTCTGGGACGGGCGCTTCGAGGTCACTGCCGCGACGCCCGGCTGGTGCGTGGTCCCCGCCCGGGGGCGGCTCGGGAGGTTGCCGCCGGAGGACCGGCGCAAGCTGGCGGGATGGCCCGCGGCGCTGCGCCCCGCTGCGCCGCTGCTGGCGCTGGAGGAGGGCGTGGCTCCGCGGCTGGTCGTCGCTGCGGTAACGGTGCGCGATCTGGTGCGGGTACGCTTCGCCATGGCGACGGGCGAAACGCCGCACGAACGCGACCTGGGCCCGCCGCAAGATGGCGCCGGAGCCTAAAGCGCCCTATGTCTGAAGCATGACGGCGTCCGCACGCTGGTCGAGGAGTCCTGAGGCTTTCGATGAACCTGCGCAATATGGCGATCTTCGCCGTGATCATCCTGGCCATGTTCGGCATCTATGCCGCCATGGGGTCGAGCGGGGCCGTGGCGACGAGCCCGGGGGCCGGTGCCGCCGGGACCGCTGCCTCGGGTCGGCCTTCGGAGATCTCCTACTCGGAGCTGCTGCGCCGGACGGACGCGGGCGATGTCCGGTCGGTTCGGCTGCACGGAGACCGGATCGAGGGGGTGTTCAAGGATGAGCGCCGCTTCACCTCGACGGTACCCCTGCCGGCCACCGAACTGGTCGACAAGCTTAACGCCTCTGGCGTGCAGATCGACGTGCGCTCGACGCGTCAGTCGATCTGGGTCGGTATCCTGTCGGGTATCCTGCCCCTGCTGCTGATCGTCGGCCTTTGGTTGTTCATCATGAATCGCATGCAGGGCGGCGCGCGCGGGGCCATGGGCTTCGGCAAGTCGAAGGCCAAGCTGCTCACCGAGCACAAGGGCCGCAAGATGTTCGAGGACGTCGCCGGGGTCGACGAGGCCAAGGAGGAGCTTCAGGAGGTCGTCGATTTCCTCAAGGATCCGGGCAAGTTCCAGCGGCTCGGCGGCAAGATCCCCAAGGGGGCCCTGCTGGTCGGCCCTCCGGGCACCGGCAAGACGCTGCTGGCCCGCGCCGTGGCCGGCGAGGCCGGCGTGCCCTTCTTCTCGATTTCCGGTTCGGACTTCGTCGAGATGTTCGTCGGCGTCGGTGCCAGCCGGGTGCGCGACATGTTTGAGCAGGCCAAGAAAAATGCCCCCTGCATCATCTTCATCGACGAGATCGATGCTGTCGGCCGGCACCGCGGTGCCGGCCTCGGCGGCGGCAATGACGAGCGCGAGCAGACCCTCAACCAGCTGCTGGTCGAGATGGACGGCTTCGAGGCGTCGGAGAACATCATCCTGATCGCCGCCACCAACCGACCGGACGTGCTGGACCCGGCGCTGCTGCGTCCCGGCCGCTTCGACCGCCAGGTGGTGGTGCCGAACCCGGACGTCGCGGGCCGTGAGAAGATCCTGCGCGTGCACATGAAGGACGTGCCCCTCGCCGCTGACGTCATCGTCAAGACCCTGGCGCGCGGCACCCCGGGCTTCTCGGGCGCTGATCTGGCCAATCTGGTCAATGAGGCGGCGCTCATGGCGGCCCGCCGCGACCGCCGCATGGTCACCATGCGCGACTTCGAGGACGCCAAGGACAAGGTCATGATGGGGGCCGAGCGCAAGTCCATGGCCATGAACGAGGAAGAGAAGAAGCTGACGGCCTATCACGAGGGCGGTCACGCCATCGTGGCCATGAACGTCAGGATGGCCGACCCGGTGCACAAGGCCACCATCGTGCCCCGCGGCCGCGCGCTCGGCATGGTCATGCAGCTGCCCGAGGGCGACCGCTACTCAATGAAGTTCCAGCAGATGATCGACCGCATCGCCATCATGGCCGGCGGCCGGGTCGCCGAGGAGCTGATCTTCGGCAAGGAGAACATCACCTCGGGCGCCAGCTCGGACATCGAGCAGGCGACCAAGCTGGCCCGCGCGATGGTCACCCGCTGGGGCTTCTCCGATCGCCTCGGCACCGTGGCCTATGGCGAGAACCAGGAAGAGGTGTTCCTCGGCCACTCGGTGGCGCGGAGCCAGAACGTCTCTGAGGAGACCGCGCGGATCATCGACGAGGAGGTCAAGCGCATCGTCAACTCGGGCTGGGACGAGGCGCGCCGGATCCTGACCGAGAAGGCTGACGACCTTGAGGCGCTGGCCCAGGCTCTGCTGGAGTACGAAACCCTGTCCGGCGAGGAGATCCGCGACCTGCTGGAGAAGGGCCTCAAGCCCAACCGCGACGAGAACAACTTCCCCAACGCCGGCCCGTCGGTGGCCGTGCCGATCACCCCGGCGCCGGCAGGGCAGACAGTTTCTGCCAGCCTGCCGCCGACGGTGCACTGAAAGGCTGGGTCTGCCGGGCCTTGTGCGGGGTCGACATTCACCTACGATCCGTCGGGACGTGTGAGGACGTGTGCATGCGGCTGGCGACGCTGGGATTTGCCATCAGCCTATGGCTGGTTTCTCTGTGCGGCGTCGCTTCGGCTGGGCCTGATCGCGCGACGCTCGAAGCCGAGGTCCGCGCCCTGCCGCGGGCGACGGCCATCTATCTGACGGGAGAGGGCGTCGCGACTCCCTTCGGCGTCGCTACCGGCTCGATTGGACTTGATGGCACCATGACCGTCGATACGCCGCTGCGGATCGCCAGCAACACCAAGACATTCACGGCGGCTGCCCTGCTGCGGCTTTGGGAAACGGGGCGGCTCGACTTGGATGCGCCGATCGGCCCGCTGCTAACGCCTGCGCTCGACGCCCTGCTGCGGGCGGACGGATACGACACCCAGGCGATCACTGTGCGCCAGGTGATGAGCCACAGCGCCGGTTTCTATGATCACGGTTCGGACAGCCGCTTCGTCAGGAGCATTATGGAGACTCCGGCCCACCAGTTCACGCGAGAGGAGCTGGTGTCGCTATCAATGGCCTGGGCTGATCCGCAAAGCGCGCCGGGAACACGCTTCCAGTACTCCGATACAGGCTACATCCTGCTGGGCGACATCGTCGAGCGACTGGCGGAAAAGCCCCTGGGACCGGCGGTGCGCGAGCTTCTGAAGCTGGATGACCTCGGCTTGGCCTCCACCTGGTGGGAGGTCATGGAGCCGCAGCCCGGCACGGCACCGGATCGGGCTCCGCAGGCCCTGGGGGACTTCGACGCGACGGGTGTTCACGCGTCGGCCGACCTCTATGGCGGCGGCGGCCTGGTGATGTCGGCGCGCGATCTCGCGATCTTCTTCGCCGCGCTTTTCGAGAGGCGGGTGTTCGACCGACCCGAGACCCTGGCGGAGATGCTCCGGAGGGGGCCCCATCAACGAGCCGACCACTATCGGCTGGGCGTGTTCGTCATCTCCACGGCCGATGGCCGCGACATCTACTGGCACAGCGGCTTCTGGGGCACGATCGTGGCCTATGATCCGCAGGCGAAGATGGCGGTCTCCGGCATGACCACCAATCAGGACAACTTCCTCGCCACGGCCCGGGTGGTTCAGCATATCCTCGACACCCCGCCCCTGGTGCCGTGATCGTGTCGACGGCCCGCGTCATGGGCATCGTCAATGTGACGCCCGACAGCTTCTCCGACGGCGGGCGACTGGGCTCGGCCGAGGCAGCGGTGGCGCACGGGCTCCGGCTGGTCGCCGACGGGGCAGCCATTCTCGATGTCGGCGGCGAGAGCACCCGGCCGGGGGCGACGCCGGTGACAGTGGACGAGGAGATCGCCCGGACGGCTCCCGTGATCGCCGGCCTGCGCGCCCGCTGGGACGGGGCGATCAGCATCGACACCATGAAGCCCGAGGTGGCGCGCGCGGCGGTCGCTGCGGGGGCAAGAATGTGGAACGACGTGTCCGGTCTGGCCTTCGCGCCGGACTCCGTTTCGGTGGCTGCCGACCTCGGCTGTGAGGTGGTGCTGATGCACGGGTTGCGGCCCGGCGACTTCGCCCATGCCACGCCGACGGTCGGCAATGTCGTGGCGGAGGTGGCGGCCGACCTCGTCGCCCGCGCCGGACGGGCGATGGCTGGCGGGGTGGCACGGGACAGGCTCCTGCTCGACCCCGGCATCGGCTTTGGCAAGACGGTGGAACAGGGCCTGCGCCTGACCGCGGCGCTCGACCGGATCGTGGCGCTGGGCTTTCCGGTTCTCTACGGGGCCAGCCGCAAACGCCTCATCGCGGCGGTGGATGCGTCGGCCGGGGACGCCGGGGACCGGCTGGGCGGTTCGCTGGCCCTGGCGCTGGCGGCGGCGGCGCGGGGAGCGGCTGTGATCCGCGTCCACGACGTGCGCCAGACCGTGCAGGCACTCAAGGTGCAGGTGGCGCTCCCCGGCTGATCTTGCCGCAGCCTGCAGATCGGTCGAAGGCTGGCGCAGCCCTCGCGGAGTCGGCCCATGACCTTCTCGCCCTACGTCACCCCGATCGCCCTGCTGATCCTGTCAAACGTCTTCATGACCTTCGCCTGGTACGGACACCTGAAGGTCCAGGACAAGCCGCTATGGATCCTCGTGCTGGCCAGCTGGGGCATCGCCTTCTTCGAGTACTGGCTGGCGGTACCGGCTAACCGCATCGGCCATCAGGTCTATTCCGCCGCCGAGCTGAAGACGATGCAGGAGGTGATCACCCTGTCGGTGTTCGCCGTCTTCTCGGTGACCTATCTCGGCGAGCGGCTAACGGTGAACCATCTGGTCGGCTTCGCCCTGATTGCCGCCGGGGCCTGGTTCATCTTCAGGGGGCCGATCGCGACATGAGGCCCTTGCCCCGCGCGGCGATCCCGGCCATCTGGGGGCAATGAGCCTGTCCTCTCTCAATCCCTGGATCGCCCTCGCCATCGCCGGCGTAATGGAGATCACCTGGGCCTCCGGCCTCAAGTTCGTCAGCCTGCAGCGCCCCCTGATCTCGGCCGCGGTCGGTGTGGCCATGCTGGCCAGCTTCTATTTCCTCTGGCTGGCGACCCAGAAGCTGCCGATCGGCACAGCCTACGCCATCTGGACCGGGATCGGCGCAGTCGGTGCCGCGACCGTGGGCATGGTTCTTTATGGGGAGCCGGCGACGGCGGCCCGCATCGTCTGCATCGTCCTGATCGTTGCCGGGATCGTCGGGTTGAAGCTGTTCTCGGGCGCGCCAGCGTGAGCGGCAGCGCTCCTGGCCAGGCTCGCGTCCTGATCATTGCCGGGTCCGACTCCGGCGGCGGGGCCGGGCTGCAGGCCGATCTGAAGGCGGTGACGCTGCTCGGGGGCTATGCCGCGACGGCGGTCACGGCGATCACGGTACAGAACACGCTCGGCGTCCACGGGGTGCATCCGCTGCCGCTGGACCTGATCGAGGCCCAAGCCCGGGCCGTGCTCGACGACATCGGTGCCGACGCGATCAAGACGGGCATGCTGGGCTCGGTCGAGGTGGTGGAGCGGGTCGCGGCCATCCTCGACACCAGCGCCGCCCCGGCGGTGGTCGATCCGGTCATGGTGGCCAAGGGCGGACACTCGCTGCTGGCCGAGGCGGCTGTGGCCGCGGTGCGCGACCTGATGATCCCGCGCGCGGCGCTGCTGACCCCGAACGCCCCGGAGGCCGAGGCCCTGACCGGGCTGGTGGCACGCGACCTCGATGGCCAGCGGCGAGCCGGGGAAGCGCTGCTCGCGCTGGGCGCGCGGGCGGTGCTGATGAAGGGCGGCCATGTGCCGGGCGATACCGTGCTCGATCTGCTGCTGACCCCGACCGGCGAGACGGTGCTGGAAGGCCCGCGCGTCGAGACGCGTCATACGCACGGCACCGGCTGCACCCTGGCCAGCGCCTGCGCTGCGGGCCTGGCCAAAGGCCTGCGGCTGGAGCGGGCGGTGGCCGAGGCCTGGGCCTATGTCGCCGAGGCCATCCGCCAGGCTCCGGGGCTGGGCGGCGGCCACGGTCCGCTCGACCACGGCTGGCCGGTGCGCGACCGATGAGCCCCCTCGACGCCCACTACACGACCTTTGCAAAGGACTGGGCGTCGCGCGAGGAGCTGCACCACGAGGCCGGGCTCAACCGGTTGCTGGAGGCCATGGCGCGCTGGCGCTCCAAGCGGATCGCCCGGGCCATCGTCCAGCGCGACGGGGCGGTGATCCAGGCGGGGCCGTTCGCCGGCATGGGCTATCACGACTACGCCACCTTCGGCTGCCTCGCGCCGGTGCTGCTGGGGTCCTACGAGCAGGAACTGCACCCGCACATCCTCGCCCTGCGCGACGCCGGTCTGAAGCGGATTGTCGATATCGGCTGCGCCGAGGGGCACTATGCCGTCGGCCTGGCGCGCCTGTTGCCAGACGTTGTGGTGCACGCCTACGACGTGGACCCGAGGGCGCAGGCGGCCTGCGCACGGCTGGCGGCGATGAACGGGGTGGAGGACCGGGTGAAGGTTGCCGGCCTCTTTCGCGGCGAGGACTTCGCCGCCGTGGCCGGAGTCGACACGCTTGTCATGATGGACGCGGAGGGGGCGGAGGATGACCTCCTTGATCCGCAGGCCTGGCCGGCGCTGCAGACGGTACGTCTGATCGTCGAGACCCACGACATCTTCCGGCCGGGGGTGAAGGATCGGCTGGTTGCCCGCTTCGCGCCCAGCCACCACATCGAAGTGGTGGAGAACGCGCCGCGACTCGGAGCCCGCCCCGAATGGCTGACCCCGCTGAGCGGGCTCGACCAGCTGATCGCCATGTGGGAGTGGCGCCGCGCCCCCACGCCCTGGCTGGTGATGAGCCCGCGATGAGCGACGCCGCTGCCCTGGTCGCCTGCCTGCGCGACAGCCCCCGGGTCATGCAGGTCCTGACGATCTTGCGCGACCTCGACCTGCCTGACTGGCGACTCGTCTCCGGCGCGGTGTTCCAGACCGTCTGGAACGCCCGCACGGGTCGCGCGCCCGACTACGGGCTGAAGGATTTCGACATCGGCTACTTCGACCCGGACACCAGCTGGGACGCCGAGGATGTGGTCATCCGCCGGGTCGCCGCCGCCTTCGACGCTGACCTGTCGCCGCTGGTCGAGGTGCGCAACCAGGCGCGGGTGCACCTGTGGTTCGACAAGCGCTTCGGCGAGCCCTACACCGCCTTGGCCTCGACGGATGAGGCGCTGACCCGCTTCGTCTGTCCCGCCTTCGCTATCGGGGTGCGGATGGAGTCGGACGACACCATCAGTGTCGCCGCGCCGTTCGGGCTGGATGATGTGTTCGGTATGGTGCTGCGGCCCAACCCGACCCGCGGGGCCGCGCGGGGGTGGGACCGGGTCGTCGCCTCGGCCAAGGCGCGCTGGCCCGAACTGACCGTCATCGCCCTGGAGACCGCCCTATGATCCTGCGCCAGTGGACCGTCGACGCCTTCGCGGCCGCGCCCTTCCGGGGCAATCCTGCCTGCGTCGTCGAGCCGTTCGACGTCTGGCCCGATGCCGTCTGGATGCAGGCGCTGGCGATGGAGAACAACCAGGCGGAGACCGCCTTCCTGCGCCGCACGGCCGACCCGGCGCGCTTCGACCTGCGCTGGTTCACCCCGACAATGGAAGTCGAGCTTTGCGGCCACGCCACCCTCGCCTCGGCCCATGTGCTGTTCGCCGAGCTGGGCGTGGTTGCCCGGGCCCTGACCTTTGACACCCTCTCCGGTCCGCTCATCGTCACTCGCGAGGGGGAGGCCTACGCCATGGATTTCCCGGCCGATCCGCCACACCGGACCGCCCTGCCCGAGGAGCTGGCGGAGGCGCTGGGCGTGACCCCGCTCGAGGTCTGGGCGGCCCGCTACCTGGTGGCGATACTGCCGGATGCAGCGACCGTGCGCGGGCTGATGCCCGACATCGGGGCTCTGCAGCGAATCGCCGGTGAGGCGACCGGCGGCAAGGGCAACATCGTCGTGGCGGCCCTCTCGGACGATCCGGCTTACGATGTGGTGGACCGCTTTTTCGCCCCGGGCTCCGGCGTGGCCGAGGACCCCGCGACCGGGTCGGCCCATTGCATCCTCGCGCCCCTGTATGCGGAGCGCCTCGGCCGGCCGGACGCGCGCTTCCTGCAGGCATTCCCGGGCCGGGGCGGCGAAATTGTCACTCGCATGCAGGGCGACCGGGTCATCCTCGGCGGGCGAGCAGTGACGACGGTCGAAGCCCGCCTGCGCCTGGACACGGCTTCCGCCGCCGCCTGAAGAGCGGCTACAGTCGCTGTTCAGCCGGCATTCAGCGCCGCTGCCCTAGACTCGACGACATGAGCCAGCTTCGCCCCCTTTCCGGCCCGCTCGTGGCCCTCGCCCTCGGGGCCGTTACGGCGGCGCTACCGGCGGGTGGGGCCCAGACCCTGGTGGCCGGTCCTTTCGCAACCCAGCTGCGCCAGAGCGAGGCGCGCGAGGAGACGCGCGAGGGCCGGCGCATGGAGCTGGGCGAGCTGCTGCGCCGCGTCGCCGCCGGACGTCCCGGGCGCATGGTGCCCGGCGGCGTCCAGCCACGCGGCGACGTCTATGTGATCCAGTGGGAGTATCCCGGAGGCCGCGTCGTCGATATCACCGTCGACGCGCGCACGGCCCGTGTGCTCGAGGAGCGATGAATGCGCGTGCTTCTGGTTGAGGATGACGCCGATCTTTCGCGGCAACTGAAGGCGGCGCTGGGCGACGCCGGCTATGCGGTGGATCACGCCCCCGACGGCGAGGAGGCCTGGTTCCTGGGCGGCACTGAACCCTATGACGTTGTGGTGCTGGATCTCGGTCTGCCCAAGATCGATGGCGTGTCGGTGCTCGAGCGCTGGCGCCGCGAGGGCAAGACCACGCCGGTGCTGATCCTGACGGCGCGCGGGGCCTGGTCGGACAAGGTTTCGGGCTTCGATGCCGGGGCCGACGACTATCTGACCAAGCCGTTCCATACCGAGGAGCTGCTGGCGCGACTGCGGGCACTGCTTCGGCGCTCGGCCGGCCACGCCCAGGCGACCCTGACCTGCGGCGGGCTGCGGCTCGACCCGAGGGCGGCCAGGGCCAGCGTTGCGGGTGAGCCGCTACGTCTGACCAGTCTTGAGTACCGCCTGCTGCATTATCTGATGATGCACCAGTGCCGGGTCATCAGCCGTACCGAACTGGTCGAGCATCTGTACGACCAGGACTTCGACCGCGACTCCAATACCATCGAGGTGTTCGTCGGCCGGCTGCGCAAGAAGATCGGCCCGGACCGGATCGAGACGGTGCGCGGGCTGGGCTACCGCCTGACCCCGCTGGCCGGCGAGCCCGAAGCCGCGTGACCCGGCTGCCGGCTGGGTTGCGCTGGCCGGTCGGGGTAGTCCGGCCGGGCCGCTCTCTGTCCCTGCGCCTGATCTGGCTGGCCACGGCCTGGATCGCCGCCGCCCTGATCCTGACCGGCTATGTGCTGACCTCGCAGTTCCAGGAGTCGGGCCTGCGCCGTCTCAGCGGCGTCCTGAACACGACGCTGGACGCCCTGGTGGTAGCCTCGGCCCGAGCGCCAGACGTGGCACAGACACCGCAGATCATGGACCAGCAGACGCTCGATATCTTCTCGGGCAAGTACTGGACCATCGCTGTCCCGGATGATGAGGGGGGCCTGCGGCCCGTGGCCCGGTCCCGCTCGCTTTGGGATTCCGATCTCGAAATCCCGTCAGGGCTGTTCGAGCGGCTGGAGGCCTCGCCCGGGGCCGTTATCACCTACAACGACATCGGCCCAAACGACGAGCCGGTGCGGGTCGCGGCCACCCTGAAGGAGATCGCCAGCCGGGGCGACCGGGTGGTCTATCTGGCGGCCATTGATCGCTCCAACATCGACATCGATACGGCTCAGTTCGCCCGGCTAACGTGGACGGCGCTGGGGCTGCTCGGCGTCGGCCTGATCGCCGCCGTGCTGTTCCAGGTGCGGATCGGGCTACGGCCCCTCTACGACCTGCAGACCGAGATCGCCGATGTGCGCAAGGGCAAGGCGGCGCGGGTGCAGCGGCCCTATCCGCGCGAAATCCAGCCGCTGGCGGAACAGGTCAATCGGCTGCTGGAGCACAATCATGAGGTGGTCGAGCGACAGCGCACCCATGTCGGCAACCTCGCGCACGCTCTGAAGACCCCGCTGTCGGTGTTGCTTGCCGAGGTCAACGGCCACGAGGGCGCGCTGCCGGACCTGGTCCGGCGCCAGACCGAGGTGATGAAGAACCAGGTCGATCATCACCTGCGTCGTGCACGCGCCGCCGCGCGCGCCCAGTCCAGCGGCGAGCGCACCTCGGTGCCCGAGGTGCTCGACGAGCTGGCGGTGATGATCGAGCGGGTGCTGCAGGACAAGAACCTTGAGATCGACTGGCGCGCCCCCGAGGACCTGTGCTTTCGCGGCGAGCGGCAGGACCTGCAGGAGATCCTCGGCAATCTGATCGAGAACGCCGGCAAGTGGTCGCGACGGCGCGTGCGCGCCCTCGCCGGGCCGGCGGGCGCGGGGCGGCTGGTCGTGGTGGTTGAGGATGATGGCCCCGGGGTGCCGGAGGCCCAGCGGGCGGAGATCCTGCGCCGCGGCACCCGCGCGGATGAGGCCACGCCCGGATCGGGCCTGGGACTGGCCATCGTCGACGAGCTGACCCGGGCCTACGGCGGGCGGCTCACGCTCGCCGAGAGCGAGCTTGGCGGCCTCAAGGCGGTGCTGGAGTTGCCGGCGGCCGAGGCCTGAGCCGGTTTCACCCGAGCGAGCGCCAACTGAGCATTCATTAACCAGAGGGCTCCAGACTAGCGCCTTCCGTAGTTTGGGGAGCTCGGAATGTCCGCCCTCACGGCCGCCCAGTTGGCCGGTGTTGCGCAGCTGGTGGAGATGGTCCCGGACGCGGTGCTGACGCGTCTGGCAGAGGCCGTGTCCCTGATGCACAGCGCCCGCGCGGAAACCCTGGCGCAAATGATCGCGCACGAAGGCCGCGACCGCGAACGCCGCGCCATCGCTTTCGGGGCGGTACTGCCGCTGTTCAGTCCCCGTGCGGACGGCTTTCCAACGGATGTCTATCCCCGTCGGACGCTGGCGCGGCTTTGGAAGCTGGTGAGCGCACCGGAGCCGGAGCTCACCCATTGCCTCGACATGATCGGTACCGAGGATTTCGTCATCAACCAGATCAGCGAACAGTACCTGCGAGCCGCCGCCTGTGCCCTGCGTGAGACTCCGCAGGTTTGCTGGCCCGACGGATCGGACGAGCACCGCGAGCGCCTGGCCCGGCTGTTCGAGCTCGCGCCGCTTATGCGGCGCGCCGCCGAGCGCCTCGACGAGTGGATCCAGCGGCCGGATGAAGATCGGGTGGCGGAGCTCCGGGTCTTGTTCGCCCAGGCGGCCGAACAGTTCCCGGACGGACCGGAGCGTCTGGTTGAGCTGATGTTTGCGCACCTCCCAAAGGCACCGCCCGTGCTGCGCATCCTGACGCTCAGCGCCGAGGCGGCGGCGCACAGCGACGTGCTGTCGCACTCGGAGCTTGGACCCTTCGTCGACACCCTGCTGCAGGCGACGGAGACCCGGGTGGCGGCGGTCGAGGCCTTTGTCGCGGCCCCGGCGCGCGATCAGGTTCGCGCTGCGGTCGCCGCCATCGGCTGGTGCGCCGACGTGCTCCGGGAGATGCGTCTGACCGTCAAGCCGGAGCCGTCCAGCGCGTGGGGCGTGGCGGTGCAGGGCATGCAACTGCGCATCGAGCGTCAGGCGATCGCCGCGCTCGAGACCGGGGCGGAGCTTGTCGAGATGGTCTTCCCCCTCGTCCGGCCCAAGTCGGCTCCCAAGATGGCGTCTGCCTCGCCCGATCTGACTGCCCCGTCCGAGGCGTCGGACATCGAGGTGGCGATGAGCCTGCTGGGCGCGATCGACCAGGCGCGTGTGACCCTCAGCGAGTTCGGCTGCGAGGGCGTGCGCCGCGCCATCATGAAGGGCGTGACCAGCCATCTGGCGGAATTCACCGAGAAGGGGCTGCTGAAGCCGACCAAGGCCGGCCCCAACGGGCTGAAACTGCTGCGGCGCGCCGCCGATGTCCTTCGCGCCATCGGCGAGAAAGAGCTGGCCCGCGCCGTGCTGCGGCGACTCGACGCCCGGCTGAATGACGCAGGCATGGCATCGTCGGACGCGATCGCCTAGACGAAGGCCATGATGGCCTTCTGGATGCTATCCGGCGTGGCGGCGGCACTCGCGGCCTGGATCCTGCTGACCTTTGCGCGCCGCGGCGAGGACATGCCGGTCGGCGTCCCCGATCCGCAGCATGAGCTGGACGAGCTGGAGCGTTTGCGCGCCCGTGGTCTGATGAGCGACGAGGCCCATGCCGTGGCCCACGCCGAGGCCGCCCGTCGCCTGCTGCGCGAGACCCCGGTTGGCGAGGCACCGCTGCGTCCCCGCCCGCGCGATCGGCTGTGGGCCGCGGGCACGGCCGCCGCCACGGCCGCCGCGGCGCTCGGGCTCTATCTGGTGCTTGGTGCCCCGGGCTATCCGGATCGACCGCATGCCGTGCGTGTCGCGCAGTGGGCGCAGATGCCGGAGCTTCTGGAGCCCGACCAGCTGGCCGCGGTGATGACTGCGGCGGTGGCGGAGCGGCCGACGGATCCCGAGGCCCAGGCCATGCTGGGGGCCGCGCGCTTCGCCGCCGGCGATCCGCTCGGTGCCGCCTCGGCCTTCCGGCGCGTCGTGATTCTGCAGCCGGACAACGCCCAGGCCTGGGCGCGGCTGGGCGAGTCGCTGGTGCGGGCCGCCAAAGGGACCGTCGGCGGCGACGCCGAGGCTGCCTTCCTTGAAGCGATCCGGCTGGATCCGCAGCAGGGCGGGGCGCGCTACTATCTTGGAGAACTGGCGCTGCAGCGCGGCGACCTCGACGATGCGCACGCCATGTGGGGACCGCTGATCGACGTACTCTCGCCCTCGGACCCGCGCCGGGCGGACCTGATCGCGCGGCTGGAGGCGGCGTCGTGACACCTTCCCCCCGGGCGGGCCTGCGCCTGTCAGGCGGGCGGACATGAGCTGGCTTCCCGGATCTCCCAAGGCGCGCCGCCGGCTGTGGATTGTCACGGCGATCGCGCCAGTGCTCGCCCTCGCCGTCGGCCTGTCACTGTGGGCGATGAGCGACCGCGTCACCTTCTTCGTCACGCCGGCCGAAGCTACCCCGGAGACTGCGCCCGCCGGACGGCTGATGCGGCTCGGGGGTCTGGTCGAGGCCGGCAGCGTGGCCCACGGGGCGAACGGTCAGGTGCGCTTCGTGGTCGGGGACGGCGGCGCGACCACGCCGGTAGTCTACCAGGGCGATCTGCCGGACCTGTTCCGCGAGGGGCAGGGCATTGTTGCCGAAGGCGTGTTCCTCGCCGACCGCACCTTTGAGGCGCGTCAGGTGCTGGCCAAGCACGACGAAACCTACATGCCGCGCGAGATCGCAGACCGCCTGAAGGAACGCGGCGATTGGCGTCCCGAGACCGGCGAAGCCGCGCCGCTGCGCGCCCTGAATGGCGACACACGGTGATCGTCGAGGCCGGGGCCTTCGTCCTCATCCTGTCGCTTGTGCTGGCGATGGCCGCGACGGGGCTTGCGCTGGCCGGACGGCTGCGCCTCAGCCCCGGGCTGTCGGGCGCGGCGACGGGGGCCATGGTCGGTTCGGCGGGTGCCGCCGCTCTGGCCTTCGCCGCCCTGATCTACGCCTTCGTGGTGTCCGACTTCTCGGTCAGCAACGTCGCGGCCAACTCCCACACCGACAAGCCGATGCTCTACAAGGTGGCCGCGGCCTGGGGCAGCCACGAGGGCTCGCTGATGCTGTGGTGCCTGGTCATGGCGGGGTTCGGCGCGGTGCTGGCGCTGGGCCGCGGCCTGCCGTTCCGGCTCCGCACCTCGGCGACGGCAGCGCAGGGGGCGCTGACCACCCTGTTTCTCGCCTTCGCTGTCCTGACCTCCAACCCTTTCAACCGACTCGATCCCGCGCCGGTGCAGGGCCAGTCGCTCAATCCGCTGCTGCAGGACCCGGCGCTGGCGGCCCATCCGCCCATGCTCTACCTCGGCTACGTCGGCTTCTCGGTGCCGTTCGCCCTCGCCGTGGCGGCGCTGGCCGAGGGCCGCGTCGACGCCGCCTGGGCGCGCTGGGTGCGACCCTGGGCGTTGGCCAGCTGGGCCTTCCTGACCGCCGGCATCGCGCTGGGCAGCTTCTGGGCCTACTACGAGCTGGGCTGGGGCGGCTGGTGGTTCTGGGACCCGGTCGAGAACGCCTCCTTCATGCCCTGGCTGGCGGGCGCGGCCTTGCTGCATTCGGCGGTGGTGACCGAGCGACGCGGGGCCCTCAAGGCCTGGACCGTCTTCCTCGCCCTGTCGGCCTTCAGCCTGTCGATCCTCGGCGCTTTCCTTGTGCGCTCGGGCGTGCTGACCAGCGTGCACGCCTTCGCCGTCGACCCCCAGCGCGGCATGGTCCTGCTCGGCATTCTCGCCGTCGCCGCCGGGGCCGCCTTCGCCCTCTTCGCCTGGCGGGCCCCGACGCTGAGCGGCGGCGGCGTGTTCGCCCCGGTCAGCCGCGAGGCGACGCTGGTGCTGAACAACATCTTCCTCGCCGCGGCCGCGGCGACGGTGCTGCTGGGCACCCTCTATCCGCTGATGCTGGAGGCGGCGACCGGCCAGACCATCTCGGTCGGGCCGCCCTATTTCGACCTGACCTTCTCGCCGCTGCTGGCGGCGGCGCTGCTGATCCTCCCCGCCGGACCGTTACTGGCGTGGAAGCGCGGCGACCTGCGCGGCGTCGGCCAGCGGCTGATCTGGGCGGCGTTGGCGGCGCTGGCCGCCGGCCTGCTGACCCTGGCCCTGCACGACCTGGGCAAGGCGCTGGCGGCCTTCGGCGTCGCCCTCGGCGTCTGGCTGATCGCCGGGGCGCTGAGCGAGGTGGCCGAGCGGGTGCGGCTGTTCCGCGCCCCCTGGCCCGAGGTGCGCCGCCGCACCCTTGGATTACCTATGGGGGCCTGGGGCACCACCCTGGCCCACGCCGGTCTGGGCGTCTTCCTGCTCGGTGCCGTGGTCGAGACCAGCTTCAAGATCGAGGCCCAGGGCGTGGTCTCGCCCGGCGGCGTCGTGCAGGCAGGCCCCTACGCCGTCACGCTCAACAGCGTCGGGGTGGTCGAGGGGCCCAACTATCTGGCGGAGCAGGGCCGCGTCACCGTGGCCCGTACCGACGGTTCGGCCGCGCGCGACCTGACGCCGGAGCGCCGCTTCTTCCCTACCGGCGGCCAGACCACCACCGAGGTCGGGCTCGACTTCCGCGGGCTGGACGACGTCTATGTGGTGATCGGCGAGCGCCGGGCCGGGGCTGACGGGCAGCAGGCCTGGAGCCTGCGCGTCCACTACAATCCCTGGGCGCGGCTGATCTTCCTCGGCGCGGCGCTGATGACCCTTGGCGGACTGGTCAGCCTCGCCGACCGGCGCCTGCGCACCACCCCGGTCCAGCCGCGAAAGGCTGCGGCGTGAGACGCCAACTGCTGTTCGCCCTCGTCGCCGGCGTCATGCTGACAGCCCAGGCCGAGCCGCCCGCCGCGCCGGACCGGCCGCTGGCCAACCCGGCCCAGGAGGCCCGTGCCCGGGTCCTGTTCGAGGACATCCGCTGCGTCGTCTGCCAGCACGAGGCGATCGCCGATTCGCCCGCCGGGGTGGCCGGCGACATGCGCGCCTGGGTGCGCGAGCAGGTGGCGGCGGGCCGCACCGACCAGCAGATCCGCGACGAATTGGTGCGGCGCTACGGCGACTATGTGTTGTTCACCCCGCCGTTCCGGGCCGAGACCCTGCTGCTCTGGCTGGTCCCCTTCCTGATCGCCGGCGGCGCGGCCGGCGGGCTGGCGATCTGGGCCCGACGGCGTCCCCCCCCGGAGGCCGAACCGCTGTCGCCGGAGGAGGCCGCGCGCCTCGCCGAGTTTACCGCCGCCGCAAGGAACCGCCGCGATCCCGCCGCACCTTCGCCTCACGTCGAACCCTGATTGCAGTCAAGCCTGTCGAACCGGCGTTGGCCACAGACGGCGACGCGCTATAACAAGACTCAACGGGCCTCTTCCGGGGCCGGGGCAAGCATGGAACGACGGCACGCGATGGTGAAGCGCAAGGAGTTCATTCTGGGGGCCGCGGTGGGGCTGACCTTCGCGGCGGCGGCGACGGCGGGCGGGGTCATCCAGTGGCCCGGTGCCCAGGCCGAGGCGGTCCAGAGCGGGCGGCTCATTCCCAGCTCCGGCGTCGCCGGTGCCGCCTTCGCGCCGCCCCAGGGCGCGCCGCGTTCCTTCGCCGACATCTTCGACCAGGTGGCCCCGGCGGTGGTGCAGATCGATGTCCGCACGCGCATCCCGACCCCGCGCGGCGGTGGCATGTTCACCATTCCTGGCACCCCCTTCCAGTTCCCCGTGCCGCCCGGTGCCGCGCCCGGCGGCCAGGGTGAAGGCGAGGAGGACGAGGGCATCGTTTCCCAGGGCTCCGGCTCGGGCTTCTTCATCTCGGCCGACGGCTTCATCGTCACCAACAACCACGTGATCGAGAACGCCCAGGAGATCACCATCCGCCTGTCGGATGAGCGCGAGCTGACCGCGCGTCTTGTGGGCCGGGACGCCGATACGGATCTGGCCGTCCTCAAGGTCGACGGCGGCCCGTTCCCGTTCGTGCAGTTCGAAGAGAACGCCACCCCGCGCGTCGGCGACTGGGTGCTGGCGGTCGGCAATCCGTTCGGTCTGGGCGGCACGGCCACGGCCGGCATCGTCTCCAGCACCGGGCGGAACCTGCCGCTGCAGGAGAGCACCTTCACCGACTTCCTGCAGATCGACGCCGCCATCAACCGCGGCAACTCCGGCGGACCGACCTTCGACATCTATGGCCGCGTCGTGGGGGTGAACACGGCGATCTTCACGCCCACCGGCGGCTCGGTCGGGGTCGGATTCGCAATCCCGGCCGCGACGGCCCGGGCGATCACCGACCGCCTGATGCGCGGCCAGCAGATCGAGAGGGGGTATCTCGGGGTCGAGATCGCGAACCTCCTGCCCGATCTGCGGGAGGCGCTCGGATTGCCGGCCGACTTCCGCGGCGCCTACATCAATGATGTGACGCCGGACACGCCAGCCTCGCGCGCCGGCCTGAGGGCCGGGGACATCGTCACCTCGGTCAATGGCCGACGTCTCGATGGCTCGACGGCGGTGACCCGCGCCGTTGCGGCCACCCAGCCGGGCGAGACGCTGGAGCTTGAGATCCTGCGCGAGGGCCGGCCGCAGACCCTGACGGTCCGCGTCGGTCGTCGACCGGAGAATCTGGGTCGGGATTTGCAGGACACCCCGCCGGCCGAGGCCCCGGCCGAGGCTCCTGTGACCGGTGAGCTGATCGAGGGCTTGCGCGTGACGCCGGTCACCGCGGCGCTGCGCCAGCGCTTTGACATTCCGGCGGACGTATCCGGCCTGGTCATCACCGAGGTGACGCCGCGGTCCGCGGCCGCCCGCGCCAGTCTGCAGCCCGGCCATGTGATCCGCCAAGTCAACCAGCGTCCGGTGGCTTCGCCGGCGGACTTCCGGACGGCGATTGCGGCGGCGCGCGGTGCCGATCGATCGGTCGCGCTGCTGCTGGTGCGGACGCCGGAAAGGAATGCGCCGGTCGTGCTGGAACTGGCCGAGGCCGAGTAATCCGGGCTGCCCCCGATCCACCGGGTCGGGCGCGCGCCTGCAGTCGGGGACGAGGGGAGGGACCGCATGCGTATTCTGGTCGTCGAGGACGACGCCGAGGCCGCCGCCGCCATGGTGCGCGGGCTCAGCGAGGCAGGCTATCAGGTCACCCATGCGGTGGACGGGGCCTATGGCTTGCTGGAGGCGCAGAAGGGCGGCTATGACGTCTATGTCGTCGATCGCATGATGCCTCGGCTGGACGGCATCGGCATGGTCGAGACCCTGCGCGGCGGCGGCGACCAGACGCCGGTGCTGTTCCTGTCGGCCCTGGGCGAGGTCGAGGACCGGATCACGGGCCTGAAGGCCGGGGCGGACGACTATCTGGTCAAGCCCTATGCGTTCGCCGAGCTGATCGCCCGGGTCGAGGCCCTGGCCCGGCGGCGGGAGACTGGCGGCGTGCAGACGGTGCTCAAGGTCGGCGACCTGGAGATGAACCTGATCGCCCGCACCGTGCATCGAGCCGGCCAGGAGATCGACCTGCAGCCGCGCGAGTTCCAGCTGCTGGAGTTCCTGATGCGCCACGCCAGCCAGTCGGTGACCCGCACCATGCTGCTGGAGAAGGTGTGGGAGTACCACTTCGACCCCCAGACCAACGTCATCGACGTCCACATCAGCCGCCTGCGCGCCAAGATCGACAAGGGCTTCGACCGCCCCATGCTGCAGACCGTCCGCGGCGCGGGATACCGGCTGGAGGCGTGACCGTGCCTTCCCTCCCCCGCGGGGGAGGGTGGCCCAAAGGGCCGGGTGGGTCGTAATCCTTCTCTCTCCCCTTCAGGGGGAGGGTGGCTGAGCCCGAAGGGCGAAGACAGGTGGGGACGGCAGGCATGACGCCGAGAGACAGGGCCCGGGCGATGCGCAAGGCGCTGACGCCGCCCGAGGCGCGCCTTTGGGTGGCGCTCCGCAGGCTTCGCGCTGAAGGTTGGTTGTTTCGGCGACAGGCGCCCGTCTTCGGCTCCTTCCTCGACTTCGTCTGCTTCGAGCGACGGCTGGTCGTCGAGAACGATGGTGCCCACCATCAGTTTCCGGACCAGCTCCGCCATGACCAGCGGCGGGACGCCGTGCTGGCCGCCGCAGAGTTTCTCACCCTGCGGTATCCCAACGCCTCGATCCGGGACAATCTGGCGGGTGTGATGGATGGCATACGCGATGCTCTGTCGAGACGGCCCATGTGCGGCTTCCTGAGGAAAGGCCCCACCCGGCCGCTGCGCGGCCACCCTCCCCTTGAGGGGGAGGGAAAGTGACCCTGCCCTCCATCTTCCGGCGCACGCCGTTCCGGGTGACGCTGCTGTTCGTGGCGCTGTTCGCGGCGGCGGCCAGCGCCGTGCTGGGCTGGGTGTATCTGACCTCGGCGAGCGAGGCGCGGGCGCGGGCCGAAGCGGATGTGCGCGCCGAGGTCGAGGTGTTGACCGCCATCTACCGCGAGCGCGGCGTCGAGGCGCTGAATGCCGCCCTGGTTGACCGCACGGCGCGGGGCGGGCCGAACCTGTATCTGCTGATGGCGAGCGACGGCGCGACCATCACAGGCAACATCAGCACCTCGCCCATCGATGACTTCACCGGCGACGAGCGCGTGGAGTCCTTCCGCCTCACCTCCACGGATGAAGACGGACGGGTGGTGCGGCCGCAGTCGCTCGGCGTCCAGGTTCGGCTCGCCGGCGGCCAGATGCTGTTCGTCGGTCAGGATATCGGCGACATCGAGCGCTACCTTGATCGCCTGACCCAGGCGCTGTGGACCGCCATGTTGGTGGTCGTGCTGCTGGGCATCGGCGGCGGCCTGTTGATAAGCCGTAACCTCGAGCGCTCCATGGCGCGGCTGAACCGGGTGGTGGCGGCGGTCGAAGGCGGCGACCTGACCGCCCGTGCCCAGGTGCGCGGGGCCGGGGACGAGATCGACGAGCTGGGGCAGGGGCTGAACCATATGCTTGACCGGCTGCAGGCGTCGATGGCTTCGATCCGCCACGCCGGCGACGCCATCGCCCACGACCTGCGCTCGCCCCTGACCCGGATGCGGGCGAAGCTGGAGGTGGCGCTGATCGATGTGGAGAGCGGCCGGCTGGACGGGGCCGACGCCCTGCAGACAGCGCTGGCCGAGGCCGATCACCTGCTCAAGACCTTCAACACCGTCTTGGCTATCGCCCGGCTGCAGGCGGTGTCGGAGCCGCCGGATCCGGAGACCTTCGACGCCGCCGACCTTGCGTCCGACATGGCCGAGCTCTACGAGCCGGCGGCCGAGGACAAGGGGCTGGAGTTCTCCGCCGAGATCGAGCCCGGCCTGCCGCTGCGGGCCAACCGGCCGTTCCTGGCCCAGGCGCTGGCCAATCTGATCGACAATGCCATCAAGTACACGCCCCCGGGCGGGGCGGTGATGCTGCGCGCCCGGCACCGGTCTTCCGGCGAAGTCGAGTTCTCGGTCACCGACACCGGCCCCGGCGTGCCGGACGAGGACCGGGCGCGGGTGCTGGAGCGTTTCGTCCGCCTCGACAACAGCCGCAGCGAGGCGGGGGCGGGCCTCGGCCTGTCGCTGGTCACCGCCGTCGCGGCCGCGCACGGCGGCCGGGTCCAGCTGGACGAGGGCCCGGGCTCCTGTGACGGCTCCGGGCCGGGCTTGCGGGTCGCTCTCGTGCTGCCCCCGGCATGAACCTCGCGGCGCGTCTGCGGCCCTGCGGTCCCGTGGTCGATCCCGCGGCGGCGGCGCGGGCGCATGAGGATCTCGGCGGGCCTGAGCCGTGGGAGATGCTGGCACCGATGTTCGCTGCCTCGCCCTATCTGACGGCGCTGGGGCGCCGTGACCCGGCACGGCTGGCGTCGCTGCTGGCGGATGAGCCCGACGCCCGGCTGGCCGATCTGCTGGCACGGACGGCGGCGCTGGGGGGCGGGGCCGAGGCGGTGTCCGGCCCGCTGCGCCGGCTCAAAGCCGAGCTGCACCTGCTGACGGCGCTCGCCGACCTCGGCGGTGTCTGGCCGCTGGAGCGGGTCACCGGCGCGCTCAGCGCCTTCGCCGACGCGGCGGTCGCCTCCGCCCTGCGTTCGCTGGCCCACGACCTCCGCGCCCGGGGCGTGCTGACCAGCCTGCCGGACGATCCGCGCGGGCCGCTCCCTGGCCTGTTCCTGCTGGCCATGGGCAAACACGGGGCGGGGGAGCTGAACTACTCCTCGGACATCGACGTGTCTGTCTTCTGGGAGCCCGAGGTCGTGCAGGCCGTGCTGTCCGGATCGGTCGAGCCGCAGCGCATCATGGATCGCCTGGCCCAGGGGCTGGCGAGCCTGCTGTCTGAACGCACCGGCGAGGGCTATGTCTTCCGCACCGACCTGCGGCTGCGTCCCGATCCTTCGTCCACGCCCCCGGCCGTGGCCGCTCCCATGGCGCTGGCCTACTATGAGTCTGTCGGCCAGAACTGGGAGCGCGCCGCCTTCATCAAGGCCCGACCGCTGGCGGGCGACCTGGCCGAGGCCAGGGCGTTCCTCGACGCCCTGAAGCCGTTTGTCTGGCGGCGCAGCCTCGACTATCCGGCCATTCTCGACATCCAGTCGATCAAGCGCCAGATCCACGCCTGGAAGACGGGTCAAGGACTGAGCGCCGGCGGAGCCAACCTCAAGCTCGGGCGCGGCGGCATCCGCGAGATCGAGTTCTACGCCCAGACCCAGCAGTTGATCCTCGGCGGGCGCGACCCGTCGCTGCGCGCGCCGCGTACGGTGGAGGCCCTCGCCGCGCTGGCCGCGGCGGCTCGAACCCCGCCGGAGGTGGCGGAGGAATTGACCGCCGCCTATCGTCGCCTGCGCGACCTCGAACACCGGGTGCAGATGCTCGACGACGAGCAGAGCCATGTGCTGCCACTCGATCCCGATCGTCGCCGGGCCGTCGCCGCCCTCGCCGGGGCCGACGATCTGGTCGCTTTCGACGCCGGGGTCGAGGCGCTGCTGCGGGCGGTCAACGCCCGCTACGGCGAGCTCTTCTCCGAGGAGGAGGACCTGTCTTCGCAGTGGGGTAGCCTGGTTTTCACCGGGGTCGAGAACGATCCGGAGACCCTGCAGACCCTGACGCGGATGGGCTTCGACGACCCGGCGGCGGTGAGCGCCACGATCCGCGCCTGGCACCACGGACGCATTCCCGCGACGCGCAGCGCCCGCGGGCGAGAGTTGTTCACGCGGCTGGCTCCGCGGTTGCTGACCGCAGCGGCGGAGACCGGGGCGCCGAACGCGGCCTTCACCCGTTTCTCGACCTTCTTCGCCGGCCTGACCGCCGGGGTTCAGGTCCAGGCCCTGTTCCTAAACCAGCCTGAGCTGTTCACCCTGCTAGTGAGGGTGATGGCTTTCGCGCCGCGGCTGGCGCGCCAGCTGGGCCGGCATCCCGCGACGCTGGACAGCATCCTCGACGAGCGCTTCCTCGCGCCGCTGGAGGCGGACACCGGGGTGCTCGACGAGATTGTCGCCGCGGCCGGCGACGCAGATTTCGAGGAGGCCATGAACCGGGTGCGCCGGGCGGTGCGCGAACAGGTCTTCCGCATCGGCCTGCAGACCATTCTCGGACGGGCCGGTGCCGAGGCGGCGGGCTGGGCCTTCACCGCCCTGGCCGATGCAGCACTGGCGGCCCTCGCCCCGGCGGCGCTGCGCGAGGCCGAGCGGCTGGGCGGGGCCTGTCCGGGCGCGGTGGCGGTGGTGGCACTCGGCAAGGCCGGCTCGCGCGAGATGACGGCGGCGTCCGACCTCGACCTGATGACCGTGTTCGAGGCCCCGGACGGCGCGTTGTCAGCGGCAAGAGGCTGGCCCGCTGACGTCTTCTACGCCCGCTTCACCCAGCGGCTGGTGGCGGCCCTGTCGACCCAGACCGCCGAGGGTGGTTTGTATGAGGTCGATATGCGCCTGCGGCCCTCGGGCTCGGCGGGGCCCGTATCGGTAAGTCTGCCGGCGATCGAGCTCTACTACCGCGGCGAGGCGGACACCTGGGAGTTCCTCGCCCTGACCCGGGCCCGGGTAGCCTGGGCCAGCGACCCCGGCTTCGGTGCCCGGGTGGCGGACACGATCGAGGCCGCCCTGCGCCGGCGGCGCCGCGGTGTGAAGATCGCTGCGGATGTGCTGGCCATGCGCCGGCTGATGGACCGCGAACGCCCGCCGCGCGGCTTCTGGGACATGAAGCTCTCGCCCGGTGGACTGGTCGATGCGGAGTTCGCCGCCCAGTTGCTGCAGTTGAAGGCCGCACTCGCCGGCAAGCCGCTGACGGTCTCGACCCTTGAGGCCCTGGCCGGGGAGCCGCGGCTGGCCAAGGCCTGGCGGCTGCAGCAGCGGCTGGCCCAGGTGCTGGCCTGCGCCCTTGAGGAAACCGGCGATGTGGAGGCTGAACCTGCCGGCCTCAAACAACGCCTGGCCGAGGCGGGCGGCGCGGTCGATTTCACGGCCCTGCAAGGGCAGCTTGAGGCGGTCCGCCGGGCGGCGCGGGCCCGCTTGCTGCGCCTGCTCGGTGCCTGACGCGACGGACTCGCCGCCCGGGGCCGTTCTATCTCCGGGGGGTTCTTTTGGGACGGTCGCTGGCCGTCAGACGGAGACAACCAATGAAGGGCATCATTCTCATCGCTGCGCTCGGCCTGACCGCCGGCGCAGCTGCCGCCCAGGACCGGGGTGGTCCGCTGGCGCGCGCCGATGCAGACAACGACGGGGTCATAACCCGCGCCGAGTTCATCGAGGCGCGCCTCGCGCCGCTGCGGCGGCTCGACGCCAATGGCGACGGGACAGTCACCCGTGCCGAGGGCGAGGCCGTCGGTGCTGCCATGGCGGCGCGCGGCGGCGCGCGACCCGGGCCGCGTTCTGAGCAGGGCGCGCGACCCCGGGGCGAGCAGCTGCCCATCACCCTCGCCCAGGCCGAGGCCAGGGCGGCCGAGGGTTTTGCCCGGTTCGATCTCGACGGCGACGGCCGCCTCACGGCCGCCGAGCGCGAGGAGCTGGAAAGCCGGATGTCGGCGGCGCGCGCAGGCGGCTTCGGCGGCCCCGACGGGGACCGCTGAGGACGTGCGGATGGATCGGCGCGGGCCTTTTCCGGTCGCGGCTGCGGCTCCCGTCGGGGACGCCGCCTCGCCGTGGTGGCGCGCGCCGATCGGTCCGTGCTCAAATGGAGACCTGAGTCTCGTCGGGGCCGGTCGGGGCATGCTCGCCCGACCGGCCGCAGCGGACGACCGGAGAGCGGGACGAGACGGGGTGGAGCGGTCAGAGGACCCGGATGAGGATCTGGTGCGGCGCGTGGCCGACGGTGACCCGGCCGCCATCCAGGCCCTGGTCGCCCGCAAGCTGCCCCGCATGACGGCGCTCGCCTGGCGCATGCTCGGCGACGCCGGCGAGGCCGAGGATGTGGCCCAGGAGGCCATGCTGCGGGCCTGGCGCCAGGCACCCCGCTGGCGTCCCGGACAGGCGAGGTTTGACACCTGGCTGCACCGGGTGGCGCTGAACCTATGCTACGATCGGTTACGCCGTCGGCGCGAGGTCACGGTCGGGCACCTGCCCGAGCGGGCCGACGAAAGCGCCGATCCGGCGCGCGGACTTGAGGCGGCGGATGTCGGTCGCCGTGTGCAGGCGGCGCTGGTACGCTTGCCGGATCGCCAGCGGGAGGCGATCATTCTGTGCCACTACCAGGAGCTGTCGAACATCGAGGCGGCGGCTCTGATGTCGGTCAGTGTCGAGGCGATGGAGAGCCTGCTGTCGCGCGGTCGCCGGGCCCTGCGGGCGGCGCTGCTGGAAATCGCTCCGGGCGGGGCGGGAGCATGAGGATGGATCAGACCCGACTGGGCGAACTGGCGGAAGCTTACGGAGCAGACTGGCGGCGGTGGCCCGAGGCCGAGCGGGAGGCCGCGCGCGCCCTGCTGGCGACTGATCTGGCCGCCGAGCGGCTGTTGTTCGCGGAGCGTCAGCTCGATGCCGCGCTCGATCTTGCGCCGCGCCTCGAAGTGTCGGCCGCCCTGCGCGAGCGCGTTGTCGCGGCCGCGCCCCGCCCCGTGACGTGGCCGTTCGCCAGCCTGCGTGCCCGCTGGAGACGGGCGGGGGCTTCCGGGCGGTCAGTGTGGCTGTCCGGCATGGGCGTCGCGGCCGCCGTGTGCGCTGGCCTGCTGGTCGGCGAGGCCATGGTCGTCGGGATTTCGGCAGGCCTGCAGGCGGATTCGGTGCTGTATCTCGCCTCGCTGGATGCGGTCGATGATACGGAGATCCTGCAATGAGCCCGCGTCTCCTCGGCGGGTTGCTGGTGCTGTCGTTGGCCCTGAACGCCTTCGCCATCGCCGGCGGGGTGACCGTCTGGCGTGAGCTCAAGGCGGTCGAGGCGCGCGTGGCCGAACGCCTGCCGCCCCCCCAGCCATCGTTCCGCCAGGCCATGGGCAGCCTTTCGCCGGAGACGCGGGTTCGGGTCAGGGAGGCGCTCCGGGCCGCGGCCCTGGCGGCGCGTCCGGACTTCGAGCGGGCGCGCGAGGCCCGGCGTCAGGCCATCGTCCGTTCGGGTGCCGCCCAGCTGGATCGTGCGGCCGTTTTCGCCCTGCTGGCGGAGTCGCGCGAAGCGGAGCTGCGCGGCCGGATCCGCCTCGAGGCGGCGGCGCTGGACCTGTTCGAGACCCTGACGCCCGAGGAAAGGGCGATCCTGTCGCCGATTTTCGCGCGGCGGTTCACTGGCCCGCGGCGCTCCGACGGGCCGTTGCCGCCGGTGGTCGCACCGCCTCAGGAGACCTTGAGGTAGCGCTTGCGCTCGACCGAGGAGGGAATGCGCAGGACCTCCCGGTACTTGGCCACCGTGCGCCGGGCGATGTCGATGCCCGCTTCCTTGAGCAGTTCAACGATACGGTCGTCGGACAGCACGTCCGCGTCGCTGGCCTCGGCCTCGATCATCGTCCTGATGCGGTGGCGCACGGCCTCGGCCGAGTGGGTCGCCCCGCCGTCCGAAGCCTGGATCGCGGCGGTGAAGAAGAACTTCAGCTCGAACACGCCGCGCGGCGTGGCGACATATTTGTTCGAGGTCACCCGGCTGACGGTGGACTCGTGCATGCCGATGACCTCGGCCACGGTCTTGAGGTTCAGCGGCCGCAGGAACTCCACCCCGAAGGCGAGGAAGGCGTCCTGCTGGCGCACGATCTCCGAGGCGACCTTGAGGATGGTCTTGGCCCGCTGGTCCAGCGAGCGCACCAGCCAGCTGGCCTGGGCGGCGCAGTCGGCAACGAAGGCCTTCTCCGTCTCAGAACGCGCAGCGTCGGCGACCACGGCGTGATAGCGCTTGTCGATCAGGATACGCGGCAGGGTGTCGGTGTTCAGCTCCACGCGCCAGCCGCCGGCCGGGTCGGGCCGGACATGGACGTCGGGGATCAGGGTCTGGGCTGGCTCGCCGCCGAAGCCGGCACCGGGCCGCGGGGTTAGAGCCTTCAGCTCGGCGATCATGTCGGTCAGGTCGTCGGCGTCGACGCCGCAGACCCGGCGCAGGCCGGCCAGGTCGCGGCGCGCCAGCAGATCGAGGTTCTCGACCAGCGCCGCCATGGCCGGGTCGTAGCGGTTGCGCTCGACCAGCTGCAGCTTCAGGCACTCCGGCACCGAGCGGGCCATGACGCCGGTCGGCTCGAAGCCGTGGCATACTGCCAGCACCGCCTCGACCCGCGCAGGATCGCAGCCGAGCCGGTCGGCGATCTCGGCCAGCTCGCCGCGCAGGTAGCCACCGTCGTCAACCTGGTCGATCAGGGCGAGGGCTATGGCGTGGTCGCTCGGGGCCAGCCGGGCGGAGGAGGCCTGGGCCTGCAGATGCTCCCACAGGGTCAGCTCGCGTCGGTCGGGGCGCTCTTCCCCCAGGTCCTCAAGATCGCCGCCGCGGCCGACGCCGGACCAGTCGGACAAGCCGGGCTGGGCTTCGCCTTCGGGGGCGCGGTCGCTGACCCTTTCGCCGGGGCTGGCGTCGCCGTAGATATCACCCTCGCCGGCGTCCAGCGCTGCCGCCGCCTCCCCGGGCGCGGGATCGTCGACGCCGCTGTCACGGTCCGGGGTGTCTGGCAGGGGCTCGGCCTCGCCGTCGGGCTCATCGCGCGCAAGCAGCGGATTGCGCTCCAGCTCCTGCTCGACGAAGGCCTCCAGCTCGAGATTGGAGAGCTGCAACAGCTTGATGGCCTGCTGCAGCTGGGGAGTGACCACCAGCCCCTGGCCCTGCCGGATCTCCAGCCTCTGTCCTAGCACGTGCCCCCCGGTCCCTCAGCCCCTCGGGCGGTTGGCCCGAAACTTGCTGATACCTTGGCCCCCGAGGAGTTAACGTCGGTCTAAGCGCGGCGAAGCTCAGCGCTTCGGCTTGCGGGCCTGCCGGGGTGGCGTGTGCGCTCCGGGGTCGTAGAGGTCGCCCAGATAGACGCGGCGAACCTCGGGGTCGGCGATGATCTCGGCCGGCGCGCCCACGAACAGCACTTGACCGGCCGAGATGATGGCGGCGCGGTCGGTGATCTCCAGCGTCTCGCGCACATTGTGGTCGGTGATCAGCACGCCGATGCCGCGGCCGGCGAGGTAGCGGATCACCTGGCGGATGTCGGCGATGGCCAGCGGGTCGATCCCGGCGAACGGCTCGTCCAGCAGCATGAAGCTGGGCTTGCCGGCAAGGGCGCGGGCGATCTCCGCGCGGCGCCGCTCACCGCCCGAGAGGGCACCGGCGGGTGCCTCCTTGAGATGGCTGATATGTAGATCCTCAAGCAGCCGGTCGACGTCGGCCGCGACCCGTCCCGCCGGCGTGTTGAGCTCGGCGACGGCGGCGACGTTCTCGCCGACGGTCATGCCGCGGAAGATCGAGGCCTCCTGCGCCAGATAGCCCAGCCCCAAGCGGGCGCGCTGGTACATCGGCTGGGCCGTGATGTCCTCGCCGTCCAGCCAGATTCTTCCGGAATCCGGCGGGATCAGGCCCGTGATCATGTAGAAGCAGGTGGTCTTGCCAGCGCCGTTCGGGCCCAGCAGGCCCACCACCTCGCCGCGCTGCACCGTCAGGGACACGTCGCGCACCACCTGCCGGGCCCCGAAGCTGCGGGCGATGTGCTCAATGCGCAGGCCTTTCGGTCGCGGCGCGGTGTCAGCCTCCGCCGGCGCGCCGGCGTCCGACCGTGGCGTGCGGTTAAGCAGGGAGAGTTCCTTGCGCGGCACGGGTCCGGGTCAGTTCTGCTCGGGGTAGAGGACGCCCTGCACGCGGCCGCCCGTTCCGCCGGACAGGCGGGCTTCGCCGCTGTCGATGTTGTAGGTCCCGACCGTCCCGGTCAGCACATTGCGTCCCTGCGTCAGGATCACGTCGCCGGTCACCGTCACGACGCCCTCGCTCACCGAATAGGTGGCGCGGTCTCCGCGCAGCGTCTGGTTCGGCGTCACGTAATAGACGCCGCCGCTGGCCTCGATCCGCGTGATCGCGCCATTGGTCATGGTCACCTCGACGGCTTCGGCGCGTAGTCGGTTCTGGCCCTGCAGGATCTCGGCGTCGCCGCGCAGGGAGATACCGCTCGGCGTGTATTCCCCGGTGTTGGCCCCGTACATGATCGGTGCTCGGCTGGGCGGGGTCTGGGCCGAGACCTGGGCCGCGACGCCGGTGCCGGCGATGACCGCGATGGCGAGGATGGAGGTCAGCTTCATCATGTCAGTCGCCTGCCGCGCTGAGGGTACCGCGCACCTTCTCACCGGGCCGCCCGAAAAGCTCGATTCGATCGCCCTGATCGTGGATGGCATAGGCCGAAGCGCGGATGGTTCCAAGGGGCCCCGCGCCCTCGATGCCCTTGTCGCCGCGGATAATGCCGGTCTCGGTGTCGATCACGGCTTCGGGAGAGGTCAGGCGGAAGCCGGAGTCCGCGTCCATGATGCGGACATTGGCCCCCAGCGTCACCGTCTTGCGGGTCTGGTCGTAGACGCCGGCGTCGGCGGTCAGCTCGGTGACCGCGTTGCCGCCGAGGTTGAGCCGCATGACGGGCCCGTTCAGGCGAAAGAAGCCCGTCGCCGGATCGCGCACGGCCCGCTCGGCACCGATGATGAAGGAGCGGCCCGCCGCGTCCTGGCTGTGGAACAAGGGATTGTCGAGGCGCACCTCGCGGGTCTCGCTGGCGTTGCGCTCGACGCCGGAGATCACGGTCCGAAGGACCGTCCAGCTCAGCGCTCCGCCGGCCAGCAGCAGGATGGCCACCGGCAGCACCCGCCGCGCCAGCTGCACGCGTCGGGCTCGGGCGCGAAAGCGGGCGGCGGTCCGGGCGACCCGGGCCTCGTCAGCTTCTGTGCGGCGCTCGAACTCGTCCATGGTCAGGTATGGGCGAAGATGTCGATCTCGTCCCAGCCTTCGAGATCGAGCCGGGCCCGGACGGGAAGGAAGTCGAAACAGGCTTGGGCCAGTTCGGTGCGGCCCTCGCGCGCCAGCATCTCGTCCAGGCGCATGCGCACGGCATGCAGGTGCAGCACGTCCGAGGCGGCGTACTCGACCTGGGCCGGCGACAGGGCGGGGGTGCCCCAGTCGGAGCTCTGCTGGGCTTTGGAGAGCTCGACCCCGGCCAGTTCGCGCACGACGTCCTTGAGGCCGTGGCGGTCGGTGTAGGTGCGCGCCAGCTTCGAGCCGACCTTGGTGCAGTAGACCGGGCGCGTCTCGACCCCGAGGTGGAGCAGGAACATGGCGATGTCGAAGCGGCCGAAGTGGAAGAGTTTCAGCACCGTCGGGTCCGCAAGCAGCCGCTTGAGATTCGGACAGTCGTAGGCCGGCCGGTTCAGCCGCAACACGTGAGCGTCGCCGTCGCCTGACGACAGCTGCACCACGCACAGGGCGTCGCGGCGGAAGCGCAGGCCCATGGTCTCGGAATCGACGGCCACCACCGGGCCGAGGTTCAGATCGTCCGGCAGGTCGCCTTCGTGCAGGTGAACGGTCATCGCCTCTCCTTCATGCCTCCGATAGCCGAGCCGGGCCGGCGATGCGATAGGCGGGAAAACTGAAGAAGGGCGCCGGGAGGCCCCGACGCCCTTTTCGAATTTGGTGCCCAGGAGAGGACTCGAACCTCCACGGCCGTTAAGCCACTGGCACCTGAAGCCAGCGCGTCTACCAATTCCGCCACCTGGGCCCGACCTGACCGGTCGGAAGGCGCGGACCCTTAAGGCAGGCCTCGAAGGCGGTCAACAGGGTTTCGCAAGGGATGCGTCGCGCCGTTGCGTTGCGGGGGGCGACGCCATCGTCTAAGCGGCGGGGGCATTCTCAGGAGACCCGGAGTCATGGCTCAGATGGCTGGCAAGATCGTCGTCGTGTTCGGCGGTTCCGGCTTCGTCGGGACCCAGGCCGTGCGGGCGCTCGCCCGTCGCGGCTGGCGGGTGCGGGTGGCGGTGCGCAAACCCCATCTGGCCGGGGCCCTTCGGCCGGTCGGCGACATCGGCCAGGTCCAGCTGATGCGCTGCGACATTACCCGTCGCGCTGATGTCGAGGCGGCGCTGGAAGGCGCGGACGCCGCCGTCAATCTGGTCGGCCTGCTGTTCGAGGGACCGGGCGGACGATTCGCGTCCTCGCATCTCGAGGGCGCGCGCCACATCGCTGAAGTCTGCCGTGACCAGCGCATCGAGCGCCTGGTCCAGATCTCGGCCATCGGGGCTGACGCCTCGGCGGCGGCCGGCTACGCCCGCACCAAGGGCCAGGCCGAGGCGGCGGTGCGCGCCGCCGTGCCAGGCGCGGTGATCCTTCGGCCGTCGATCATCTTCGGCCATGGCGACGGCTTCCTGAACCGCTTCGCCAGCCTCGCCACCATGGCCCCCGCCCTGCCGCTGATCGGCGGCGGCGGCACCCGCTTCCAGCCCGTCTATGTCGGCGACGTGGCCGAGGCTATCGCCGGGTCGCTCGAGCGACCCGAGGCGCGCGGTCGGACCTATGAGCTGGGTGGACCGTCGGTCTTCACCTTCAAGGAGATCCTCCAGCTGATCCTTCGCGAGATCGACCGCCGCCGGCCGCTGCTGCCGATCCCGTTCATGGCGGCGCGCATCCTCGGAAGCTTCGCCCAGCTGACGGCCGTCGTCGGCATCGCCCCTCAGTTGACCCGCGACCAGGTGCTAATGCTGCATGCGGATAATGTGGTGTCGGACGGTGCGCCCGGGCTGGCGGCCCTCGGCATTACCCCGACCGGGCTCGAGGCGATCGCCCCGACCTATCTGTGGCGCTATCGCCGCGGCGGCCAGTTCGCCGCCACGCCGCGTCCGCAGGAGGACGCGCTGCCGGCCTGAGGTCGACTGTCGCGGGCGTTGTCAGGGCACCAGAACCTTGAGGACGGCCTTACCGTAGCGCGCGAGCTTGTTCTGGCCGACACCCGGCACCTGTGACAGGGCACCGAGAGAGCCCGGCTGCGCGGCCGCGATCTCCAGCAGGGTGCGGTCCTGGAAGATGACATAGGGCGGCACGTGCTGTTCGGCTGCCCGCTCGCGCCGCCACGCCCGCAGCGCCTCGAAGCGTCCCCGCAGGTCGGCGTCGAGGGTCTCGAGCGCGTCGCGCCGGCGGCGGCGGGGAGCCTCGATCCCGGCGACCGCCCGGTGCGCTGTCTCCACGCGCCGCTCGCCGCGATAGACCGCCCGCACCAGCTCGGGGTCGCCGAGGGTGATCAGCGGGCGGCCGTCGTTGGGGGCCTCGACCAGCAGGCCCTCGAACAGAAGGTGGTCGATCAGGTCGCGCCATGTGGCGATGTCGACATCGGTGCCGATGCCCCAGGTCGAGAGGCTGGTCTCCCACGGCTGCGGATCGCGGCCCTTGCCCAGCAGGTGATCGACCACCCGGGCGCGGCCAAAGCGCTCGCCGAGCCGCTGCACCGCCGCCAGCACCTTCTGCGCCTCGACCGTGGCGTCGCGCTGCGACGGTGGATCGAGGCAAAGGTCGCAGACGCCGCAGGGCTCGGCCCCGCTCTCGCCAAAGTAACGGCGCACCGCCTGTGGCCGGCAGGTGGTACCGTCCAGCATGGTGAACAGCTGGCGCGCCTTGCGGGCCTGGACCCGGCGCACCGCCTCCTCCATCGGCCGCCCCTCGAGGCGTCGCAGGCTCCAGGCGATGTCGGACGGGCCGTAAAGAGTGATGCCCTCGGCCGGATCACCATCGCGCCCGGCGCGCCCGACTTCCTGCCAGTAGGCTTCCAGCGAGCTCGGCGGATCGGCGTGGATGACGAAGCGGACGTCCGGTTTGTCCACCCCCATGCCGAAGGCGATGGTCGCCACCATCACTGCCGCGTCCTCGGCGAGGAAGCGCGCCAGCCGGCGCTCACGCTCGGCGGCCTCCATGCCGGCGTGATACGCGAGGGCGGGCACGCCGGCGGCCTCAAGCGCCTCGGACAGACGTTCGGTGCCTTCGCGGCTGCCGCAATAGACCACGCCGGACCGGCCGCGTCGCTCGCTGACCAGTTCGACCACGCGGGCGTCGGTGCGGGCGCGCGAGGCGGCAGCCTTGCGCTCTGCCGACAGGTGCAGGTTCGGGCGTGCGAAGCTGTCGACGAACACCTCAGCCCCCTGCAGGTGCAGGGCTTCGACGATGTCCTCGCGGGTGCGAGGGTCGGCGGTTGCGGTGACGGCCATGCGCGGCACGCCGGAGAACAGCGCCGCCAGCCGCCCCAGCGCCCGGTAGTCCGGGCGGAAGTCATGGCCCCACTGGCTGACGCAGTGCGCCTCGTCGATGGCGATCAACGCCAGGTCGATCTCCTGCAGCCGCTCGAGCATGGCACCTGAGAACAGGCCCTCGGGCGAGACGTACAGCAGGTCCAGTGTCCGCTCGCGCGCCATGCGCCAGATACGCGAGCGCTCGTCTAGGCTGACCCCGCTGTCCAGTCGCGCGGCGGAGACGCCCTGCTGCCGCAGCGCCTCAACCTGGTCGGTCATCAGGGCTATGAGCGGCGACACGACCAGCCCCACCCCGGGCCGCAGTATCGAGGGTACCTGGTAGCAGACGCTCTTGCCGCCGCCGGTCGGCAACACCGCGAGTACGTCACGCCCGGCCAGCGCCTCGGCCACGATCGGGCCCTGCAGCCCGCGGAAGTCGCCGTGGCCCCAGACGCGCCTCAGGGTCTCGCGAGCGGGCGCGAGAGGATCGGGCGGGGAATCGAACGACATGGCGCGTTTTTGCCCGAGCCGCGCGTCCGGCGCCACCGGGAGAGGCAGCAGGAGGGGCAATCTAGCTCTCCAGCGCGCCTGGAAGGACCCGGACCATCTGGGCGCGGCCCTCCAGGGCGGCGAACAGGGCGGGCTCGGTGCCGGTCATGAAGGCCTGCAGGCCGAGGTGCTCGATCTCGGCGAACAGGGCGGCGCGGCGGGTCTCGTCCAGATGCGCCGGGGCCTCGTCGAGCAGTAGCAAGGGCCGGGCGGCAAGCGCGCGCAGGCGCGTGACCTGGGCGAGGATCAGGTTCAGCACCAGCGCTTTCTGCTCGCCCGACGAGCCCTCGGCCGCCGGCCGTTGCTTGGCCCGGTGCAGGGCCGTCAGGTCGGTGCGGTGGAGGCCGTAAAGCGACCGTCCCGCAGGCCCGTCGCGGCTTCGCGCGGCGCGGAAGCCCTCGATCAGCCGCCGGACCAGGGTGTTTGCATCGATTCCCCCGGCCGCCCAGACCTCTGCCGGACCATCGAGCCCCAGGTCGGCCTGGGGGAAGGGGCTGTCGGTGCGCGTGTCCACCGCCGCCTGCAGGGCCGTCAGGGTTGCGGCGCGGGCGAGCGCGATGCGCGCCCCGCACTCCGCCAGCCGGGCTTCGAGGGCGTCCAGCCAGGCAGGATCGGCCGGCGGGCCCTCGACCGCATCGACAAGGAGTTTGAGACGCTCGCGAAGGGCCCTGTCGTAGCTGGCGACGGCGGCGGCGTGGTCAGGCTCGGCGGCGAACACCAGACGGTCGAAGAAGCGGAGTCTCTCGGCGCGGGTGTCCGAGAACAGTCGGTCCTGTTCCGGCGTGGCCCAAACCGGACGGAGATGGTCCAGCAGCCGGCCGGGCGGTGCCGGCTCGCCGTCGATACGCACCACCCTCCGGGCAGCGCCGGGCCCGGGCACGCCGGTGCCCAGCTGGACCTCGTCGGCGAGGCGGGCGCTGACCGCCCAGGGGCGTCCGTCCCGTTCGCCGGGCTCGCGCCGGCCGATGTCGGCGGCGGTCGCCCCGCGCAGGCCCCGGCCGGGCGTCAGCAGGCTGAGCGCCTCCAGCAGGTTCGTCTTGCCGGCCCCGTTCGGTCCGACCAGCACCACGGGCCCGCCCGCAGCTTCCAGCCGGGCGGTCGCATAGGAGCGGAAGTCTGTCAGGATGAGCTGGCGGATCACAGGTGGGAGACTCGGCGCGCGCCGACGGGGTCGCGGGCCGGACGTGAGCCGCGCGCGTCCGGGTTAGACCTGATGCGCCGGCATTCCAAGCGGCTCGCTCATCACCGGGCCAGGGCACGCGAGGCCAGGATGCGATCCTGGCCAGCTGGGCAGGGGTCCATCAGCACCGGGCCCAGCGCCAGGCGCTCGTCGGCCCGCGAGGCGCTCGAGGTCCAACGCGGTGTCGTCGAGGCTGATCAGGGCCACCGGCGGCGGGGGCAGGGGGGCTGTGGCCTCCGCGTCGCCAGCATGCCGGTCATCGCAAGGAACAGCATCAGGCCCGCGAGCAGGGCGAAGCGGTCGCCAGGCAGCACCAGCGGTCCGAGGGTGATGGCGGTCATGCGCCCAGTCTGGAGCGCCGGGCCCCGTGGCCAAGGCGCGATCCGCACTCGCCCTCGAGGCAGGGCCGAAAGGGCTGATGGTGCGGGTGGTCGGGCTCGAACCGACACTCCTTTCGGAACCGGATTTTGAGTCCGGCGCGTCTACCAGTTTCACCACACCCGCACAGGTGCCACGGACGAGTGTTGGTAGCCCGGCCACGAGGGCGATTCAATCCGGCTGAGACCGCCCGACGCCCGGGCACCCCTTGCGTTTCACCGCGCTGTAACGCAGATGACGGACATGAGCGACGCGGCGCGCGATCTGGCCATCCTGTACGAGCATCCCCAGTGGTTTGAGCCGCTGTTCGCAGCGCTGGACCGGCGCGGCGTGGCCTATGTGAAATCCTCCTTCGCCGGGCACCACTTCGATCCCCAGGGCTCGCCGCCCCCGGCCCCGGTGGTGTTCAGCCGGCTGGCGATGTCGTCCTTTCTGCGCGAGGCCGAGCATCCGATCTTCTATGCCCGCAGCCTTTTTGCCCACTGGGCGGCGCGGGGCGCGCGGGTGCTGAACGCCGAGGCGCTCGACGTTGACGCCTCCAAGGCGCGGCAGTTGTCGGTGATCTCCGCCCTCGGGCTGCTGACGCCGGAGACGCGGGTGGTGCACCGCCGTCGGGACCTGATCGCCGCCGCCGCCGGTTTGCGCTTCCCGGTGCTGGTCAAGGCCGACATCGGCGGCTCCGGGGCCGGCATTGTGCGCTATGACTCCGCCGAGGAACTGGCCGCCGCCGCCGCGGCCGGCGAGACCCCGGTCGGGGTCAATGGCGTGGCCCTGCTGCAGGAGTATTCGCCGCGGCGGGACGGCCGGGTCTATCGCGTCGAGACCCTGAACGGCCGCTTCCTCTACGCCATGGAGGTCGAGAGCCCCGGCGAGACCTTCGACCTATGCCCGGCCGACGCCTGTCTCGTGCGCCCGGGCACCGCGGCCCTGAGCATGACCCGCTTTGAGCCGCCGGCCGAGATCGTGGCCGCGGCCGAGGCCATCGCCCAGGCGGCGCAGCTCGACATCGGCTCGGTCGAGTACCTGATTGACGACCGCGACGGCTCGACCCGCTTCTACGACCTCAACGCCCTGTCCAACTTCGTGGCCAGACCCCTCGAGGTGCTGGGCTTCGATCCGCACGAGGATCTGGTCGACTGGCTGGTGGCGGTCATCGCAGGGCAGAAGGCGCTCGCGTCATGAGGTACGGCTACTGGGCCCCGGTGTTCGGGGGTTGGCTGCGCAATGTCGATGACGAGCGCGAGGCCAGCTGGGAGGCGCTGTCGTCGCTGGTGCGGCGCTCCGAGCAGATCGGCTACGACCTGACCCTCGTCGCCGAGCTGAATCTCAACGACATCAAGGGGATCGAGGCCCCGGCGCTGGACGCCTGGTCCTCGGTGGCGGCTCTGGCGGCGGTGACCGAGCGCATCGAGCTGATGACCGCCGTCCGCCCGAATTTCCACCAGCCGGCCCTGTTCGCCAAGGCGGCGGCCAATATCGACCGCATCGCCAATGGCCGGCTGGCGCTCAACGTCGTCTCGTCCTGGTGGGCCAAGGAGGCCGAGAGCTACGGCCTGCAGTTCGACCAGCACGACGACCGTTACGCCCGCACCACGGAGTGGCTGCAGGTGCTGGACCTGCTTTGGACCCGGCCGCGCACCGATTTCGTCGGCCGCTACTACCAGCTGAAGGACGCCATCGTGGAGCCGAAGCCGGTGTTCCGGCCGGACCGGCCGCGGCCGGTGATCTACGCCGGCGGCGAGTCCGAGGCGGCCAAGACCATGATCGCCCGCTATTGCGACGCCTATGTCATGCACGGCGACGCCCCGGAGGTAATCGCGGAGAAGATTGCCGACATGAAGGCCCGGCGCGAGGCCTTCGGCCTGCCGCCGATGCAGTTCGGCATGGCCGCCTACGCCATCGTCCGCGACACGGCGGCCGGGGCGGCGCGCGAGCTGGAGCGGATCACCACCATTCCCGGCCTGGCCGAGGGCAAGCCGCCGCCCGGCTTCGCCAACTTCGACCAGTGGCTGGCCGGCACCGAACTGGAGCGCGAGCTCAAGATCCGCGAGTACAGCGTCTCCAACCGCGGCCTGCGCCCGGGTCTGGTAGGCACGCCGGAGCAGGTCGCCGCACGGGTCGAGGAATTCGAGGCCGCCGGCCTCGACCTGCTGCTGCTGCAGATGTCGCCCCAGGCCGAGGAGATGGAGCGCTTCTCGGCCCAGGTGATCAGGCCGGGGCGACCAGGCTGAGCGTCGTTGAGCGGGATCAAGGGGCTCTTTCAGGATAACCGCATGAATGACCGCGACGATCCAGATCGCAGTCCCGTAGTCACACCCGCAACGGCATCAGGACATACTGCACCCCCGGGTCGCCGGGGTCGAGGACGAGGGTGGGCGAGGCGGCGTCGGCGAAGCGGAAGCTGGCGGTCTCGCCGGTGATCTGGCCGGCCACGTCCAGCAGGTAGCGGGCGTTGAAGCCGATCTCGAACGGCTCGTCGGAATAGCCGATTTCGACCTCCTCGACGCCCTGGCCGGCTTCCATGTTGCGCACCGTCAGGGTGACGCGGTCCAGCTCGAAGGCCAGCTTCACGCTGCGGCTCTTCTCGGCCGAGATGGTGGCCACCCGATCGACGGCCGAGGCGAACACGCTGTTGTCGATGTCGGCCTGGCGGTCGTTGCCCTTGGGGATGACGCGGACATAGTCCGGGAAGGCCCCGTCGATGACCTTGGAGGTCAGGGAGGCAGCGCCGAATTCGAAGCGGATTTTCTGCGGGCTGACCTGGACCTCGACCGGGCCGGAGCCGGCGTCGAGCAGGCGGCGCACCTGGTCGATGGTCTTGCGCGGGACGATCACGCCCGGGCCGCCGGCGGCACCCTCGGGGGCCGGCATCTCGGCCAGGGCCAGGCGGTGGCCGTCGGTGGCCACGGCGCGCAGCAGCGGCACCCCGGCCTCGGCCACAGTGTGCAGATACAGGCCGTTCAGATAGTAGCGTGTCTCCTCGGTGGAGACGGCGAAGCGGGTCTTGTCGATCAGCCGGGCCAGGTCCTCCTTGGCCACGGTGAAGCGCGTTCCGCCGGTCTCGGTCGACATGACCGGGAAGTCGCCGGCCGGCAGCACCGGCAGGTTGAAGCGCGAGCGGCCGGCCTGGACCGTCAGCCGGGGATCGTCGCCGTTGAAGATCAGGGCCACCTCGGCCCCCTCCGGCAGCTTGCGGACGATCTCGTACAGGGTGTGGGCCGGGGCGGTGATCTGGCCCTCGACCTCGACGGTGGCGTCGGCCTCGTCGACCATCTCCATGTCCAGATCTGTGGCGGCGAAGGACAGCCGGTCGCGACCCGCCGACAGCAGCACATTGGACAGGATCGGGATGGTGTTTCGGCGCTCGACCACGCTCTGCACATGGCCGAGGGCCTTGAGGAGCGCGGAACGTTCGATCGTCAGCTGCATGTGTCTTGCCCGCCGGGCGACTCACGGGTCGCCGAGTGTCTATGGGCCCGTGACACTAGCGGATTGGCCGGGCGGGGCAAGGAAGCGGTCAGTCACGAGTGGCGAGTGGCGAGCGAAAGATCTTGATGCCGCGACGATTATCCGCCGCCGTGTCGCCACTCACCACTCACCAATCATCACCCGCCGCTCGCCACTGCCCGGCCTCACCCTTTCAGCTTGCGGATCAGGGCCTCGACGTCGCGGGCGATCTGGTCGTCTTTCGGCATCAGCTCCTCGATCTTCCGCACCCCGTGCAGAACCGTGGTGTGGTCGCGCCCGCCGAAGCGCCGGCCGATGTCCGGGTAGGAGCGGGTGGTCAGCTGCTTGCACAGGTACATGGCGATCTGGCGCGGCCGGGCGATCGCCCGGGTGCGGCGCTCGCTGAGCAGGTCGGCCTGGCGCAGGGAGAAGTGTTCGGCGGCGGCCTTCTGGATCTCGTCGACGGTGATGCGGCGCTCGGGCCCGCCGCGCTGGGCCATGCCCAGAAGGGCGCGGGCCTCATCGACCCCGAGGCTGGCGAGTCGCCGGCCGGCGGCGGCGGCGAGGGTGTTCACTGCCCCCTCCAGCTCGCGCATGGAGCCGGGGGTGCGTTCGACCAGCTGCTCGAGCACGGCGGCTTCCGGCTCGCCGCTGACCACGCCGAGGCTGGCGAGCGACTGCAGCCGCTGGCGCGCCACCGCCAGCTTCAGCTCGCGGTCGCCCGGCTCGATGGCGCAGGTCAGGCCCGAGGCCAAGTGGCTGCGCAGGCGCGGCTCGATGTCGGTCAGGGCCATCGGCGCACGGTCGGCCGACAGGATGATGCGTGCCCCGTGCTCCATCAGGGCGGTCAGGGTCGACAGCAGCTCGTCCTGGGTCGCCGCCTTGCCGCCGACAAACTGAACGTCGTCCAGCAGCAGCATGTCGGCCGAGCGCAGGGACTCCTTGAAGCCGCCCATGGCCCGGTCGGCCAGGGCGCGCTGGAAGGTCGACAGGAAGCGCTCGGCGGTCAGATAGACCACCCTGGCCTGTGGCCGCAGGCGCTGGGCCTCCCAGGCGATGGCGTTGAGCAGGTGGGTCTTGCCGAAGCCATAGGGGCCGCACAGGAAGATCGGATTGAAGTGGCCCTCGGCCCAGGCGGCCGCCTGACGCGCCATCGAGAGCGCGAAGGCGTTGCCCGGGGCGGCGACGAAGCTGTCGAAGGTCAGACGGGGCTGCAGGCCGGCGGCGCGCACGGCGCGCGGGCCGTCGGCGACCGGCTGGACCGTGCCGTGGAAGGCGGCCGACAGGGCCGCCGGGGCCGCGCCGACGCCCGGCGCCTCACCCGGGGCGGTCGAGCCCAGGTGGCCAACCTCGGCGCGACAGCGCACTTCCAGCCGGCGGTTGAGGCCGTCCAGTCCCAGCCACAGCTCGTTGATGCGGCGCTGGGCGTTGCGGCGCACCCAGTCGCGGGCATAGGCAGTCGGGGTGACGAGGATCAGCTGGCCGCCGCCGTCGACACGCACGGCCGAGGGGGCGATGTAGCTGCTGTAGGGGCCCTCGCCAATCTCGCCGCGAAGGCGGAGCGCGGCCTCGGTCCAGATCCGGTCCGGATCGGTCATGCTCGCCACCGCCGCATTGCCCATGGTCGTCAAACCCCCGCCTCCAGTTCGGAGCCCGTGCCCCACTGCCCGTGCCCCCGGTCATTCCCCGCGCTTCGAGCGAGCCTGTTCAGGGACGCGTTCTCTTCCTTCCGCGTCGCATGGCGCTCCGCAGATCGGCACGACCTCGTGAACTGACTGCCCCCGCCGACGCAAACAGGAATCTGCGCCGTCTTCATCCGTATGGGGATGGAAGTGCGTTGGGAGGCCAAATCTACGCTTGCTTAAGGGGGCGTCAACGGCGATTCGATTCGGAAATCCGACTCTTTTCGATTGACTTGGCTAAACGCCGTTCACGTCTCGGGAAATGAAAATTTCCCCGGCTTGGCGAACGCTGATCAGCCGCAAAACAGTTAGCCGCATACGGCAAAACGGCGAAGCAGGAGACCCCGCTTCGCCGTTGAAATCACGAACTAATTACGTGACAGCGCGATGACGCGCCGATCCCCGCACCCGGTGTCAGGCAGCCAGCTGTTTCAGCTGCGCGGCCAGACGCGACACTTTGCGCGACCCGGTATTCCTGTGCACCACACCCTTGGAGACGGCGCGCATCAGCTCCGACTGGGCGGTGATGAAGGCGGCCCTGGCGGCCTCGACGTCGCCGCCGGCGACGGCTTCCTGGAAGCGACGCAGATAGGTGCGCACGCGGGTGCGACGCGCCTTGTTCACTTCGGTCCGCGCCGCGATCTTGCGAACGGCTTTGCGGGCGCCGGGGTTGTTGGCCATGGATCAAACCTGTCGATGCGAAACGCCGCGGGCAGGCCGCCCACGGCGCGGAAATCTCGGAAGCGCGGGCCTATAGCGGAAAGGTCCGGAGGTGGCAAGCGGAGGGGGAGGGGGTCAGGCCGAGACAAGTGGCTCTCCTCCCCCGGAGCGGCGCGAACGGGTTAGGGGGATCGCCCCCGGGGCCTCGCCGAAGGTAAGCCCCGAAGACAGGCTCCGCGGTGGAGGGGGCGCGGGCAGGGCACCAAGCGTCAGGCGGCCGCACGGGTCAGGCGGTCCAGTTCACCGAAGAACTCGGCCTTCATCCGCTCCGCTTCCTCCGCCGGCAGCCACTGCGCCATCTGGGGAAAGACGGTGCGCCACATCCGGGTGTTGCGCTCGTCCCAGGGCAGGCGGTCGGCGGCGCGGGCCTGCTCCAGCACACGGGTCAGCTTGGCGCGGGCGCGGGCCTCGTGATCCACTGCCGGGGGCGGCGGCATCTGAAGGCGATCGTCGCCTTCGCCGAACAGGCTGAACTGGTCACTCATCTTCGGGCGCGGCGGTCTCTGAAGCGGCATCCGCCGAGGCGAAGCCGAGGCTGTCGCGACTCAGGGGATCGTCCAAGGTCTGGATCAGCAGGCTATCGGCGTGGAGGTTCAGGTCAATGAGCTCTCCGACACGACCCACAAGATCGCGAAGCTGGGGGATGAAATCCGGCGCGGTGGCGTCCAGGCCCGCCCGCGCCGCCAGCCAGCGGGGCACGACGCGGTAGCCGCTGACCGCGAAATCCCAGACCTCGCGCGGGATCGGCGCGATCAGGCCCGAGCCGTTCTCGCACAGGGTCAGGGCGGCGCCGTCCAGGTCGCGGGGGTCGATGGGGCGCAGCTTGCCTGTCGGCGCGGTCTGGGCCAGCGCGATGCCCTTGGTGAAGGGCTCGCCGGGTGGGCGCGTGAAGGTCTGGACCGCGCGGATTGCCGCGCCCACGGCGGCGGCGGCGTCGAACACGGCGCGGAAATCTCAAGAGCGCGGGCCTATAGCGGAAAGGTCCGGAGGAGGCAAGCGGAGGGGGAGGGGGGTCAGGCCTCATCCAGCCGCGCGGCCTCGGCGGCGATGCGGGTGCGCCACGCCTCGGCCTCATCCGGCGGAAGGACCGCCAGCATCTTGGGCACATTGCGCTCCATCCGCGCCGCCTTCATGTCCGGATCCCACGGCCAGCGCTCGGCCGCCTGCAGCATCTCCAGTGTCCGCCGCAGGGTGTTCACCGCGATGGGGTAGGGCACGACATAGGCGGCCGGCGCGGCCGGGGCGGGGGCACCGAAGAGGTCGGGTTGGGGCATCGTTTCCACGCCGCAAAGCGTCGACGGAATCTCTCCGGGCGTCTAGCGTCTCCAACATGGAACTGTTCGCGTCAGCCGGGGTCGATCTGCCCACGACCGGGGGAGGGGGGCGAAGGTCCCGGGCCCTTTCCCGCACCCTGCATGTGCCGCTGTTCAACCATGGCGTCGTCGAGGATGCGTCCCGGCGCGGCGCGACGGCCTTTGTGCCGACGCCAGACCAGCTTGCGGCTGTGGCGGACTATGCGCGCAAGGTCCGCGACCCGAAGTTCCTGGCGCAGAAGGAGACCGCGGTCCGGCCGCTGTTCATCACAGACGTGCTTCAGACGGTGCTCGGATACCGGCCGTTCGACACCGGCCCCTATACGTTGAAGCACGAGGCGGCGATCCGCGCCGGCTCGGCCGACGTGGCGCTCGGCCGGTTTGGCGAGGAGGATCGCGCGGACGAGATTATCGCGCCGTTCGAACTGAAAGGGCCGTCGAGCGTCGATCTGGACCGGATCGATCCGGGTCGGAAACGCAGCCCGGTGCAGCAGGCCTGGGACTATGCCATCGACGCCCCGGGGTCGCGCTGGGTGCTCGTGTCCAACTGTCTGGAAATCCGCATGTACGCCTTCGGGCGCGGCCGCGACGCCTATGAGCGGTTCGACCTGACCCGGTTGGATGATCCCAAGGAACATGAGCGGCTGTGGCGCATCCTGTCGGCGCGGAGCCTGTTCGAGGGCCAGACCGATCAGCTGCTGCGCGACACCGACAGCGCCTACAAGCAGGTCACCAACGACCTCTACCGTGAGTACGCGGACATCCGGACCAAGCTGATCGGCTTCCTGACCAATCCTGCCGAGGCTGGAGTGGTTCTGGACAAGGCCAAGGCCATCGAGGTGGCGCAGAAGCTTCTGGACCGCATTCTGTTCATCGCGTTTGCCCAGCGCACGGACTTGATGACCGACCGGCTGCTGAAGCAGGCGTCGGAGCTGATCAACAACTTCGCGCCCCAGCCGCTGTGGAACAACTTCCTGGGCCTTTTCCGGGCGGTGGACGTGGGCAGCCCCCGGCTTGGCATCCCCGCCTACAACGGTGGCCTGTTCGCCAATGATCCGGTCGCGGATGCCATCGTGGTGCCCGATCATCTGGCGGTCGAGATCGCCAAGCTGGGGGAGTGGGACTATCGCCGCGAGGTGCCGGTCACGGTACTGGGGCGACTGTTCGAACAGTCGATCACCGATATCGAGGCGCTCAAGTCCGGCGCGACCCCGGCGGTGTCCAAGCGCAAGCGCGAAGGCGTCGTCTACACGCCTGACAGCATCACCCGCTTTCTGGTCGAACAGACGGTCGGCCGGTCGCTGGACGAGCGGCGTCAGGCCCTGTGGGACGAGCATGGCATGTGGGAGGCCGATGAGGGCGCCGACGGCCCGGCCACTGACAGGGCCGAGCCCTTCTGGCGCGCCTATCTGGAGGCGCTGCGTGACTTCACCATCGTCGATCCCGCCTGCGGATCGGGCGCCTTTCTGGTCGCAGCCTTCGATGAGATGGCGCGGCGCTATCGCGATGCGGTCAAGGCGCTGGAGGCGCTCGACGTCGAGGTCGAGCTGGACGTGTTCGACGAGATCGTGACCAAGAACCTGTATGGCGTCGATCTGAACCCCGAGTCGGTGGAGATCACCCGGCTGTCGCTGTGGCTGAAGACGGCGCGGCGGAACCACAGGCTCCAGAACCTGGAGGCCACAATCCGGGACGGGAACAGCCTGATCGCCGACCCGGCCTTCAGCGACCGCCCGTTCGACTGGTCCACGGCGTTCCCGGAGGTGACGGCGCGCGGCGGGTTCGACGTGGTGATCGGCAATCCGCCCTATGTGCGGATGGAGCATCTGAAGCCGATCAAGCCGTACCTGAGCGAACACTATGTCGTCGCCGACGACAGGACCGACCTCTATGCCTATTTCTTCGAGAAGGGGGTGCAGATCCTGAAACCCGGCGGGCGGCTGGGCTACATCTCATCCTCGACCTTTTTCAAGACCGGGTCGGGCGAGAACCTGCGAACCTTCCTCGGCGACGGGGTCGGGATCGAGGACGTCATCGATTTCGGCGACGTGCAGGTGTTCGAGGGCGTCACCACCTATCCCGCCATCCTGACCCTGAAAAAGGGCGAGAGCGGGGACGAGGGCGATCTGCGGTTCCTGGGCGTCACCGACAAGGCGCCGGAGGACCTCGGCCGCGACTTCGCCCGGCGGGCGACGACCATGCCGCGCGCGCGGCTGGGCAAAGGAAGCTGGCAGTTCGAGGATGATGCCTTGGCGGCGCTTCGGGCCAAGATCACGGCGGGACGCAAGACGCTGGGCGAGGTCTATGGCGCGCCGCTCTACGGAATCAAGACCGGGTTGAACGAGGCCTTCGTCATCGACCGGCCAACCCGCGACCGGCTCGTGACGGCGGACCCGAAATCGGCCGATCTGCTGAAACCCTTCCTGAAGGGCGAGAACATCAAACGCTGGCGGATCGAAAGCGACGACCTGTTCCTGATCAACACGCCCAAGGGGCAGGTCGATATCGAGGCCTATCCGGCGGTGCGGGACTGGCTGGCACCGTTCAAGGAGGCGCTGGAGAAGCGGGCGACCAAGCAGGAATGGTGGGAGCTGCAGCAGGCGCAGGTGGCGTATCAGCCACGGATGATGAAGCCGAAGGTCACGTTTCCGATTATCTCCCAAGGCCCCAAATTTAACGTCGACCGACAGGGTTACTTTCTGAACGACAAGGGATTTTTTATTGAGGCCGGTGACGAGCTTGCTGCGCTGCTCAATTCAAAAGTGGCGTGGTTCTTTTTGTTTGGCCTCGCTTCACCGCTTCGCGGGGGGCAGTGGCGTTTGGAGCTGCGAGAGCAGTATGTCTCCTTGGTGCCGATCCCCTACGAGCCAGGTTCGGAGAGTGGTCTAGTGTTGCTCGGTGCTAGTGCAGGGCGTTGCTGCTCAGATCGGCAAACCGTGTCTCAAGCCGTCCAACGCCGCATCCAGTCCGACCTCGGCGGCGGGCGCAGGCTGACGCGCAAGCTGGAGGCCTGGCACGACCTCGACTTCGCCGCCTTCCGCGCCGAGGTGAAAAAGACGTTCGGAACCGAAATCCCGGTGAAGGAGCGCGGCGACTGGGAGGCCTGGCTGGCCGAGAGCGCCGCCGAGGTGCGACGCCTGTCGACCGAGATCGCGCAGGCCGAACGGGAGATCGACGCCATCGTCTATCGCCTGTTCGACCTGACCCCCGACGAGATCGCCCTGCTGGAAGCCTCCATCGCCGGGCAGCACTGACGCCCGCGCCCCTCCACCACGGAGCCTGTCCTAGGGCTCGCCTCCGGCGAGACCCGGGGGCGGTCCCCCACCCCACTGTCGTGGGGAGGAAAGTCCTCGCCCCCTACCGCCCCGTGAACTCCGGCTTCCGCTTCTCGACGAACGCCGCCATCCCTTCCTTCTGGTCCTCGAAGGCGAACAGGGAGTGGAACAGGCGGCGCTCGAACTGGACGCCCTGGGTCAGGGTGGTCTCCAGCGCGGCGTTGACCATCTCCTTGTTGGCCATGACCGCCAGCGGGCTCTGGGCGGCGATGCGGGCGGCGATCTTGCGGACCTCTTCCAGCAGCTGGTCGTGCGGCACGACGCGCGAGGCGAGGCCGGCGCGCTCGGCCTCGGCGGCGTCCATCATGCGGGCGGTCAGGACCATGTCCATGGCCTTGGACTTGCCGACCAGGCGGGTCAGGCGCTGGCTGCCGCCGATGCCGGGGGCGACGCCGAGGTTGATCTCGGGCTGGCCGAACCTCGCCTTGTCGCTGGCGATGATGAAGTCGCACAGCATGGCCAGCTCGCAGCCGCCGCCCAGCGCAAACCCGTTGACCGCGGCGATGATCGGCTTGCGGAAGCGGGTGATGCGGTCGTGGCCCAGGGCGAAGAAGTTGGCCCGGTACATGTCAGCGTAGCTCTGGTCCGCCATCTCCTTGATGTCGGCGCCGGCGGCGAAGGCCTTGTCGCCCGACCCGGTCAGGATCAGGCAGCGCACGCTGTCATCGTGCTCGACCGCGTCCAGGAAGGCGGCCAGGTCGGCGAACAGCGCCGAGTTCAGCGCGTTCAGCGCCTCGGGCCGGTTCAGGGTGACGACCGCATAGCCGTCGGCGTGCCGCTCGATCAGCAGGGTGGCGTAGGTGTCGGACATCGGGAGCTCCACAGTGAACATTGAGCGAAGGGTGAGCGAGGAGTGAGCGACGGGGCAGGGACGCTGCGCGGGGCTCACTCCTTGCTCACCCCTCGCTCACTTGTCACCCCTCGGGCTCAGAAGGCTTTGGGAAGCCCGGCGTCCTTCAGCGTGCCGTTGGCCGTGTGCCGGGAGCGGATATCGCCATCGACGGTGAAGCGCGCGCCGTTTATCGGGCTCTCCCAAATCTCGTGGTCGCCGCGCCCGTGTCTCACGAAGCGACATCCGGCGGCGAGCAGCAAGGCCTTCAACTCGCGGGTATAGCTCAAGCCGCCTGGCCGAGGCGGGTGCTGGCGTGGGCGATCACCTCGATCGCCCGGTCGCGCACCGGCTCCTCGTCGAGCAGGTCGGCAATCGCGCCCGGCAGGCGGTCCACCAGCCGCTCCAATGCAGGGGCCTCAAGGCGCAGGCCATGCACATCGCTGGAGGCGACGTACCAGACGCCAGCCTCCCCGTCCCAGACCGCCTTGACGATAATCACCTCGGACATGTGATGCTCCTGCGGGGGCGAAGCATCCGCCCGAACCCGGCGCGGGTCAACGCCGCTGACACGCCGGGCAATAGAAGGTCGAGCGTCCGCCCTGGACGAGGCGGCGGATGACCGGGTGGGTGGGGTCGGCGCGGCACGGCTCGCCCTCGCGGCCGTAGACGTCGAAGCTGTGCTGGAAATAGCCCTGTCCGCCCTCGGCGTTGGCGAAGTCGCGCAGGGTCGAGCCGCCGGCGATGATGGCCTCGCCCAGCACGTCGCGGATGGCGACGGTCAGGGCCTCCAGCCGCGGCCGGGAGACCTTGCCGGCGGCCAGGGTGGGCGAGATGCGGGCGCGCCACAGGGCCTCGCACACATAGATATTGCCCAGCCCCGCGACGATCCGCTGGTCCAGCAGCGATACCTTGATGGACTGCGCCTTGCCGCGGAACGCCTCGGCGAGGTGGGCGGCGGAGAAGCTGTTGCCGAGCGGCTCGGGCCCCAGGCCGGCGAACCACGGGTGCGTTTCGACCGCGGCGTCCGGGATCAGCCCCATGAAGCCGAAGCGCCGGGCGTCGGCATAGCCGACCCGGGTGGCGGTGCCGTCGCGCCGCGCGGACAGGCTGAGGTGCTCGTGCGGGCCGGCGATCGGGGCGGGAGTCTCGAACTCGCCCAGCTGGCCGCCGTCCAGAGTGAAGCGGCCGGTCATGCCCAGGTGGGTCACCCAGGTCTCACCGGTCGACAGGGGCATCAGCAGATATTTGGCGCGGCGGCGCACCGACAGGACGGTGGTGCCGTCCAGCCGCGCGGCGAAACGCTCGGGGAAGGGAAAACGCAGGTCCGGCCGGTTCTGGCGCACGCCCTCGAGGCGCGCCCCCGTCAGCACCGGCTCCAGGCCGCGTCGGACCGTCTCGACCTCGGGAAGTTCAGGCATGGGGCAGGCCTCGGAAGGGACTCGTTTTGCCCGCGGCTGAATGGTAGCGGCGGACGGGACTGACGACGGCTCAGGCCATGCGTCCGGTGGTCTCGTCAATCCGTATCCCGGGACGCGGGTCCGGAGTCGGCACCGGAGAGGAAAGGAGGATTTCGCATGGGAACTCGAGGCGCGGCAGATCCTTCGGGACAGGGCAGGGGCGGGCACCATGCGCTGGCCTGAACGCCTCGATCCGCGTCGCAGCTGGACGGGCTTCCTCCTGACCGCTGGCCTGGGGCTCGCGGCGCTTTTCATCCTGCTGGATCCGGCCCCGTCGCGAGGCCTTGGCCTGCCCGCGAAAGCCGCGTTCTGGCTCCTGCACATTCTGGGCATCCTCGCGCTGGCGCAGGCCTGCCAGCTGGTCCTGTCGCGCCATGCCCGGGCGTTCGGCAACGTCTGGGTCTCGGTGGCGGCGGCCGGCCTTGCGGCCTCGGCGCTGTTCGCACCGCTGGCGCTGGGGCTCGACCACCTGTTCGGCCTGCCCGATGACGCGGCCGGCGATGCTGGCGGACTCCTCATCCGGGGGCTTGATGAATGGCGCTGGCTCGCTCCTCCCGTGACTCTGGTCTGGCTGGGCCTCAACGCTGTCCGCGTCCTCAGGCTCCGGGTCGAGACGCCCTCCGCCCCGGTTGAGGGGGGGACGCCCGGCCCGGCCCGGCCGGGGTTCTTGGGCCGTCTGCCCGCCGGGCGTCGCGGCGACCTCATCGCGCTCAGCGCCGAGCTTCATTATTTGCGCGTCTACACGACGTCCGGCGATGCGCTCATTCTCAAGGGGTTCGGCGAGGCGCTGGCGGAGCTCGGCCCGGACGCTGGTCTCCGGATACACCGCTCCCACTGGATCGCCCCGGCCCATGCCGTCGAGGTGTCGCGCGGGGGCGGCCGGATGCAGGTCCGGCTTGCCAACGGTCTCGTCCTGCCCGTGGCGCGAAGCCGGCGCGGCGAGGTCACCGCCGCCATCGAACGGCAGGTCGTGAGCGTCGAGGCCTGATCATCGCCGCGATCGCCGCCCCCCTGGCGCCATAATCCGCGCCGGATGGCCTCGGCCGCCTCCCGTTCGTGCAGGTGCTGCGCCCGTTGATGCATTGCTCATTGCTCGTCGTGCCGGCGGCTCTTACTCGCCCCGTCCGTAACGCGACCGTCGCAGCCCCGGGACGGCGCATCTGAAGAGGTACAGGACATGGATTTACGATATTTGGGTTTCGCCGCGCTGATGGTCGTCGCCGGGCTTTCCGGCGGGGAGGCCCAAGCCCAGGACCAGGGGGGAGTCTATGTGGAGGCATTTGGAGGTGCCTCGGCGCTGCGTGAGACCAACGTGAGGGGCGCTGTCGCCGGAAGGGCGTCCTTCGGGACTGGTCCGGTCGTCGGGGGTGCGTTAGGGTACGACGGAGAAGATCTCTGGTTTCGTCCGGAGATCGAGTTTGCCTATCGCTCCGGCGACGCCAGCGCCTTCGCCGGCGGGGCTCGGGGCGACTTCGCCTCCACGTCTGTCATGCTCAATGCACACTACGACTTCGACATGGACAGGCTTGGAGCTTTCACGCCTTTCGTGGGCGTTGGATTTGGGTACGTGACCGAGATCGATTTCGATATCAAAGGCGGGGTCGCGCCGGGGGCTTACAATGATACCGGTGGCGTTGCCTATCAGGCGATGGCGGGAGCTAACTACGCTGCTACAGACAGAATCACGCTCAGCGGCGAGCTTCGCTACTTCGACGCCGGTAGCAGAACTCTCGCGCGCTCCGCGACCAGTCGCATCACTGCGGATTATCAGACGTTCGAGTTCATCCTTGGTGCGCGCTACCGCTTCTGACGTTTATCCGTCCCCGTGACCCGCGGCCTGGCCTTGCGGTTGCGGCTGGCGACAGTGGCCGGTGCCCTCCCGTGGGCGCCGGCCTTTCTGGCGCTGGCGGTGACCCTGCTTCTCTCACTGCTTTTCCTGATCGCCCCGGGTGTGGATCTGGCCGTCAGCGACCTCTTCTTCCGCGAGGGCGAAGGCTTCGCCCTGTCGCAGGATCCCGCCCTGCGGGCGCTGCGCCGAAGCTCGACCTGGGTAATGTCTGCGGCGCTGCTGGGCGCGCTGGCTATTGTTTGTGCGGAGGCGGTCAGGGGCCGGCTTCTCGCTTCCCGGCTGGCGCGCAAGGCCGGGTGGCTGCTGCTTGGTCTGGCGCTCGGACCGGGTCTGGTCGTCAATACCATCCTCAAGAACGGCTGGGGTCGGCCGCGACCGGTGCAGTTGGAGACCTTCGGCGGAGAAGCCCCCTACATTCCGGTATGGGAGATCAGCGACTGGTGTGACCGCAACTGCTCTTTCGTCTCCGGAGAAGCCGCCTCGGCCACATGGACCGTAGCGTCTGTCCTCCTGTTGCCGCCCGCGATCCGGCGCTGGCTTCTCGCGCCGGTTCTGGCTTACGCGGTGGCGCTGTCCCTGAACCGGGTGGCGTTCGGTGGACACTTCCTGTCCGACATCCTGCTGTCGTGGGCCCTGACGACGCTGGTGCTGGCCCTGTTGTGGCTCCTCATGGTCGAGGCTCCCCCTACGCCGGAGCCTGCGCCCAGGCCGGGTATTCGCCCTCGTCCCCATTGAGATCGTGGCGTTGACGGTCAGGGCCTACAGGCGCACTGCCGTTGCGGCGGGGACGGCCGCCAGCAGCAGCGCCCACGGTCGGCGCATGAGGGCGGCGGCCATCCGACGTGTCCGGTTACTCGCCCTGCGCCAGCCGCAAGCGCCCGCGCCGGGCCCGCCGCAGCGTCTTGGCCGGTGCCGGCAGCAACACCCCGACCACCAGGCCCGGTCCGAGCGCCAGTCCCGCCAGCAGGAACCAGCAGCAGCGCCGCGCACCGCCGAGGGCCAACCAGTCGCGCCGCACCAGATGCATCGCGAGGATCGCCAGCACCGCGAGCAGGATAAGCCCAAGCACCCAACTGGAGCTCTTGCGCAGCCCCTTGGGCAGCGGCCATTGCGCCAGCTCGAATCCTGCCGGCGACCAGAACAGGGCTGAGGCCTGAAGATCGATCTGCGGCGCGGCGAGGAGCAGGACCGGCAGCAGGAGAATCGCCGTGACGGCGACGCCCTCGGGGCTCACGTGACGGCCCACGGGGAACAGCCCGCGCGGACGCCGTCCCCCCGCCTCAACGTGCAAGGCCAGCTTCGTGATCCCGTGACAGCGTGGTTTTCGAGCCCTGATCGCAGCCTCGCGTGGCCCGCCGGTGATAGATCCGTTTCGGCCTTGAGTCGGCAGTGGGACGCCAGGGCGAAGGTTGCTCGGACGGCGGAGCGCCGACGGGAGCGGCTGGCCTTTTGCGGCGCCGCCCTGTATGAGGCGCGCGCCCTCGATCAGTCCCTTCCTCCCCGAAAGACCCCCCGCGCCCGCCGCCGCCGGCCAGACCCGGCGGGGCCCGCCAGAGCCTGTCATGAATCTCAGAAACATCGCCATCATCGCCCACGTCGACCACGGCAAGACCACGCTGGTGGATCAGCTGCTGGCCCAGTCCGGCGTGTTCCGAGCCAACGAGGCGACCGTCGAACGCGCCATGGATTCCAATGACCAGGAGCGTGAGCGCGGCATTACCATACTGGCCAAGTGCACTTCGGTGGTCTGGAAGGACAGCCGCATCAACATCATCGATACGCCCGGCCACGCCGACTTCGGCGGCGAGGTGGAGCGGATCCTCGGCATGGTCGACGGTTGCGTGCTGCTGGTCGACGCCGAGGAAGGGGTCATGCCCCAGACCAAGTTCGTGCTGACCAAGGCCCTGAAAATGGGCTTGAACCCGATTCTCTGCATCAACAAGGTCGATCGCGCCTACGCTGATCCGGACCGGGTGCACCTGGAGACCATCGACCTGTTCTCGGCCATCGGTGCCTCGCCGGAGCAGCTGGACTTCCCGCACATCTACGCCTCGGGCCGCAACGGCTGGGCGACAATGGATCTGAACCAGCCGTCGGACAATCTGGGGCCGCTGTTCGACCTGATCGTGCAGCATGTGCCGGCACCGAAGCAGCAGGCGCGCACCGCAGAGCCGTTCCAGATGCTGAACGTGCTCATCGAGTCCGACCCGTTCCTCGGCCGTCTGCTGACCGGCCGGATCGAGAGCGGCAAGGCGATCCCGGGCATGGCCATCAAGGCGCTGGACCGCGACGGCAAGCAGATCGAGCAGGGCCGCATCACCAAGGTGCTGGCCTTCCGCGGCCTGAAGCGCCAGCCGGTGGACGAGGGTGCCGAGGCCGGCGATATCGTCGCCATCGCCGGCATGTCCAGGGCCACTGTGGCCGACACTCTGTGCGCGCTGGAGGTCACCGAGGCCCTGCCGGCCCAGCCGATCGACCCACCGACCATCTCCATGACCGTGGGCGTCAACGACAGCCCGCTGGCCGGGCGCGAGGGCGACAAGGTTCAGAGCCGCGTGATCCGCGACCGCCTGCTCAAGGAAGCCGAGGCCAACGTCGCCATCCGCGTCACGGAGACCCCGGGATCGGACGCCTATGAGGTCGCCGGCCGCGGCGAACTTCAGCTGGGTGTGCTGATCGAGAACATGCGCCGCGAGGGCTTCGAGCTGTCGATCAGCCGGCCGCGCGTGGTCTACCAGACCGGCGAGAACGGCGAGCGGCTGGAGCCGATCGAGGACGTGGTGATCGACGTCGACGACGAGTTCACCGGCGTGGTCATCGAGAAGCTGTCGATGCGCAAGGCCGAGCTCAAGGACATGGGCCCGTCGGGCGCAGGTAAGACCCGCATCCAGCTGGCCTGTCCGTCGCGGGCCCTGATCGGCTACCAGGGCGAGTTCCTGACCGACACCCGCGGCTCGGGCGTGCTGAACCGCGTGTTCAGCCACTACGAGCCGCACAAGGGGGCCATCGAGGGCCGCCTGAAGGGCGTGCTGGTGTCCAATTCCGACGGCGAGACCGCAGCCTACGCCCTGTGGAACCTCGAGGAGCGCGGCGTCATGTTCGTCGGCGCCGGCGAGAAGACCTACCAAGGCATGATCATCGGCGAGAACAGCCGGTCGGACGACCTCGACGTCAACCCGATCAAGGGCAAGCAGCTGACCAACGTCCGCGCCTCGGGCAAGGACGAGGCCGTGCGCCTGACCCCGCCGAAGCGGATGAGCCTCGAACAGGCCATCGCCTACATCGAGAGCGACGAGCTGGTTGAGGTCACGCCCAAGTCGATCCGCCTGCGCAAGCTCGTGCTCAACCCCAGCTTCCGTAAGAAGCGGATGAAGGAAGACTGAGGCGCAAGGCCCCGCTACGCCGCGCTGTGCATCGCTGACCTGCATCAGGGCCGTCTCCCCCGGAGGCGGCCCTTCATCTTGACCGGGTGCCGATGGCTTCCCACCTCCGGGCGGTCAACGACCTCGCCGCCAGGGGGATCGGGCCGACGTCTTGAGCCGCTTCCGGGGGCCCACACCATGAGCAATCGCAGCCTGATCTTCGATAGCCCGTTCCTGCTGGGCTTCGACCACACCCGCGCCCTGATCGACCGCGCCGCCAAGGCCGCGGCCGAGGGCTATCCGCCGTACAATGTCGAGCAACTGGACGCGCACCGTGTCCGCATCAGTCTGGCCGTGGCCGGTTTCACCCCGGGGGATCTGGACGTCACGCTCGAGGGCCGGCAGCTGACCATCGCCGGCAAGCGCGTGGAGGGCGGCGACGGTGCCCAGGCCTTCCTGCACCGGGGCATCGCGGCCCGCGGCTTCACCCGCGCCTTCGTGCTGGCCGACGGCATGGAGGTCGAGGCGGCGCGGCTGGAGCACGGGCTGCTCCACGTCGAGCTGCGCCGGCCCGAGGAAAGCCGGGCCGTGCGGACCATTCCGATCCAGGCGGCGTGACGGGGCACCGGGGGGCAAACCGCCCGGGCCGTTCGGGAATTTTCACCACCAAGGAGACGATCGCATGACGCCGATCATCAGCAAGCAGGCCCTCGCCGATCTGGGGGCGCCGGACCTGGTCTATGTCCGCGAGGTGCGGGCCCGCGAGGTGCTGGGCACCGGGACTGTGACGCAGGTCCGCGGCCTTGAGATCGACGCTGACCAGATCCTCTACGCCGTGCACGCTGCCGATGGTGAGCGTCTGGCGGTCCTGATCGACCGCGACTCCGCCTTCGCCGCCGCCATGGCCCACGCACTGGCACCAGTGTCGGTCCACTGAAGTCGGTCAGGAGGCCTGTAACCGCGCGTTTCACGTTGACTCGCCGGCGACCATCCGTATATGTCGCCGCTCTTCGCCCGCGGGGTCGCCCGGCGGGCGTCTCTCTTTTGCGTTGAGCCGAGGCTATCAGATGTACGCGGTGATCAAGACCGGCGGCAAGCAGTACCGGGTCCAGCCGGGCGACACGATCGTGGTCGAGAAGATCGACGCCGAGCCGGGCGCGAACGTCTCGTTCGCCGAGGTGCTTATGCTGGGTGGCGACAAGGGCGTGACCGTCGGGGCCCCCGTGGTCGACGGTGCCACCGTCGCGGCTACGCTGATCGAGACCCGCAAGGGTGAGAAGGTCAAGATCTTCAAGAAGATCCGTCGCCAGGGCTATCGCCGTACGCGCGGCCACCGTCAGCTCGAGTCGGTCCTGCGCATCACCGGCATCGAAGGCGCCGGCGAGAAGGCGAAGTGGGTCGGCGAGGTTAGCCTCATCACCAAGGCCGAGATCAACGCCCGCGCCCGTGGCCTCGCGCCGCGTGTCGAGGCTCCGGCCGAGGCCGAAGCTCCTGTGAAGAAGGCTCCGGCCCGCAAGAAGGCCGCCGCCAAGACCGAAACCGTCGCCGCTGGCGACGAAGCTTAATTCAGACGCCTTCAGCGTAGAGATCGAGGAGCACATCCATGGCTCACAAGAAGTCTGGCGGTTCGTCGCGCAACGGCCGCGATTCCGAGGCCAAGCGCCTTGGCGTGAAGAAGTTCGGCGGTGAGAAGGTCCTCGCCGGCAACATCCTCGTGCGCCAGCGCGGCACCAGGTTCCACCCGGGTGACAACGTCGGCCTTGGCCGCGACCACACCCTGTTCGCCCTCATCCAGGGTGCGGTGAAATTCACCACCAAGCGCGGCGGCCGTTGTTACGTGTCCGTCCAGGCGACCCCGGAGGCCGCCCCCGCCGAGTAAGGCTGAGGGGACCTCTGAACTCCGGGTCGCGGCGCACAGGCCTCGATCCGGACCAAGGGAATTCTTCCGCGGGGAGTCCGGATCACCGGGCTCCCCGTTTGCGTTTCCCCGCCTCGAATGCCGACCCGAGCCCTTGAGTCTCGAAGGATGGTCGGCGGCGGCGCCTCACGGCCCGGAGTGTGACGATCCGTCGACCGTTCCGTCGTGAGGACGCCAAGAAATCAGGTCACACGCCTCCGCGGGGGGCGCTTGGCCGGAAGGGCGTTGGAGACATGTGCGTCATCGAGACCTCACCGGTGATCGAGACCCGGCGGCTGGCGCTGCGCGCCCCGCAACCGCAGGACGTGCCGCGGCTGGCGGCCATGGCGGATGACTACGATATCGCCCGCATGACCTGCCGCATGCCGCACCCGTTCGGCTGCCGTGAGGCAGAGCGCTTCATCGTCGATGTGGCGGCCCAGGATCCGCGGCGCGGCCAGACCTTCCTGATCGAGCACGAGCGGCTGGGACCGGTCGGGGTAGTGGGGGCCTTCATGGCCGACGATCCCTGCCCCGAAGTCGGCTACTGGGTCGGACGCGACTTCTGGGGGCGGGGCATTGCCACCGAGGCGCTGGAGGGCGTACTGGCTTGGACCCGCAGCCGCTGGCGCCGGCGTGCGGCCGTGGCGGGGCATTTCGCCGACAATCCCGCGTCCGGGCGGGTGTTGGAGAAGGCGGGCTTCCTCTATACGGGGGAGCGTCGACGACGCTTCAGCCTGTCGCGCGGCGAACCGGTCGAGACCCGAATGATGAGCTGGCTGGCCTGAAGGTCGCCGTGGCGGCCGGGCAGGGCCTCGGGCGCGCTCTAGGCTTCGTACTCAATAAGGGGATTCCTCGCGCCGTTTGTTCGTGATTCACTCTTCTTGGATCGGAGGTGGATCATGGGCCGACATCTATACTGGCTGAGCGATGCGGAGTGGGGTCGGATCG
>Ga0315902_10000141_pt1 | contig 118797 bp, 93 predicted proteins | sample LakEriMetagenome_9_FD_203523 | JGI IMG/M metagenome (GOLD analysis project Ga0315902, IMG submission 203523) | Freshwater fungal communities from buoy surface, Lake Erie, Ohio, United States - Buoy 12 MA117 | ecosystem: Environmental > Aquatic > Freshwater > Lake > Lake biofilm | place: USA...
TCCCCAGTCCCCAGTCCTCAGTCCTCAGTCCTCAGTCCCCAGTCCCCAGTCCCCAATTAGTCCCTCGGTGACCGATTGAACAGCACATACCCAAAGTTGAACAGGAAGCTCCAGGGCTCTTCCTTTTTGTCGTAGTAATTGGCACTGAAACTCACCGGGCCAAGGGGTGAATGATAAATGAGCGAAGTGGCACCGATATACTTCATGGTACCTGAAAGATCGTAAGTGGCTTGTCCAAGTTCATTGCGAACGATTGCGCCGAATGGTTGAAAGGCATATCCTTCTGAACGCCATTCGAAGTTTTTGGAAAACGGAATAATAGCGGCGAGTCCAAATGAGGCGTATTGATGTGCGCGGAACTGCGGTAGGAAAAAGGTCTTACTTTCGGCAATCGGCTGAAAGGCCGGAGCCAGAATAGAAGCGGAGATGTAGTTGTTAAAGAAGTCTTGTGTGCTCCAAACGGCCTCCAGAGCGAATCCTGCTTTTAAGCGTTTACTTTGGAAGAAGTAATTCTGATAGTTCATCTTGGCCACATACCAGTCGTGCTTACGTTCGGTGGTGTCGCGGATTTCGGAGGTGGAGCCCGGAATTGAGAACTCTGTACCGGCAACATTCTTTGCCGCTATCTTAATGTAGGATCCGTTAGAAGCAAATTGTTTTCGGTTGAGTGTGTTGCGCTCATAGCTCAACCGAAATACGGTTGCATCGAATTCGGTGCGATCTGCCGTATCTGTCGAAATGAAATTGGTAATCTGATAGTACTCGTCAAACTGATGGGTAAAAATTCCATCCGCGCGAAAAATGCCTTTGGATCCTGCCGGAACCGTCACGGAAAGTTCACCAAAGCGTTCGTTCATCAATACAAACGAAGGCTTTACGTCTTCGAAGAAGGTCGATAAACTCTTGTAATAATCCCAGCGATTGAAGGTAAATCCTCCTTCCACTGATAGCGGAAATGCTCCCGAAATATCCCAGCGGATTTGACTCTGAATAGATCCGTAAAAACGACCGAAGTAACTATTGGCTGAAAGGGTAGAAGAAGTTAATCCAAACAAGTTGTACTTCATGCCAATAAAGCCTGTGTTGATTGAGCGCGACGAGAAATTGCCGCCGAATGAAAGCAAAAGGTCTTTTTCCTTCTTTACATCAAGATTCAAGCGGAAACTATTGGTTGAAGGCTTATAAGTTGTTGTCGGAAAAATGGAGTTGATTTTATCGTCGCCGAAAAGTTTGAAATAGGGCTTTTTAAGTTTTTCCAACGGTGCTTTCCCGGCCTTTTTTACCATTATTTTCTGCACGTAGCGTCGCTGAGATTTTTTTAATCCATCGATGGTGATTTCATCAATAATCAGCGGTTTGAATTGGCGCTGAAACGCCTCGCGCTTGCTGTTTTTCTCAGCAAGCGTCTCCGTTCGTTTTACGGCCTGTTTGATGGCAGGCAATTGTTCGAATGCCTTGGCATATCCGAGTTCAATGGCTTCCGGTGTCTTCTCGAAATCGAACGTGGAAATATTGGGTAAAACAGGCGATACGATTACGGTTTCGTTAATGGGAACAATCGGCTCTGATCGGTAAAGAATCATCGACTGCAATTGTGAAAGCAAATCGTCTTCGGTTGGTTTGGGATTACTACCCGAAACATTGCAGCCTAAAATCACATCCGGCCTGAACTCACGATAGATCATGTCAATCGGAAAGTTGTTGTAAATACCTCCATCAAATAGCAGTTGTCCGTTCACTCGACGCGGAGGAAGATAAAATGGATACGTGCAGGAAGCCCTGGCAGCCACATTGAGCGGACCACCTCGAAAAACAATCTCTTGCTTGTTTTCAACGTCAGCCGCAATGCAGCGAAAAGGGATATAGAGCTTATTGAAATCCTCCCCGCAAGCGGCAGAGGCTTGACTGAACCCTTCCATAAACTTCCAGTCGAGAAGAACCGGGTTAATGAGGTTGGTCGGAAGTGCATTGGTCATAAGGTTGCCCGAAGAGTAACGAAGTGTTGCGAATGAAGCGTCGGCTTCGCGGCTTTTGAAATAGAACTCAAGCTCATCATTGCGCTCGCCGGTGGCCATGGCTAAAAATTCCTCGGTTCGCACCAAACTGTCAATCTGTGCCACTGTAAAGCCTGATGCATACATGCCGGCAATCACCGCACCCATGCTGGTGCCACCGATGTAATCCACGGGAATGTCATTTTCCTCCAGGACTTTGAGGAAGCCGACGTGCGCCATAGCCGTGGCGCCTCCACCACTGAGCACCACACCCACTTTTTGACCGTAAAGTTCATGCATCATCATTCCCAGGCTGAACAAGGCAAGCAGCAAGGGCTTTAACAATGGGAAAGACATACTATGGCTATGACGAACGTCCTTAAACACGCACCAAAGTTGAGGTAAGTCGAGCGGTAGTGCCAACAGATTTCCATCATTTTTTGCACGTAGGTTGAAAGTCTACTTGCGACAAAAAGTACATCCGGCGCGCCTAGGTCTGTCACGATTTTCGGTTGTAGGACTGAAAATCTGACACAATTACCGCATTTCAGTGCGCTTCAACCTGTGGCAAGGTGGTTGAAAACGGCGGGTCGTCAAACAAACTGACAGTACAAACGAAACCCAATAACATGAGCAAAGTAATAGGTATTGACTTAGGAACTACCAACAGCTGTGTTGCCGTAATGGAAGGTAACGAGCCGGTAGTAATTGCCAACAGTGAAGGAAAGCGCACCACGCCTTCTGTAGTGGCATTTGTAGAAGGTGGTGAGCGCAAAGTGGGTGATCCGGCAAAGCGCCAGGCGATCACCAATCCACGCAAAACGGTTTACTCCATCAAACGCTTCATGGGTAGCAATTACGATGAGAGCGCACGCGAAGCTTCACGTGTTCCTTATGAAGTGGTGAAGGGCGATGGCAACACCCCTCGAGTGAAGATTGACGATCGCAACTACACCCCGCAGGAAATTTCTGCGATGGTGCTTCAAAAAATGAAGAAGACCGCTGAAGATTATCTCGGTCACGAAGTAACAGAGGCTGTTATCACAGTTCCTGCCTATTTCAACGATGCACAGCGTCAGGCAACAAAAGAAGCCGGAGAAATCGCAGGTTTGACCGTGAAGCGTATCATCAACGAGCCAACGGCGGCAGCGCTTGCTTACGGACTTGATAAAAAAGCGCAGGATATCAAAATCGTAGTATTCGACTGCGGTGGTGGTACACACGACGTCTCTGTGTTGGAACTTGGTGAGGGTGTTTTTGAAGTACTCTCTACCGACGGTGATACGCACCTTGGTGGTGACGACTTCGACCAGGTGATTATCGATTGGTTGGTTCAGGAGTTCAAGAATGAGAACGGAAATCAATTCGATTTGATGAAGGATCCGATGGCCCTACAGCGTTTGAAGGAAGGTGCTGAGAAGGCGAAGATTGAATTGTCTTCCGGTTCTTCAACGGAAATCAATCTTCCCTACATCATGCCGGTGGATGGTATTCCCAAGCACTTGGTGAAGACTTTGTCGCGTGCGAAATTCGAACAACTTGCCGATAGCCTTATTCAGCGCACCATCGCCCCTTGTGAAAGCGCATTGAAGAAAGCAGGTATTTCAGTGAAAGATATTGATGAAGTGATTTTGGTAGGTGGTTCAACGCGCATTCCGGCCATTCAGGAAGCAGTGAAGAAATACTTCGGCAAAGAGCCATCAAAGGGTGTGAACCCGGATGAAGTAGTCGCCGTTGGTGCGGCCATTCAGGGCGGTGTACTTACCGGTGAAGTGAAGGATGTGTTGTTGCTCGACGTTACACCACTGGCCTTGGGTATTGAAACCATGGGTGGCGTGATGACCAAGCTGATTGACTCCAACACCACTATCCCAACCAAGAAGAGTGAAGTGTTCTCTACTGCCAGCGACAACCAGCCGAGCGTGGAAATTCACGTTCTTCAAGGAGAGCGTTCAATGGCAAAAGATAACCGCACGATTGGCCGATTCCACCTCGATGGAATTCCTTCTGCTCCTCGCGGTGTGCCACAGATTGAAGTGACCTTCGATATCGATGCCAATGGTATCATTCACGTAAGTGCAAAGGATAAGGCAACCGGTAAAGAGCAGAATATTCGCATTCAGGCTTCTTCCGGATTGAGCAAGGAGGAAATTGAAAAGATGAAGCGCGAAGCTGAAATGAATGCTGAAAGCGACCGTATCGCTCGCGAGCAAGCGGATACCATCAACCAGGCCGACACCCTGATTTTCCAAACGGAGAAGCAATTGAAAGAGTTTGGTGATAAGCTTCCTGCAGATAAGAAGGCACCGATAGAAAGTGCGCTTGCCGAATTGAAGAGTGCTCATGCCGACAAGGACATTGAGCGTTGCAAGTCGGCCATCGAGAACCTCAACAATGTTTTTGGTGCGGCAGCTACAGATATGTACAACGCCTCAAGTCAAGCCGAAGGAAACACGTCAGGATCAGGAGCACAAGACGCAGAGGTCACTGATGTTGACTTCGAAGAAGTGAAGGACGATAAGAAATAAGCACGTCATTATTTGGATTAAAAGGAGGCTCGGTGAAGGGCCTCTTTTTTTGCGTCTATATTTGGTTCTCTAATTAAACCACCATCCTATGCTCAAAGAATTCAAACAGTTTGCACTTCGTGGCAACCTCATCGATATGGCAGTGGCCTTCGTAATGGGTGCTGCTTTCGGAAAAATCGTTTCAGCCTTTATTGACGGAATGGTCATGCCACTCGTAGGTTTGATCCAAGGGCGCGATTTCTCCAACTTGTATTATCCTCTTTCTGAAAATGTGCGCAAGGCGCGCGAGGCCGCTGAAGCTGCCGGAAGTGGATTGTCGTTGGAAAATGCCAAGGAAATAGGTCCCGTCATTGCATACGGAACTTTCATTACGCTCACCATCGAATTTGTGATTGTGTCTTTCATCATGTTCTTAGTCATCAAGGCTATGAACAAACTCAGAAAAGATGAGCCCGCACCTGCTCCGGAAGTGAACCGTTCCGAGCAATTGCTGGAGGAAATCCGTGACGCACTGAAGAAATAAGTGCATTTCGCGTTGATTCGGAAAACCATCGGGCTGTGCAGTTGTTATGACTCTTAATTCGGACGAATGACGAGACGGAGTGCTTCAATAACGCTGCTGGCGATTGCGCTGTTTAGCGCATTATGCGTGTGGTTGGCCACAGGCTTGAAGTTTAGCTATGACTTCGAAGCGTTCTTCCCTCAGAATGATCCGGAAACGGATTTCTACATTGACTTTCGGGAGAACTTCGAAACGGACAACGACTTTTTCATCGTTGTGCTCGAGAATGACGGAAGCGTCTTCTCGCCCGATTTTCTGAAAAAAGTAGATAGTCTTAATACGCGTCTGAGTGAAGTGGATAATGTGGTGGAGGCCATCGGTCCCACGCGGCTCACACGCTACGTGCGTGATCCCGTGCTTGGGCAGGTGATGTCGCTGCCGGTATTGCGCTACCAAGAGCCTGAGAATTACGCGCTGGATTCAGCGGAGATTGCGCGCGCCACAGGAATGCTGGGTTACTTCTTTGCTGAAGATTTTCGGTCTGTAGCCATCAATATCCGTCATACGGAAAAGCTTTCCAAACAAGGGTGTGATCAACTTTCACTGGATATCGAAGAGGTCGTCAACGAGTTTGGATTTCCCAAGACCCACCTGATAGGGCGCGCGCTTGGTCAACGCTTGTACGTTGAGCTGATGATTCGCGAGTTGATTCTGTTCATTTCGCTGAGTCTCATCCTCACTACGCTATTCCTTTTTATCGCTTTCCGCTCGGCCTGGGGCATCATTATTCCGACGTTGGTTGTGCTCATTTCCATTCTTTGGACACTTGGATTTATTCGCATCCTTGGCAATGATTTGGATCTCATGCTGACCATCTTGCCAACCATCATTTTTGTGGTGGGCATGAGTGATTCGGTGCACGTGCTTACCAAGTATATGCAGGAGTTGCGCAACGGTCGTGAGAAAGCGGACGCCATTCGATACGCTTTCAAGAGTATTCGTCTCGCAACGTTCCTCACGGCGCTTACAACATCGATAGGCTTTCTAACGCTGGTTCTTTCCAACATTGAGCCCATCAGTAAGTTCGGAATCTACACCTCTGCAGGGATCATGCTCGCCTATGGATTGACTTACACGATGCTGCCGGCAATCCTTTTTTTGGCAACTCCCAAACGATTGTATCATTTTGCTACATCCGATGACTTCTGGACGGCGAAGTTGCATGCTGCTTTGCGCTGGATTATTCGCAAGCGACGCGCGGTGATTGTGGGCACATTGGTCGTTTGTGGGGCAAGTGTTTACGGCATTCTGCAAGTGGAGGTCGATAACAAGATGCTGGAGGATTTGCGCGATGAGCATTTGTTGAAGCAGGAATTCTTCTTCATGGAGGACCATTACTCCGGATGTCGACCGTTTGAGATGGCCGTCATGCTGGATCGTGAAGGACAGCTGAATGATCCTGCATTCCTGCGTGATATGGATACCCTGCAGCATTGGTTGACCAATGTATATGGCGTCGGAAGTTTACTATCCTACAACGAGATTTTGAAGAATGCCAATCAGGCGATGAATGCAGGGGTGTCGGATTTTTTTGTTGTTCCATCTGACAGCACTGAACTGAGAAGGTTGAATAAATTTCTGGCGCGCAAGGAAGTATCAGAGGTAGTGAAGCTGCATTACAACGATGAGAAAAGAGTGCTTCGTATCGCAGGTCGAATTGGAGATTTTGGCAGAATTCACTACGAGAATTTGAATGCTGAGCTCGATCGTTTTATTGCTGCGAATTGCAAGACGCCGTTCACTTATAAGGTCACCGGCACCGCGCATTTGATTGACTTGAACAATCGCTACCTGGTTGAAAATATGGTGTGGGACTTACTGCTTTCCATGATTGTGATAGGCTTGATTATGGGTATTGTTTATCAATCACCGAAAATGATAATACTGACCATCATTCCGAACCTTATACCGTTGGTCATTGTAGGCGGAATTATGGGTGCTATGGGCATTCCGCTGAAGGTAAGCACATCGATTGTCTTCAATATCGCTTTTGGAATTGCGGTGGATGATACGATTCATTTTCTTGCCCGTGTGCGCACGTTTTTGCGCGAGGGCCTCACTCCGATGTATGCAGTCAAGCGTACGTTTCTCACCACCGGTAAGGCGATGGTCGTCACCACGCTCATTCTCAGTGGTGGCTTTTTGACATTAATACTTTCTGATTTTCTCGGCACCTATTACATCGGTCTTCTTATTAGTCTCACGCTTTTCATTGCCCTAATTGCTGAGATGCTCATTTCGCCGTTGGTGATATTTTATTTCTATCGGAAGAAGGGGTGAGGAGGGTGAGAAGGATTGTAGGATTATAGGATTATAGGGGGGCGCGCAGCCCACGATTTTTTATCGCCGACTGGAACAATAATGATGACAAGAATAAATCGTGGGCGTGGGATTACATAGGCCACCGCTTCGGACCTCATTCTCATTCTGTTTCTCATTCTCATTCTTGAATTCTCTCGAGCAAGAAACAGAATGAGGTCACCGGAAACCCCTACAATCCTACAATCCTATAATCCTATTTCACGACCACCCTGTACACCTTCTCAAATGCCTCCGCTACCGCCTCATTACTGAATCGCTCTAGCGCATAAGTGCGCAATGCAGTTTGATTATAGGAGTGAATATCTCCGGCTAAAGTTTCGATAGCGTGTTGCAGTGCATCCTCATCTCCTCGTTCGACAAGTATGCCCCGCTCCGAACTAATGTGCTCGCTGATGCCGCCCACGCGCGTGCTAATTACCGGTAGGCCACAAGTCAATGCTTCCACAATTACACATGGCAGATTTTCGTAGTTGCTGAAGAGGAGAAGGGCGTGCGAAGATTCCATTTTTTGCGCAACACCTTCCCATGTCGTTTCGCCAAAGAAGTCGATACTCTCAGGTCGAATGCCAAGTCTTTGCGCTTGATTTTTCCAATACTCCACAGGGCCGTCGCCGCCGAGAGTGAGATGAATGTTGGGAAGACGATCGGATACCGTTTTCCATACACGCAGAATACCGCTGATGTTTTTATGCGCATCAACCAACGAGCTTACATGCAGAAAGCGCACTAGCTTGTTGTCCGGCTTTGCCAGGGCAAATAACCGTGTGTCGACCACATTAGGAACAACTTGATAGCGGCCATGAATCCCAAAGTCGATCATTTTCTGTTGCAGGTCGTGTGTGACGGGACACAAAAACGACGCTTTCCGTGCTCCGAACTTCGACATCCACAGCAGAAGCGGATTGCGTTTGTTGGCGTTGATAGGGTCGTAGCCTGTCCAATGCTCGGTTACGATGTAAGGCAAATTGAATTTACTGTGAAGCCATCGCGGCTGCCACCCATGAGGCCAAAGCACATTGTGGTGGACGATATCAAACTGAATTTTTTTGGAACGAATAAGATGGTAGACACCTTTCATGAACGCTTTTCGTTTGGCGAAGAATCCGGGCTTGCAATACACGATGACGGTATGCACGTTTTTCTCGCTGTGCTCTTCTATTTTGGGAGGGCCTTGCCACTGTGGCATTGAGGCTACGTATAACACCCACACATCACAGCGTGTTGCAACGGCCTCGGCATGGCGTTGCACGAAGTTGCCCAGCGTATTATGCGCTTTGCTGGGATACCAGCCCGAGGTAAATAGTATGGAGAGGCGCTTACTGCTCACAACAATTTGGTGGCTGCAATCTAAGCGCAAACGATTACATGATTTTCTTGTTGGTTCTGTAGAAAAAATACACTTAATTTGCACCCGCATTTTAGACGGTGGTCGTAGCTCAGTTGGTAGAGCCCCAGATTGTGGTTCTGGTTGTCGTGGGTTCGATCCCCATCGATCACCCTAAATGAAAAAGGTCCTGAAAAGGACCTTTTTTTTATGGCTTCAATTCAGAGGCAATGCCATTCACAAAGTCTTCCAGTACACGTGCTTGATTAGCAGAGGTGCATCCCGAAAATCCGGTCAAATCGGAATAGGTAATCGTTTTATTGTAGGCATCGAGCAGGGGTCCTGCCAGCGGCATATAGCTCCAGTGCCAGGCCTCTTCGTCATATCCGCTGCGACCGTCCTTTTTGGAAGTATAGGTTTGATAGAATCCAAACTCAGCGGCGTGCGCGGTAAGCCACTGATAGATGATTAAGCCTTTTCCTTGCTTGAAAAAGCCGGGTTCAAGGCTATTCATATCAATGTCAGTTCCCCAATGATGCCTGCTGGTGCCGGGCATACTGCTGAATTTCATGATATCGGTGATGCGCTCCAAATCTGACTTGCCCTCGTATTGCGGACGTTTCCATTTGCGCTCCCAGATGGCTTTCTGTGCATCGAAGTTGCGCGTGGCTGAGATAATGGTCAGCGTTACGCCATCTTTTATCGCTGCTGCGTGCATGCGCTTGAAGGATGCGTACGCCTCTTTTCGCAGGTAGATATCGCTCTTGGTGGAATAGCGCGCCTCTATCAACTGAAAGTCGGGATGCTTGGCAGGATTGAATTTTCCCAGCAAGTCTTCTCGACTAAATAGCGGAAGCGAATCTTCGATCGCGTTGTTGGCAGCATATCCAATGCTGTGAAAGGAAGCTACAAAAGCTACCCAAAACAGCCATCGAACGGTGCGCTTCAACATCAGTGTATTCCTTTGGAAGCCAGGTAGCGCTCTGAATCCAGGGCTGCCATGCAACCTGTGCCGGCAGCGGTAACCGCCTGACGGTAGGTTTTATCAGCAGCATCGCCGGCTACAAAAACACCTTCAATATTCGTTTTGGATGATCCGGGTACATTGAGAATGTAACCGGTTTCATCGGTATTGATCCAAGGCTTGAACACATCGGTATTGGGCTTGTGACCAATGGCAACGAAGAACCCGGTTGCCTTCAACGTGCGCTGTTCGCCTGTTACACGGTTTTTCACCAATACGGCTTCCACTCCCTGATCGCCGAGCAAATCTTCAGTTTCAGTATTCCAAAGCACTTCAATGTTTGGAGTGCTGGTTACACGGTGCTGCATGGCTTTGGAAGCACGCATTTTATCGCCGCGAACAAGCATATACACTTGCTTGCAGAGTTTGGCCAGGTAGGTAGCTTCTTCTGCCGCAGTGTCGCCTGCGCCTACAATCACGACATCCTGATTGCGATAAAAGAATCCGTCGCATACCGCGCATGCACTGACGCCGCCGCCAAGTTCACGCAAACGGGTTTCGTTGGGAAGCCCAAGCCACTTGGCACTGGCGCCCGTTGAGATGATGACTGCATCAGCAGAGATGGTGTGCTTGCCATTGTCGATTTCCACCCAATGCTTTGGACCTGTGAAGTCCACTTTGGTCACCCAGCCACTGCGCACGTCGGTATCAAAACGAAGTGCTTGATTTTTTAAATCCGTCATCATCGCCGGGCCATTCACGCCTTGCGGATATCCGGGGAAGTTGTCGACCTCAGTGGTGTCCATCAATTGTCCTCCCGGTTGTGAACCCTCGTACATAACAGGTTTCATATCTGCACGAGCAGCGTAAATAGCAGCTGTATAACCGGCGGGACCGCTCCCGATAATGAGGCATTTCACGTGTTCTTTGGCTTCCATCATCTCTAAATTTTATGGGTGCAAATATACCTGCGACGTTAGGTTCACAATGTAGCTGATGTGACACAACTGTTAATTAGGATTAATCTCAACTGCCATGGTTGGCGAGGTCGCTTGTAGTGTAGTTTTACGCAATCATGAGACGCCTGTTTTCTCCTGCTACACGCGAAAATATCCGCATTGCCTGGTTGGCTATCGGTAGCCAACGGTTGCGTGCGATTATTACGGTGAGCATCATCGCGCTCGGGATTATGGCTCTGGTGGCGATGATAACAGCCACACAGGCGCTGGAGAATAAGGTCAACAAGGAGTTTTCACGATTGGGGAGTAACACCTTCACCTTGCGCGCAGGCTACTTGGGCGGGCGCAATGGAAGAGCGGAGCGCAAGAATGAGCCGATTACCTATATACAAGCGCAGCGATTCACCAAGGAATTGGATTGGGATGCAACGGTTTCAATGACCTCACTGGGTTCATTCAATGCAACCTTGCGACACGACAATATCAAATCGAATCCGAATATTCGGGTGTTGGGCTGTGAACCGACGTATCTGGAGCTCTCCGGTTATGAGTTGGCTTCAGGACGGAATTTCAGCGAAGGCGAAATGACCAACGGTTCGAATGTGGTCATTTTAGGCAGTGATGTGGTAACTAAATTATTTGAAGAGAATAATCCCATTGGCAGGGAAGTTTTTATCGGCAGCTATCGGTATGAAGTGATAGGCGCCATGGCCAGCAAGGGCAATACGTTCGGGATGTCGGGCGATAATCAGTGTTTGGTGCCGGTTGGAAATGTGCGCAAAAACATGGCCACCAAAGACACGGAGTTTACCTTAAATGTGCGAGTGAATGATGTGAAAAAATTGGATGCGGCCATGGACGAGGCCAGAGGGCTCATGCGAGCCATACGCGGCAATATGCCCGGCGAGGATGACTCATTTGAGCTATTCAAGAGTGATCAGATTGCGCGTGACCTGAATGATCTGACATCGAATATCACCATTGGAGCGTCCATCATTGGTGTGATTACCTTACTGGGTGCTGCCATTGGTTTGATGAATATTATGCTGGTGTCGGTAACAGAGCGAACGCGTGAAATCGGCACCCGCAAGGCGATTGGTGCCAGCGCGGCAACCATTCGTTCTCAGTTTTTGATTGAGTCTATTATGATCGGACAGCTCGGGGGAGTTGTTGGAATTTTTCTCGGAATATTGGCGGGCAACGTGGTTTCTCTTTTTGTAGGTACAAGCTTCACGGTGCCCTGGGCCTGGATTTTCATTGGGGTCACCATTTGCTTTTTTGTAAGTGTGGTGAGCGGTTACTATCCTGCGCGTAAAGCGGCGCTCTTAGATCCAATCGAAGCCCTGCGCTATGAATAATCAGCCTAAACGGTGAGCCTGGAGATGCGATCAATACGTGTGAGTTCACGTTCAATAGCCCACGCTATTTTATTGTCAATCGGTCCTGATTTCAGCGCTTGTAAGAGTTTTCCGGTATCGATCATTTCCCTCGAATTGACTTCCTCCGGCAGTGCTTCCGCGTATTCATTAAAGAGCATTTTGAAGAGTGCCATGTAATACTCCTGCGCCAGTATGAGCGCGTTCATAATCGGCTTGAGTGCTGCGAAAGAGTTGGTTTGTGTAAGCTGAAGTTTCAGTTCACTAAGATGTTGCTCGTAGTTCTCTAGAAATTCAATGCGATTCGCCGGAAGAGAATTCCACTCTTTTGGTTTTTCTTCACACGCTTCTTCGAGCGACAACGGCGCGGCCAGTGATTCCGCATGAATGAGCGTGTTCAATGGTTCCTGCTTTTTGCGCAGCAGTGTAGGTACCATGTATTTGCTCAGGATTTCCTTTTTGAAATCAAAGAGCAGTAATTCAATTTGTTCGCGAATCGTTTCTTTATCATCGGAAGGATTTAATCCCAGCAGTTCCATAGCCATTTGCATCGTCATATTAGTCATTTCGGTTACGGATGGGATTGGGAGAGGTTTCGCACTTTGGCCTGATTTTTATCAACGCGGTCGGCCGCCGCGACAAAGTTAACGCCCCTTGCTTGCTGCAACACTGTCGAGTGGCTTTTGAAATATTTCCAACCGCTTATTTTTGCTCCATTATCTTATGACCATGAAGAAAATGACCCTCTTGTTGTGCCTGACAACACTGCTATTAAACGCATTTGCCTCCGATTCCGATTCACTCCAACGCCCCGCGGTCAAAGGGATCGTAAAGGTGAGTGGAACCCTCAGCGCCATGAAGACCGGTCGTTTGTATCTCTTCGAATCCTTTGGAAGGTCCGTGACCAAAATCGATAGCGCCCTCATCACCAATGGCGCGTTTGTTTTTCCTGAACGGGAAGTGGAACTCGGCATTTACATGATTGGTTTGCACGAGAATAACATGTGCCCGGTGATTTTAAACCCGGTGGAGAAGGACATTGCTCTTCGATTCACGTCAGCGAAACTCGAGAACAGCATGACTTCGGAAAACTCGCGGGAGAATCAAGGCTGGGGGCGTTACATGCAACAGGAGCCGGCTTTGTTGAAGGCTATTAAAGACGCCCGTGTAGGCGGTGCTAAAAACCCGGACCAGAAGGCAACATTCGATGCCACGGTTGCGGCGAAGGAGAAAGAACTGCTCGATTTGCAAAACACGTTAATCAAAGAATACGAGGGCACACAACTCGCCAAACTGTTGTATTGGAAGCAGGAGCCGAATAAGACCGACATCAATAAATACTGGAGTAATATTGATTTTGGCGATGTGAGCATCATCCGCAGTAAAATCCTGACCGATCGTATCGAGAATTTTATGAGAGCCTTCAGTAAAGGGAATGAAAGTGGTTTCTATAACTGCATTTCGGTTGTGGTCGAACGCGCCAAGGAAAATGACGCAATATTGGATTTTGCCCTCAACCAAATGCTGGTTGGATTTTATGAAAGCAGCATGGAGAATGTCTGTCTTTATATCATCGACAACTACATCAACGGCGATGCGTGTGGTGATGCCGACATAAGTAACGTAGTAAAAAGCACAGCTGAAAGTATTGAGCGGTTGTCCATTGGTCACATGCCTCCGAATATCGCGATGACAGGTAGCAACGCAGAGGACATCGATCTGATGAAACTCGCTGCGACAAAGAAGTACACCCTGGTGCTTTTCTGGAGCAGCTTCTGCGAGCATTGCAAAGGCGAGGCACCGGAAGTGACGGCATGCTACAACACCTGGAACAAAAAAGGATTTGAGATTTTAGGTGTTTCCATTGATCGCAGTGAGGCGGCATGGAAGCAAGCCATAACCGAGCGCGGATTTACTTTTCCGAATGTCTGTGGCATGAAGGATTTTCAATCGCCTGTGGCAAAGGACTACCGTGTTTCTCGCACACCGGCGTTCTTCCTCTTAAACCCAAAGGGTGAAATCGTTTTGAAGCCGAAAAGCATCCGCGAGGTGCAACAATATTTAGCCAAGAATTTGAAGTAACAAAAAGGGCCGCAGTGAGCGGCCCTTTTGATATCTAATGGTTGAAGCTTATGCCCAGCTGGCAATCTTTTCTGCTTTGTAAGCACCGGCTTCCAATTTTTCACGCACTTTCTTGAATGATTCGATGGTGTAGTTGACGTCTTCCAGCGTGTGCACCACCGTTGGAATCAGACGCAACATGATAACGTCCTTTGGAACCACCGGATACACTACGATTGAACAGAAGATATTGTAAGTCTCACGCAGTTCGAGCGTAACGTTGGTGGCTTCACCCAAAGATCCTTTGAGGAATACCGGAGTTACGACCGAATTCGTATGTCCGATATCGAAACCGGCTTTTTTCAATCCGGTTTGCAATTCACCGGCCACGTGCCAGAGCTGTTGTTGCAATTCCGGCATCGAGCGCAGCATCTCCAGACGCTTCAATGCACCAATAACGATTGGCATTGGAAGCGCCTTAGCAAAGGTTTGTGAGCGCATGTTGTAGCGCAGGTATTCAATCACATGTTCATCGCTGGCTACGAATGCGCCGACGGTCGCCATTGCCTTAGCGAAGGTTCCGAAGTACACGTCAATATCTTTCTGAACGCCTTGGGCATCACCTGCGCCGCGGCCGTTTTCACCGATAGAGCCAAAACCATGGGCATCATCCACAAAGAGACGGAAACCGTATTCTTTTTTGTACGAAACGATTTCCTTGAGTTTGCCCTGATCGCCCGCCATTCCGAATACACCCTCGGTGAGCACCAGAATGCCACCACCGGTTTTATCGGTCACCGTCTTGGCGTGCTTCAGCTGCTTTTCGAAGCTCTCCATGTCGTTGTGCTGGAATACGAAGCGCTTGCCATGGTGGAGACGAATACCGTCAACCATGCAGGCGTGACATTCGCTGTCATACACGATGACGTCGTGACGGCTCACCAGCGCTTCGATAGCGCTCATGCAACCTTGATAGCCATAATTCAGCAAAAAGGCGTCGTCTTTTTGCATGAATGAGGCGAGTTCAGACTCGAGTTGTTCGTGATACTTGGTTTGACCGCTCATCATGCGGGCACCCATCGGATAGGCCATGCCCCACTGGGCCGCAGCCTCTGCATCCACTTTGCGGATTTCAGGGTGATTGGCTAGACCGATATAGTTATTGAGGCTCCATACGAGCACCTCTTTACCACGGAAGGTCATGTGTGGTCCGAGTTCTCCTTCTAATTTGGGAAAGGTGAAGTAACCGTGTGATTCTTTCGAGTGTTGTCCCAGAGGACCACGGTTTTTCGCGATACGATCAAAAATATCCAAGGTATTGAGTTTTAAAATTTCGAATCAAAATTACGTCAGCTCAGGGCAATTTGAAGCAGCGCCGGTTGCAGTTATAAACAGCAGAGGCCTTTACATTTTTTAATAGCGTTGCGCATCCGGGCGCGTCATGCGTTGAACACTTCGCTTATTTTCGCGCTCGGTTTGATGAAATTATCTGCTCATACAATCATCTTTCTTTTCGCCGCGCTGTTGCTTACCATCGGCGGGTGCAGTGAATACAACAAGGTGCTTAAAAGCACGGACATCGAGTATAAATACACCAAGGCGATTGAGTATTACAACGACGAATCCTATTACAAAGCACTTCCGATTTTGGAAGAACTCATCGGCCTTACGCGAGGTACGCAGCGGGCTGAAGATGTGTATTACTATTACGCGAAAAGTCATTTCGGGGTGGAGGACTTCTACCTGGCCAATTATTACCTAAAGACATTCAACAAGACATTTTCGAATAGTCCGCGCTCGGAAGAGTGTTTGTTTCTGGCCGCTGAATGCAGCTATCAGCTGTCGCCGTCCTATTCATTGGATCAAACCGATACCCGCAATGCCATTGATGAGTATCAGCTGTTTCTGGATAAATACCCGCACAGTCATTTGAAGGACTCGGCCAACCATCAAATCGATCGACTCAATTTCAAGTTGGAGCGCAAGGCCTTTGAAAATGCCTCTCAGTTTGCTAAAACCCTGAAATACAAGGCTGCGGTTTCAGCCTTAAAGGACTTTTTGCGGGAGTATCCGGCCTCCCAATACCGCGAAGAGGCAATGTATCTAATTGTGAAATGTCAGTATTTGCTTGCGGAGGGGAGTATCGAGGAGAAGAAATTGGAACGAATGCGGGCGGTTGGTGAAAATTATCGTACATTCGCAGCCGCTTTTCCTGAAAGTGCATACCTGGCCGATGCCGAGTCCTATTTTCGAAGGAGCGAGCGACAAGTAGAAAAATTGAGTTCCATTTCAATAGCACAACCCGAAAAATGAGCACGTACAAGAATTCAACAGCAGCGAAAACAACCATCACCCGCAACACAAGCGAATTGTATGATAAGGTCGATGGCAACTTGTTTGAAACCATCGTTTTGTTGACCAAGCGTTCGAATCAAATCAGCCGTGAAATGAAAGAGGAGCTTTCTCAAAAGCTCGAAGAGTTTGGAAGCAACAGCGACAACCTCGAGGAAGTGTTTGAAAACCGCGAGCAGATTGAAATCAGCCGCCATTACGAGCGCCTCCCAAAGCCCCACAGTATTGCAGTGCAGGAGTTGATTGACGGTGCGGTTCACTACCGTTACCCGGAAGAAGTAAAAGACAATCAGTAATCACTGATGAAAGCATAACAAGAAAGATGGTCACAAGGCCATCTTTCTTATTTTAGACCCACGCCATGTTGAACGGAAAGAAGATCATTGTCGGAGTCACAGGAAGTATTGCAGCTTACAAGGCGGCATACTTGGTGCGCTTGCTGGTGCAGTCGGGGGCGGAAGTGAAAGTGGTGCTTACCAAGGGAGCTTTGGAATTCATCACCCCACTGACATTTTCGACGTTGAGCAAGCATCCTGTCCATTCCGATTTTACGGAAAACAAGGACAAGGGAGAATGGGTCAATCACGTGGAATTGGCGCTGTGGGCGGATATGATGATTATCGCACCGCTTTCCGCCAATACCTTAAGCAAAATGGCGCACGGTCAGTGCGACAGTTTCTTTATGGCGGTGTATATGAGCACACGATGTCCCATAATGGTGGCTCCGGCAATGGATCATGACATGTTTCTGCATGGTGCGACGCAGGCTAATATGAAGAAGCTTGAAGAATTTGGACACAAGGTCATTGCTCCCGAGGATGGTGAGCTTGCCAGTGGACTGATAGGTAAGGGGCGAATGGCTGAACCTGAGAAAATTCTGAACGCGGTTATCGATCACTTCGGAGGTTCGCAGCCACTGGGCGGTAGAAGGGTACTGGTAACTGCCGGACCAACTTACGAGCGCATCGATCCCGTTCGATTCATTGGTAATTTTTCATCCGGAAAAATGGGATTTGCACTGGCTGAAGAACTCGCCAATCAAGGTGCTCAGGTGGTGCTCGTGACAGGGCCTGTGCATCTAAACGTGACGCATCCCATGGTTCAACGCATCAACGTGATGTCAGCCCGGGAAATGCTGGACGCCTGTGTTGCGGAATTCACAAACTGCGATGCTGCAGTGCTTTCTGCCGCAGTAGCCGATTACAAGCCGTCTCAAGTTGCCGATCAAAAGGTGAAGAAGCAGGAGGAGCACTGGCAACTCGCCATGACGCGCACTCCCGATATCGCAGCCACTTTGGGAGGCATGAAAAATCCGGGCCAGCGATTGATTGGCTTTGCGCTGGAAACGGAGTCGGAAATCGAACATGCCAAGGGAAAACTCGAGCGCAAGAATATGGATATGATTGTGCTGAATTCCCTGCGTGACGAAGGAGCGGGCTTTGCAACCGATACCAACAAAATCACCTTAATTTGGCCGAACAATAAAACCCGGGAGTTTGGGTTGAAGCCCAAGTCTGCCGTGGCCGCTGATATTGTTGCCGGCATTGTGGATTTATTTTAATATGAAGAAACTAGTTATCCTGATACTCTGTGTTTGCGTCGGTTTCGCGCTGAAGGCGCAAGAGCTGAACGCAACGGTGAATGTGCTTATACCGCAGCAGGTGACCTCACCTCCTGAGCTTTTCAATACCATGAAAAGTACTATCACAGAATTTCTCAATGGTCGTAAATGGTCAAAGGACACCTGGCAAAACAGTGAGCGCATTCAGTGTACGTTCCAAATCACCATCGAACAGCAAGTCGACAACCGCTCCTTCAAGGGAAGCTTGCAGGTGACCAGCAGTCGTCCGGTATACAATGCAGAATACAAAACATCGGTGCTGAACATCAATGATCGTGACTTTGAATTTCAGTTTCAGGAAAACACCATGATTCAATGGAGTAATGATCAGCACCGTGATAATCTCAGTAGTGTGCTGGCCTTCTATGCCAACTTGATTCTGGCGATGGATTACGATACGTTTGCGTTAGAGGGTGGTACAGATTATTACCTCATGTGTCAGACCATCATCAATAACGCGCAAAACGCGCCGGAGCCCGGATGGCGAAGCAATGAAAAGGGACGTCAGAATCGCTTTTGGTATGTCGAAAATATTTTGTCGCAATCATTCAAGCCTATTCGCGAGTTGCTTTACACTTATCATCGTAAGGGATTGGATAAAATGACCATTGATCAGCAAGGCGCAATCACTGCCATGACTGAGTCGCTGATGGGTTTAAAAGATGTGCACCGAATCAAGCCATCGTCCTATAACATGCAAGTGCTGTTCTATGCGAAAGCAGACGAGGTGGTGAATATCTACAAGCCACGGAGCATGGAGGAAAAACAGCCCATATCAGAGTTGTGCAAACTCATTGATCCCGGTAACATTACCAAGTACGAAAAGATTGTTCAATAATCCAATCTCGCGTTCATGTTGAAGTCCTTGACCATTAGCAATTACGCGCTGATTGATAATTCGGCGCTGCAACCGGAGTCGGGCTTTACGGCCATTACCGGTGAAACGGGAAGTGGTAAATCCATCCTGCTTGGTGCCTTTGGCTTACTGCTCGGAGAACGTGCAGACCAAAAGGCGATTCGCGATGAGTCGAAAAAGTGCATTGTTGAAGCTGTCTTTGATTTGAAGGAAATGGCGCTGGAGCATTTTTTTCAGGACAACGATCTGGATTATGAGCAGCGCACTACTGTGCGTCGTGAGATTGCTCCGGGTGGCAAGAGCAGAGCGTTCATCAACGATACGCCCGTTCAATTAAATGTGTTGAAAGCACTGGGTGCACAGCTGGTGGATATTCATAGTCAGCATGAGAATTCGCTGTTGAGTGAACGTGCATTCCGATTTTCGGTATTGGATGCATTCGCGGCAAATAGTCCATTGCTGGTTCGATATCGCACCGCTTATGATGCCTGGAAAACGGCCACTGCCGACCTAGAGGAGTTGATGCGCAGCCAAGGATTATGGCAGCAGGAAATGGATTATATCCAGTTTCAGTTGCAGGAATTGCGCAAGGCTGAATTGCACGATCTTCACCAGGAAAGCCTCGAGCAGGAACTTAATGTTCTGAACAACGCGGAGCAGATTAAAGGTTCTTTGGAAATTGCTTACGGTTTAATCGAGGGCGATGAAAACAGCGCTTTCCAACTTATCAATAGAGCCAAATCTCAACTTTCGAAATTGGGCAGCGAGCACAATGCGTTGAATGAGTATATCACCCGATTGGAAAGTTCGCTGGTTGAATTGCGTGAGTTAGCGCGTGATATGGAAGGATTTTCTAATCGCGTTGAAGTGGATGACCGAAAAGCGCAGCTGCTGAGTGAACGACTTTCGGCATTGTATTCTTTGCAGAAGAAACATCGCTTAAATACAGTGGAAGAATTGGTGCAGTTGGAAATCGAATTGGCCAATAAGGTTGAGCGTTCCAATACGAGCGACGAACGCATAGAGCAATTGCAAAAGCAATGTGCTGAGCTAGAGAAAGACCTTAAAGCACTTGGTGAAGAACTGCATAAAACGCGCATGAAAGGGGCAACGCGCGCGGAAAAAGAAATGGCAGGCTACTTCACTCAATTGAGCATGGAGCACGCAGGTGTGTCGTTGCGCGTCGAAAAGGGCGATGTCTTCCATGCGATGGGTATGGACGAAGTTTCTTTTCTATTCAAAGCCAATAAGGGTTCACAATTTCAGCCGATCCATAAGGTAGCCAGTGGCGGTGAGCTTTCGCGCGTGATGCTTGCTATCAAAGCCTCTATCAGTAAACACCGTCGGTTGCCGGTGTTGATTCTCGATGAAATCGATCAGGGCGTGAGTGGAGAAGTGGGGCAGAAAATTGGGCGCATACTTAAGGAAATGAGTTCAGAAATGCAGTTGATTGTAATTACGCATTTGCCACAAATCGCCGGAAAATCTGACCATCATTGGAAGGTGCGGAAATTTGCCGACGATACCACAACATACACGGAGGTCATTGCACTTGAAGGTGAAGACCGCATCAATGAACTCGCCGAAATGCTCAGTGGTAAAAAACTCACTGCAGCGTCGTTGGCCAACGCTCGCGAGTTACTCGCGTAGTTTTAGAATTCGGCGTTTTGCGGTGTGCGTGGGAATGGAATAACGTCACGGATATTCGACATTCCTGTCACAAACATGATCAGTCGTTCGAAGCCCATTCCAAAGCCGGCATGCACACAGGTTCCGAACTTACGCGTTTCGAGATACCACCAAATATGATCTTCCGGAATATTGAATTGCGCACATTTTTCACGCAGCACTTCATAACGCTCTTCGCGTTGTGAGCCGCCAATGATTTCTCCGATTCCGGGCACCAGAATATCCATCGCTGCAACAGTCTTACGACCTTGTGCGTCGGGTTCATTCATGCGCATGTAAAAGGCCTTGATAGCGGCAGGATAGCCGGTAATGATAACAGGCTTTTGGAAGTGTTTCTCCACGAGATAGCGCTCGTGCTCACTTTGCATGTCGATACCCCATTCAACCGGGTATTTGAATTTCTTCTTTTTGAAATGATTTGAGTTGAGCAGAATATCGATGGCCTCTGTATAGGTGATGCGTTCGAATTCATTGCTGACAATCATGTTCAAACGCTCGAGGAGCGGCATGGATTGGCGCTCATCGACGGGTTTTTGTTTGTCTTCGTTGAGCTCGCGTTCTTGCAGGAATTCAAGATCTTCTTTACAGTGATCAAGTGCATATTGAATGCAGAATTTCAGACACGCTTCTCCAAGATCCATGTTGTCGCGGATATCATTGAAGGCTACTTCCGGTTCGATCATCCAGAACTCGGCCAGGTGACGGCTGGTGTTGGAGTTTTCAGCGCGGAAGGTGGGACCGAAGGTGTATACTTTTCCTAAAGCCAATGCTGCAAGCTCTGCTTCCAGCTGACCGCTAACGGTGAGGTTGGTGGGTTTTCCAAAAAAATCTTCCGAGAAATCGACGGTGCCTTTGGCAGCGATTTCATCGAGATTCAGATTGGTCACACGAAACATTTCGCCTGCGCCTTCTGCATCACTGCCGGTAATGATTGGAGCGTGCAGATAATAGAAGCCGCCATCATTAAAGAACTTATGAATGGCAAATGCTAAGTGATGGCGAATGCGGAATACCGCTCCAAAGGTGTTTGTGCGGAAACGCAAGTGCGCTTTTTCACGCAGAAACTCCAGCGAGTGGCGCTTCATCTGAATGGGATATTCATTGGGATCGCAATCACCCAAAATTTCAAGCGTTTCGCAAATGATTTCTATATCCTGTCCTTTGCCCAGACTCTTTTGAACTTTACCTGTTGCTGCTACGGACGCGCCGGTTTGCAAGCGCTTCAAGGTCGACTCTCCGTGCAATTCTTTGCTTACCACGACCTGCATCGTACGGATGGTTGAACCATCAGAGACAGAGAGGAATTGATCGTTACGCAAGGTGCGCACCCAACCGCGAACGGTGACTGTTGTGTCGATGGCTTGCGATTTAAAAAGTTCGGCGATAGTCGATTGTGCCATAGCAAAAATGTTGAGCCGCGAATTTACCACAGGCAGCGCTTATTCACCGAATGAAACCACAGGCAGTTTATGAAATGACAGGTGCTGAAAGAAGGGACATTTCTTCTATCAGACACTCATAGTTGCAGGCGTATTCACCAGATCGCTTTCCACTTTGCCGTCGCGCATGCGCACGATTCTGCGCGCCATGCGTGCGATGTCCTCTTCGTGTGTTACAATCACAATCGTATTTCCCGATGCGTGAATCTGATCAAAAAGTGCCATGATTTCATGACTGGTCTTGGTATCCAGATTTCCGGTGGGTTCATCCGCAAGAATAATGGAGGGGCGATTGACCAGTGCGCGCGCCACTGCTACGCGCTGACGTTGTCCGCCGGAAAGCTCATTGGGCCGATGATGGAGGCGATCGCCAAGACCAACGCTGATGAGGGCTTCTTTGGCGCGCTGCTGTCTTTCTTCTTTGGGAACGCCTGCGTACACTAGTGGCAGAGCGACGTTATCCAGCGCACTATATCGGGGAAGCAAATTGAAGGTTTGAAAAACGAAACCGATTTCCTTGTTTCGGATTTCGGCCAGTTCATTGTCGCTCAATTGCGCAACGTCAGGACCATTGAGGAAATAGCTTCCGGATGTTGGAGTGTCCAAGCAACCAATGATATTCATGATGGTACTCTTTCCGGAGCCTGAAGGCCCCATCAGCGCAACATATTCATTCTTGCCAATCGATAAATCCACGCCATTCAAGGCTTTGATGACTTCATCGCCGATGCGGTAATGTTTGGTGAGGCCCTCAATCCGGATGATTTCCTGCATAGGTTTCAAATGTACATGTAACGACAGGGAAAACACAAGGATGTTTTGTAACGCAACTGAAAAACATTACTTTAGCAGCACATACTTGTCGATGTTTATGGTTAACCTGCGCAACATCATCTTCTCGGTTTTGGGAGTAGTCTGTCTTGATGCACAGGCGCAACTGGTCATCGACAATGCCATAAATGCCAATGCCGCTGTTCAGGATATTCTTCTCGGTGCCGGCGTGACAGCCAACAACATAACGTTTCAAGGGAATAATGCGCAAATAGCCGGTTTCAATTGCAACAGCTGTGGATTGGGAATTGGAAGCGGAGTTGTTATTGGCAGCGGCAATGTAGACGGTGCTGCCGGTCCTAATGATACCGGGGGGGCCAACGATGGCCCACCTAACGGGAGTGATAGCGTAGGCGATCCTGATCTCGAACAACTGAGCGGACAGGAATTACACAACACGGCTGTTTTGGAGTTTGACTTCATTCCAACAGGCGATAGTTTGGCCTTCAATTATGTTTTCTCTTCGGAGGAATACCCGGAATTTGTCAATCAAACCTTCAATGATGCCTTTGCATTTTTCCTGAGCGGCCCGGGTCTTTCAGGTCCATATAGTAACAATGCAGTCAACATTGCGCTTGTGCCCGGAACAACCGTACCCATCAGCATTAATACTGTAAATGGTGGAGAGTATGCGCAGTATTATATCGGCAACGACGCCGGCATTGCCAACATTCAAGCAGACGGCTTTACCACCGTGCTAACGGCATACGCGCAAGTCACTTGTGGTGAGTTGTATCACATCAAGATTGCCATTGGAGATGGGTTTGATGATCTTTACGACTCATGGGTATTTCTGGAGGCCAGCAGTTTTCAGAGCAACGTATTGTCACTGAATTACGCTCCTCCAACCTATTCGGCACCGGCCGATGGCGGCATTTTCGAAGGTTGTCAGCCCGGTAGTCTGGCATTTTCGCGATCAGGAAGCATAGAGGGGGAGCAGACCTACGCCTTGTCGTTTGCCGGTAATGCGATTATTGGAACGGATATCGTTTTCCCTTACACCGAAGTTGTATTTCCACCCGGTGTGGAGGAGGTTATCTTGGAGTTTGAAGCTATTCAGGATTTCGTCAACGAGGGAGTAGAATCACTCGACATTACGTTAGTCAATACCGGTTGCACGACAACCAACGCAACGCTTTCCATTGGCATTTACGATCTGCCGGCATTGGATGTTTCCATTCAGGATGTCACGATCAATTGCGGTATGGCCGCTGTTCTGGAGCCGCAGGTTACCGGTGGACTTGGAGATTATACAATTATGTGGTCGGATGGTTTTGAAGGGCCGGTGCATACGGTGTTTCCATCAGTGGCGACCAATTACACGTTCACTGTGAGCGACACCTGTGGAGTCGAGTCAGTGAGTTCGTCGGTGGATGTCTTGTTTGAAGTAAACCCGCCGCTTGTAGTTGACTTAGGTTTGGATATCACCGCGACCTGCCTGGATATCAATGACATCATCCCCGTCGCCAGCGGCGGTTATGGAACATACAGCTACGCTTGGTATGTGGATGGATCGCTGCAATCAATAGCTCAGCAATTGACCTTCATGGCCGATCAAACAAGTGTGATTGAATTGCAGCTGGAGGACCAATGCGGTATCATGGTTAGCGATGTCTTGAATTACCAGATTCCTGCCGTTCCGGTAGCTTTTGATCTGGGGGCCGATTGGGAGGTACGTTGCATTGATCAGGTTTCTATCAGTCCGACGGTGTCGGGTGGTGTGGGTAATTATGAATACACCTGGCAAATCGATGGCGCGGCAGCGGGAGCAGCTCTTGACTTTAACGGGTTTTTCAATCAATCGGCCGAGTTGACTTTGGTTGTTGAGGATGAATGCGGTAATAGTTCTCTAGATGCAGTAAGCGTGGTAGTTCCGGAGGTTATCATCGATGTGCAGCTGGGCAATGATGTGGAAACGAATTGCATTACCTCAACGACAATTATTCCATCGATTACAGGCGGTAGCGGAAATTTGAGCTACGAGTGGCGTGCAAACGGTTCTTTGGTAGGCAACCAAACGCAAATCGATTACATGACCGGGATCGACACCGGGCTAGAGCTCACCGTTAGTGATGAATGTGGTAATATGGGCACGGATGAAATCAGTATTTTGATTCCGGTGGTCCCCATTTCCTTGACTGTTTCGAATGACACTACCATTTGTCTCTATGACGAAGTAGAAGTTTTTGCTCAGGCCACCGGTGGAGTAGGCGAATTAACGATTCAGTGGGAAGGAATGTCTGATAGTCCCTTAGCGCGATTTACACCGCTTGGCCCGAGCGTGTACAACTGTGTCGTGACAGACTTATGCGGCAATGTGGCCACGGCCTCGGTATCCGTGAATACTGATTTTGTGCAACCGAATTTTACATCGGTGTACTTGGATGATGAGACGGTAGGTCTAACAAACCTGTTGTCCGACTCCATAGCCTGTTTCTGGGAGTTTTCCGACGGTGCGATATCCAATGAATTTAACGTGGATCATCGCTTCAATACGATGGAAGAATGGGTAGCCACCTTGCATGCATACACGGCGCTGGGGTGTTATAATGCGATTAGCCAGACGTTTCAGGCTACCGGAGAAATGTATATCCCAAATGCATTCAGTCCCAATGGCGATGGGTTGAATGATGTATACAAGCCTGTGGGGCGCGATGTAATCTCCTATCACCTTACTATCTATAACCGATTCGGTCAGGTTGTTTTTGAAACTCGCGATATGGAGGAGTATTGGACAGGCGGGTATCTGGGTGGGGATTATTTTGTGATGGATGGCCTTTATAGTTTTACTTTGCGCGCCACCGACGCGCGCTACAATACCATTGAACGCTCGGGAATGATTAGGGTGATGCGCTAATAGGCAACTTTAGCCCGGTAGTCTCTGTCACCGAAAAAGATTCATAAAAATGAAAAAAACACTTTTCTGTCTTTTGGTAGCTTGCTTCTCTTGGCAGGCACATGCCCAATTAACTGTAACAACTGTAACTCCTGCACAAGCTGTTGCTGCTTTGGTAGGTCCGGATTTGGAAGTCAGCAACATCACCTATACCGGTGATGTCATTCAATTGGGTACCTATCAAAATGCCGGGGGTAATTTTCCCATAGCTAATGGGGTTATTCTATGCACGAGTGATGTGCAGAATTTTGTTCCGAACGCTTTGGGAGGTGAGCCACTCAATGGAATTACCGTTGAACCTGACTTGTTGGAGATAGCCAACTCGGTACCACCGCTGATTAACCAAACTTTCTCAGTCGATGACGTGAATGATGTTGCGATTCTGGAATTTGACTTTGTAGCCAGTGGTCCCATCTTGACCTTTAAATATGTTTTTGGTTCGGATGAATACCTGACCTGGGTGAATAGTTCATACAATGACGTTTTCGCGTTTTTCCTATCAGGCCCCGGTATTACAGGTCCATATGCCGCTCCCGCTGCATTTCCGGATGGGGCGCAAAACATTGCGGGCGTGCCGAACAGCAACCCGTTTTTGCCAATCACTATTTCTTCGGTGAATAATGTCCTTAACTCAGAATACTATATCGACAATCCGGGTAATACAATCAATAGCACAGTGAGTTGCACAGGATACACGGATTCTTTGAGGGTGTATGCCGATATGGTATGCGGCGAAACTTACCACATGAAACTAGCCATCGCTGACGGATCCGATGCTTCATTGAAGTCCCTGGTGGTGTTTGAAGAGGGAAGTTTCCAAACTTCAGGTGCCGGAATTTCGGCCTATGCAATTGATGGCCCTTCAGGTTTTGATGAACTCGTTTTGATTGAAGGTTGTCTCGATGGTGAACTGCGCCTGGAGCCACCGGCGTGTGCTGCGGAAGTGCTGAATGTAGAATTGGATTACTCCGGAATAGCCATTAATGGGGTTGACTACGCTGCATTACCTACCACCTATAGTCTGCAAGGCGAGGTTGTCATTATTCCAATTGAAACTGTGGCCGATGGTATCGATAACGAGGGGGATGAAACACTCAATATCGACATGTACTACATCAATCTGGAAGGGCAGTTGGATACATTGACAACAAACATCATCATTCGCGATTATATCGCGCCATCAGTAGATATGAAACCGGTTTATATCTGTAACAACGATACGGTTGTTGCGCCTAGTATCACCGGTGGTTTCCCGCCATTCGGGTACTTATGGTCTGATGGACTGGAAACACCGACGCATGCGTTTGAAGTAGGTGATGCCGGCGAGTACTCTATTACGATGAACGATTGGTGCGGAAATACCTTCAGTGATGACTTTTCGGTTGTGGAACCGGGGCCAATCATTGTAGCGCCGCTGGTGTACAATTGCTATGGTTTACAAACCGAAGATTTGGCGCGGGAAGGAGCACCACCGTATAGTGTTGTGTACAATGAGGATTCACTTGAGTTAATTGATTACTCATTTTTAGCGGAGTACTTCGGGGTGTATGAAGTTACGTTCACTGATCAGTGTAATTCAAGCGGAACGAGTACCATTTTCGTGGATCAATGCGACACTAAGATTCCTAACGTTATGACGCCAAACGGTGATGGTAAAAACGATACCTTCGAGATTTCGGGAATCGAAGGTTTCCGCGGAAGCTCATTAAAAGTTTTTGACCGTTGGGGCAAAGTCGTCTTCGAAGATGACGATTACAAGAATAACTGGGATGCGAAGGACAATGCCGATGGCACATACTTCTACATCTTCACCCGTTCAGATGGTAAGGTGTCCACAGGACACTTCGATCGGATTGGCGGAAAGTAATTCGTCAGAATTGACGATGATGCAACGCTAGCGCAAGTAGGCGGATGTGCTCTTTGCGATCGCGCTCAACCTGGATGCTGTCCAAATGCTGAAGTGCACGAGAGTAATATCGCTCAACCTCGGTTCGTAGATCAGCGTCTACGCCAAGAGTCTTGAATAACTCAAGGGTTATAGCTACTTTCCGATCACCTTCCATTGAACCTTTAGCACATTGTTCCAACACACCGCGCTGCGCTGAGTTGGCTTTCTCCCATGCGCGTATCATCAGAAATGTTTTCTTGTCGGCCAGGATGTCACCGCCGGTCTGTTTGCCGGTCTTGGACGCATCACCGAAGGCATCAAGGTAATCGTCCCACAGTTGAAACGACAATCCAAGATCAATAGCAAAGTTGTAAATCGCATCGCTGTCAGTGGCGGAAGCCCCGGCGATTGTAGCACCAATTTTCATGGCCCCCCCGAGTAACACCGATGTTTTGAGGCGAATCATTTCGATGTATTCCTCAACGGTGACATTCTTTCTGACTTGAAAATCCATATCGAGCTGCTGACCTTCACAAACTTCCAATGCAGTTTGGTTGAAGAGTCGCATCACTTCGCCTAAGCATTCCGGTTTGGTTTTGATGATGAGCTGATAGGCTTGTATAAGCATAGCGTCACCACTGAGAATGGCCACATCACGGTTCCACTTTTCATGCACTGTGGCATGTCCTCTGCGCAGTGGCGCATTGTCCATGATATCGTCGTGCATGAGGGTGAAGTTGTGGAATATCTCCATGGCGATGGCCGGATAAATAGCATCCTCGATGTCATCGCAGAATAAGTCAGCAGCCAACAGCGTGAGCAATGGTCTTACGCGCTTGCCACCCAAACTCAGAATGTAGTTGACCGGTTGAAGAATATTGGCATCACCATTTTTCCGACAAAAGCCTTCGATTTTTTGATCGATCAGCGCTTGGAAATCTTGCGTTGTTTGCATCTTCTTAGCGACCTGCTTTGAGTTGCTCAAGGATATACTTTCCATAACCGCTATTAACAAGCGGCTGGGCCAATTGTTCTAGTTGAGCGTCGTCGATATAGCCCATTCTCCAGGCGATTTCTTCAATACATCCGATTTTCAGTCCCTGACGGTCTTCAATCACCTGCACGTACTGCCCGGCTTGCATGAGGGAATGGAATGTTCCGGTGTCCAGCCAGGCTGTTCCGCGATCCATGCGTTGAACGCTTAAACGGCCTTGACGCAAATATTCGCGGTTGACATCGGTGATTTCATATTCTCCTCGAGCACTGGGTTTAAGATTCTTGGCGATGTCGACAACATCGTTATCGTAGAAATATAGACCGGGAACGGCATAGTTACTCTTGGGCTGCTTGGGTTTTTCTTCAATACTGATGGCTTTGCCATGAGCATCAAACTCAACGACGCCATAACGTTCAGGGTCACTTACGTGATAGGCGTAGACCAGACCTCCTTCGATTTCTGTATTCTCGCGCAGGATTTTGCCAAAGCCTTTTCCGTAGAAAATATTGTCGCCCAGCACGAGCGCGGCTTTGTCATTTCCGATGAATGATTCTCCTAAAACGAAGGCCTGAGCAAGGCCGTTGGGAACTTCCTGCACCTGATAGCTGAAAGAACACCCCAGATTTTTGCCATCACCCAGCAGCTTTTGAAACCCCGGCAAATCATGAGGAGTCGAAATAATCAATATTTCGCGAATGCCGGAAAGTAAAAGCGTGGATATCGGATAGTAAATCATCGGCTTATCATAGACAGGCATGAGTTGCTTGCTGATGGCCAATGTTAGCGGGTAAAGGCGGGTTCCGCTACCGCCTGCCAGGATAATCCCTTTCATAGATTGAGTGCTTGAGATGATTAAAGTTTCACTTCTCCAAAGTTACTCTTTTTCCATTTCGATTTTTCGCACACTCCAATCATTGTAGTGGAGGTCATCCTCTTCGTCCAACGATTGAAAGAAGGGCTCTTTGAAAGACTTTGTAGTAATACGTTTCTGGAAAGAGAGTAATAGAGCAGGCAGAATAATGAGGTTCGTAATCATGGCTACCAACAGTGTGACCGCTGTTAGAACACCCAGTGCCCGTGTTCCTTCAAATTCGCTGGCGGCAAAACAACCAAAACCGAAAAGCAGTACAAGCGAGGTGTAAACCATGCTGGCACCTGTTTCACGTATAGCCAAGAGGGCCGATTCTTTGATTTTCCAGTCGTGATATTTGAGCTCCTGACGGTACTTAGCTAAGTAGTGAATCGTATTGTCCACCGTAATACCCAGCGCAATACTAAACACCAGAATGGTTGAAGGCTTTAACGGAATACCCACAAATCCCATGATTCCGGCTGTAACAATTTGCGGGATGATGTTGGGGATAAACGAAATAAACACCATGCGTGCACTCCAGAACATAAAGGCCATCATGATGGAAATGATGATGACACCAAAGAGCAGAGAACTGAACAAGTCACCCACCAGGTAATTCGTACCTTCAAGGAAAACGATGGACGTACCGGTGAGGGTCACTTTATATTTGGCAGGATCGAAAATGCTGTCGATTTGGGGTTTGATTTCACTCATCAAACGATCCATCTCCTTGGTGCCTATGTCTGCAACTTGCGCTGTGATACGCGTCATACGTTTGGTGCTGTCCAGGAATGTCTTCTGAACGCCTTTATCGGCGCGGTCTTCACTCGAGATGTATTCGCCAATGAATGCTTGCTCCTCCCGATTAATCAGGGTGTAGTAGGCGCTATCACCATCATAAAATGCCTGCTTAACGTACTTGCCTGCATCCACGATACTGAGTGATTTGGAGAATGGATGAATCGTAGTGTCTGCCAGTTTCAATTCGTATCCGGCAAGCAGCATCTGAAGCTCTTCAATCTTTTGTAAGTTTTTTTCCTTGGTGATTTGTCCCTTTTTCTGACAATCAACCAGAATTTCAAAAGGCATGACGCCATTGAAATTCGATTCGAACCATTTCAAGTCGGTGATGACGCGGTCGGTGTCCGGAATGTCATCAACGATGTTCCCGGTGGTATGCATGCGGCTAATGCCATACACACCGAGGGCGGAAACGAGTATTGTCAAACCATAAACCCATGCTCGTTTGAAAATAACTGCGCGAACGAGTGAGTCGAGAACACGCTCCAGCCAGGGTGAGTTCAGGTGACCCAGGTGGCGTTCGGTTGGGGGAGGCAGATAGCTGTATACAATGGGAAAAACCAACAGCGAAAGGAAGAATGCAAGCAGGCAGTTCAAGCTTGCGATGACACCAAAATGCTTTAATAAATCGCTCGAGGTGAAAATGAATGTAGCAAAACCAACAGCGGTGGTGGCATTGATCATGAAAGCTGCAGCTCCCGCCTTTTGAACCACCCGCGCCAGTGCTCTTGTTTTATTGCCATATCGCTGATACTCTTGGTGATATTTTGTCACCAGATAAATGCAGTTAGGCACTGTGGTCACAATCATCAGCGGCGGGATAAGCCCCATCAGCATGGTAATCGGATAATCAAATAGTGCAATGCTTCCCATTGCAATCACCACGGATACAACGACCACACTCATCACGACCATCGTCACTTTGAAACTGCGGAAGAAGACGAGTAGCAGCGCCATACAAATGATGGCCGATAGAATCGTAAAGAACTTAAGCTCGGCTTTCACTTTTACCGACATCACAGAGCGGATGTAGGGCATTCCCGACACATACGTTTTGATGCCGGTATCTGCAGTGAAGCGGTCACTCAACTCGAGCATGCGCTCCACCGCATTGCCTCGGTTTTCGGAGTTAAATAGCTTCCCATTGACGAATACCATCATCAGTCCGGCATCGGATTCACTTCGGTAAAGCAGGCCTTCGTAGAACGGCAGTTGATAAAGCACATTACGAACAGAGTCGAGCTCAGCTTGCGATTGGGGTTCACGCTCGAAGAGTTGTTGGAACTCAAATCGCATGTTGACGGTGTCCTTTACCAGGTTGTAGCAGTTTCCTGTAGAGAAAATACTATCAACCATATTCTGAGGTGTGCCATCCACATCCACCTGAGTGGCTTGCAATTCATGCACAAGTTGTCTCCATCGAATGAAGTTGGGGAGTTCCCAAATGCGGGGGTCGCGATACCCTATGGCAAGCACATTACCGTCTTCGCTAAACTGATCGATAAAGTTCTTGTAATCGATATACGTGCTATCGTCTTCTGGAAGCACACCGCCAAACTTGTAGCTCATGCGTGCATACTGCGATTGCCACCCCATGGCTGCGGTCAGCAAAATCAACATGACCCCTAACGGAGTGCGGTACCGTAATATGAATGCGCCTATTCTACCCCACATGGAAATTGGGCGCAAAGAACGGAAATTAGCCGACGCATACCAAAAATTGACGTAGGTTTGAGGCGCTATGTTAAAGCAAAGCTTACAACAGAAATTACAGGTAAAACTCTCTCCCCAGCAGATTCAGCTGATGAAGATGCTCCAGATTCCAACCATGGAGCTCGATCAACGCATCAAGGAGGAGCTGGAAGTGAATCCTGCGTTGGAAGAAGGAAGTGATGAAGAGGAGAATCGCGATGAGGAAAATCTCGAAGATCAGCAGGAGGAACAGGAAAACGAATCAAATGAGGATGAAATTGACTTGAGTGATTACTTCGACGACGATGAGACGCCGGATTATAAGCTGCAAGTCAATAATCACAGTGCAGACGACGATGACCGCGAAACACCACTCGGCGCAGGACGCACCTTTCAGGATATGCTTTTTGCTCAACTGGGAATGACCGAACTGGATGAAGAGGAGCGCCTATTGGCTGAATACCTGATTGGTAATCTCGACGAGAACGGTTACTTGCGCAGGGAGTTGGTTGCTATTGCCAATGATTTGGCTTTTTCAATGAACATCAGCACCAATGCGGCTGAGCTAGAGACAGTCTTAAAGGTTTTGCAGGAATTGGATCCCCCGGGGGTTGGTGCCAGAGACCTAAGGGAATGTCTATTGATACAGATTCGCCGAATGGAGGAGCGCACGGCCGATACAGTACTGGCGGAGCAAATCATCACCAAGTTCTTTGAGGAGTTTACCAAGAAGCATTACGAGAAAATTGCCAAGCGCCTGGATTTGTCGGATGAAGATTTGAAACCGGCCATCGACATCATTCTGCACCTCAATCCAAAACCGGGAAATAGCATGATGGAGACGGTGAGAACCGTTCAGCATGTTGTCCCGGATTTTTCGCTGATTGTCGAAAATGATGAATTGAAGCTTTCACTCAATGGTCGAAATGCGCCCGAGTTGCGCATTAGCCGTGAGTACAAGGATATGATGCAGCATTATGCCAAGTCTAAGAAGAAGGACGTGAAGGAAAAGGAGGCGATGATGTTTGTGAAGCAAAAGATTGATGGTGCCAAGTGGTTCATCGATGCGATTAAGCAGCGCAACGAAACCTTACTCTACTGCATGCAGGCCATTGTCGATTATCAGCGTGAGTTTTTTCTCACCGGTGATGAAACCAAGCTGCGCCCCATGATTTTGAAGGATATTGCGGATCGGGTAGGGATGGATATTTCTACCATTAGCCGCGTTGCCAATAGCAAGTATATCCAAACGCCTTATACCACCTATCTCCTGAAGTATTTCTTCTCGGAAAGCCTAAGTACCGATGAAGGGGAGGAGGTCTCATCCCGAGAAGTGAAGCAAATTTTGAAGGACGCTATCGAAGCGGAGCCGAAGCGCAAGCCACTGACTGACGAGAAGCTGATGAAAATTCTCAATGAAAAGGGTTATAACATCGCGCGTCGCACGGTAGCCAAGTACCGCGAACAATTGGGTATACCCGTAGCACGATTACGCAAAGAATGGTAGAGGAAGCAACACATAAAGAAGCCACAGTGCCTGTGGCAGGTGGATGGGTCTATCGCTTTGCCCAGGTGTTATCACTCATCTTCCATCCGCTTTGGATGCCGCTTATCATTTATATGTCGGTGCGTACGATTGATCCTTACTACATCGCACCAACACAAGCAGACTATTTCGTGTTCCTTTTGCTGGGAGTCAACATCGTGGCCCCGGCCATTAGCATGCTGATTATGATTAAATATGGCATGCTCAGTAGTATTGAATTACGCAATCGCAAGGAGCGTTTCGGACCTTATTTACTCGTTATTTTTTATTACGTGCTCTCTTACTTTATGCTGCGCTGGAAAGGCCCTTATTTGCCGGATACGGTATTCAGTTTTTTCCTGTCAGTCATTGTATCATTGATTATAAGTCTTTCCATTAATAGTGTTTGGAAGATTTCGGTACACATGCTGGCACAAGGGGGCGTTTTTGGAACCTTGCTCGCGCTCAATGTGATTCACCCCAATCTGGATACTGTTTACCCGGCATTGTCGTTACTGATGGCCGGAGTTACCGGTTACTCACGCTTATACCTGGATGCCCATACCCATGGACAGGTTTACGCGGGCTTTTGTCTGGGAGCGGTGGTGAATTGGATTGTGATCTCGAATACACTTATGATTTGACGCCGGCTTTTTGCAGGTGTTTTTCCCACTTCCACGCATCCTTCAGTGCTTGTTCGAGTGATCGCTCGGTTTTCCAATTCAAGTGTTGATTGGCTCTGGATACATTAGCCCAAACCTGTTCTACATCGCCGGATCTGCGCGGGCCCATCACCACTGGAAGTGCGGTTTGATTGACACGAACGAAAGTATCCACTACTTCTTTCACACTATTGCCCAATCCCTGTCCGAGATTGAAGGCTTCGCAAGCCTGTGATTGACTTTCCAGCCAATGCAAGGCTTTAACGTGAGCTGCTGCAAGATCGCATACATGAATATAGTCGCGAATGCAGGTGCCATCAGGTGTTTGGTAATCACTGCCATGAATCGTCAATTGGGAGCGAATACCAATAGCGGTTTGGGTGATAAAGGGTACCAGGTTATTCGGAATGCCAAAAGGTAACTCACCAATCATGGCGGAAGGATGTGCACCAATAGGGTTGAAATAACGCAGAAGAGCGCATTTCAACGGGGGGCGCGCGGCGCAGGTATCTTGAATGATACGCTCGCATACCTGCTTACTATAACCATAAGGAGAGGTCGCTATCTGCCGAGGACATTGCTCATCGACGGGCAGCTGCTCGGGCTGACCGTATACGGTGCAGCTGCTACTAAACACAAGGTCGTTTACCTTGAACTCCTCCATCAAGCGCAACACGACAATCAGTGAGTCAATGTTGTTTGAATAATACTTCAGTGGAAGTTCGGTGGATTCTCCAACGGCCTTGTAGGCGGCAAAATGAATGACGGCATCCGGCATTTCCGCTGCAAATACGGCTTTCAACGCTTGATAGTCTGTGCAATCAACGCGATAGAGCACAGGAGCATAACCGAGCAGCTCTTGCAATCCATCTAGAATACGATCATCGGTATTGCTGAAATTGTCGACGATTACGGGTATGAAATCGTCGTTACACAACTCGACTACAGTATGAGAGCCGATATATCCTGCACCTCCGGTGACGAGCACTTTCTTCATGAGCGCAAGATAAAACGCAGCGGTTAATTCGGTTGGAATGCCCTGAATTTTTTGAGTTTCTAAAAAAAAATTGACGGAAGTGTAACCTTGAGGGGACTGCAGAGGTACAAGGACCAACCTAACTGAGAAAAATGGAAATGAATTCTGCCATCCGCTATGATCTCGCCTACTTGAACCAAGTGTTTCAAGGAAACCGGGAAATGATCAACAACATTATTGCGCTGTTCCTGCAGCAAGTGCCCAAGTATGTGCACGAGATGGAAGAATGTGTTCGCAAAAATGAGCCGCTCTCACTGCATCCACTGGCGCACAAAGCCAAGAGTTCGGTGGCGATGCTCGGCATCAAGGATATGGAGGCGGATATCATCCAAATAGAACAGGATAGTAAATACCTGCGAAACCTAGATGGACTTCCCGTGTTGGTTCGTCGCGTCAGAGAGAATTGTCAAATCGTCTATGATCAATTAATGGAGGCCATGCAGCGCCCTGCTGCGTAACCTCATACAAAATTCAACCGAAATAGGGTGGAGGGCCGCCTGGGTGAGCATTGCAAAATGTGAACCCGGCGGTTTTCTTTTTTGGTACACCTTCAATCGGCTTGTGTTGTTGAATGCTATCTTCGCGCGAAATCGTTTCATTTATGTCTTTTGATTCAGCCGATGAGCTGCAACTGCAGGAGCGAGGATTGACTATTAGTGATGCCCTGCAGCAGATTCATCAGTTTACACATGATACACAACCGGCCCGATTGGACCGAGCCTGCACTGTGGGGGATGGAATTTTATCCCTGAGCGGCTCCGATTGTTTTGCCTATCAGCGCGTTTACGAAACGGAACGCGTTCGCAAAACACTGCTGAAGTTTGTACCGGCTTCCGGCGCAGCCAGCCGTATGTTCAAACATCTCTACAATTACAACCCGGAGAATGTATCTGAATTGACCGAAGAGTTTATTGTCAATTTCCGCCGATTCCCCTTTCGTAATTCACTGAAGCTGTCCATGGCTGATAAGGGGCTTGATTTGGATGCCTTGGAAGAGGGCAACGACTGGAAAACGATTTTTGATTTCATGCTCATGCCGCATGGGCTGCATTACGATGACCAGCTAAAGGGGCTTGTGGTTTTTCATGCCTATGATAACTCAACACGCACGGCTTTTGATGAGCACTTATATGAGGCGATGGGTTATGCCAAGCAACACAATGGAATATGCCGCCTGCACTTCACGCTCGCCCCTCAGCACATCGAGAGAGTCTCTGCGTATTTCGAAGAAAAGCTGAAGGAATTTGACTACGACCATTTTGAGATTGCCTACAGCACACAATCAGCGGCAACAGATACCCTTGCGTTAACGAAAGATAATGAACCGTTTCGCGATGAACTGGGCAAATTGATGTTTCGTCCAAGCGGGCATGGTGCATTGATTCGAAACCTGCAGCAGCTTGATGCTGATGTTATTTTCATCAAGAACATCGATAATGTGACCACACAGCATCAGCTGGATCAAACCATTGTTTACAAGCAAGTGCTGGCCGGATTGCTGCTCGATTTGCGCGGCAAAATTGATCACCTGCTGGAGGGACTTGAAACAGAACGCGAGGGTGCTTTGGAGCAAGCACTTGAATTTATTCAGGCTTGGTTTCAGCCGGGATTGCCACTGGGCATGACACGCGAGCAATTGATGCAATTTGCGTCGCTCCGACTAGATCGTCCGCTGCGCGTTTGCGGCATGGTGCGCAATGAAGGTGAGCCCGGTGGTGGTCCGTTTTGGGTACGCATGCAGGGCGGATACATTAGCAAACAAATTGTAGAGAAAAGTCAGGTTGATCTTTCCGATGTTCAGCAAGCGAAAATTCTCGCTTCTTCAACCCATTTCAATCCGGTGGATCTGGTCTGCTCAATTAAAAACCGTCATGGGGAAAATTACCATCTCGATGAGTTCATTGATTATACCTCCGGTTTTGTGAGTGAGAAGTTTGCCCAAGGACAGGTGATCAAAGCACTCGAGTGGCCGGGATTATGGAATGGCGCCATGGCTTTGTGGAATACAGTATTTGTCGAGGTTCCTGTCTCAACATTTAACCCGGTAAAAACAGTGAATGATTTGCTTCGTCCCGGTCATCAAGCCTGAGGCTTGTAGCTGGTGATGTCGATTTGTTCAGTGCACAAAAACAGCTCTTGCGTATCGTTGTTGGAAGCAACGATGATCGTTCGGTTTTCCGCATGCGACTCGAGCAATTGCTGATACCAGGAGATTGCAGAGGCATCCAAATGTGAGCAGGGTTCATCGAGAATCAACAAGGGCGTATCGGCGAGTATAGCAAGTCCAAGCTTCACCCGTTGACGCATACCGCTTGAGTAGTGTTTCAGTGTGCGGTGCTTGACATGCTCCAGTCCAATCATGGCAGCGAACTCGGCAAGCGTTAATTGACCGCGCGTTGCCTTAAAACGAGAGAGGAGTTCGAAATTTTCAGCGAGTGTAAAATCATCCCAAAGTTGCATGAGTGGTGTGCAAAGGGAAACATGCGTGTAGAGTTTGTCCCGAGTGATGTTCGATTGGTGAAGGTTCCAGCTCACCTCTCCCTCGCTGGAGGAAAGGAATCCACTGACAATTTGAGCCAGCGTTGATTTACCGGAGCCATTGCCTCCTACGATGGCTATTCGCGCTCCGCTCTTCCACTGCGCATTCACCTCACGGAAAATCCATTCGCGCTGGTATTTTTTTCCGGTATGATGAAGTTCAATTTGCATTTTACTTAAAGACCTTGCGGGCCGCGGATGATGCCCTTGTCGCTATTGCGAATGAAATCAAGGATGGTCTGCTTGTGCTCGGTGTTGGGTAACTCCAACTCTGCCGCATGCATTGCACGACTCATGTTGCTGTTGTGCACATAAATCATACGGTACACGTCTTCAATGTGTGCGATGACTTCATTGTCGAAGCCTCGTCGGCGCAAGCCTACTGTATTAACGCCTGCATAACTGAGCGGCTCGCGCGCGGCCTTGACATAGGGCGGTACATTCTTTCGAACAAGACTTCCACCTGCGATGAAGGCATGTTGCCCCACGCGAACAAATTGCTGAATAGCAACAACGCCCTCAATGATGACCCAATCTTCAATATCGACGTGTCCGGCAATGTTGGCACTGTTCGCTAAAATGCAATTGTTGCCAACGGTCGCATCATGCGCAATGTGCACATAGGCCATTAGCAAGCAATGGCTTCCAACCGATGTTTTGAATTTGTCTTTCGTGCCGCGATTGATGGTAACACATTCGCGAATCGTAGTATAATCACCGATTTCGGCAGTGGTGTTTTCCCCATCAAATTTCAAATCTTGTGGAATTGCAGAAATTACAGCACCGGGAAAAATGCGGCAATGCTTGCCTATGCGAGCGCCATCCATGATGGTCACATTCGGACCAATCCATGTGCCTTCTCCAATTTCTACATCTGCGGCAATGGTAGTGAAAGGACCAATTTCAACACCTTGGCCAATCTTGGCATCTGGATGAATGTGATTCAGGATGCTCATGCGTGTGATTCTTGTGTTTCTTCTTTGGGAACGCGGTCGCGCACAACTTGTGCAAGCATGGTCGCTTCGCAGGCCTCCTTGCCATTAACATACGCAACACCGCGCATGTTAACCAAGCCTCTGCGGATGGGGCTTTCCAGGGTCAATTTGAAGATGATGGTGTCGCCGGGCAATACTTTTTGTTTGAACTTGACACCATCGATTTTCATGAAATACGTGCTGTAGTTTTCAGGATCCTGCACTTGCGAAAGCGCATAGATGCCACCAACTTGCGCCATGGCTTCAACCTGTAAAACGCCCGGCATTACCGGATTTCCGGGGAAGTGCCCTTGGAAGAACGGCTCGTTCATCGTCACGTTTTTGATACCCACAATACTCGTTGCGTCCATTTCGAGAATCTTGTCGATCAATAGAAATGGGTAGCGATGCGGAAGCATCTTGGTGATGTCGTTGATGTCGTAAAGAGGCTTTTTAAAGATGTCAAAAACGGGGGGCGCATCCTTTTGTTTTTTAGCGATGCCCTTGAGAATCTTTGCGAACTCAACGTTACCGTAGTGGCCCGGCCGCGCAGCCAGAATGTGCCCACGAATGAAGCGACCAACGAGCGCCAAATCCCCTACGATGTCGAGTAGTTTGTGTCGAGCAGGTTCGTTCTCAAATTTGAGCTTGGTGGTGTTTAGCACGCCCATGCCCTCCACTTTCACATCGAGTTCTTCGCGCCCAAGTTGCTTGAGAATATCCTTGATTTCTGTGTCGCTGTATTCGCGCTCTACCAATACGATGGCATTGTCGAGGCTGCCCCCTTTAATAAGGCCGTTCTTGGCGAGCAGGGCAAGTTCACCGAGGAAAACAAACGTGCGACATGACGCGATTTCATCATTGAAATGATCGAGTTCGTACATGTGAGCGTGTTGGGTGCCCAGCACAGGTGAATTGTAATCCACCATTACCGTCAGACGAAATTCCCCGCCATTGGTGGGGACGGCCAACATTTCAATCTGTTTTTCCTTGTCCTCGTATGTTAGGTTATCGTTGAGCACGAGATACTTTCGCTCAGCTTCTTGTTCTTCATAGCCTATGGCCTCCAAAGCCTCCACAAAGAGTTTGGCGCTGCCATCCATAATGGGCAGTTCCGGTCCATCAAGTTCAATCAGCGCATTATCTACCATGCAGCCGTAGATAGCGGCTAGGATGTGTTCAGTAGTATACACCCGCGCTCCTTTGTGCTCGAGGGTCGTTCCGCGTTGCGTGCTAACCACCAGGTCACAATCAGCAGGAATCAGTGGCTGGCCCTCCAGATCCAAGCGGCGAAACACATAACCGTGGTTTTCGGCGGCGGGATGAATCGTGACGTTCACGGTTGTGCCCGTGTGTAAACCAACTCCGCTGAACGATACCGGAGCTTTCAGAGTACGTTGTTTGGTGGATGTCATGCCGCGAAAATAACGAGCAAAAGGGGGTTGACAGAAGAAAATTAGACAGCCTGCTGAACTTTAAAAAATACGGTTACATTTGGCTCACAAATTTTTAAATCAAATCAACAATGACTACTATGAAAAAAGTTTTCGCAGCAGGTTGCGCAGCCGTTATGCTCGCTTCATGTTCAATCACTCTTCCTGTTAACGCTACTTCAAACCCGGTGGGTTCTAAAGTAGGTAAGTCAAGCGGTAACTGCTTCCTCGGCGTTCTTTGCTTTGGCGTTGATGCTTCAATCCAGACAGCAGCAAAGAATGGCGGTATCAGCAAAATTTCTACTGTTGACTACACCAACAAGAATATCCTCAATTTGATCATCACCCACGAAACAACCGTGACCGGTGAATAATTGATTTGAAAAATCCGGAAAAGGAGCAGTTCGCTGCTCCTTTTCTTTTTTCGGCTACTTATGCGCTCTGTAATACCTGCAATTCTTGCTATACTTCTTGTATTTGGCTGTAAGCCATCACGGGTGATTTATGCCAAGTATGGTAAATTGAAATTGGCAGAGCAGGAGGTGAATCATTACCCGGTTAGCGGTGCTGATGTTTTGAAATTTCAGGATTGTTGCGCCATAGAAAGTGATGCCATTTTTCTAAACCGGGCCATTGCCAATCCAACAGAGCAGTATGATGTTTTCATTTCGGTGAGCGAAACGTTGATGCAGAATGATTTTGCAGCAGCACAGGCCGCTGATCAATCATTACAGGTGCTCTCAACTGCGACATGTCTGGTCAATAAAGTCAAAGTGAATGCCTATCTGCTGAAGAAGGGTGAGTCCTTCGTGGCACGCTTCACTTACATCGAGACACGCAGCGGACTGTTGGTTATCTACGATGTGACGAGTAAAAATCGCCCATGGCTGGAAGAACTAATCAATCAAAAGGAAACTTACCTGCATGAAAAAATACGTCTTTGAACTGTTCCTAGGAATTTTCCTGGTTACTTCACTGCTGGCATGCAAGGGTGTAAAGCCTGCGTCAGGTGGCGGCGGCGGATTGGTTCAGGTGTTTGTCAAGGGAAAGGATTCTTTGCTCTGCCATGCAGGGCCGATTTCATACAATAGCACTCAACGTGGCGAGCGGTTTGAAATCGATCATACCTATTTGAAGGTGAAAAATCAACGCAATAGCGTGGTATGTAATTTTTCGGTTTTCACGACGGATGCCACATTCAAGCCCGAGCGGTTGTCGATTGAATTATCCTCCAAAACCATTGAGGTCGGCACACTCACAAAGTTTTTTGCAGAAGGTTTCGGAAAAAAGAAATACCACTACCGCTATTCTTTCACGGTATCGGATGTTGAGTTTCGTGATTGGATGCTGGATGCAGAGCCATCATTGTCAATCGATGGAAAGAAATTCACGGGAGGCAAATCCTTTCGCAATGATGCCGGACAAGTCTACCGGCAAATCTTATTCGACGCGTTTTAGAGTTTTCCCATCACCCGCAATCGGCCGGCGATTTCTTCCACTTCATGATCTAAACCCGGACTGATGGAGAAGCGTTCTTGCGACGGGTACATAGTCACCACGAATGAAGCATTGATGCCTTGTGAAAGTCCTTCGGCTACCGTTTTTCCCTCCATGTTGTATATCTGTATGCGCGTCGTCAACTGCGCTTTGGCAATAGATGTCTTCTTATCGAAAGTCCCGATTTGAATTCCCATTTGATACAGGCGATTGTCGAATCGAATGACTTCTGCATTGCGATTGACGGCAACAGAATCACTGTCACACGAGAGCACAATCGACGGAAAGTCATCGCAGGAATTTCCTGCAGAGAAAGCGCGAGCACCCTGCGAACTTAACATCAGCGCCAGAAGAAAAACAACATACTTCATAGTGTCGGTCAATTAATTCAAACTCTTACGAATCAGGTTCAGCGCGCCTCCTGCTTTGAACCATTCAATCTGTTGAGCGTTGTATGTGTGATTAACAGCAATCGTTTCTTTCGAACCATCCTCGTGAACCAACTCCAGGTGAAGGGGCTTCTCCGGAGCAAAGGCCGTGAGGTCTGTGAAATTGATTACATCGTTTTCCTGAATCTTATCGTAGTCTGCATCATTTGCGAATGTCAGTGCGAGCATTCCCTGCTTCTTCAAATTCGTCTCATGAATACGCGCAAACGACTTCACCAAAATCGCACGCACACCGAGGTGACGAGGCTGCATAGCGGCATGCTCGCGTGAGGAGCCTTCACCGTAGTTCTGGTCACCTACAACGATGGTAGGCACACCGGCAGCCTTGTAGGCGCGCTGCACTTTAGGAACTTCATCATAAGCACCGGTCAATTGATTCTTCACACTATTCTGCTGTCCGTTGAAGAAATTCGTTGCACCGATCAGCGTGTTATTGGCAATGTTGTCGAGGTGACCACGGAAGCGCAACCATTGACCCGCCATTGAAATGTGGTCAGTGGTGCATTTTCCTTTTGCTTTGATCAGCACGCGCGCTCCGGTAATATTTTGACCATCCCAATCAGCAAATGGTGCAAGGAGTTGCAAACGCTCGCTGTCGGCTGCCACATTGATTTGCACTCCGCTGCCGTCAGCAGCGGGTGCCTGATAACCGGGATCCTCGGCATCGAAACCTTTAGTCGGCAATTCATCACCACTAGGCGGGTCAAGTTTCACTTGCTCGCCATTGGCATTGACCAATGTATCGGTGATTGGATTGAAGGTCAAGTCACCGGCAATCGCCAACGCAGTCGTTAATTCCGGAGAAGCAACGAATGCCAAGGTGTTTGGATTGCCGTCGTTGCGGCTCTGGAAGTTACGGTTGAAGGAGTGAACAATCGTATTCTTCTCTTTCTTGTCCGCACCTACGCGCGCCCACATACCGATGCATGGACCGCAGGCATTTGCATAAACAGTTGCACCCATCTGATTGAATGTATCAATGAAGCCATCGCGTTCAATCGTGTATCGAACTAGTTCGCTACCGGGTGTGATGCTGAATTCAGCTTTGGGTTTGATGTGCTTGGAGACAACTTGCTTCGCTAATGAAGCCGAGCGAGCGATGTCTTCATACGATGAATTGGTGCAAGACCCAATAAGCCCAACTTCGACTTTGGTCGGCCAATTGTTTTTCGCAGCCTCCTCTTTCATCTTGGAAATAGGCGTAGCCAAATCGGGAGTGAAAGGACCATTGAGGTGTGGCTCCAATTCGCTCAAGTTAATTTCAATTACCTGATCGAAGTAATTTTCTGGATTGGCGTACACTTCGGCATCACCGGTGAGATGAGCCTTGATGCCATTAGCCAAATCAGCAACTTCCGAACGACCTGTTGAGCGCAGGTAACGCTCCATGCTTTCGTCGTAACCAAAGGTTGAAGTGGTTGCGCCAATTTCTGCACCCATGTTACAAATGGTGCCTTTTCCGGTGCAAGACAGGGATTGAGCGCCTTCACCAAAATATTCTACGATGCAACCGGTGCCACCTTTCACGGTGAGAATACCGGCCACTTTCAAAATCACATCTTTTGCGGAGCACCAGCCATTGAGTTTGCCGGTGAGTTTGATACCGATGAGCTTTGGGAACTTTAATTCCCACGCCATACCGGCCATCACGTCCATCGCATCAGCACCACCCACGCCGATAGCTACCATACCCAAGCCACCGGCATTCACCGTGTGCGAGTCGGTTCCAATCATCATTCCGCCCGGGAAGGCGTAGTTCTCGAGCACCACTTGGTGGATGATTCCCGCACCGGGCTTCCAGAATCCGATGCCGTATTTATTGGAGATTGACGAAAGGAAGTTGAACACCTCGTTATTCTTCGTCAATGCGTCGTTCAAGTCTTGAGATGAACCAACACGCGCCTGAATCAAGTGGTCGCAGTGAACGGTGCTGGGAACCGCTACTTTCTTGCGTCCTGCTTGCATGAATTGAAGCAGCGCCATCTGCGCCGTAGCATCTTGCATGGCCACACGATCAGGGGCGAAATCAACATAACTCTTTCCACGCTCACAGGCAGCGCTTGCATTGCCTTCCCAAAGGTGGGCATAAAGGATTTTCTCAGTTAAGGTTAACGGTTTTCCCGTAGCCTTCCGAGCGGCTTCAATGCGTTCCGGGAAGCGGCTGTAGACAGCCTTAATCATGTCGAGATCAAATACGTTGCTCATGGTTTGCGAATGGTTTTTTCCGTGCGCGAAAATAGGGTGAATGCGGGGTAATTTCCGAATGTATGACGGAGGAAAGGGGACTAAAAAGATGTAAATCTGTAGTTGACCTCTTCCGATCAGGAGTTGAGGTAAAAATCGATGAGTCCTTCAGGTGCTGTGATTTTTACTTCGCGCTGTTCGTCATTGATTTCATCAAAAAAGGCACTGTTCAAAGGAAGTAAAATCTCTTTGTTTTGATGAAGCACAACCATCAATGGATTATTGCTGTGCTCTTCAATACGAATAATGATTCCGATATTTCCATGCACACTATCAAACACAGTGTATCCTTCTATAGCATGGAGTGAAGCACGATCGGTATCCGATGAACTCATATCGCTTTTTCGAATGTAGATGGAGCTTTTCAACAGCGTTTTCGCAGTCGCCTCATCGTCCACACCGTCTAACTTCACTTTGGCGGTTGAATTGGTTTTGTATTCCAACAGGCCAATGAAATACGGAATGAGTTGGCCTTTGATTTCCAGATAAATGGTCTCCAGATTTTCATAGTCGTGAATATCTCCCGTATCCAGCGTAGCAGTGAGTTCTCCCTTGAAGCCATGCAGTTTGGAGAAGTAGCCGATTTTATGCAAATCTTTTTTGTCGGGAATGAGTGACATAGGCGTTTGAACAGGCTATAAAAAAAAGGAGGCTGCCTCTGGTGAGACAGCCTCTTGAGGAGTTCATGTTGAATTATGCTTCTGCAGCGTCGTTCGACTCTTCAGCAGCAGGTGCTTCGGCAGGAGCTTCAGCGGAAGGAGCCTCAGCAGCGGCAGCGCTGGCAGCTTCAGCAGCAGCAGTCATCGCCTTCAGGCGAGCTTCATTCACTTGACGCTCATGCTTGAGGGCTGCGCTTAGATTGTCTGACTTGGATTTCGCCAAACGATCTTTCTTCGCTTGAATCTTACCTGATTTATCGGTCATCCATGCTTCGAAGCGCTTATCGGCTTCTTCTTGTGTAAGGGCACCCTTCAGTACACCTTTTTGCAAGTGTTGACGGAACATTACGCCCGTGTAGCTCAGCATAGCGCGAACAGTGTCGGTGGGTTGAGCACCGTTGTTCAACCATTGGATAGCCTTGGCATTGTCCAATTGGATAGTTGCCGGGTTAGTGTTGGGGTTATAGCTACCGATACGCTCGATGAATTTACCATCACGTGGTGAACGAGAATCAGCTGCTACGATGTGGTAGAAAGGGCTTCCTTTCTTACCGTGACGTTGAAGTCGAAGTTTTACTGCCATGTTGTTTTGTTTGTTGGGTACGAAACCCGGTTAACAATTTTGATTTTAAAAGGGGTGCAAATGTACACCTCATCTTAGGAGAAAACACTGCTCTATGGAAAAAAAATAAGAATGGCCGCAATATTAGGCTGATTAATGGCTTTCTTGTCAGCGATTTCTATTTCTGAAAACCGTGAATTGATTAGTGAAGACGTTTGAAATTCAATATATTAAGTTTTTGTTCGCGCTCGTCGTTGTCTTGACTTTGTCGAGTGAAATATGCGCACAATACAGCGATAATCCACTCCGCGGACGAAAGTGGTATACTGCCGGAGCGGGCCTAAACTCCTCCGACTATTGGTCATGGCAAACAGCGTTCACCTATTCCAAACGCGGAGAGGGCTCTTTGGTTCAAGCGCGCATGGCATATACTCAGGAGTTGTGGATGGCTCCGGATGATTCATGCACCGATCGCCACAACCGCCTCACCGAACTTGCTGTCCTTTGGGGAGATGGCTGGGCGGGTAAGCGCTGGTATGCCACGGGTAGTATCGGGTTCGGTTTCAACATGCGCATGTATTGCCGCAAAGCGGATTATGAAAATGAATATATCACAGGTTTAACGCTTGGAGTGCCCATTCAAATCGAAGCCGGTGTGCTGCTTGGAAAGAAAAGCGGACTAAGTCTTATTGGAATGGGCAATTGGAATTTTCGTGAACCTTATCTTGGCGGGCAACTCGCTTTTTATCGCTTACTAACGCCATGAAGTTACCACTCTTCTTTGACGCCAACGTAAAGGCGGGCGCGGCTGTTATCATCGATCCGGCCGAAGCAACCCACATCACCAAAGCGTTGCGCTTGCGCTCCGGCGATGAGATTGCGCTGACCGACGGCAGGGGACATCTATTCCGCGCGACACTCGAAATCGTAAAGCATCATGTTCAGGCTTTTCCACAAGAGGAATTAAAGGCCGACGATACTCCCGTAGCACTTGAATTGGCTATTGCACCAACGAAGAATACCGATCGGTTGGAATGGTTTATTGAAAAGGCCGTCGAACTCGGAGTTGGGAAAATCACCTTGATTCATTGCGAACATTCCGAGCGACCACGCATCAATGGAGAGCGCCTTCAGCGTATTGCCATCGCCGCGTTGAAACAATCGGGTAGAACCTGGTTACCGGAAATATCGGAATTACAGCCCGCCGCAGAATGGTTGAAATCCTGTTCTGCCGGCATTAAGGCAATTGCGCATTGTATGGTGGATCAGGAACGATTGTTATTGCGCAATTTGATTACACCAAACACAAGTGCTGCCATTGCTATCGGGCCGGAGGGTGATTTTTCCCAGGCGGAAGTTCGAACGGCATTAGAAGCGGGTTTCTCTTCCGTTAGTTTGGGCGATGCCCGCTTACGAACGGAAACAGCTGCTCTAGCTGCAGTGCATACCTACAACCTATTGAATCAATCCTGAAATGAGCTTGAAGACTATCTTTCTTGCATCCGCAATCGTGGTGCTTATGAGTGTTGCGGCAGATTTGGCGTGTCAAACACACCCCATTATCCCTGAACCGCGTGATTTCAGTATGAGTTCTTCATCGTTCGAGTTGAATGAGCGGACAGTCATCGCGGCTAACCGTTTTGCCACAGAGGAAGCGCTTCAGTTTACCGCATGGCTGGAAAAGGCTTGCGGTAAAAAGTTTGAGGTGGTAGATATAGATCAACTGCCGGCGGAAAATTTCATCGTGTTCAGTTGCACCAGGCGCGTAGCAGACCTCACGCCGGAAAGACTTAAGGTTATGTCCGATTCTATGGCCCGACGGGTATTAGAGGCTGACAAGAGCGCCTACAAACTCAACATCAGTAAACGCGGAGTGCTGTTGAATGCGGAATACAATGAGGGGGTTTTTTATGCCATGCAAACACTGCGTCAATTGTTTCCTGCGACGGCCGAGAGTGGCGGTCTGCAGCTTCCGCATGGGATGAAAGGAATGCTCATCAACGATCGGGCGCGATTTCCACACCGGGGGTTGTTACTGGATTGCTGCCGTCATTTTATGAGTGTGGAGTTTATTAAGTCGTATATCGATTTGTTGTCGTACTACAAGATGAATGTCTTGCATTGGCACCTGACGGAAGATCAGGGCTGGCGCATTCAAATCGAAAAATACCCACTCCTCACTGAAGTAGGCGCATGGCGCACCGAAAAGGATGGTACGCGTTACGGAGGGTTTTATTCGAAGGAACAAATTCGGGAGATCGTGGAGTATGCTGCCAAGCGTCATGTCACCATCATTCCTGAAATCGAATTACCAGGGCACTCTACCGCCGCCATAGCGGCATATCCACAATTGAGTTGCACGGGTGAAACCATCGCGGTCGAAAATGAATGGGGCGTATTCAAGGATATCTATTGTGCAGGCAACGAATACACGTTCGAGTTCCTGGAAAATGTGTTGTCGGAAGTGTGTGAATTGTTTCCGGGGAAGTACATCCACATCGGTGGCGATGAAGCGCCGAAATTTCGCTGGGAGCACTGCGATCGTTGTCAGCAACGCATCAAGGATAAGGGGCTGAAGAATGAAGCCGAATTGCAGACTTACTTCATTGAGCGCATTGCTGCCTTTTTGGCAACCAAAGGGAAACGCATCATCGGGTGGGATGAAATCCTGGAAGGAGGCATTCCCGCTGACGCTGCCATCCAGAGCTGGCGCGGAATGGAAGGCGGAGAGGCTGCGGCAAGGGAGCATCACGCAGTTGTGATGTCGCCCACAAGCCATTGCTACTTCGATTATAGTTTAGCTGCTATTGATCTGCAGAAAGTCTACAGTTTCGATCCAATACCGGCGAATTTATCTGCCGCAGAATCCTTCTGGATCAAGGGCGGCGAGTGCAACATGTGGACGGAGCACGCGCCTGAAGAAAAGGTAGACGCCAAAGTGTTTCCGCGCTTGCTGGCATTGGCTGAGGTGCTCTGGACATATCCCGAGCAGCGCAATTACGAAGCTTTTTACACCAGAGTTACTGATCACTTGAATCGCTTGCGCGCGCTGGATGTGCAATTTGGTTTTCCCCGAATACCCGTCGAGCCGCGCAGCGCACCGGCATTCAATGGCGCGATGCAGATTGAGCTGCTGAGTCTGTTGCCGGATTGTAGTATAAAGTATGCGCTAAGCGAAGCATCAGATAATCCTGCAGCGAAGGATTTTCAAGATTATTTGCAGCCGTTAACCATTACCAAAGCCTCTTCACTCAGTGTAAATGCGACATTCATGGATATGCCCTATTCAGAGCCGCTCCGCTGGTGGTTTGAGCCGCATCTGGGTTATGGAATAAAGCCGGAGTTGAGTTATGAGCCTTCATCGTATTACACCGGTGGAGGTAAACAGGCGCTGACAGACGGTAGGATCGGCTCTGCCAATTTTCGAGACGGTGTGTGGCAGGCTACTCAGGGCAAGGATATGGAAGCGGTCGTTGATTTAGGTGAAATGCAGCGTGTGGATGAACTGGAGACGCATTGGTTCATGTATGGCAACGCTTGGATTTTTTTGCCTGCTCAGGTGGAGTATTTCGTTAGTGAGAACGGCATCGATTGGAAGAGTGTCGGTGTGGCAAAATCATCTACTGACGAGCGAGCTCCCGGTGAATTTTTTGAGACGTTTAAAATCAAGAGGGTCGGCAAAACGACGCGATATGTCAAGATGAAGGCGACAAATCGAGGGGCTTGCCCCGACTGGCATGACGCCCCGGGAGAACCGAGCTGGTTGTTTTGCGATGAGCTGGTTATTCGTCCCTGAGAATTACAGGTGCATGAATTCTTTCTTGGCCTTGAGCTGCTCTTCGGTTTCGCGGTGCTCAGGATCATCGACGCAGCAGTCTACGGGACAAACGGCAGCGCACTGGGGTTCATCATGGAAACCCACACACTCGGTGCATTTATCTGAAACGATGTAATACACATCCATACTCACCGGTGACTGATTCGAATCTGCGTCAATCTCACCGGCTTGTCCAAGGGGTGTGAAAATGCCGCGCAAGCCTGTGCCATCGGAGTACTTCCATTCGGCGCCACCTTCATAGATTGCGTTGTTGGGACATTCCGGTTCACATGCACCACAGTTGATGCATTCGTCAGTAATCATGATAGCCATTGCGGTTCCTTTCTAATTTTGGGGCACAAAAATAATCGCTCCAACCACAGTATGCATCAAACCCTCGAATATCGCATTGGCGCTTTGGCTCAATGGGGCAAAGTCATGGAAACATTGGCGACATCCGATACATGGCCCGGCTATGAATCGGGACTGTCTCAGGACGAGTTTGATTCCTTGCGACAGTTGATTGCATCTCACATGCATCACAACGGTTGGTTCACGGAAAACAACATTCGCAAGTCTTTGTTCGCCTGGAGCGAGCAGCTTATGGCGTCTTCACTTTCAAAATGGCTTTCCGGTTATGAGATGAAGCAGGTAAGCACCCCGAAAAAAGTGGGCATCATTTGCGCAGGAAATATTCCGATGGTTGGCTTGCACGACATTCTCTGCGTGGTACTTTCAGGTCATCAGGCGGTGGTCAAACTTTCTTCCGATGACAACCGACTATTACCTGCGCTTATGCAAATTCTCTTTCGTTTAGATGAATCTCTGGAACCGCAGGTGGTTTTTACCGACGGCTTGATGAAGGGAATGGACGCCATGATTGCAACCGGCAGTAACAATACCTCCCGTTATTTTGAGCAATATTTTGGTCATCTGCCGCACATTATTCGCAAGAGCAGAACGAGCGTGGCCATCCTAAGCGGCACTGAATCGGAGGCAGAATTGCATTCGTTGGCGGATGACATTTTTAGCTATTTCGGACTGGGTTGTCGGAATGTCTCGAAACTCTATTTGCCCAATGGGTTCGACCTCAACCGTTTTTTCAATGCGGTTTTCCCGTGGTCGGAAATCATTTATCATCATAAATATGCCAACAACTACGATTACAATAAGGCGGTGTGGCTGCTCAACAATGAGCAATTATTGGATAATGGCTTTTTGTTGTTGAAGCAGGAAACCGCGCTGGCAGCTCCGACCGGAAGTATTTATTACGAGTACTACGAGGATGAGGGCACCGTGCGGTCGCAAATAGCCGAGCGAGCAGAAGAAATTCAGTGTGTCGTCAGTCAAACCGACATTCCCTTTGGTAAAGCACAATGTCCAATGCTGGATGATTATGCCGATGGAGTTGACACCCTTCAATTCCTGCTGGGGTTAACGCGTTCATAGTTGTATGAGTATATGAAAAAAAGGGGTGAGGTGTTGGGTGGCTTTCCAATACTTTTGCTACCGTAAAAAAAACACGGAAATGATTCAACGGATTTTTGCTTTTGCGCTGATTGTTACCCTTTTCGCAGGATGCGAAACTGAGGTGGATTTGAATGCACCTTATCAAAACACTACAGTCATTTTCGGTTTGTTGGATCCCGACTTTAACGGCGACAATCAGATTACAGTGCAGGATACGCAGTGGATTAAAATCAACCGTACTTTCTTGGGTGAGGGCGATAATAATCTCTACGCAGCAATTCGCGACAGCTCGGAATACGCGGATGAGGATTTTGTAACAAAGAAGGTACAGCGCGTGGTGGACGGAAATGTTGTGGAAGAATATGAACTCACGTCAACAACTATCAGCAATCGTCAGATGAATGGGATTTTCTACGGACCGGAGCAAACGATGTATTACTTCGTGCCATCGGCTCCGGGGCTTGATCAGAATTCCGAGTATAGAATTGTTCTGGAGTTTAAGGATGGCCGCGAAGTTTCAGCTTCCACTCAAGTCGTGAGCTATGGCAGTTTTTCGTGGTTAACACCTCAGCAAAATGCCACATTCATCATGGCATCCGTTTCCACCAATGGCGGATTCAATTACACCTCTGAAGTGGCGGTGCGTTGGAATGCAGCTACCAACGCCAATATTTATGATGCGCGCCTGCGCTTCCATTACACAGAAATGAAGTACCCCAATGCTGATTGGACCGGCGAACCCGAGGTGAAAACAAAGTTTTTGGATTATTATCTCGGAAGTGTCAACGAGACAGAGATCAATCCGGGCGAATTACTCAAGATTACATTTGATGCCCGCGGTTTCTTCTCGTTCCTTCAAAACAACCTTGAGGCCGACCAGAAGATTCGGCGCATCATAGGGACTTACGATACACAGCAACAACGCACGGAGTGTTTCGATTTGATGCTCACCATGGGCAATGACGATTTGAAATCGTATATCGAGGTGAATACTCCTTCAACGGGTGTAGCGCAAGAGCGTCCGATTTATACCAACGTAAACAACGGCATCGGATTATTTGCATCACGCGGCACGCGCAACCTGATTGGACTTCCGCTGATTGCATTTGACAACAATAATCAGCCGAACTCCGGAAATCTGCGCGCACTTGTTCAAAGCGAGTACACTGCCGGGTTGAATTTTTGTGATCCCAACGGATCTTCCGATTTTCCTTGCGGAAATTAATCGCTTATTTCTTCACGAATCGCGAGGTTGTTTCAATTGCTTCCCGACGTAAACGCAGCGAGTATACACCCGATGCAAATGGGGAGATGTCGATGGATTGATTTTCCGCAACCTTACCCGACCACACTTGCTGTCCTTGCATATTGAAGATTTCTACCCAACCATTCTGAGAAAGCGTGATAGTGTTTTCGGCCGGGTTGGGAAACACCACTAGTGTATTCTTCTGCAATTCTTCTATGGAAGACGGCTGGTAGATATCGGCAGTTTGGACTTGCAGTTGACCACCACCGAATCCGCCGGCATCAGAGATGATTTCCAAAATAGGCACTTTGTATTCAGTGCTGATCCATTGATAGGTGGTGATGTCTTTCGGTAGAGGAAGTCCGAATTCGAATCCATTAAACGAAACAAAGACTGAATCAAATCCTGTAACGTGTGATTTCACTCTTAGCACATCGAAACTTTGATCATAGATGTTGATGGTGCCCCAGCCGTCCACGATATAGTCTCGATATTGATCGGTGCCATAATAGGCCAAGGTAGGCACTTCAAGGGCAAGCACAGAGTGTGAGTTACCGCTTCCCGGATAGGTGAGTGGAAGGTCATAGATGATGTCACGGTCGTTGTATTGAGAGGCGAGCGGCACACCGCTCACCGTAGCAACGATTCCGGTGATGGCATACACTCCGCCGCTGTTCTTGTAAATTTGATAGGCGTCTTCGATGGTGATGATTGGATTATCAATCAACTCTGTGCCTACACCGAAATCGGAATCGTAATCTGGATTGAAGAATGGATTATTGAAAATAACCTGATCAACCAAGGAGAGTGATCCCAGGCCTACACATTCGGTTCCTGCATTCAATGCGCCGGCTTCGAGCACGTCAAATCCAAAATTCCAGGTGTGATTCGGTCCTGTATCTTCAAGATTGACATCGGTAAGAAAAGTTGCTGCGCGAGCGAAAAGAAGATCGCCATCGTTGGGCAGGTGATTACTGTTAATGGTGATTTGCGCTTGTGCATGAGTGAAAGCAGCGCAGGCGAGAAGAAGTGAAAGTTGTTTCATGTCGAAATGTATTGCGGCTCGGCAGTGGCTCGCCAATCGTGATGCAAGGTAAGCAAAACGAGTTTGTGTTTAAGTTGATGTGTTCTGTACTTTCATTCAGGCAGAAAAATCACCCTGTTTTCTGAGGTTGAAAAGTTGTCAGCAAAAGGTTTCGACTTACCCACAGAGCAGGGTAATTGTTGAATTTATATTAGCCCCGCGTTAACACGCTGCTTAATTAACCTGCAACCTTTTTCTGCACATGTTTCTGGACAAGTACGACTACGTCATTCTCGATATCATTCAAACCTACAAGAGGAATAATAAGAACGAACTCATCAAGTTGAGTCAATTGGAAACTGCCTTCTGGAGTCGCATCGAACACGATGACGCCCACTCGACGCGCAGTGCCCAATTAGGAGAACGTGTAGCTAACCTTTATTTGGATGGCTATATCATGAACAAGAATAACTCAGGGTATCGTCTTACCAAGAAGGGTAAAGAAGAATTGTCGTTCCAAGAGGTTACGGTCTAACCGAAATACGTTTACCAAGTTTGCTCTAGCTCGCGTTTCAACCCCACCATTTTGATGGCGGTGATGGCGGCTTCCGTCCCTTTATTTCCTTTTGAACCGCCGCTTCGCGCGATTGATTGTTCTTCGGTGTCATCGGTGAGCACTCCGAAAATGACAGGCTTACTAAACTTGAGTGACGTGGATTGAATGCCCTGTGCGCAGGCTTGACTTACAAAATCAAAATGGGCGGTTTCACCGCGAATGATACAGCCCAGACAAACAACGGCATCGAGCGATTGATTCTCCAATAGCAATTGAGCACCTAGCGCAAGCTCGAAACTTCCCGGTACATGTGCGACCATAATCCGTTGCTCAGGAACGCCGCAGTCGGTGAGCGCCTCAACGCATCCTTTGAGAAGGTTGGAGGTGATGGTTTCGTTCCATTCAGAAACAACAATCCCGATGCGCATCGAGCGAGCATCGGGAAGGTGTTCTTTTTCGTAAGCCGATAAATTCGTAGTGGCCATGCCTTACTCCTTAGCCTTCAGGTAGGAGAGCAGTTTTTCCGACTCACCATATTCGGTTGAGCGCTTTTCGTAATTGTCGACCACATATTGAAGCAGGGCAATGGCTTTTTCATCCTGACCCAACTCCATGTATACTTTGCTTGCTTTTAAGTTGTACAGCGGTCCGGTGAAATCACGGCTTGCACTGTTATTCGCCTGCTTGGCTGCTTTTTCCAACCAAGAAGCTCCTTCTTCGAGGTTATTATTCATTACATACATGTCGCCGATGCAACCCGTTACCTCAACGCTGAGCGCCTCGTCGCTGAAGCCCACTTGCTTGAAGTGATCGAGTGCTGTTGTGTAGTCCTTAGCAACATCACGGTAGTAAACACCACACCAGAAATGGGCACGGTCTGCTACCTTAGTTCCGCTGTAATTCGCTGCGATTGCTTCATAACCTTCAAAGTTGGCATCTCCCATTACAGCGAGGCGCAGAGAGTCCATTTCAACCAACAAATCAGCGCGAATAGCGGCGTTGGAAGCCTCAACTTCTTTGGGTTTTTTGTAGAGGAATTGGTAGGCGAAAAAACCACCGAGCACTAAAACAATAGCGCTCATACCAATGGTAATAGACTTACGGTTTTCTTCAAAAAACATTTCCGTTTTTGAAGCCACTTGTTGAATGTCAACCAGTGTTTCCTCTTTTTTAGTTTCTTCTTTTGACATATTTTCAATATTACGCGGCCGCAAAAATAAACGAATTCAGTTCAACTTGAACATTTCTATGCAGATAGCTCCTGACCCGCATTATTTTTGGCCGTCGGGTCAAGCACAATCGCTGAATTCCTGCGAAAAAAAATCCATGGGTATAAGCCGCTATTTATCGGTCGTTGTCGCCGTCTTGATGTCATCGGCCGTTTGCTCTCAGCAGCGCTACCAAAGCCTCTTGTGGAAAGTGACTGCACCGGGATCCCATGAAGCTTCTTATCTCTACGGCACCATGCACATCAGCGGTAAACTGGCATTTCAGCTGGGAGATCCCTTTTATGATGCACTGGAATCGGTAGATGCCGTGGCGTTGGAATTGGAACCGGAGTCTTGGCTGGAGGCTATTCACAATGATCCGGCTTCGCCATATTGGCTGGCCTCAGATTTTGACCTCGATTTTGAATATGATGAAATGGCCTATGATTCGCCGTTGCCCGCCCTTGTGGGCAACTACAGAATTGATGCAGATCTGCCTTCCAGACTGAGTGATGCATTATCCAATGATCCTCAATTATTGAATTATTTCTTGTTCCGATTTAGTGGTGAAGAGGGAGAGGCAGATTTCCAAGAAGATACCTGGCTGGATATGCACATCTACCAAACAGCTAAAAAGCTGGGTAAGTCAACGATAGGGCTTGAAACATACGATCAATCCGATGCTTTTTTGTTGAAGGCAACACTTGCGGAGTACACCGAAATGAATGAGCCTCAATGGGGCAGCCGTGATTTTATGGAGATCAACCAATTGCAACAGCAGTTGGAGCCCGCCTATCGCAACCAAGATTTGGATTTGGTGGATTCACTCAATCGCTTGACAACAACAGCTGCTTTCCGAAAGTACATCCTTGATGAACGCAGTGGCGTGTTCGTGCAGACGCTCGACAGTCTTATGAAAGCCGGAATTACCACGTTTGCCGCCATGGGATGCGCTCACCTTCCAGGAGAGTTTGGTGCTATCGAGCGACTGCGCAGAATGGGCTATAATGTTGAACCAATCAGTAAAGGGCAGCGAAACGCCAAACGCCGCAAGGCATATGAATCGAAGATTTGCAGTCGCACGTTCACGCCTTTCAAGACGCCTGATGGACAGCTCACGTTTTATACGCCCACAAAAGTGTATCCACTGGATGTGACGAACCACTCGCAGTCCTGGATTTCGTTGGATATAGCCAATGGCGCCAGTTTTACGGTAACCCGTTTAAAATCGTATGCAACACTTCAGGGGCTTGAGGATAGCGAATTACTCAGCGAGGTGGAGGGATTAATCTATGAATCCGTTGCCGGCGAAGTGGTGAGCAATGAACGAATTCGCGCAGGTAAATATGAAGGTTTCGATATTGTCAGTCGCACCCGAAGAGGTGACTTTAGACGTCAGCGCATACTTATCCTACCGGAAGAAATCGTCATACTTAAGCTAACCGCCCCGGGAAAAATGGCAGCACAAGGCTATGGTTCCGATTTTTTTGGAAATACCGGAATAGCCATTGAAAGCAATCCAAAGCGAGAATGGACCTCGCCAGATGGTGAGTTAAGTGTAAACATGGAAGGCCGCACTGTTTTTTACAATCAGGCCATTGAATTTAGGGCTATACCCGATTTAGAGGTTGTTGCAGCGTTACCGGCGGAAGGCGTCTATTATTTGGTTCAGCGACACGTGATAGAAGATCCTGAGTTCATTGATGAAGATCGCTATGAACTACGCCGACTGCTCAGGGCATATTGCGCGGATCGTAATTGCTCGGTTGTCGATAGCAGTTTCATACGCGTGCAAGGGTTGCCGGCCTTGGATGCAATCCTCAATGATGGCCAATCGAATTTACACGTGCGACTGGTCTTGAAGGCTCTGGCCTACTATGCATTCACCACTAATCATCAGCAATCATCAGCTGTAGATGCCTTTTTCAAGAGTATCAAATTTCAACAACAGACTGAAGCTTCGTCCAGCACTTATCGAAACGATGAGTTGTGCTTTACCACTGACCTGCCGTTTGTTCCGGCGAAACCGGCGATATCGGCCGAGATGATGATGTTCAACCCTGAGCTTCAGCGAGACCCCCATTCTCCTTATGGAACAAATGGTGGTTTTCTGTTGAATAAACGCGGTGAGACCAATGGCTTGATGGTAGTTTTTCAACGCTACCATGAGTTCTCCGATGGAGAAAGCAGGGAATCGTTTGAACAGGAACGACGCGAGCGTGCAATCGGCAGCACGATGGAGTTGATTTCTAAGCACGAAGAATGGTCGGGGTCGGATGCACGATTTGACTATGTTGTCGGCGCTCAGGGCTCGGTTAGGCGTTATGCTCATACCACAGTGCTCCACAATAAATCGTGCTATACGCTCATCGCTACTTATGATTCTGTTTTTGGCTTGCCGTCTTGGATTGAACATGCCATTGCAACGTTTCAGAGTACGGATACGATTTTCCCTTATCCACATTTTCAAAGCCGCGACAATGCCTATTTCGATGACTTGCTGAGTACCGATAGCATTGCCCGCAAAAAGGCGTTGGAAATTACCGGTGAGATGGATTTCTCGAGTGATGCGGGGCCTCGTATTCGGCAAGTGTTGGACTCACTTCAGGGATTTTCAACCGAAGAGCAACAGATCATATCCGGCAAGCTAATCGAAGGATTGGCGCTGGATACGAGTAGCGCATGCATTGATTTTGTAGCGAAAGAATTTATAGCCAATAGCGATAGCATGGAGTATCAGGATGCCTTGTTGGCCATACTGCTGCGTATGAAAACACAAAAGGCTTGGAGGACGTTCACTAAACTCGTACTGGATGAGCCTCCGATTGCTTCCGACACCTGGAATGCCAGTTACTGGCTTTTGTTGGATTCAGTGAAGCTAGCCGCTCCATTCATGAGTGACTTGAAACAGCTCGTTGCCATTGATGAATATGAAGAACCGATTTACCGCGTGATGGCGCAGGCCCTCGATAGCGGATGGTATAAGGCTGACAACTATGAGAGCATGTTGCCGCAAATCCTACTCGAGGCGCGCAATGAACTCAAACGCTTGAATGCAAACAACGAGGAAGGTTATGCATTCAATACAACCAAATTACTCGACTACGCTTCCCTTTTGCAGCCATTTAGAAAACGCAAGGATGTGGAAGCGTTCTTTCGAAAGGCCCAATCGACCAAGCGCATGAATTTGTTGCTTGATCTTGTGGCGTTCGATCTTGAACACCATCAGCCTGTAGCAGATTCTTTAATTGAGAAAATTGCCTTCAACAAAGGGCTCGTATATGGTCTATACGGTGTTTTGCTAAAGAATCATCAGGTTAATCGCATGCCTCCGACTTATGCCGGGCGATTGGATTTAATCAAGGCTTATTTGAGTAGTATTGAAACTCCTTCTTATTACGCAACTGCTGATAGTGTTGTAATTGACACAGTATACGCTGCTGCAATTAGAAGTACCCCGTTGATGGTCTATTACTGCAGGATGTACAGTAAGGAATACAATCAGTGGTTTGGTAAAGTAATAGCATTCGATGGCGCTGACACTGACAATTGGTGGCCCATGTTTTTCGAGTCCGAGACAACCGTTTTGTACAATGATGACGACGCATTCTTCGTGTTAAAACAGGAGTATGACTATTTGGAAGAGCGTAATCGGGAGGTGGTAACCTTCACCAATGGTCAAATGGATTTCATGATTAACCAGTATTAATAAGTCATGAAGGATGTCCAATTGCATCGATTGATGCTCTATCAGTTTAAAAATTACCATGAGCTGAACCTCGAATTCGGGGAGCGCATTGTTTGTTTTTTAGGAGCGAATGGTTCGGGTAAAACGAACGTACTCGATGCCATCGTTTACTTGTGCACGTGCAAGAGTTATTTCAATCCCATTGACTCGCAAAACATCGCGTTCAACGAGCAGCAATTTGCTATAACCGGCGAATTTTCCAAAGGGGATCAACCGGAACACATTGTGTGTGCCGTCAAGCGTAACCAACGGAAAGTCTTCAAGCGAAATCATAAGGAATATGAACGTTTGCTTGAGCACATTGGATTGTTGCCTTGCATTATCATTACACCCTACGACATCGAGTTGATTTGGGAAGGAAGTGAAGTGCGACGCCGATTTTTAGACAGCACTATTTCACAGTTGTCAAAGTCCTATCTGGAAGAATTGGTGGCATACAATCACGCCTTGCTGCAGCGCAATACGGTGCTGAAAACATATTCAGGACATGCTCATTTTCCGGAGGAATTCATCGAATTGTGGGATGTGCAGCTCATTCAGCGGGGAGCTTTTATCCATGAGGAACGCAGCAAATTTATGAGCACGTTCACCTCCGTTTTTAATCGCGTTTACAGCGAATTGTGTGGTGGGGCTGAAATGGTCTCCGTCGTATACGAAAGTGAACTTCAGCATACTTCCATGGAAGATTTGCTTCAACATAATCGCAAACGTGATCGGCAAATGGAGCGCACAACAGCCGGCGTGCATCGCGATGATCTTTCTTTTTTGATTGACGGACATCCGCTTAAAAAGTTTGCGAGTCAGGGTCAGCAGAAGACCTTTTTATTCGCGCTCAAGTTCGCTCAATACCTGATGCTGCGTGAACACTTGCAAATCAATCCGATTCTATTGCTCGATGATTTCTTCGATAAAATGGATGAGCATCGAGTTAACAATATGCTCAGTTGGTTGGAGAAACAGGGTATGGGTCAAATTTTCATTACCGATACAGGGCTTCGCCGGGTGCCGGATATGCTTGCCGCCCGTGGAATGAACTTCGAGGCCTGGGAAGTTAATCGCGGAAAATTGGTTCGAATGGAGAGTGGATTCTCATCATCTTTGTAATCATGTCGCTGCGCAAATACACGGATACCGATCTAAAAACTGTAATCACAGAAATACTCCGCCGAAATGGATTGGAGGATCGCTACCAAGAATTGGAAGTGTTGCGTTGTTATAGGGAGGTGGTTGGCGAGGTAATCTGGAAAAAAACACGCGAATCGAAGCTTCATGGAACAACGCTCGTGTTGAAAATGGACAGTGGCCCTCTCAAACAGGAGTTATCGTATCAAAAAACAAAAATTGCGGATGGCATTAACGACCTCATGGGACAAACGGCTATAGAAAAAGTGGACGTTTGGTGAAGATATTCGGGTGTTTAATGTCGCCGCTTGTAATTTAGATTCCAAACCAAGGGAAGAAGTATGAAACTAGGGAAACGCTTAGGCAAAAATCCAAAACTGAAAGTGTTATCATTTGCAGCTATTGTCTTTTTGCTCTTTACTGCTGCCTATCAAAAGAAAAAGCCGCGTGGCTACCACAGCGGTGAAGAACTGGGGCAATACCGCACAATGATTGGCGATTTGCCAACCGGTATGAGCGATATGTTCATGGGGTCCGGTCGGTGTGCCGGCTGTCACGGAGTAGATCAGGATATCTCCAACCCACCCTTAGCATTGGTCGATGGCAATGGTGTAAACGTTGGGCCATCTGAAAATTGGCGCGCAACGATGATGGCCAATTCAGCAAAAGACCCTATGTGGCGAGCCAAGTTAACACACGAGACGCTTGTAAATCCGGGTCATGCAGGAGAGCTGACGAATAAATGTACCTCTTGTCACGCACCCATGGGGCGCTTTGAAGCGGCCCACGATGGGGTTGAATTTTTCACCACCGAAATGCTGGATGCAGACTCCCTTGCTAGTGATGGCGTAAGTTGTATGGCCTGCCATGCGCAACAAATTGAAACAGTAGGTCTATATTTTTCGGGAGAGCAACATTACAACGCCGATACCATTTGGGGCCCGGTATTTAACATCGAAAAGAACGGGTTGCCACTGCAGGATTTCATCATGGCGAATTTTGTGGGCGTAGCGCCCATTGCTCATCCAAAAGCAAGCAAATCTGAATCTTGTGCGGGTTGCCATTCCTTGGTCACCAACACAGCAGACCTGCAAGGAAATGCTACGGGTACAACATTTATTGAACAAGCTACCTACCACGAGTGGCTCAACAGTTCCTACAATTCTCAGGACATGCAAGCGCAGGAGTGCCAAACGTGTCACATGCCAAAAACAGAGGAACCAATTATCATTGCCTCAGGCTACGACTGGCTCCCGGGACGTCAGCCGTTTGCTCAGCACTGGTTGGTCGGAGGGAATAGCTTCATGCTCGAGCTCATGAAAAACCGTATTGATCAATTGGGAATTACCGCCACTGAAGATCATTTCCAAACGGTTATCGATAGAACTTTGGATAATCTACAAAATCACTCGGCCACCTTACAGGTTTCCGAGGGAGTGATTGATGGCGATACAGCGCGCTATACGGTCAAGGTTGCCAACCTCGCGGGTCACAAGCTCCCCAGCGGCTATCCGGCGCGCAGGGCATTTGTCGAGTTCATACTCACAGATGAAGATGGCAACGAAGTTTTCCATTCCGGAAAAATCAATCCGGACTATGAAGTACAGGGGCAAGACCCTACGTGGGAGCCTCACTATGATGTAATCACCGATGATGTCAATGAAGTTCAGATCTACGAAATGGTCATGGGTGATGTCATGGGTAATGTGACAACCGTGTTGGAGCGCGCCCATCACATGATTAAGGACAACCGATTGGTACCAACCGGATTTTCCACCACGCACCCGGCTTATGACACAACGATGGTAGTAGGCGCCGCTGCATCCGATCCCAACTTTAATGTATTCAATGGTGTTGAAGGTTCCGGAACAGACGAGATTCATTATCACGTGCCACTGGATGGTGTAAGCGGCAATGTCACTGTAACCGCTCGTTTGTGGTATCAATCGCTGCCACCCAAGTGGAATGCTGAAATGTTTGCGATGGATCATCCATTGATTAATTCTTTCGAAGAAATGTACTGGCAGGAAGGTCCGGATCCCGTTCAAATGGCTTCAGCATCGGTGGAGTCAACCATTATCGGATTAGAAGAGCGTAAGGCTCTATTTACTATCTCGCCTAACCCAACCGTGAATGGCCTTGTGCGTGTTCAGGCCGGAAAGGACCTCATTCAGCAGATCAATGTCTATACGATGGAAGGTAAATTGGTGGAAACACTTCGTCCGGGAGCGGTCAATTGCCTGGTGCGTTTGCCGCTGATCACCGGAACTTACCTGATGGATGTGCAAACATCGAGAGGCCGTAAAATAGAAAAGGTGATGCGCCGCTAAGTGGCCATCACCTTTTCTTATTTCTCAACTTTATAATTCCTTATCGGTACAATACCTCTTTGGCTGTGCGAACTACATCGGCTACTTGAGGAAGTGCAGCGTCAATGAGTGTTGTAGCGAACGCAAACGGCGTGTCGCTTTGAGTCACACGGCGAACAGGTGCATCGAGGTAATCAAATGCGTGGCGCTGCACTCGGTAAGCAATCTCCGTGGAGATGCTTGCGACGGGCCACGATTCCTCCAAAATAATCAGGCGATTGGTTTTCTTTACTGATTGAACAATCGTGTCGATGTCAAGCGGACGAATCGTGCGCAGATCAATGACTTCAACACTGATGCCTTCTTTTTCCAATTCCTGAGCTGCAGCGAGGGCTGTCTTCATGATTTTTCCGAATGAAACCAATGTCACATCGGTACCTTCACGCTTTATATCGGCAACACCGATAGGAATAATGTATTCGCCATCGGGAACAAGTCCTTTGTCACCATACATTTTCTCGCTCTCAAAGAAAACCACCGGATCATTATCGCGAATAGCTGCTTTCAAGAGACCTTTTGCATCGTATGGATTAGACGGCGTAATGACTTTCAATCCGGGTACATGCGCATACATAGATTCGAAGCTTTGCGAGTGCGTTGCGGCCAACTGTCCGGCTTGTCCGTTTGGACCGCGAAAAACGATTGGCACATTGTACTGGCCTCCGCTCATCTGCAGCATTTTCGCAGCAGAGTTGATGATTTGGTCGGCGGCGAGAATGGCGAAATTCCAAGTCATGAACTCCACTATCGGACGCAATCCGTTCATCGCGGCACCTACGGCAATTCCCGAAAATCCAAGCTCGGCAATCGGTGTGTCGATTACACGCTTTGGACCGAACTCATCGAGCATGCCTTTTGACGCTTTGTAGGCACCATTGTATTCTGCAACTTCTTCGCCCAGCAGGAAGACAGAGCCATCTCTGCGCATCTCTTCAGACATCGCCTCGCAGATCGCTTCTCTAAATTGAATTTCTCTCATGATTTCAAATGAATAGGCGGCTAAAATAATCCGTTTTTGAATCAACGCATCGGCTTGTTAGCGGCGCTGCAGTCTATTTTCCTTAACTTCGAAATCTGATTACCAAGGATGAGCGAATTGAAACAAAAGAAAATGTTGCGTTTTGCAACGGCGGGAAGCGTTGACGATGGGAAGAGTACCTTAATCGGGCGACTGTTATACGACAGCAAAGCGCTGTTTGACGATCAACTCGAGGCGCTCAAGCAATCCAGTGTGAAGAAGGGGTTGGATTTTGTCGACCTTTCTCTTGCTACGGATGGTTTGCGAGCCGAACGCGAGCAGGGAATCACGATTGACGTTGCCTATCGCTATTTCTCAACCCCATTGCGAAAATTCATCATCGCTGACACCCCCGGTCATATTCAGTATACCCGAAATATGATCACGGGAGCATCCACAGCAGACGCGATGATTGTTCTAGTAGATGGAAGAAAGGGTATTCTTGAACAAACCAGGAGACACACCTACATCGCCTCCTTATTGCGCGTTCCTCATTTGATTGTGTGCGTGAATAAGATGGATCTATTGGGCTGGAGCCAATCGGCATATGAAACTATCACTGCTGATCTGCGCTCATTTATGGCAAACATGGACTTCGAAGGGCTTCACTTTATACCGATAAGTGCCCTGGAAGGAGATAACATCGTTGAGGGTTCTTCCAAGATGCCTTGGTACAATGGTCCAACGGTGCTTCAATTGTTGGAGTCTATCGAATTGAAAGAGGAGAAAGCCTCAGCAGCTCGCTTTCCTGTGCAAGCTGTCATTCGTCCTCGACCCAATGAAATCGATGATCATCGCCATTACGCAGGCCGATTGAGCGGGGGCAGTTTACACGTGGGTGATGAGGTGGTTGTATTGCCATCGGAATTGCGCTCGAAAGTGCTCAGGGCAATGATTGGTTTTACAGCCGTTGACCGCGTGGATGCAGGAGTTTCAGCTTCCATTGAGCTGGCTGATGAGATCGATGTAAGTCGCGGCGACGTCATCGTGCCACTGGCCGACATGCCTCGTTCCAGTAAAGAAATCGCCGCGGAAATTTGCTGGCTGCATACGCGTCCGGCTGCTCAGCGTGGAAAGCTGCTGCTGCGCCACGGAAGTGTCCAGTTGAAGTGCATGATTGAAGAGGTTACCTACGCCATAGACGTGAACACAGGATTGAAACGGGAGGCAACCGATACGACGATTCAAATGAATGAAATTATTGGTATCAGATTGAAGCTGGCCCAACCGCTTCATTATGATACTTACGCGGAAAATCGTTCTACGGGTAGCTTCATTCTGATTGATGAATTTACCAATGATACCGTTGCCGCCGGTATGATTCATTAAGATGATTCAGCATGTAGACCATATCATTTCATTGCTTGCAGAGGCAGGTCGCAGAATCATGGAAGTCTATGATGCAGGCGAATCAGCGGCAGATGTTCAATGGAAAGAAGATAACTCTCCGTTGACATTGGCTGACCGGCGTTCTCACGATTTTCTCTGTGAAGCGTTGCAATTGCTGGATAGTAACATCCCCATGATGTCGGAGGAGGCTGCACAGCTGTCTTTTGAAGATCGAAGTGCATGGACTCGCTACTGGTGCTTGGATCCGCTGGATGGAACAAAGGAGTTTATCAAACGCAATGGACAGTTTACGATAAACTTGGCGCTAATGGAAAACGCAAATCCAATTCTGGGCTTTATTCATGTTCCCGTTACTGGCGAGACGTACTGGGCTGTTAAGGGTCAAGGCGCACACCGATATGATGGATTGAAATCTGAACGAATTCAGTCGAACAGCAAAACGGCCGATTGGATCGCAGTGGGCAGCGGCTCGCATGGTTCGGCGGAGGAGCTTGCAGTGCTTGAAAACTATCCCATTAGCGAAACGCGAAAGGCAGGAAGTGCATTGAAGTTTTGTTTGATAGCCCGCGGAGATGCAGATGTTTATTACCGCCATGGGCCAACCATGGAATGGGATACTGCGGCCGGGCACATACTTGTGGAAGAAGCAGGAGCCTACTTTGAGTTTATCGGCGATATGAAAAGGAATTATAACAAGGAATCTTTGTTGAATCCATCATTTTTGGTGCGCATAAATTATACGCAACAGAATTAGTCTTTATAAACACGCTCACTCACCAAATTGGCGTGTTCGTCCCACATTTTCCAGGTATCTACTTTCTTTCCCTGACTGTAAACCATGTGATAACGCTTCACACCGGCTTCATCCCAAACGGTCCAGATACCATCTTTTTGGCCGTGCTTATAGTAAGCTTCGCCAAGCAATAATCCTGACGCTGAGTATTGCAGCCATTGGCCATTCTTGAGTCCCAGGGAGTAGTTGCCGACCTCGGTCAATGTACCTTCTTGGTTGAAGTAACGCACAGTGCCATGCAGCAGACCATTAACGACCTCAATCTCTTGCACGGATGCGACATCACCTTCATTCAATTCAATGGTGGCTGAGCCGGTAAAAGGCTCCCCCGATGCATTGAAGTATTTACCGTCAACAGCAATCGGTGTAGTTTGGGCATTACAAAAACCAATTGTGATGGCAAATAAAGCGGTGAGAATCAATGACTTTTTCATGTCGTTAAATTTAAGTTGATGATTGCTTAACACAAACTTAACGTAAAAAGTCGCAAAAAGTTCCTTTTCGACAAAAAACTTTTACCAAATGACTCTTAATTATTTCTCGTGCAACTCAACCTGAACGGAAGAGGAGGGGGTTTCAATCTTGATCTTCACTGAAGCGAAGGAAACAAGACTGATTTCGAGTTCGTGCGAAGCACCGGAAGGTGCAAACTCCAAAGAGAACTTTCCTTGCTCGTCAGTAAATGTGTAGATGGATGTTCCCGGCACTTTCACCAATGCTCCGGTGAGCAGTTCATTCGATCCCGCATCCAGCACCACACCGGAGAGTATGATTTTACCGGATGGAGGTGTATTGGCAAAACAAGTAGCCGAGACCAGAATCAGAAGTGACGCACAGAAAAGAATGCACTTGAACATGGATGCAAATCTCATATTCTATTTTTAAGCGATTGTTAACTCGGCTTTAAGGAACGCTTAAAGCTCGGTGAAGTGGCCAAGGAACGAATGGAATTGCCCCGCGTACTCCCGCAGCTTTTGCTGGTCTATTTTGAATTCCGATCGTGCGCCAAAAATCCGACCTTGTATCAATCCGGCTCGCTTGAGTTCACGCAGGTGCTGCAGTACTGTGGCTTGAGACATCGTGGGAATTTCTATAGCCTCGCCCTTTATTGAACCGCCCTTTTTGGCAATCTCAACCAGCAAGGCAATGCGAGCGGGATGCCCCAATGCTCGGCTGTAATGAGCTATTTCTGTAGCGAGTTCGGTATAGTTGTTTTTTTCGTCCAATGCTCCATGGATAGGCATGGCGAAAATGAAAAGGAATCGTACAGGCAAGTTGAAAGCACCGTTACAGTTTTGTAAAGTCGGAGGTGCTTTTATGTAAGCGCAGCGTAAAAAGCGGCTTAATACTGCATTAATCTTGAAATTACATCACCGAGATAACGATTGGCCAGAAAGTTCTTCTCTAACTCAGCATTGAAAGGAATGGGTGTATCTAAACTTGCGCAGCGCATGACCGGAGCATCGAGGTGTTCGAAGCAGGACTCTGTAATTCGTGCAGAGATTTCACCGCCAATTCCGCCCGTGAGCGAATCTTCATGCAGCACCAGCGCTCTTCCGGTTTTCTTCACCGAGGCGATAATCGTATCCATGTCAAGTGGCTGAAGTGTCCTCAAGTCAATGACGTCAGCACTAACCTCCGGATGTTCCTTGAGATAGTCCAGCGCCCAATGCACGCCAAGGCCGTAGGTGATGATACTAATTGCCGATCCTTCTTTGACCGTGCGTGCGAATCCGAAGGGTAGCGTATAAAAATCATCCGGCACATGCTCGCTGATGCTACGGTAAAGTCCTTTGTGTTCAAAGAAAATCACCGGATTTGGATCTTCAAATGCTTGGCACAGTAAGCCTTTGGCATCCGCAGGGAAAGCCGGATACACCACCCGCAGCCCGGGGGTGTGAAAAAACCATGCTTCATTGCTTTGGCTGTGGAATGGACCGGCGGCCATACCTGCACCGGTGGGCATGCGCACGACTACATCGGCATGCTCTTGCCAGCGATAGTGCAATTTGGCGAGGTTGTTCACGATTTGATTGAACCCGCAGGTGACGAAATCAGCAAACTGCATTTCCACCATGGCTTTCCAGCCTTTGATGGACAGGCCAAGACCGGTTCCAACGATGGCCGATTCGCACAGAGGCGTGTTACGCACGCGATCTTTGCCAAACGCCGCAACGAAGCCTTCGGTTACCTTAAAAACACCACCGTAATCCGCAATGTCTTGTCCCATCAACACCAGCTTGGAGTGGCGTTCCATGCTCTGGCGAAGGCCGTCGCTGATGGAATCAATAAACCTTTTTTCAGTGCTTGTTGACGACACCGGTTTGATTTCGGCATTGCCGAATGGCGCATATAAATCATTGATTTCCTTATCGGTTTCCGGTGTAATATCCGGTTCGGCGTAGGCGATTTTCAGCGCGTCGTTGATTTGCTGTTTCAGTTCTGAACGGATTTGACCCTCATCTTCTTCTGAAATGATTCCACGTTCATGCAGCCAGGCCTCATAATTGTCGACAGGATCTTTTTTCTCCCATTCTGAAATAATACCTTCCGGATAGTATTTCGTGCCACTGGCTTCTTCATGACCTCTCAATCGGAAGGTCATGAATTCCATGAGGATTGGTCGTGGGCGTTTGCGGATGCTTTCCGCCGCTTTCTTGACGGCAGCATATACTTCCACGATGTTATTTCCATCAACCTGAATAGCATCTTCGGCGGGCATGCCATAGCCAATGGCTTTATCGATGAATTGATTGCAGCGGAATTGTTCTCGGCTGGGAGTTGAAAGCCCCCATGCATTATTTTCAATAGCAATGATGACAGGCAAATCCCATACGGTGGCTACGTTTAATGCTTCGTGAAAATCGCCTTCACTCGCGCCACCGTCGCCGCAGAAAACAATGGTGGCCTTTTGTTCACCGCCTAGTTTATTCGCTAGTGCGATTCCGTCGGCTATGCCCAACTGTGGGCCGAGGTGGGAAATCATGCCCACGACTTTGTGCGCTTGAGTGCCAAAATGGAAGGAGCGATCGCGGCCTTTGGTGAACCCACGCTCCTTGCCTTGAAACTGCATGAAAAGTTGATCTAGCGGTAAATCACGTCCCGTGAATATGCCAAGGTTGCGGTGCATGGGCAGAATGTACTCGTCCTTATCCATTGCAAGGGCCACACCCACGGAGATGGCCTCCTGACCGAAGCTGCTGAACCATTTAGAGATCTTTCCGAGGCGCAGTTGACTCAACATTTTCTCCTCAATCAAGCGAGGCAGCAGAATAGCCTTATACAAGCGAAGCAGTTCTTCTTGGGAGAGGCCGTGGTTTTTGCTGAATTTTATGATGGGTTTACGCAACGTGGGCATACTTCAATTTTGGCTGTGAAATTAGGATGTTTGAGCGTTATAGCGCAAGAATAATCGGGCTTTTATTCACTTGAGGAAAAGGAGTGATAGACTATTATACAAAGGCAAAATCCATGAAAAATAAACGTCCTAATTCGATTGAAATATTTTTATGATTAGTGTCAATTTTATTCTTGGTAAATAATCAGTTGTGATACATTTGCCGACAAATCAACCAATTTATTTATGGCAAAAGCGATTTATTTACTTCAAATCCGCAAGCGGATGGAGTCTATTCAAAAGGAATATAATGCGCTGTCGGAGGCCTATCAAATCCTTTCATCAGCGGGCTCAACGCGAGGACGTAAAGCTAAGATTCCGACACTTCAGGAAATGATGGGATCCGAAGTGAAGGTGAAAACAGGTCGTCGCGGACGTCCGCCGGGTGCGAAAAATAAGCCCGGCGCTAAAAAGCCCGGTCCCAAGCCTTCAGCAGCTAAGTCGGTTTCGGTTAAGCCTGCAGCGGCGGTTGCAGAGAAAGCTGTAAAGCCTGAAGTAAAAGTACCGGCAGCTAAGGCTCCGTCAAAAGCGTCCAAGCCCAGCAAATCAGCCAAGCCTGCCAAATCTGTTAAGCCGACAGTTGTCAAAGCTGCTGCGAAGCCTGCAGCAAAGCCTGCAGCCAAGCCTGTCGCGAAGAAACCTGCAAAAGCGCCCAAAGGAAAGCGCACGCGCATTCCAAACCTTGCTGAAAAAATTCAGGATTTAGTATCTAAATCAGGTCGTTTCACTACGAATTCAGTGATTACCGATAAATTGGCCAGCCTTTATCCGGGCAAATCACGTTCTGATTTAGGTAAATATATCTCTGTTATTCTTGCGAATATGAAGGCCCGTAAGGAACTGGCGGTGGTAACACAAGACGCCAAGGGAAATAAAATGCGCTCCGGCCTTTGGGGATTGCCGACATGGTTTGAAGGCACGAAACCGAAAGTTGAGTTTTTGAAATAAACAATCAAAAGGAGCCCTTTTAAGGGCTCTTTTTTCAGTTGAATTTTGGTTGAATAGACCAACATCATATGACACTTGAAAAGGAACTAACGCTCACACTTGAGCAAGCTGCGCAGCCTGATTTGCTTTTGCAAATGCTGTCGTCGCAAGTCGATCAGAAGTTTCATCCGTTTACTTATCGTATTCTGCGACGTTCAATCGATGCACGCGGAAGGGTAGTAAAATGGAATTATAAGATTCGTGTCTATCCTAAGGGCATTAATCCTGAGCCGGAATTTACTCCCAGAGAATTCCTGAATGTAGATAACGAAAGAAGAGTGGTCATCGTGGGAGCCGGTCCTGCCGGTCTATTTGCTGCGTTGAAATTGATTGAGGCGGGCGTAAAGCCAATCATTGTTGAACGAGGAAAAGATGTGAGGGCCCGCAGGCGTGACTTGGCGGCTATACACAAAGAGCATATCGTAAATCCCGATTCCAATTATTGTTTTGGAGAGGGTGGGGCAGGAACGTATTCCGATGGAAAACTTTATACACGCAGCACCAAGCGCGGCGACGTGCGCAGTATTTTAGAGACGCTCGTCCAGTTTGGTGCTTCAACCGACATCTTAATTGATGCTCATCCGCACATCGGCACCAATAAGCTCCCCGGAATCATCGCCGCCATGCGCGAAAGGATCATCGCTTGCGGTGGCGAGGTGCATTTTCAAAGTCGGGTTGATGATATAATCGTAGAGGGGGCCACTATAGCTGCACTTCGGCTTGCAGATGGTCGTCTTATTTCCGGTGATGCTTATATACTGGCAACCGGGCACAGTGCACGCGATATTTATGAACTATTATATAAGCGACAAATCGCTCTGGAGTTCAAGCCGTTTGCCATGGGGGTAAGGGCTGAGCATCCGCAAGCGCTGATTGATTCCAATCAATACCATTGTCAAACGAGGCCGGATTCGCTGCCCGCGGCGAGCTACAGTTTAGTGCATCAAGTGGGAGGATTGGGCGTTTATTCGTTTTGCATGTGTCCCGGTGGAATCATTGCTCCATGTGCTACCTCCCCGGGAGAGGTTGTCACCAACGGCTGGTCCCCCAGTAAGCGCAATAATCCCTGGGCCAACAGCGGAATTGTTGTCCCGGTTCATTGGGAGCATTTGGGATCCTTTCAGCAGCATGGTGTACTGGGCGGAATGTACTTTCAGCGTGCGCTGGAGCAGGCGTGCCATGCCGCTGCGGGCTCAACACAAGCGGCACCGGCTCAGCGCCTGAGTGATTTTATTGAGCATCGCCTATCAGCGACGTTGCCTAAAACTTCCTATCAGCCGGGCGTTGTTTCCTGCAATCTCCATGAATTACTGCCGGAACATATCGGGTATCATCTGCATGAAGGTTTCAAGGCCTTCGGTAAGAAGATGAGGGGGTATGTATCGGATGAGGCTGTGATTGTGGGGCCCGAGAGCCGAACGTCTTCGCCGGTGCGGATACCTCGCGATACTGAGCATCTTCACCACACACAACTGGTCAATCTCTATCCCTGCGCTGAAGGGGGAGGCTATGCCGGAGGAATTGTAAGCGCAGCAATGGACGGAGAGCGGGTTGCGCTGGCCGCGGCTGCCCGTCTTCTGGCCTGAATGAATAGGCAGGTGTTAAAGTTTTGCCTTAAATGCGTTCAAAATCAAACATATTGTTCTACATTTACGTTCAAGGAGAAGTTTGAGGTCATGGAAAATCGGTTGCTGAAATACGTGCTGGTCGTTGTTGTCATGCTTTGCAGCTGTCCTGTGTGGGCGCAAAACGACATAGCTCACGTCTTTGGTCAATTAAAGGACCAGACGACCAAGAAAAAGCTCGAAGGCGTTACGGTGCAAGTTTTCAAAGACGGAATGGTCTTCGACTCCTACAATGCCGGTACATCGGGTAAATATGATTTCAAGTTACCACTAGGATTTACCTACGACATCAAATTTTCAAAAGGCACAGAATACCTGGCTAAAGTCATTCGCATCGATACGCGAAACATTCCGGAAGAAGATCGCTATGGCGGTTTCGATATGAATGTTGACGGTACGCTATTCCCCTATCGTCAAGGATTTAATACTGATTTATTGAGGGAGCCACTTGCGAAGGCTAGCTACAATCCGTCGGAAGATGGGCTATCGTTCGATTTTGCCTACAGCGAGCAAAAGGCCAAGGAGATTGATGCGGAGTTCAAGCGATTGGATGATATTGAGAAGAATCTGGCGAAGTTGAAAGCGGATTTCGACAAGTTCGTGAAGGATGGTGATCAGAAGGTGCTGGAGAAAAAATATGCCGATGCCATCACCAACTACCGAGGTGCATTGGGAATCTTCCCGGATGATGCCGGAGTGAAAACAAAGTTGGCCGATGCGCAGGCAAAGCTTGACGAAGAGAATGCCAACAAAGATCTGGAGGCACGTTACAAGAAGTTGATTGAAGAAGGAGATGCGTTGTTTGAACAGAAGAAGTATACCGACGCACGCACTAAGTTCACGCAAGCGAAGGATTTGAAGAACCAGGCCTACGAAAAGGAAATGCTTCACAAAATTGAGCTCGCCATCGCCGATGGTCAGAATCGAGGCATTTACAATGCGTTGATCGAAGATGCGGACAAAAAATTCAACAATAAAGATTTTGCTGTTTCAATCGAAAAGTACAAAGAGGCTTCAAAGCTTTATCCAACCGAGAGTTATCCGAAGGATCAGATTTTAAAGGCGGAGTCTGCATTGAAAGATATGCTGGCATTGGAGTCTGAGCGGATGCGTATTGAAAAGGAGTATCAGGATAAGCTGGCCTTGGGCGCGCGCAGCACGGACGAAGACAAACTCGAGCAAGCGATCATGCATTATCGCGCAGCATCGGAGTTGAAACCGCTGGAGCAATTTCCAAAGGATAAAATAGCAGAGCTCGAGGCGTTGATTGTGCAGCGCAAGGCACAGAAAGATTTGGATGATGCCAATGCTGCGGCTAACGCTGAACGCGAGCGCATTGAGAAGGAATACAATGACATTGTTGTAGTGGCCGATGCACTTTTCACGGAACAAAAATTGGCCGAGGCCAGAGAGCGCTATGAAGCTGCGTTGGTAGTTAAGCCGGAAGCGCAATATCCTAAATCAAAGATTGAAACCATTGATTTACTGCTTGCGCAAATGGCCGAAAACGATGCCAATGCTGCCAAAGCCTTGGCCGACTCGCTGGCCGCTATGGCAGAGGCAGAGCGGTTGGAAGCCGAACGACGATTGGCTGAATTACTGGAGCAGGAAAGACTGGATGCAGAGCGCAAACAGCGCGAGTTAGAAGAGGCACGATTGGCGGCCGAAGCCAAGCTCCGTGCTAAGAAGCGCAATTGGGATAGTAACGTAGACATTGAGGCCGAGGATCAGGTGGAACGCTATTATCGTGAAGCGGCAGAAAAGGAGTACGCCAACAAAAAGCGCATGAAGGAGCAGGAGATTCAAGACTACGTGGCTTTCTTCGAGCAGAAGAATAAGGATTCCGACGTGCTCGTTTCAATTAACCGGGAACGAACGCGTTCTCAATTTGAAACACAATCTGAATTACTCAATATCGGTGCGAGTATTCAAAACGCAGCAATTGCCGATAATGAGCGCAAGAAAAAGGAGAATGGCAAGGAGCAGACAGAGGCAGAGAAGCGAGCGGATTTGCGTATCAAAGACAGTCAGGAAAAGGTTGCCAAGAAGCAAGAGTTTCAGGAGTCGGTGAAACAGACCGATCGTTATCGCAAATTGAACATCGATAAAAATGAGGCGACCTTTGAACGGGTTCAAAAGAATAATGAGGATTTTGCTCGCAAGGGTGATACAGGCAGAGCTGAAAATGTGATGAAGACGGAGGTAACGCGTCAACGTCAATCCTCGGTAGGCGATACCGGTGAACAGCGTCGCAAGCAGAAGGCTACACAAGTGGAAGTCAAGCGTAATGAGGTGGCCATTCAAAATCGTGACGAGCGCCAGGCTTCAGACCAACGCATCACGAATACACAACTGAAGATTGATCAGCGGAAGAGCGATGCAGAGGATTTTGTGCAAGGAAAGGATATTGAAACGCGCGAGAATGCCATTGAGGTTGAACGCAAAAAGCGTGATGAGGAATTTGCACAGAAGCAGCGCGAGAATAAATCATCCAACGAGCGTTACGAAGCGCGCAAAGAAGCATTCGAGAAAAATCCTGGAGAGCCACGCAAAGAAGAAGAATACAAGCAAGTGGCCGGCACAGAGCATCTCAAGCAAGGTGTTACCGAGAACTCCTATAAGTTAGGTAATAAGATGGTGACGGAGCGTTTGGTGAAGATTGGGAATAAAGTCGACAAGTACAAGAAGGTTGTTTCTAAAACAGCCATTTATTATTTCCGCAACGGTACCAGTATCACCGAAGAAACCTGGAAGCAAGCCACCCTTGCAGAACCCGATTGATATGTCCAAACGCATCATCATTATCAATGGCCCTAACCTGAACTTACTAGGGAAACGTGAACCGGAGATATACGGAAATCAGGATTTTGAAACCTATTTCAGTCTTTTATCCAAGGTCTATGCGGAGGTGCGTCTGGAATATTATCATAGCAATGTCGAGGGCGAATTGATTAACAAGCTGCACGAGGTTGGTTTTTCGCATTATGCGATTATCCTCAATCCGGGAGGCTATACGCATACAAGCGTTGCGCTGGGCGATGCTATCGCCGCTATTCAAACTCCGGTAATCGAAGTCCATATTTCCAATCTCTATCGTCGGGAGGAATTTCGGCATGTATCGTATACCGCAGCTCACTGTGCGGGAGTCATCAGCGGCTTCGGTTTGAATGGGTATGAACTAGCCCTGGAATATGCCGTAACGATGCTGGGAACTACTTGAAATCGCGCATCGCACTTTCCATCACACGGATCAGCAATTCAGCATCTTTGACTTGAAGTTGTTTTCCAATTCTCACTTTTTGACCGGAGTGACTGAAGCCAACTCGCTCTCCGCCGATGATCCAAAAACTGTCGTCCAGAAAGGCCAGAAAGGATGTTGGATCTCGTTTGATGAGGCCGAGTTTAAAGACGTTGGAATAAAGAAAGGTCTCTTGCTTACCGCGTTTCCCAATGGCATTTTGAAGGGTCATTTGTCCACGCTCAAGGCGCAGGATTTCTTTTCCCATTCTTCGCCATAGGAGGACTTTGAAAATGCGTACAAAAAAGAAAAGCCAAAGAGAACTGGCAATAATGAAGAATAGCTGTTCCGTTTTTTCCATTGAACTGAACGCATAATATAGAAATACACTTCCACAAAAAGCCCAGGCAAGTAGCCATGCAAAAAGCAATGCCTCTTGCCAGCGTTCAATGGATTGCGCAATTTCGACTGTAATGGATTCTTTGCTGCGCGTCACCTTGATGCGCTTTCCAATAAATTTAGGTTCAGATTGATTCATACACGTTCCAACACGGTTTGATACAGTTTCTCGTATTGCGGAAGAATTTTTTCCAGTGTAAAGTCTTCTGCCCGCTTACGCGCTTGTTGCTTGAATTTCGCCAGACGCTTTGCATCGCTCAGGAGATACACGCAGTTTTTGACCATGTCGTCAATGTCGCCAACGTCGCTCATCATGCCGGTGACGCCGTGGCGATTGACTTCCGGAAGACCACCCGTATTGGTGGAAATCACAGGCACACCTGCTGCCATGGATTCCAATGCTGCAAGTCCGAAACTTTCAGACTCTGAGGGAAGCATAAATAGATCTCCGATACCGAGGAGTTCCAGTGGTTGTTTGAGATTACCTACGAAGGTCACGTGCTCGGAGATGCCAAGTTCTCGGCACTTCTGTTCAGCGCGCGTGCGCTCAGGGCCATCGCCAAGTAGGATGAGTTTCGAAGGAACAGCGAGTTGCACTTTGGCAAATACTTCAACGATATCGAGGATGCGTTTCACCGGGCGGAAATTCGACATGTGAATGATGATTTTTTCATCTTCTGACGCGTATTCACGTCTGAGCTCGCGACAATTTTCCGGCGGACGATGATCAGCGTTCAGGAAGTTCGGTATGACCTCGATTTCCTGATTGATACCAAAGAGTTTGTAGGTGTCGTTTTTCAGGCTTTGTGAAACCGCGGAAACGGCATCACTTTGATTGATGGCAAAAGAAATCACCGGCTCGAAGGAGGCATCCTTACCCAGAAGAGTTATGTCGGTTCCATGCAACGTTGTGATAACCGGCAAATGAATGCCTTCACGCGCCAATACCATTTTCGCGGTAATGGCAGCAGAGGCGTGAGGAATAGCGTAATGCACATGCATCAGGTCGAGATTTTCATACTTGACCACATCCACCATTTTACTGGCTAGCACTGACTCATAAGGAGGATAGAAAAAAAGTGGATAATCACTCACATTCACCTCGTGGTAGCGAATGCGCTTGTGCGCTGCGCCCAGTCTTACGGGTTGCGAGTAGGTGATGAAATGAATTTCGTGACCTTGGTCGGCAAGCGCCTTACCAAGTTCGGTGGCCACAACGCCACTACCCCCATAGGTTGGGTAACACACAATTCCGATTTTTAGCATGCGCTGCATGGTTTGACAAAAGTAATGAAACAGCTAAGCGTTGATAGAGTTCTTGCAACACACGCGATGGATATCAGATGAACTCAATGTGACCGAAAGATGTCCTCAGTGTGAGGTCGTAATCCTCCGCGACAGGTTCATAACTCGCGGTTTTGGTGCCGACGAAATTTGAAACGCGCCATTACATTCGACTCGTGCCGAAGGGTGGATGAAGGAGTGATCAACGGATCCAAACTAACAAACCTATACAACCAACGATTATGGCAGTTGCAAAGAAGACTACAGCATCACGCAGGAAGCCTGTTGCAGTGAAAGACACCAAAGTAGTATCGATTCAATCGGGAAGCGATGCGGAGGGCGCGGCAAAAGTTCAGAAAGTTTATGTCATTGACACATCTGTCCTCTTACACGATCACAATTGCATTAACAGTTTTGAAGACAATCGAATTGCCATTCCGATCACGGTACTGGAGGAGCTCGATAAATTCAAGGTCGGAAATGACATCAAGAATTTTGAAGCCAGAGAGTGCATTCGCATCATCGATCGTCTATCTGAAGAGCATACACTCCAAGATTGGATTCCATTGGAAAACGGTTTGGGCGGAACAATGCGCATTATTCTCAATGCCAATGATGATAGCACCAAGAATGCCGAGTCCATTTTCGAATCACGCAAGAATGACCACAAGATTTTAAATGCGGCGTTGAAGCTTCAAGAAGATGAACCCAAGTGCAAGGTTATACTGGTGACGAAGGATATTAATCTTCGACTTAAGGCCAAAGCACTCAACCTTCCTGCAGAAGATTTCAAGACCGGTAAGGTGAAGGAGGCGATGATTATGTACAGCGGGAAGTCGACAATCGAAGGACTCGACTCTGAGGTTATTCGCCGTCTTTATCAGGATGGCCGAAGCATCGATACGGATGTGCTGGGTAAGGATAAGCAAAACAACCACTTCTATATTTTGAAGAATTGCACGTCTTCCGCGCTGGCTTATTTCAGTTCGAAGGCACAGGAAATAGAGCGTGTCGATAAGGTGTATGCCTACGGTATAAAGCCGAAGAATGCAGAGCAAGCGTTTGCCATGCACGCTATCTTGAATCCGAATATTCGGTTGGTAACCATCTCGGGAGTAGCCGGAACCGGCAAAACACTTCTCGCACTCGCAGGCGCATTGGAGATGAAAAATCAATACGATCAGATTTATCTCGCTCGTCCGATTGTGCCACTGAGCAACAAGGAAATCGGTTATTTACCCGGCGATGCAGAAGAGAAGGTGAATCCCTATATGCAGCCCTTGTGGGATAATTTAAGCTTCATCAAAAATCAATTCTCGGATAATGAGAAGAAGCGTAAGATTATCGAGGAGTTGCAAGCGCAAGGAAAGATTACCATTTGTCCTCTGGCGTTTATCCGTGGTCGCAGTTTATCTAATTGCATTTTCATTATCGATGAAGCACAAAACCTCACGCCGCATGAAGTGAAGACCATTATCACGCGTGCCGGTGAAAACACGAAGGTGATTTTGACGGGTGATGTGCGTCAAATTGATACGCCATATCTCGATGAGCAATCCAACGGAATGTCTTATGTAATCGAACGCTTGAAAGGTCAGGATTTGTATTGTCACGTAACTCTCGAACGCGGTGAGCGCAGCGAGTTGGCTAACCTAGCCAATGAGTTGTTATAACTCGAGTTTACGTCCTCTCCAGAGCCAGGGCTTCCAAATGCGCGTGTTGCGTTTCCAAAACAGCAGCACGAGATAAGCCAGCACGGGAGAGCCGAACGTGAGAAAGGAGAGGTAAATGAAGGAGAGTCGAACCTGAAGCGTTTTGACACCCATGTAGTCCGCGATGCCGGCGCAGATGCCGAACAATTGCTTTTCGAGGAGTGCGTGTATGCGTTTCATGTGTTTGTAGAGTTCAACAACTGATGGCCAACGGCGCAATTCAGACATTTTTCGTTGGTGCAATATACGGTGTAAAGTTGGATGAGCGACTGTGAGTCGCCGGCGTTTTGCGCGTGAACTCCCTCAGCGGTCCATTTGCGGATAATCACATTGTCCTCGGCACCGATACTCTCTAAATTGGAAATGGCCTTTTCAATCATGCGCGGGTCCTGATGGAATTTTCCAAAAGCGAATTGCAGTCGGCATGCCGCATTGATAATGATGGTTTCGGCCGATGACTTGCCGAGCATGCCGTTGGTGGGTTTAGCAAATGGTTTGTCGAACGCATAATGTGTGTCCCAATATGGATTGACGGGTTGTCGCAGCCAGGTGGTAATCTCTTTGGCGCTTCCATGCAGCATCGCAGTGGTAAGATGTTCAGAAGCACACAGGGCTGTGGCGATTTGAGCCAGACGAATGCACGGAGAGTTTTGTGGTCGAATGCGTCCCAAGTTCCAACAGGATGCCTCGATTGGTTTTAATCCGTATTTGAGTTGAAGAATACGATACTCTTTTCGAAGAGAGTCAGCATAGGAGGATTCATAGTTCTTTTCGAGCATGCCGGCTTGACCAAACAGCAGTGCTTCAATTTGCATGGGATCGGATTGATGCCGAGAGATGATGGTGTATGGAATTGAATCGGCCAAAAGCGCCATTGCACCGGCGTTGGATTTAAATCCGAAGGCCTTGAAAAATTCGCGCAATGTTATTTGCGCCCAGTTGCCTTTGTTTAATTCCAATTCGGTGATGATGTTGCTCACGCGCTCTTGCAGTCGTTCCACGAGCATTGAGGCTTTTACATTTTCCCAGATGACAGGGTCAACGCGCGCTGATTTTTTTTCACACGGAATCCATTCAAACTGTTGCAGCCAACGGTGATAGGTTGCTACAAAATCGGGCTGGATGTAGTTGTTGATCGCCAGCACAGGTAAATCGTTGGGTTGGTTCAGGTAGATCTCGCGGTCGTGCTGAAGCACAACATGCAGGATAACATATTTATAATGGTCGTCATCCTGGTGGCCATGCCTGAGCCAATCGGAAGATTTCAGGTGTATTTCAACATGACCATTCCAGAGTGTTCCATCGATGCGGATTTGTGCATGCAAGAAGTCCGGACCGCCATGTCGGTTATGTGTTCCCGGATGAATTACTTCCACCTTTTGTCCGGAAGCTGCCATAAAATCGGTCGAAACAAACCGTTGAAACTTCCAGACATATTGGATGAAGTCCTCACTAATTTTAGTCATGCGCTCGTTGATTGTTGCAGGTACATTTGTCATGTTCAAAAGGATTTTAAGATGAAAAAAACAGGTTTTTTATTGGTTGCTCTGGCCCTGTTGGCTGTCGGCTGCGGAAAGCGCGAGGTGCGCAAATCAGCAACATTGAATCTCGATTTGGAGGTTGAAGCCAACACAGATTCGGCATTAACCTTTCAATCGGCGGGTATTCTTCGCACACTCACCAACGCGGGCATTGCGGAGGTAAAGGACGATATCTCCCGTTATGAGCTTCAGAGCATAAAATATTCCCTATGGGAATTGTATGGCAACGATTCTTGTGAATTCAGCGGTTCGCTGGGTATTCGCAAGATTGGAGATGCCGCATCAACGGTATATTATTCCTATAACAATTTTGATTTCGAGCCATTGCAGGAAAAAATTGCTATTCCATTTAGTGATGCCGAGAAGCAGCGGATTCAGGATTTCCTGCTTTCAGGTAATGGATTGGAGTTTGTGCTCGAGGGAAATCTATCGCACAAGCCGATTCATTTTGTGATGAACATTGAATTGAATGTGGACGCGCTTGCAGAGAAGTAATAGAGTTCGATGTAATGGCTGACGCAAGGAAACTCCTCCTCTAAATGATGGGCTGTTTAAACGCTCGCGAGAAGTTTTTGGCTAAACTTGCGACATGCGTAATCACATCTTTTTACTGTTCTTTCTTTTTGTCTTATCCACTGTAACGGCTCAAGCACAGCAGGCCGACACGACCATCGTTCAGACGTTTACTTGGGAAACGCAGAACAATCCCGCAACACCTTATGATTCTCCGGGTCGCAGGTGGTTTGAATTTCCTTCTTCGGATAATGGAGTGGAGTATCAGAAGATTCTGATGTATTACAACTTGAAGTGCTTTGAAGATGGCACTGCCGGTGGGTTAGGTTATCCTTGTGGTGAGTGGGATTATTTGACCTACACCTATTTGTATGATCACACGGGTGTCATTGATAGCACGCTGGCTGAGCATCCGCGCTATTTTGTGAATAATGCGAATTTTGATTCCGTAGCGTTGACCAGCCAGCCGGTGTTTCTGCAGCGCTCTTTTGATCAAACGATTACAGTGGTGGATAATGTTGTTTCTAGTTCACCTCACTTCTTGGGTAATGAAAGTACCGGGCAGTCGGGTAGCTGGTTTTCCGGAATGACGGGTCAATCGGTTTTTCTATATCGAACGGCAGAGTTAGCCGCAGCAGGCTTGAATGCAGGCGCATCAGTGGGGTCGTTGGCGTTTTCGTTCGATAACGCCAATCAGACGTTAGAATTTTTGAAAGTCGAATTTGCATTTACTTCAGACACTGCTGTGACCGGGATGTATGATGGGCTTGTGTTTAGCACACTGTATGATGCACATACCACTATCGCAAGCAGCGGATGGCAAGATTTGGTTGCTAATGCCGCAATGCTGTGGGACGGAAATTCCTCGCTGGTATTGCGTGTGAGTTTTACCCAAAGTGAATTGCCTTCTGCGCTAATGGCTCAAGCCGAGTCAACCGCTTATACATCGTCGTGCTCGCGCATGGGTAATGATCGTTATCTGCGCATGGATTGGCAAGATGAAGTGAAAGTTCCGGCAGCGGCGTTCGCGGCGGTGAGTGATGAAATCACGATCATGCTCTGGCAAAATGGAGATCCCATTATTCAACCTCAGAACGGAACAATCTTCGAGGGCGTGAATGCGCTTAATCAGCGAGTGTTAAATGTGCATTTGCCCTGGAGCAATGGCAATGTGTATTGGGATGCCGGTAATGATGGCGGATATGATCGCATCAATAAATTGGCTGCTGAAAGCAACTATGAAGGTGGTTGGAATCACTGGGCATTCACCAAAAATTGTTCAACGGGTTCCATGAAAATATACCTCAATGGTGTGTTGTGGCATTCGGGCACTAACCTCGACAACTTGATGCTCGACATTCAGCGTTTCAGTATCGGTGGCGCAACCGGCTGGTCAAACTTCTACAATGGCAGTGTGGACGAATTTGCAGTGTTCAATCGCGAATTGGATGCGGCAGTGATTTCCGATTGGATGCTGCGTGATTTGAATGCGGCTCACCCGAACTGGTCCGACTTGCAGGTGTACTACCAATTCAATGAGCTCGATGGTGAGCAGGTGTTGGATGCCAGTGGTCATGGGCATCACGCATGGGTGCATGGTAATGCGGGCCGAGTATTGTACGGTGGTGATGAGTTGTATCGCAATACGAATCCGGCTTCCGAAAGACCGATTCTTCGCCTTACAAGCGGCGAATTTACAACCCATACCGAGGCGCAAACGGTGACGGTTAATGAGGCCATTCCACCGGTGTCAATCGTTACCTATGATGTTGCGAATTACCTGCCTATTGCCACTCAAGTAGATTACGGTTGGGTAGCGGGAGAAACATATTCCATCGGTGCCAACGGCGATACGCTGAGCTTGACGCCTATTGCCGCTGAGTACACCCTGAACAATGAGACATTCAGCTATTGGCAAACACCATTTGAAATTGTGAATCGCTATGAACTCAATCGCTTCATTACACCTTACGGTATTCAGCTTGATCTTGGTCCGGATGGGTGGACATGGGTTGTGGATGTCACGGACTGGGCTCCTCTCTTGCGGGATTCAGTAGAACTCGAGTCAGGCAACTGGCAAGAGTTGTTGGATATGAAGTTTGTCTTTATTGAAGGCACTCCTGCACGCGATGTTGTGCGTGTGGAGCGTGTGTGGGATACCAATCAGGGATTGAGCAATTTCGACAATGTAGTTCAGACCAAAACGATAGCAAAGAATCCCGGCGAGGCTATGTGGAAGTTGATGTCGACCACAACAGGTCACCAGTTTGATAATCCACCGAACTGTGCTGAATTCTGCAACAACCAACAAAGCCTTGAAGTGAACAATCAGCCAATCGCACAGTGGGAAATCATGCAGGAATGTGCAGACAATCCGCTATACCCGCAAGGAGGCACGTGGATTTTCGATCGTGCCGGCTGGTGTCCCGGAATGAATTCGACAACCAAAGAAATAGAGCTGACGCCGTATGTTGGGCAAGCCGATACGTTCACTGTCGACTACGATATTACGTTCAATGACTATGGCAATTATGTCCACTTTACTACACTGATTGGATATGGTCATGCCAATCACGCGCACGATGCGGAGATTGATCGTATTACCGCGCCGAGTGCGGAAAAAATTTACAGCAGAAGCAATCCGATTTGTGATAACCCGCGTTTCATCCTGCGCAATCTGGGTTCTTCTCCACTCACTCAGCTGACGATCTACTATGGTATTGTTGGCGGACAGGAAGAATCGTTTGAGTGGACGGGAAATCTGGCCTTTTTGGAGCGCGAGGAAGTGGAACTCACTTACAGCGATACGTTGTTGTGGAGCAGTGAAAATGCCTCTACTGAGCGTTTTTATATTCGTCTGGGCGAAAGCGCCGACGGTGCGGATGAAAACGCAACAAACAATTATGCTGAGTCTGTTTTCCGTCGTCCACCGACCTACAGTTATACCAATTTGGATGACAACAGGATGATCATTTTGTTGCGTACGAATAATTTTTACAATGAGACTTCTTACACGCTCTACAATCAGTTTGATGAGGTGGTGTTTGAACGGGATGATTTCACCGAGGCCAATACACTTTACCGCGATACCATTGCACTGAATGCCGGCTGTTATACCTTTCATCTGAAAGACTCCGATGATGATGGCCTTGATTTTTTTGCCAATAACGATGGCTCCGGCTATTGCAAACTGGACCGTGTAAGCGGCATCGATTTCGAGAGCTTCGAGCGTGATTTCGGTAAGGAAATCATTCATCGTTTTCATTTCGCAACCAATCTCATTAATGGAGTTGATGAGCAGCCGTCTTCCATGGTGAAAGCTGTGATTTATCCAAACCCTGCCGTGAATGCAGTTCGCATTGAAACCAAAGGCCTAGATCGCAGTTTATCGTATGCGGTGACAGATGCTTTGGGGAAGATTCACCAAACGGGAAACCTTCGTCGAAAAAATGTGTATGAAAGTTTGGAGTTGGATGTACAAGAATTGCCAAAAGGTCTTTATTTTGTAAAACTTCACGACGGACTTCGTTACTGCACCGTGAAATTCATCAAGCAATAGAGCAATGCCGCATATCCTAAGGGCCCACATACAAAAGCAAATAGCGCTTTCAAGCATTGAGTTTGAGGCGATCTTTCGTGTGATGCAGCGCAGGGTTTACCGTAAGAAGGAGTTGTTGCTCAAAGCCGGAGAGCCCGGTGAGTTTTATTTCTTCATCATCCAGGGTTGCTTGCGGACCTTCACTACCGATGATCGTGGCCAGGAGCACATTTTTCATTTGGCTTTTGAGGATTGGTGGGCTGCGGACTTATTCAGCTTCATCAATGGAGATTCCGCTTTTTTCAGTATTGAAGCGCTCGAGGACACAGAAGTGTTGGCTATCCACCGAGATGATTATGAAATCTTATTGACATCCTATCCCAAGTTCGAACGTTTCTTCCGCCTTCAGATGCAGAAGGCCTATGTAGCTTCTCAGCAGCGCACCATGGATATCATGTCCAAGAGTGCGGAGAAGCGCTATGTGGAACTCATGAAAAGCAATCCACAAATGGAATTGCGCGTTGCTCAACATCACATTGCCTCATTCTTGGGTATCACTCCTGAGGCACTCAGCCGCATTAAGCGCGGCTTGATTGAGAAACGTCGTGCCTCACTCTGACTTGAATCAGTTTTTCCCTGTGATTTAACGCGCACTTTCGTGGCGGTTAGTTTTGATTGATTAAGGGATTTAATTTTTACAAGTCACATGAAACTCCCGCAGCGTGTTCACCCGGCTGCGGGATTTTTATTGTCTAAGGGGCTCGCCGGGGAATTCCATATTCAGGTGTTCAAACTTGATTTTATTTGAAAACTTGCTGAACATCAAGAATTCACTATTTTCGTCTCGATAAAAAAGACCGATTCCTTAAAAAAACCTGTATGAAAATTGCTAAACCATTAATTACCACTGTTTTGTCTTTGATGTTCGCCGTTGTTTCGTGGTCTCAGGCCACCAAAAAGGCCGACCAGCAATTCGACAACCGCGGTTATTACGAAGCAGCTAAGTTGTACAAAACGGCTGAGCCTGCAACCAAATCATTGGATGACAAGGCACGCATCTTCTTCCGTTTGGGAGAGTGTTATCGATTGGTTTCAGATCCAAAGGAAAGTGAGCAGTGGTACAAAAAGGCCATAGACGCTCAATATTATAAGATTAATTCCGAGGTTCATTACAGCTATGGGCTGAGCCTTATTGAATTGGGCCGTTGGGAAGATGCAATTGTTCAATTTAATAAGTATGTGGTAATCTCAGAGAAGGAGACTGATAAGGATAAGGCAAAGGCCAAGATTGACAAGGCTAAGGCAAGTATCAAATCAGCTCAAGATGCAGCATCAAAAAAGAATGCAAAAGTTAAAATTACAGTTGAGAATGTGGTTGAGTTGAATTCTGAGTTTTTCGATTACGGTCTTGCTTACTCCGGTCCTACACAAATCGTATTTTCTTCAAGTCGTCAGGCATCAGCAGGTTCTTACCAAGATCCGATCACCGGCGAGAGCTTCATGGATTTGTTCACTTCAGATCAGGACAAAAAAGGAAAGTGGAGTTCGCCTCAGCCGCTGGCGGGCGCCATCAATACCATCAGCAATGAGGGTGCAGCTTGTTTCAGCAAAGATTTCAATGAAGTATTCTACACGTACTGTAAATATGAAAATGAGAAGGCTTGGTTTGCTTGTGATATCGCACGATGCACGAAGTCGCCCGATGGCAAATTCAATCAAATCAGCAATCTTAATGTGATTGACCGCAGTTTGAACGATACTTCGGTAGTCGGTCATCCGTTCATTACAGCAGACGGCAAATACTTGTTGTTTGCCTCAGACATGCCCGGTGGGAAGGGCGGTAAGGATATTTGGTACATCACCTACGATAAAAACAACACCTCTTGGTCAAAGCCTCAAAACCTTGGCGTGGTGAATACAAACGGCGATGAAATGTTCCCTTACATGGCTGCAGACGGGACGTTGTATTTCTCTTCGAACGGTCATGGCGGTCTAGGTGGATTAGATATTTTCAAAGCAGCCAAGGCCGGTGAGATGGGCTTCAATGCTCCGACAGCTTTGGAATATCCTATCAACACTTCTTCGAATGATTTTGCATTCGTAATGGAAATGAAGAAGGAAGGTGATAAGTCGTTCTCGGGATTCTTCACGTCGGATCGTCCGGGCGGAAAGGGCAAGGATGATATCTACCGCTTCACCGAACAAGCATTGGAGTTCTCGTTGGTAGGAACGGTATACGACAAAGACAGTGGTTCTCCTGTGGGCGGCGCTGAAATTACCTTGGTGGGCTCCAGCAATGCCGGTGATCCAATCAATTTGAAGTTGACTTCTGATGGCAATGGTGGTTTCAGTTTCGATAAGACGCAGATCAAATCGAACTATACCTACACCATTGATGTGCAGAAAGACAAGTATATCGGTACGGGTGACAAGCTGTCGACTGTTGGTTTGAGCGCATCAACCAATTTCGCGCGTGAGTACTTCATTATTCCGATTCCGGATCCGACTTCACGTCAGGGTGGTATCGAAATGCCGGAAGTACGCTATGACTATGCGAAGAGCGCCCTTCAGGTGAACGCTGAGGTGAATTCGAAAGATTCTTTGAATTACCTCTACGACATCATGGTGCGCAATCCGAAGTTGGTAGTGCAGCTTGAAGCACACACCGATGCTCGCGGTAACGACAAAGACAACTTGACCCTTTCACAGGCGCGTGCGCAGGCTTGCGTGGATTACCTGGTAAAGGAAAAGGGCATCGATGCCAATCGCATTGTTGCTCTTGGTAAGGGAGAGGCTGAGCCACGTATCCTGAAAAAAGATATGGGCAGCATGAAGAAGGGAGATGAATTGACCGAAGCTTACATCAACAAGATGGCAAGCAAGGATCAGCAGGAAGTTGCACACCAGCTGAATCGTAGAACAGTATTCCGTGTATTGCGCACGGATTATGTTCCCGGTAAGTAGAACAATATTCAATTGAACGGGGGCGGGCCGAAAGGTTCCGCCCCCTTTATTTTATGATCATGAATGATTCAAGGTACACACTCAGAGGAGTATCGGCGCAAAAGGAAGATGTTCACGCTGCCATCAAGCATTTGGATAAGGGCCTATTTCCGAAAGCCTTTTGCAAGGTGGTGCCGGATTATTTGACGGGTAGTGAAGAGCATTGCATTGTGATGCATGCCGATGGTGCCGGAACGAAGTCCTCGCTGGCTTATATGTATTGGAAGGAAACAGGAGATTTAAGTGTTTGGAAGGGCATTGCGCAGGATGCGCTGGTGATGAACCTCGATGATTTGATGTGTGTTGGGGCGATTGACCACATTCTACTCAGCAGTACTATTGGAAGAAATAAGCGACTTATTCCCGGGGAAGTGGTGAGTGCCATTATTCGCGGAACGCAGGAGTTGGCCGATGAGTTGACCGCTATGGGTATTCAGGTGACCGTTACCGGCGGAGAGACGGCGGATGTCGGTGATCTGGTGCGTACGGTGATTGTTGATTCCACGGTGGTGGCTCGGATCCGACGATCGGAGGTGATTGATAATAGCGGCATCGCGGCGGGTCAGGTAATTGTTGGATTCGCTTCCTACGGGCAGGCTACCTATGAAGGTGAGTACAACGGTGGCATGGGGAGCAACGGATTGACGAGCGCACGACATGACGTTTTCTATAAAAAACTCGCTGAGAAATACCCGGAGAGTTTTGATTCGGGAGTTCCTTCGGAGTTGGTGTATAGTGGTTCTTATGCGTTGACGGATATTGTGGAGGATGCACCCCTGGATGCAGGTCGTTTGGTGCTTTCACCCACTCGCACGTATTTGCCGTTGGTAAAATCCATTCTGAGTGAACTGCGATCACACGTTAAGGGTATGGTGCATTGCAGTGGGGGAGGACAAACGAAGGTGTTGCATTTCGCTGAAAATGTGCATGTGATTAAAGATAATCTGTTGCCGATACCACCGCTGTTCACGATGATTCAACAGGAATCTAAAACGGAGTGGAGTGAAATGTATCGGGTGTTCAATATGGGTCATCGCTTAGAAATTTACACCGATGAGCTAAGTGCAGCGCGTATGATTGAGATTGCGCGCGGTTTCCATATTGAGGCGCAAATCGTTGGTCGAGTGGAAGCGGCCAATAATAAGAAGCTGACGATTCGTTCGCAGCATGGAGAGTTTATTTACGAATCATAACGAAACAGGGAATGCAAGATTTGTTGGACCGCCTGGCGGCGATAGTTGATCGGCACAACGAGGTGGGTAAGATGATTACCGATCCTGACGTGATTTCCGATATGAAGCGTTATCCAACGCTGATGAAGGAGTACAAAGATTTAGGAGTTCTGGTGGACAAGTACCACGAGTACAAAAAAGTGAATGACGATTTGAAGGCGGCGCGCGAGATTCTATACTCAAATGAGGATCCTGATTTGAAGGAACTGGCGCAGGAGGAATTTGACACCCTCACACCGCTGAAGGAGAAGCTGGATGAGGAAGTAAAGTATATGCTGATTCCAAAAGATCCGGAGGACACCAAGAACTGCATCATGGAAATTCGCGCAGGTACCGGTGGAGACGAGGCTTCCATTTTCGCCGGTGACTTGTATCGCATGTACACGCGTTACATTCAGAACCAAGGCTGGAAGTATGAGGTCTTGAATCAGAATGAAGGAACGATGGGCGGGTTCAAGGAAATTTCGTTCGAGATTGTTGGAGCAGAAGTATATGGCACGTTGAAGTTTGAGAGTGGTGTGCATCGTGTTCAGCGCGTGCCGGAAACGGAAACGCAAGGACGTGTTCATACCAGCGCAGCAACTGTGGCGGTATTGCCGGAGGCAGAGGAATTTGATGTGATAATTAATCCTGCAGACATCAAGCGTGATACTTATCGCGCCAGTGGTGCGGGTGGACAGCACGTAAATAAAACCGAATCAGCGGTGCGCTTGACACACGTTCCAACGGGTGTTATTGTGGAATGTCAGGAGGGGCGCTCTCAGCACGAAAACACGGAGAAGGCGATGACCATGTTGCGCACGCGCATTTTTGAAGCTGAAGTCAATCGCCGTCAAGAAGAGCGCGCGCGCATGCGCAAGTCGCTTGTCAGCACGGGTGACCGCAGTGCGAAAATCCGCACCTACAACTATCCTCAAGGGCGTGTAACCGACCATCGTATCAATCTTACCCTGTACAATCTCGATGCAGTGATGAATGGAGAGGTGGTTGAAATCATTGAGGCGCTGAAGCTCGCCGAAAATACGGAAAAGCTCAAGGAAGGAAGCATGGCCTGATGGAGTTATCGGTCAGGCACATATCGGCCACAGACACGCATGAGTTACGACATCGTGTACTCTGGCCGCACCTCGCATCACCGGAGGTGTGTGTCATCGATATTGATGAACGTGAGGACGCCTTTCATGTCGGCGTATTTGCAGATGGAGTGCTAATTAGTATCGGATCTTTTTTCGCATTGCATTCACCGCGTTTGGAACAAGCATCGCAGTATCGATTGCGAGCGATGGCTACAGATCCGAAATTTCGCAGGCTTCACGCGGGCGACCGTTTAATCTCCTTTGCGCTGGAAGAATTGCGCAACAGAAATATTGAAGTTTTATGGTGTGACGCCCGCTTGGTCGCTGTGCCGTTCTATGAGCATCTGGGTTTTCAGAAGTCTGAAGATACCTATGAAGTACCCTTAATCGGCCCGCATCATTTCATGTGGAAGATGCTATAATCATGTGGCGTGCACGTGGGCAGCGTTTACATTTGCGCCACCTCAAAAAATATACTTATGCCTAGTATTTCGTCGAAAGCAGTGGCCATGCCGGCCTCACCAATCCGCAAGCTGGTTCCCTTTGCAGAAGCTGCTAAAAAGCAAGGACGCAAGGTTTATCATTTGAATATTGGTCAGCCGGATATTGAGACGCCTGAAGTGGTTCGCTCAAAAATGAAGGAGCTCGATCTGAAGGTTGTGGAGTACAGCAACAGCGATGGCATTGCGGCCTACCGCCAAGGCTTGACGAAATACTATGCGTCGAAGTCGATAGAGCTGACGCCGGAACAAATCATGGTCACTACCGGCGGAAGTGAAGCGCTGGTGTTTGCGTTCATGACTTGTTTCAATCCGGGTGATGAGGTGATTATTCCCGAGCCATTTTATGCGAATTATAATGGCTTTGCGGTTATGGCGGGAGTGAAGGTGATTCCTGTAATGAGCAGCATTGAAAACGGATTTGCCTTGCCGGCTATCGAAGCTTTCGAACAGTTGATTACAGAGCGTACCAAGGGAATATTGATTTGCAATCCGGGTAATCCAACGGGCTATCTCTACAGTAAGTCGGAGCTTGAGCAATTGCGTGACATTGCGGTAAAGCATGATTTGTATTTAATGGCCGATGAAGTTTACCGCGAGTTTGCATATGACGGCGCAACCCCTCATAGCATCATGAATCTGGAAGGATTGGATCAGCACGCCATCATGATTGATAGCGTGAGCAAGCGCTACAGCATGTGCGGTGCGCGCATTGGTGCGTTGGTCACACGCAACAAGGAAGTGATGGCGGCCGCCATGAAGTTTGCACAAGCGCGCCTTTCACCACCGACGTTTGGTCAGATGGCTTCTCTTTATGCGCTAGAAACGCCGCAGGCTTATTTCGATGGCGTGGTGGCAGAATATGTGGAGCGTCGCGATATTCTAATCGATGGATTGAACACGATTCCGGGTGTGATGTGCCCGAAGCCGAAGGGCGCGTTTTACTGCATTGCACAGCTGCCTATAGACGATAGCGATCGATTTTGCCAATGGATGCTGGAGGAATTTGAACACAACAATCAAACGGTGATGATGGCTCCTGCAACGGGATTCTATTCACGCCCGGAGCCGGGTAAGCAGCAGGTGAGATTGGCTTACGTGCTGAATAAAGAGTCGCTGCGAAACGCTGTTGAGGTATTGCGCGTAGCATTGAATGTCTATCCGGGTAGGACGATTTAATACGAGTTTAAAGCATAAAAAAAGGCTGCCCGTGGGCAGCCTTTTTTCAAACAAACCAAAATTAACGGGTGAACAATAGTTCACGCATTTTGGGGAGAGGCCAGGCCTCGTCTTCTGTAATGAGTTCAAGGTTGTCAGCCGCACTGCGCGCTACATCCATGAGTGGTTTTACTTTATTGCTGAATACCTCTGCTTGTTTTTCGATATCGAGCTTGGATGCTTTTGCGCGTTCAGCATTCATCTTATCCAGCGCATCTTTCAATGCATTGATTTCGGTCGAGATCTGCTTGATGATGTCGGTCTGCGTGCGTGACAAGTTTTTCGATTCGGCAGCGGAGAAGATTTCTTTCAAGCCCAGGACGTTGTCGATGAGCTTCGTCTGATAATCGAGTGCTGCCGGCAGAATATGGTTGACAGCGATATCGGTGGTTACGCGCGCTTCGATTTCACGCTTACGCACGTAGGTTTCTACTTCGATTTCATAACGTGCATGAATCTCTTCGTGTGTGAGCACGTTGAGTGCTTCAAACATCTTGTGCACGTCTTTGTTTTTCCACACTTTCAATGCACTCGGTGTGTCTTTGAGATTGCTCAGTCCACGCTTTGCGGCCTCTTTCACCCATTCATCACCATAGCCATTTCCTTCGAAACGAATTGGCTTGCTAATCTTGATCAGGCGTTGTAATTCCTTCAGAATAGCTTCATCCTTATCATCGCCTTTGGTGATGCGTGCGTCTACATCCTTTTTGAACTGAATGAGGCGATTGGCCACAATGGTGTTCAAAACGATCATTGCATTGGCGCAGTTTGCACTACTTCCAACGGCACGGAATTCAAATTTGTTTCCGGTAAAAGCAAATGGTGAAGTACGGTTGCGGTCGGTGTTATCGAGCAATGCTTGCGGAAGTTTACCGATATTGAGTTTGAGGTCGGTTTTATCTTCCGGAGTCATCTTGCCGGCTTTAATGTTTTTCTCCAGATCATCGAGCATGCGGCTCAAGTGACCGCCGAGGAAAGCCGACATGATTGCCGGTGGTGCTTCGTTAGCGCCAAGGCGATGATCATTTCCTACAGTTGCAATCGATGCACGCAATACATCAGCGTTTTCATGAATAGCGGCAACGGTGTTTACAAAGAAGGTGAGGAACTGAAGATTGGTCTTTGGATTTTTACCGGGCTTCAACAGATTGACGCCTGTGTTAGTACTCAATGCCCAGTTGTTGTGCTTACCGCTACCATTCACGCCTTCGAATGGTTTCTCATGAAGCAGAATTCGGAAGTTGTGTTTACGAGCAGTTTTTTCGAGCACATCCATTACCAATTGGTTGTGGTCGTTGGCTAGGTTGGCTTCTTCGAACATGGGTGCTAACTCGAACTGATTGGGAGCAACTTCGTTGTGACGTGTCGTCACCGGAATTCCCAACAGATGCGATTCGTATTCGAATTCTTGCATGAAGGCCATAACACGTTCGGGAATTGAACCGAAGTAATGATCTTCCAGCTGTTGTCCTTTCGCAGGGCGAGCACCGAAAAGGGCACGGCCGGTCATCGCAATGTCGGGGCGAGCATTGTGGAGCGAGCTGTCGATGAGGAAGTATTCTTGTTCCCAGCCAAGTGTAACGGCAACTTTGTTGACGTCTTTATCGAAGTATTGGCAAACAGCGGTTGCTGCATGATCAACTGCATGCAGTGCTTTCAGCAGCGGCATTTTGTAGTCAAGTGCATGACCTGTGTAAGAAATGAAGATGGTTGGAATGCACAGGGTATTGCCAACGATGAAGGCGGGTGATGTTGGATCCCACAAGGTATAGCCGCGGGCTTCGAATGTGTTGCGTAATCCTCCTGATGGAAATGACGAGGCATCGGGCTCTTGTTGAACGAGCATGCTGCCGTCGAATTTTTCAAGGGCACGACCATCAGTGAGCGGTTTGAAGAAACTGTCGTGCTTTTCGGCAGTTGTTCCTGTGAGTGGTTGAAACCAGTGAGTATAATGTGTTACCCCTTTCTGAATCGACCATTCTTTCATTGCTGCTGCGACGTGATCTGCTGTTTGGCGATCGATGCGTGCGCCGGTATTGATGCACTCCATGAGCTTGTCGTAAGCATCATCGGTGAGATACTCACGCATTTTGTGGTAGTAGAACACGTTGTTTCCGAAGTACTCGCTCACGCGGTTTCCCGGAATTTCATTGCGAATGGCCTTTCGCTCGTGTAATTCTGACAGGGCCTGAAATCGGGTTGAAGACATGGGGATTCGTTTTTTGAATATTTAAATTGGATTGACCCGGCAAAAATAGGGGTTCATTCCGCAAAAAATAAAAAAATAATGAACATACCCCCATTTTTTTAGGGGGTATTTGCCGAAAAATTAATTTAAGTTGTTTTAAGATGTCGTTTTTAGAGTTTGAGACCTAGTTACTAAGTTTACGCTCCAATCAAACTATGATCATGAAAAAACGTTTCGCACTTGTAGCCATGCTCTGCATAGCCGGATTGTCCAATCCGATACTATCCCAGGTTAAAGGGTTGAATAAGGAAGAGGTTGAAGACTCAAAGCAGCAATCAGTAGCACCTGATGGGCGGGAGTTTCAAGTTTCGCCTGATGGAAAGATGGTCGCGTTCTTTGCTCCTTTTAAGGATGTATCGAATGTTTTTGTAACCGGTATCAATGGCGGCGAAAGAAAGCAGGTTTCATTTGTGGGTGATGCCGGCGTTGAGTCTTTCTATTGGCTAAATGGAAATCTGATTGCGTTTGTCACAGCCAGAGGCACGAGCGGCTCATCGGCATTGTATGTAGGTGATTTCGGTTCAGCTGAGTTTCGCCGAGTATCAGCTGAAGGTGCGGATGTAAGAGTCATTGCTGTGTCAAGTCGAGATGGCTATGTGAATTATGAAATGAATTCTTCTGAGCGTCCAAATCAATACGATTACTATCTGTTTAGTACAGAGAATATGAGCTCAAAATTGATTGCCGACAATTCTGAGCAAGCGATTCATTGGGCCCCGAATCAAGCCGGTGGGGCCTCATTTTCGTATGCATACCAAAACGGCGCAGTACAATTGATTAATGAATTGGGTGAAAAGTTTGTGGCGCTGGAGAAGTGCATGCAGTTCAAACCTTTGGCACCTTCGATCATTCACAAGGGCAGTTATTATTGTCTTTCCGACAATCAGCGCAATGGAGCGGCATTAGTAGAAATAAACTTGACTGATGGAAAGGAGAAGGAAGTCTTATTTTCTAAGGAGGGTTCCAGTGTGGAAAGGGTTCTTTTGACTCCAAAAAGCCGCAAGCCTGTTATGGTTTGGTATCGCGGAAAGGACACGGGACATCAGCTAATTGACAAGACCTATGCTCCCATGATGGAGGATATTAAATCAAAAGTGAAGGGCGCGCAGTCGCTACAGCTTATTGGTTGTAGTGATAATGAAAATGTTTGGATTGTACTTAATGATTATGGAGATACGCGTAAGGCTTACTATCGCTACAATGTGGCCAACAAAGATATACGTCAATTGAATGAGGTAGATCTGACATACGAGCTCAAAATAGCGAAGACTTCAACACATACGATAACTGATACGCGGGGTAAAGAGATGGTGCTGCGCTTTTATTCGCCGCCTGTAGTAGACATCAAGTACCCGACTGTTTTGGTTTTTGGTGAGGGTATGTGGGCATTGAATTCACCGGAGCATGATACCTTATTAATGGTGCTCGGCGTGAACGGATTTCCGGTGCTGGAAGTGGATCTGCTACATTCTCAAAGTTATGGCGCAGCGGCCTTCTTAAATGGTTACGAATGGTGGTCAAATATGTTGATTTCGGATATGCCGATAATGCTTCGCGCCATCAATCAGCAATTCTCGACTTCACCCGGTGTGGTTCCCTTCGGAATAGGAATCGGTGCTGAAATGGCGTTGCATGCAATGAGTCTTTATCCGGATATGAAAATGCGGTCGGTGTTGTTGCAGCCCTATTTCAGTGACGCCGATTGCGCCCGCGATTTTCAAAGGAACCAAGATGCCTCATTGCGATTCATTCTTAAAGGTGATGAACAGTCGAAGGAAAAACCTGCGGCATATCTAGGCGCTGCGGCTAATCCAATGGTTATTTATTCCACGCTGGATGCGGACTATGCCGCTCAGGTGAACGACATCGTTCAAAGTTTAGCAATGTCCGGTAATTCACCTGTCGTTGTCAACTACGGTGATGACTATGGCATACCGAAGACACCAACCACGCGTGCACAGGTAATGGATGAGATGATACGCTACATTGGTGCTGTTCCTGTCAAGAAAGTCAAATAATGATCGGCTGCTGCAACAGGTAGTGTCTCACTTATGCCTTTAACATTCCAACTTGAGGGACAAGATCCTTCCGGTAGCGCTCGCGCAGGGCGCATTACCACAGATCACGGTGTTATTGAAACGCCTATATTCATGCCGGTCGGAACTGCGGGTACCGTGAAGGCTATTACGCAACAAGATTTAAAGTCAGATGTGGACGCCAAGATTATTCTGGGCAACACGTATCATCTTTACTTAAGGCCGGGAACAGCGATACTCAAGGAGGCCGGTGGTTTGCACAAGTTCAATGGCTGGGATCGTCCTATTCTCACCGATAGCGGTGGGTACCAAGTGTACTCGCTCAGTGACAATCGCAAGATTACGCCTGAGGGTGTGAAGTTCAAGTCACACATTGACGGCTCTGCGCATTTGTTTACCCCGGAGAATGTGATGGATATTCAGCGCGTGATTGGCGCCGATATCATCATGGCATTTGATGAATGTCCGCCGTATCCGTGTGATTTTGAGTATGCCAAAAAATCTCTTCAGATTACCAATCACTGGTTGGATCGGTGTTTTGCACGAATAGCTGAAACGGAGCCGCTCTATGGACATCATCAGGCGTTGTTTCCGATTGTGCAGGGTTCTGTATTTCGTGATTTGCGCATCGCAAGTGCAGAATACATTGCGGCTAAAGGTGCGGAAGGAAATGCTATTGGTGGTTTGAGTGTGGGTGAGCCGCATGAATTGATGTATGAGATGACCGAATTGGTTTGTGGGATTTTACCTAAAGACAAGCCACGATATTTAATGGGTGTTGGAACTCCTGCGAATATTCTGGAGTCAATCGCACTCGGAGTGGATATGTTCGATTGCGTTATGCCAACGCGCAATGCGCGCAATGGACAGTTATTTACCTGGAATGGAATCTTGAATATGCGCAATAAGAAATGGGAGCGTGATTTTTCACCGTTGGATCCTGATGGCGATAGCTTCGTGGATGCTTTCTACACCAAAGCTTATGTGAGGCACTTGTTTGCGGCTGAGGAGATATTGGCGATGCAGATTGGCACCTTGCATAATTTGAATTTCTATTTGCGTTTGGTGCGCAAGGCTCGTGAAAAAATATTGGAAGGCACATTTACCGCCTGGAAGAATGAGATGGTGGTTAAACTAATGCAGCGACTTTAGTGCTTAAGAAGCTCGATATCTATATCATCCGAAAGTTTCTGTCCACCTTTCTTTTCATGATTGGGGCGTTCATTCTGATTGCAGTTGTTTTTGATATCAGTGAAAACATCGATGAATTGCTCAAGGCTCGAGCACCGTGGTATAGAATTGTTGCGGAGTACTATGTAAACTTCTGTTTCTATTTCGGGACGTTGTTGAGCTCCTTCATCATTTTTCTGACAATTATTTGGTTTACCAGCAAGCTTGCGCAACAGTCGGAGATTATTGCGGTGTTGAGTAGTGGTGTTAGCTATGCTCGTTTTATTCGGCCTTATTTCATTGCCTCAGGAATTTTGGTGGCTGTGCTGTTGTACTTCAGTCATGTAGTGGTACCCCAGGCCAATCGTCAGAAATATGAGTTCGAGGTGAATTACATGAAAGACCCCATCACCGTTACGGAGAAGAATATTCATCGGGAGATTGAACCCGGTACTATTGCCTATTTCTATGGCTTTCGTCCGGAGACTATTTCAGGAGATAATTTCTCTCTCGAGCGTTGGAAGGATGGCAAGCTTACTTATAAAATGATTGCTGCCAGCGCGCAGTATTTGCCGGATCAGCAGAAGTGGCGCATCATGAATGCACAAATTCGAACCTTTGACGCCGATGGTGCGGCGACATTGCAAATGCGTGCACAGATCGATACGATTCTACCTATGGACGAACAGGATTTTGGTTTGCGTTCGGAAATCACCTCCGCAATGGATTACAGCGAGTTGAGCGAATTTATCCAGGCGCAGAAATTGGGTGGTTCGGGCCGTGTGGCGGAGTTTGAAGTGGAACTTTATAATCGCACGGCTTCACCGTTTTCCATTTTTGTGCTCACACTTATTGGAGTTTCTATTGCTTCACGCAAACAGCGCGGAGGAATCGGAATGCACCTGATGTTGGCGGTAATTATCGGCTTCGTCTTTGTCTTTATTTCGCGAATGACAACCGTGAGCGCTATGAATCTGGGCTTTCCATCTTGGATGGCGGTGTGGGTGCCCAATGTGCTGTTCACATTCGTTGGGTTGTTCCTTTATTCCAGAGCGCAGAAGTAAATCCGGTTACTTCTGTTTTAGCACCGTGATGTATTTATCGCCAATTCTCAATTGATAATAACCGTCGGCAAGCGAGGAAAGGTTGATTTGTTCGTTGTTGGTTTGTGTTGTATTGCGATTAACTACTCTTCCGTTTGCATCGATGAGCAGCCAATCCTGAGTAGAATGGCTGTTGATGTTCAGAAAGTCGCGTGTTGGATTGGGGTAGACGTAGATATTCTTGGTAATCTCGGATGATATTATATTCATCCAAAGTTCTTCCTGAACATTGCAGCCATTGACATCGGTTATGATGCAGCTTATTACCGGTTGACCATAATTTGAAGTATAGACTCCTGTATCACCGGTATTCCAATCGCATTGGAATGGCCCGTTTCCATCGCTAATGTCTACTGTGAATATGGGATAGCCTTCCGCGCAAATAGAATCGGTTGAAGTGATATTGGCGTAGATAGGTTCGAACTCACTGACAACATAAACGGAATCATACCAGCAGCCATCACCTGAAGAAAAGGCAAATGGGTATTCTCCCGCCGGAAGAGCATAGGGCTCTTCATAAGCTTCCCATTCAATAATGACCGGATTATTCGAGGTAATCGCAAATGAGGTTACCTCGTCGACACATACCGAGGGTGGTGACCAACTGATGATAGGTGTTTGATGATGCTCAACTGTGAATTCTCCTTCAAAACTGCAACCTGCCTCATCTGTAATCGAGTAGGGGTGAATGCCTGCGCTCATCGCGTTGGGATCTTCACCAAACCAATTCCAGAAGTGAATCCCATTTCCGCCGACAGATGAAAAGAGAATTGCTGAAGTTGAGTTGGCGCAAATGGTGTCCGACCATATCCAAGGTTGGATGGGATCCGGATTCTCAAGAGTTATCGTTTGAACGGTGCTGCAGCCGTTTTCGAAATACAGTGTTGCGGTGTACGTTCCGGGGAATATGTTTGAGAGTGATAACGTAGAATCGCCCGTTTGCCAATGAATGTTTTGCAAGCCCTCAAGCACGTCAAGGGTAATGGATCCTGAAGCCGTATTAGTGCACAACACAGGGCTTATAGTGAAGTTGATGGCAGGAGCAAAATCAGTTACCTGAAAGATGATTTGGTGTGTTTGATTGAAGAGTCCGGGAGTTGTGCAACTGTAAGTGCCTGCGGCGTCCACGGTTCTAACAGTAATCGTATCGCCATTATCCCAGACAACACCTGACGTTGCATCGGTTTCAAGCGCGAGTATTTCATTGAAGCATCGCTGAAGGGTGATTGTCTCCGGCTGATCGATATAGGTCGAGCCTTCTTGTATAGTTAAGGCCTGATTTGCTTCTACATTGCGCAAAATGTCCGTCCATCCGGATGGCCAAAAGATGAGGATAGAATCAATCACATTGGTTGCGCCGAGTCCAAAAATTTCATGTTGAGAGGATTGACCATAATAACTTTCGCCACAGGTTATCTGTTTGATGAGTTGCTTATTTCCTGCGTGCACTTCTATAATAGCCCCGATGCCGTCGTGGTTTGATGAGGTTCCTTCGAGCCCTATGGTTATGGAGTTATTTGTTGAAGGATTTGCGAGCCACACGAGGATGCGTTGCGGCGACACGGTGCTTTGCACGAGGTCTTCGCGGCCGTCGTTGTTAAAGTCTCCTGTGACCAAACAATAGCTTAAGTAAGGCATTTGTGATAGCGAGGAGGCTGTGTTGAGTGTGTAGGAAAGATCTTCATTACGCTGATAATGGCAGGTAATGCTATTGAAGTCTTTGTGAATCACACACAAATCATCGCGCCCGTCATTATCGGGATCTGTCCATTGTATTCCCCAACTCACGTGATTCGCGCATCCGACATTGAGAGAGTCTGTTGCGTTTACGAAAGTGCCCTGTTGATTCTCGATGAGAACGGAAGCTTCGATTTCGTTACTGATGTAAACATCGAAGTCACCATCGTAATCGTGATCATGCCATTGCACACCCATGGCATCCATATACGGATTAATGACGCTTGAACTATCGGGAAGAAATGTGCCGTCACCTTGATTGATGTAGAGTTGATTTCCGACATCCCGGTCATTGCTAACATAGAGGTCTTGATCACCATCGCGATCATAGTCAATCCAGTTGCTTTGGTAGGTTGGTTTGCTGCCATTGCCTACGCCCGCGATTGCCGACACTTCCGTGAAGCTGCCATCGCCATTGTTGTGAAAAAGCCAATTGGTGATGTCGTTTTGCAGGTAGTAGTTGTTGATGTAGAGGTCAATCCATCCATCATTGTCATAGTCGGCCCAACAGGCGGATTGCATTAGAGGGCTGTAAACGGGGATGGGCAAATCGGAAGTAACATCGGTGAATGACCAGTTTCCATCATTGCGCAGTAAGATTGGATTTGCGGTGTAGCGTATAATGAGTAGATCGGCATCAGCGTCGTTGTCGTAATCCGCCCAATAAACGGTTTTGAGATTGCCTTCTATAGTCGATAGTGCATCGATGTATTCAAAATCGCCTTGGGTATTCAGGTAAATGGCCACACCGTGTTGGCTTGATGCAGCGGTGATATCATCCCAGCCGTCGTGATTGATGTCGTATGTGCTAATGCCTGTGGCCCAGGTAAGGTCGCTTTGAAAGGAGTTCACGGCCACGCTATTGAATGCGGCGTATTGAGCCAAAATCAGATTGGGCACTAACAGTATGCAAACCAGTAAAAGTTGACAATAGCTTCCGCTGCGTCCGTTTGGAAGAAATTTCTGCAGATGAGGGTGCTGCAGAAATTTCAACCAAGGACGAGCGGAGGATGTGATTACATCTTCCGGCATGGTAGTCAGTATTAGTTAAGGTTACCGCTGCAGCACAATTGCAGGGCGTGATCCACGCTTCAGGCAGCGGTGAATGAAGAATGAGAACTCACGCCATGAGTGACGCGGTTATTCGAGAAAGCGATGGTTTGAAAATTTAAGGACCTTGGTCAGAGGATTCCTTACTTGCAAATTGACAATTCGAAAGAAAGGAAAAAATGGATAGGAAGCAAATGTTTTTTCATTTGTTCCTCAGCAGCATAAAAAAAACGCCGGCTCTCACCGGCGTTTATCTTAGTAGCGGGGGCCAGACTCGAACTGACGACCTTTGGGTTATGAGCCCAACGAGCTACCAACTGCTCCACCCCGCAATGTAAAAGTGTACCCGCATCGCATTCGAATTGGGGGTGCAAATATAGCCTACTTTTGTGCCTGCAACAATTCTTTTCAAAAATTGACAGAAAACAAGCACAAGGCGGGATTCGTCAACATCGTTGGCAATCCCAATGCAGGTAAATCAACGCTCATGAACGCTCTGCTGGGCGAGAAGTTGAGCATTGTGACACCCAAGGCACAGACAACACGTCATCGTATCATGGGGATTCTTAACGGTGACGATTATCAGATTGTCTACAGTGATACGCCCGGTGTTCTTGATCCCAAATACAAGTTGCAGGAAGGAATGATGAAGGCCGTGGGAACGGCGCTCACTGATGCTGATCTCATTTTGCTGGTTATCGATAGCGCCGATAAAAAGGAGATGCATGGGCCAACGCTGGAGAAAATTCGCAAGACGAAAATTCCCGTTTTTGTGATTCTCAATAAGTATGATTTGGTAGGTAATGATGGCGTGAATGTCCTCTTTGATTATTGGACGCAACAGTTGCCACAAGCCAAAGTGTTTCCGGTTTCGGCGTTGGAGAAGATTCACACCCGCGAGTTACTGGATCAAATCATTCGACTGCTTCCTGAGTCGCCACCGTATTTCCCAAAAGATGACGTGAGCGATCGTACGATGCGCTTTTTTGTGAGTGAGATTATTCGAGAGAAAATCTTCATGAACTACGATAAGGAAGTACCCTACGCGAGTGAAGTGCACATTGAAGAGTACCTGGAGGAACCCGATATCGTGCGCATTTCTGCCCTGATTATGGTCGAACGTGAATCCCAAAAGCGCATTGTTATTGGTCACCAAGGTAGTGGTCTAAAACGCGTTGGAACACAGGCTCGCAAGGATATGGAGTCGTTTATCGGCAAGAAGGTTTTTTTGAAAACGCATGTGAAGGTTGACGAGAACTGGCGTCACGATGAACGCAAATTGAAAAATTTCGGATACTGGGAATAAGTCATGATTGCCTTTGCCAACGCGAAAATCAATCTGGGGTTATATGTGACGGAGCGTCGCACGGATGGTTATCATAACCTGGAGAGTATTTTTCTTCCTGTGAGTTTGTGTGACGTTTTGGAAGCTATTCGCTCGGAAGGAGATGAAATCGCGTTTACTACACAAGGACGCCGGATTGACGGTGATGCGGAAAGCAATCTGTGCGTGAAAGCCTATCGATTGTTGCAGCGTGATTTCAAGTTGGGTGGGGTAGAAGCAACTATGCTCAAGCAAGTGCCGATAGGCGCAGGATTGGGAGGTGGTTCAAGTGATGGAGCGCACATGCTCAAGTTACTCAATGAGTTGTTTTCCTTGAATCTTAGCACAGATCAGTTGCAACATTACGCCGCTCAATTAGGAAGCGATTGTCCGTTTTTTATTTCGAATAAACCGGCGTTTGTGCATGGTCGTGGCGAATTGTTGGATCCGATAGATATGCCGGCGATTCAATCGCACGTGGTGATTATTCATCCCGGCATTCATGTGGGCACGGCGGACGCCTATCGCGGCATTAAGCCATCAGCGGCCTCTTTTGATTTGCGCACAATTGGTCAGCTTCCCATGGACCAATGGCAAGGGCGCATCACCAATGATTTTGAAAGGGTGGTCTTTGCGCTTCATCCAGAGATAGCCTCTATCAAAAGAACGCTATTGGATCAAGGTGCACTGTACAGCAGCATGAGCGGAAGTGGATCGGCAGTCTTTGGTTTTTTCGATGAGCGCATTGCATTATCCGGAATTCCCCAGAATTACTTTGTGCACTGGGGAAAGTTGCTTTAGTTGTGCATGACAACAACGCGTTTCATTTGTTGTTGCGAATCATTTTCAAGGTAAACACTGTAAACACCATTATCCCAAGAAGAGCAATCGATAATCATGTTTGTGCCATTACGGAGATACGAAAAAGGTATAACTCGGCCTAAATGATCTGTAATGATAAGTTCAAAGTTTGAAGCCGGATTGTTGAATTCAATCCGAAAAGAATCAGCGGAAGGATTGGGATAAACTTGAATGCAAGAAGATTGATTTACTTCGTAAACCGTTGAAACAAAATCAAAGCTGATTAGCGTCGTGTCATAAACTCCGCATGCACCGGCGATAAGCTCAATAGCATGCTGACCGTAATTATTCACGTATAACGACGCTATATCACTTGTCAGTGCAGTCAAGGGTTCGCCATCCAAAGAGTAGTATACTTCAGTTGAATATTGAGAAGTATTGGTCAGTTGAAATTCATTCTCTATGACTGGTTCAATATTCCCTGCAGCAATAGGATCCCACGTCCCGATATACCATTGGCTAAATTGATTGAATACCACCTCATGAACGGCACTGCGCATAATGGCTTCCGTTGAATCGGCGATGGTGTAGTTATAGCTGGTGGCGAGTGGTGATTTGCGAAAGATACTTGTGTAAAATGCCAGCGCGGCAGCGTAAGAACCTTCCGGTGAAGGATGACTACCGTCGGAAGCGAATAACCCAATGCCGGGATGATTTTCGCGCAGGTAACGCCACACTGCTCCAACAGGGGAAACGATGCCTTGATTCATTTCTGCCATCATCAAATAGCGTTCACGAAGTAGGTCATCCATGCCTTCGTAGGTGCAGACAGGAGGCCAGCCGGCGCAGTTTTGCTGGTCGCCATTTTCTCTTCCCCATGTCATGTAAAAAATGGTTTCTGCGCAAGGATTAGCTGTTAAGATGGCCTCATTGAGTTGTGTTGCGAAGGGGAAGGTTTCCACTTCCACCTGTGATAGCGGGAATGCAGGCATCTGACTTTGCTGCTGTAGCACGACGTAATCCCAGGTTCCTTCTGCAATTAGACTCATGGATGCACTATTGCTTAGATGATCCTCGAAGGTGTAACCGCCCGGCGTGCTGCTGCCTACTTCGAGTGTGTCTCCTGCACTCAGTGCCACGTCAACCGTGAGTTGTGGCAAGTTGTTGTAATAGGTGTATGAGTTGCCTAAAAAGAGAGCGCGTTTGTTTAGTTGAGCGGACGCTTGTGTTATAGCCAGTAAGCAGAGTAATACTAGGGATAGTTGTTTCATCGGTCGTTATTCTTTAATCCAGCGTTGATGCCATAGGTTGTTGTCGCCTTGCAAGGTCAGCACATACATACCGCTATTCCAAGTGGAGATATCCATGTGAAGTTGTTGCGTATTGGAAACGATTTGTTCCTGGATGATTTTTCCACTGATATCACGAATGGTGAGTTGAGCACGGTGTTTTGCTTGCAAGGGAAGTTGAATCCATATGGAGTGCTTCGCCGGATTGGGAAATAAACGAAGCGTCTGTTCTTCGTTGTATTCATCCACGGCATCGGGACCGCACGGAACGTAATATGTTCCGGGTGAACCGAGCAAACAACCGGCGAACCAATTCGTGCCATCATTTACATTGGCACTGCTATCAGCGAGTTCAAGTGTGTAACCTTGTGCGTTGGCTTCGACAGGCCACGGTGATGATGATTGGTAGTAAACGGAGAAATTGATTTTACCTGCCGCATCGTATAATCGAAGGAGTTCACCGTTTTCACCAAAACCAAAAGCAAAATCACCCACGCGATTCTCTATCGAAGTATAGATGTCATCGAATTGTGCGGTGCTTTTGCAAAGCACAATCATCTCGCCGGCGGCGAGTATGGTGTTCTCAGGAATAAGGTATGCACTATTGTCTTGCTCGTCGCGCAAGGTCCAGCCGGAAATGTCTTGCGTTTCATTGCTCACGTTGCGCAGTTCAATCCAGTCGCCTGCATCAGAAGTCGGAACAGAGGCGTAATTGATTTCGCTAAAAACAATCGGAGTGATGCAGGGTGAAAATCCTTCTCCCGGCGAACCGAGCACACAACCGGCAAACCAATTAGCAGCATCATCTTGTGGTGTGGAATCTTCCATGAACTCCAGTGTGCGGCCACCGCCATCGGCCACCATCGGCCAGGGCAAACTATCGCTGTAATGAATTTCTCTTAACACACTATCTCGATGGTCGAGTAGGCGAATCGTACCGCCATTAGCGGGTAGTGCGAAGTCAAAGTTCCCGATGGCATTTGTAACATCAGGATAAAGACTCTGGAATAGTTCTAGGTTATGTGCGACAACCAAATATTGGTGAGGCGCTACGAAAGTGCCTGCCGGGAATTCAAAGCGCGGCATATTGACATCATTCGTCAGCGACCATCCCGTGAGATTGACAGTTCCGTTGCCATCGTTGTGCAGTTCAATCCAATCGCCGCATGGCGCTGAGACATCATCATTATAATTCACCTCACTTATCATGAGTTTCATGGGTTGTGGCGCACCGATGAAATTGGCCGTGAGCACGTCATCTGTAATCATGTTGATGACAAGTGTGTCGTTGTGCCATTGTGATTGCAGCAAACTATCAGCGCTCCAGTAATTGAATACATAGCCGGGATTCGGAATGGCGGTCACAGTGACCGGCGCACCATTGAAGTAGATTCCGTTCCATGGCAGTGAATCGGGAACAATCGTGTTTATTTGAATACGTCCTGCTTGAGGCGGATTCACTTGCAGCGTTACTTCCGATTGCCCTTGATAACCGAAATAGGTTTCGATGTGGTAACGTACTTGCTCCGGACGACAAGCGAGCTGATCGCGGAAGATGGTGTGATTGTCTGTGAACCACTGCACATAGCCATCGACGTTGTTTGGATCACCCCAGCGAGCCATGTAATTGGGCATTTCATCAATCACCATGTTGTAGTGATAGTCGGCAATTTCGACCAAGCGCTCGCTGCGATAGGAAGTGTTCAACAGGTCGGCGAAGCGATTCACGAAGTGCAGTCGATAATCATCATGCTGCATCATGTTATACCAGGGCGCAGTGAAGGGATTGCCTCCTGTATTTCCAAAGAGCCATTCGATATGATTGGTCGTACAGTCGGTCCAAGAGTTAGGTCCCAGACCTAATTCCAAGTCCTGCAAGGCAAAACGCCATTTGAAGTCTGTGGCATCAGAGCGGTAGATTTTAATGTTGTTCCAAGGCCAATCCACATTCGACATGAACGACTCGCCAATAACGTAGTCGGTGTAGTTGTCGAGGTCGTAATAATTGCCGATTTGATTGACATAATCCTGAGCGTTCACATCGAATTGAGAAACCGTATTCCAATCATCCCAATAGTGTTGTGGATTTCCTTCAACACCGCGCAGCACGCCACCATAATAATAACTGAGTGAGAGGATGTCCATTCCCTCATCTGAAGCGTTATCCTGTATTTCAAATTTCTCGGCATTGAATTTATCACGCAGTTCATATAGCCCGTGATATTGACCGTTGATGTAAACGGTAACCGGTCGCCATGCGGAGAAATAGTTATGCGTACCTTCACTCATCATTCTGCATTGCGCCGCATCCTTGTATTGCAGTGCGAGGTATTGATTGCTGCCATTGCGCAGATAAAAATCGCTGTACTGTTGACGATAGGGAAGCGTTGGAATGACTTGATGCTCGAACGGTTCTTCACCGAAAATACCATCGGCTAGTTTTAGTCGGAAAGAACGTTGTGGCTGGCTGCGACTTCCACCGGCACCGCCATCCATGATCATTCCGGTGTATTGCGACATCAAAAGATTATGCGCATCGGTCGAGTCGAAATATTCCACGTACCCTGACTTAAGCCAATCGCTGAAGGGATTGTCAAACATGCCATCGGGCCCGTAGAGATTCGTATTGTCGGTAGAAATAGAGATAACAGGCGTGACGTGTTGCATATTGATGAAATAGGATCCAACGGCTGAGGGTCCCGGAATGCGGTTGGGTTCGAACGCCCGCGCCTTCAGTACGGTTGTCGTCTCGATGATAATCGGATTGCCGAGATAAAGTTCTGAATTCGTCTGAGGTTCGCTGCCATCTAAGGTGTAACGTATAGTGGCTTGCGGTCCGTTCGGATTTAAAATGGAAACGGCTTGTGTGGTGGAGTAGAATCCGGGATTAACGTCGAATGCAGGAGCCCATGTGTAATCTTCGGCGGGTTCACTATTGTTATTCGAACCACCCGGAGTGGGTGCTGCGAAGAGCACATTCAACTCTGCGCCATCGGGATAACTGCCAATAGAGGCATTGAGTGATTGCAAGGCGATTTCAAGCGAATCGATGAGCACTCCTTCAGGGTTATGCAGCCACACGTTTTCCCCGTTTCCGGATACACTGAAGTTGGTGTGAAAATAAGACCCGTTGGTGTTGATGAATTCAAAGCCAAGCTCGGAATTTGCTGATGTCGTGAGTTGAATGCTCACGTAGTCATAGAACGACGGATCGGTATAAGCCACATCAAAGGCGAGAGAGTCGATAGGTCCAGCGGTAAGTCCTGCCGCGATGAGATCATCGGCACGATAGAGCGTTTGCATCCGTGCACTAAAGTACCAGTTGCCATAAGGGGCCGGATAGCACGTATTGCAATTTTGGACGGTGTTTTCACCAACAATCACATCGTTGATACGCAGCACGGGACGCAGGTTGGACACTTCGCCATACTGTGAACCGCACGCGAAGTCACCACCATCAATAAAGGAGGAAACGGAGGCCACATAATCGGTAGATGTTTGATTGAAGACGGAGTTGGACGTATATCCACCGGACCAATACGAGCAGGTGTTAAGCACGAGATTCGATATACCATCCCAAATGAACGCTTCTTGCACAGCGTGATTATTCCAGCCGAATTGAGGCGTGAAGCCATACGATGTGTGGAACGTTGTTGCCGGAGGTGATGCATACCGATCCTTCGAACTGCAGAACACAACCAGGAACTGACCAGGCTGCAAGAGGTAGTTCGGAAATACCCATTGAGTAGGCTGACCTGCTTCATCGGTAAGGCTGTAGCCGGCGAGATCAATGGCTTCCGACCCCGCATTGTACAGTTCTATCCAATCGTTGTATTCGCCATCTTCATCCAGGAGGATGGTTGCGTTTTTATTGCTGCCTTCGTTGATGACGAGCTGTCCGCTTGCAACAACACATGCGTGCAGCAAGAATAACAGTAGGGGTAGAATGAATTTCATATGCTTAGTGGTGACCTGCAACGGGATTTAATGCAAGCGTAACAAATATAGTCTTTCAAGGCAGACACGGTAGGAAAGGTTAAGTGACGTGCTTATTTTTGCGCCCGCTTTGGCCCCGTAGTTTAATGGATAGAATGGAGGATTCCGGTTCCTCAGATAGGGGTTCGAATCCCTTCGGGGTCACACAAAGGCTGTCGAAAGATGGCCTTTTTTTTCGCTTAACAATTCGGTGATTCCTGATTATTTTGCAAGCGATTATCTAAACCCGCATGCCACTCAATTCCGTTTTCGGATGGTTCATCAAAAAGCGCATGCACCAGATCGATCTCTTCATGAAGTATCCGGTCGAGGTGCAGGGTGAGCTTTTTCGCAACCTCATCGATGAGGCAGCGTTGACGCGCTTCGGAGTGGAGCACAAGTTCTCATCCATCAAAACGATGGAGGATTTCAAGAAGGCAGTTCCTATTCGGAATTACGAGTCGTTCAAAGATTATGTAGAGCTGTTGCGTGAAGGACATCAAAACGTATTGTGGCCGTCAAAAGTGAAGTGGTTTGCCAAAAGCAGCGGCACAACCGATGCGCGTAGCAAGTTTATTCCTGTCACCAAGGAAGCTTTGGAAGAATGTCACTACAAAGGCGGTAAGGATTTGCTGGCATTGTACTATAGTCAAAAACCTGACGCCAAAGTGTACAGCGGGAAGCACCTCGTGCTCGGGGGTTCATCCAAAATAAATCCCTTCAATGAGGAGGGTTACACGGGCGATTTATCGGCCATCATCATTCGCAATTTGCCGGTGTGGGTAGAAATCATGCGCACACCTTCGCGCGACATTGCTTTGATGGACAACTGGGAGGAAAAGATTGAAATGATTGCGCGCACCACCATGGATGAAGACATTTACATGATGGCAGGTGTGCCTTCCTGGACAATGGTTTTGCTCAAGCGCATTTTGGAATTGAAAGGCGCGGAGAGCATCAAGGAAGTATGGCCGAACCTCGAATTGTTCTGGCATGGCGGCGTGAGCTTCAAACCCTACCGCGACCAGTTTAGTAAGTTGATTCCATCGCTCTCGATGAATTATGTGGAAACCTACAACGCGTCGGAAGGGTTCTTCGGTATTCAAGATCGACTCAACGCAGATGATATGTTGCTCATGCTCGACTACGGTATTTTCTACGAGTTCATGCCGATGAGTGAGTATGGAAAAGAACATCCTAAAACCGTGAGTATTCAGGATGTGGAAATTGGACAGAACTACGCTATTGTCATTAGCACGAATGGCGGGTTGTGGCGTTATCTCGTGGGCGATACCGTGCGCTTTACTTCAAAGTTTCCGTTTAGAATTCAGGTGAGCGGCCGCACCAAGCATTACATCAATGCTTTTGGAGAAGAGCTTATCGTGGACAATGCTGATGAGGCTATTCGTTTGGCGTGTATCGCCACAGATGCAGCGGTGACTGACTATACAGCAGCTCCTGTTTACATGACAGATCGTTCGTGCGGTGCACACCAATGGCTCATTGAATTCGAGCGCGCGCCTCATGATTTAGAGCGTTTCATTGATGTGCTGGATGCGACATTAAAATCGTTGAACACCGATTACGAAGCCAAGCGAGCGTTTGATTTCATTCTAAGGCGCCCGGAAGTAGAGGTAATGCCGGCCGGAAGTTTTTACGGTTGGTTGCGTGCCAAGAATAAGCTCGGCGGTCAGCATAAGGTGCCTCGCTTATGCAACGAACGATTGTATGTCGATGAATTGCTGAACGGAGTTCAGCATGCAGCAACTGATCAAGTGATTGCCTTATGAGGTGGCTATTTGTTTTGTTAGTGCTTGCGCTAAGTTTAGAAGCCACGGCGCAAAATGACTTTACCTTTATGAATCAGGAAACGTGCGGCTGCACGCATGTTTCAATAGATGCCTTGGGAAATTCCTATTACCAGAGTCCACGATTTATTCAGCGAGTAAATGTCGTAGGTGGCGGAAAGTTTCGCAATTCCGAATTGCAGTGGGGGAGTTATGAGTCGATTGATGTGACGGATCCATTGCGACCATTTATTCATTTTCCCTCTGCCGGAAAAATTGACTTTTGGGATAATACACTGAGCGTGCAGGGAAGTCCGATTGATTTGTTTGAGAAGGGGTTCGACCAGATTGAGCTCGTATGCGGTTCACGCGGAGATGCTTTCTGGATGTGGGATGCGCGGCAGTCAGAGTTGATTCGTGTCGATCGTGCGTTTCAACGCCTTACGTCGACCGGAAATCTGAGTGTTATGTTGGGTTTCGCGGTGCTTCCCGTTCAACTCATCGAACGCGGCGCGTATCTGTATGTGCGTACTGCGGATCATCGCATACTCGTGTTTGATATCTACGGCACTTTCAAGAAGCAACTGCAACCGGGGGAAATTCGCGACATGCAAGTGGAACATAATCGCATGTTTGTGTTTACTGAAATGGAAGTTCATCTCATGAATGCAACTTCGCCGGAGTCGGCAACATTGACTTTGCCCATGAAAGATGCACGTTATTACGTTTCAAAAGGCGTGCTTTACGCCGTGCGAGAGGGAATACTCTACAGCTATAAATTCCCTGAAACTGCAAGAAACTAACAATTGCAACGGGTTGGGTTGAATTGTTTTACTTTCGAGGCGTATTCTATTTTACCTATTACAGACCATGCATATTGCTATCGCCGGAAATATCGGTTCAGGCAAAACAACCCTGACCACCTTACTTGCAAAACATTATAAGTGGCAACCTCATTTTGAAGAGGTAGACGACAATCCATACTTGATTGATTTCTACAAAGACATGCAACGTTGGTCATTCAACCTGCAGGTGTTTTTCTTGAAGAGCCGTTTCCGTCAGATTATGGAATTGAAGAAGAGCGGAAAGAAGATTGTGCAAGACCGCACCATCTATGAAGACGCTCAAATCTTCGCTCCCAATTTGCATGCGATGGGTTTGATGACCACTCGTGACTTCGAAAACTATGTGGATCTCTTCAACGTGATGGATGAGTTCATCACGCCTCCGGATTTGCTCATTTTCTTGCGCGCATCAGTACCGGCGTTGGTCGATAATATCGGCAAGCGCGGACGTGAGTACGAAGAAGCTATTCGTCTGGATTATCTCACGCGCCTTAATGAACGCTATGAAGCGTGGATCAGTACGTACAACAAAGGAAAGATGCTCGTAATCGACATCGATGATAACCGCTTTCATGAGAAGCCTGAAGACTTAGGGAAAATCATTGCGGGTGTGGATGCACAGCTGCATGGGCTTTTTAAATAGGTACTGAGGACTGGGTACTGGGTACTGGGTACTGGGTACTTGTAAAAAGCGACTTGCTAAAAAAATAAAGAGCGGTGATTTCCAGCTACTAGCTTCGAAATCACCGCTCTTTTCTTTCTCAGTCCTCAGTCCCCAGTCCTCAGTCCCCAGAAACTACCCTTTCTTTCCCTGCAAATTCACCGTCATGATCACTTCGTTTTTGATCATGTTGTTGCCGAGGTTATCGAAGAATTTATCCGAACCAAAGCGCACATCGAACTTTGAACGGTCGAATACGAATCCACCGCCAACAGCAATATCAGCGCCGCTTGGAGCAACAACCATTTTACAGTCGAGGTCTTGTGTAATGCCCTTAATAGTGAGTTTACCCTTCACATCGAAATTGATGGCATTGGTTCTAACACCTGAAAGAATAGTGTAGGTCGCCTCGCCAAACTTCGCCGTGTCGAAGAAGTCAGGGCTTTTCAGGTGACCTTCCAATTTAGCCTTGTCATCGCCGCTAAGGTCTGTATTGTTTAAGGTATTCATATCGATGACAATTTCTCCGCCCGTAATTGCACCGCCGGCGATGTTGATGCTACCGCGCTTCACCAAAATGGCACCTTCGTGCTTCTTTCCAACCACATTTTCACCTCTCCACTTGAGGGAAGATGTTGCAATGTCAAGGATGTAATTACCATCGGTGGCTGATGACAAGTTGGTCGCGTTTTCTACGCTTGAAATGGTAATCAATGAAGTATCGGTGATACCACTTTGCAGAGCCACTTTGCAGCGCTGGTAGTCAGCCTCAAATTTGGCATCATTACGCAGTTCCTTACACTTGTTATAGTCGGGGCTGTTGGTGTCTTCAACCGTTGCGCAGTTGCAGGCATCGAATTGCGTCAGACCGGTTGGTTTGTTTGTTTCACCGCAGGAAGCCATCAAATAAGATGCACCTGCCATAAAGAGAATTGATTTTACTGTGTTCATGTATACGATGTGTTTTTAGTGAGCAAGAGTATCAGGTGAAGTCATTTGGTAGGCTGCGGTATCACCTGTAGCGTGCGTGCATTCGGTCTTCTTGTCTTTGCAGCAAGAAGCACCTGCACCATGTTCGTGAGTGCATTCCATTTTCTTACCATCGCTGCAGCAAGACTCTTTTCCGTGCGCATGTTCGCCCAAAAGTGGAGCGAGGGTCAAACCAACGAGGCAAGACAACTTGATGAGGATGTTCATTGAAGGACCTGAAGTGTCTTTAAATGGATCACCTACAGTATCACCTACAACGGCAGCTTTGTGTGGCTCAGATTTTTTGTAGAAGATTTCTTTCTTGCCGTTTACTTCGATTTCAACGCCTTTCTCGAAAGACTTCTTAGCGTTGTCCCATGCACCACCGGCGTTGTTTTGGAAGATCGCCCACAACACACCGCTGACAGTTACACCGGCCATGTAAGCTCCGAGCGCTTCAGCACCCATTACCAAACCAATGATGATAGGAGTTACAATGGTGATTACACCGGGAAGCATCATTTCGCGCAGCGCAGCACGGGTAGAAATTTCTACGCACTTGCTGTATTCAGGCTTACCTTTTCCTTCCATGATGCCCGGAATCTCGCGGAACTGACGACGCACTTCGTTCACCATATCCATCGCAGCTTTACCTACCGAGTTCATCGCAAGGGCAGAGAACACTACGGGAATCATACCGCCGATAAACAACGCAGCAAGTACTTTGGCGTCGAAGATGTTGATACCATTGATGCCTGTAAATGTCACATACGCAGCGAAAAGAGCAAGTGCTGTAAGTGCCGCAGAAGCGATTGCAAAGCCTTTACCAATAGCGGCTGTGGTATTACCCACTGAGTCAAGTATGTCTGTTTTCTCGCGAACGTCAGCCGGAAGCTCACTCATTTCAGCTACACCACCAGCGTTATCGGCGATAGGACCGAAGGCGTCAATAGCGAGCTGCATAGCAGTGTTGGCCATCATCGCTGAAGCAGCGATACCTACACCATAGAAACCGGCCAATGCGTAGGCACCCCAGATAGCACCTGCGAAAAGAATCACAGGCATTGCTGTTGAAAGCATACCCATACCCAAGCCTGCGATGATGTTGGTAGCCGCACCGGTTGCAGATTTTTGAACGATACCCATCACAGGCTTCTTACCCAAACCGGTGTAGAACTCAGTGATGAAAGAAATAGCAGCACCAACGAACATACCGATCAATACAGCAAAGAACACGTTCATTGAAGTAGTTGTGGTCGTGCTGTATTCGCCGGCGTTAAATACCTGAATGCTCATCTCAGCAGGCAAGCACATGTTGATCAGGAAGTAAGAAGCAACCAGTGAAAGTCCGATAGAAAGCCAGTTACCCAAGTTGAGCGCACCTTGAACGGCGTTGATAGTTGCCTTTCCATTATCTGAAACGCGCACGAAGTAGCTTGAAACAATAGAGGCCAGAAGACCTACAGCAGCGATGAGCAAAGGAAGGAAAATCGGACCCATACCCTTGAAAGGAATGGCATCGAAAGAACCGTTGTTTGCTTCCATGAAGTCGCGGATAACGTAGTTACCCAACACCATTGATGCAAGAACAGTTGCAACGTATGAACCGAACAAGTCAGCACCCATACCGGCAACGTCACCTACGTTATCACCTACGTTATCGGCGATAGTGGCCGGGTTGCGAGGATCGTCTTCCGGAATGCCGGCTTCGACTTTACCAACGAGGTCAGCGCCAACGTCTGCAGCCTTGGTGTAAATACCACCACCTACGCGGGCAAAGAGTGCGATACTTTCAGCGCCTACCGAGAAACCGGCGAGTACTTCCAATACTTGAGTCATCGCCTCAACGCCACCGTTGGCGAAAGAGCCTTGCATGAAGTAGATGAAGAACAGGATGAAGAGCATGCTTAATCCCAAAACGGCCAACCCGGCAACACCAAGTCCCATCACGGTACCACCGGTGAAGGATACTTTCAACGCTTTTGAAAGCGATGTGCGGGCAGCTTCGGTCGTGCGAACGTTCGCCTTTGTGGCGATACGCATACCGAAGAAACCGGCTAATGCGCTGAACACAGCACCTATAACGAAGGCTACAACGATAAGCCAGTGAGAGGTCTCTACCATTTGAGAAAGAATGCCCAGAGCAGCTCCGGCAATGACAACGAACACAGCAAGTATTTTGTACTCGGCCTTCAAAAAGGCCATTGCACCTTCGGCTACATAGCCGGCGATTTCTTTCATACGGTCGTTACCCGCATCTTGCTTGCTCACCCAGGCCGACTTAATGGCCATAACAATAAGGCCCAATACTCCGAGGGCCGGAACGATGTAAATCAAACTATCCATTGATGTGATATAATTGGTTTCGTGTTGGTTATGGAATGCCGGTTGGGCATTCGGGGCGCGAATATAGGTAAAATTCGGGGACTGAGTACTGAGTAATGGGGACTGAGTACTGAGTACTGGGGACAGGGTACTGGGGACAGGGTACTGGGTACTGGGGACTGGGTACTGGGTACTGGGTACTGAGTACTGAGTACTGGGTACTGAGTACTGGGTACTAGGTACTGAGTACTGAGTACTGAGTACTGAGCACTGGGTGCAGGGTGCGAGGTACTGTGTCCCCAGTCCTCAGTCCCCACTCCCCAGTCCTCAGTCCCCACTCCCCAGTCCCCAGTCCCCACTCCCCAGTCCCCACAACGTGCAACCTCGGACATAGAAAATACGTCATACTTTCACAACCGCCTTAACACCTTAATCCAATGCGTACTTTCTTTTCTCTCTTTGTGGGCTTGCTGATGCTTGTTTCGCATGCAAATGCCCAATGCAATCTTACCGTTGCTCTCAATCAACTGCCTGTATCGTGTGCAGATGAATCATTAACCTTTATGGGATACGCCACCGGAAGTTGTCCCTTTGGCGGAACATACAACTATACCTACACAGCCTATAGCACTGATGCCTCGGGCAATCAAACCATCGTCAATGAGGCAACGATTTCCGGCCAGGCTATCTCGGGAACCACATTCGAGCAGTTTACGTTGGCGATGAATGGACAAGAATATTCTCAGGTGTGCCTGCAGGTAATTTACCTCGATGCCGATGGTGTGCAGCAGGATGAATTCCAAATGTGTCTGACCTCAATCAATTATCCGCAGCCAATCGTTGTAACGGCCTCTATTGGCAACAACAGCTGTGGTCAGCCAACTTGCCTTGCACAGTTTATGGCTGTCGGAGGAAGTGCACCCTACACCTATCTATTGAGCAATGGCGCTGTTATATCGCCGAGCACATGGAATTGCTTTGATATCGCCGGAACGTATGTGCTCACGGCCATGGACGCGAATGGATGTCAAGGCAGCACTTCCTTCGATATTGTGAGTCCGGAGCCCATCAACTCCAGTTGTGAAACTGCGACGGCCATGGAAAATGGCGTGTTGATACTCGATACGCTGTGCACCATTAATCAGGAGCCAACCGCTTGCGGCGCGCTCAATTATTTTCAGAGTGGATGGTATAGCTTCAATTCAGAAAATTACAGTCATGCGAATGTTGCGTTTTATAGCGGCTACGGGAACAATGCCTCAGGCACGACCGGTTTTAATTACCCATCGGCTATCGAAGTGTATCAGGCCGGAGCCGATGGCAGCTGCAACGGTTCCGAACTGGTGTTGTGTTATGTAACAGCCGCCGGAGGAATTTCGGGTAGTGCAGATCCAATGTGCTTGGATTTGGCTGATTCACTGTCGCTTCAACCCAATACGACCTATTACATTAAATACATGACCCAGTGGACTTCGTGGGTGCCCGTTCAAGGAATGGTGATGCTGACGAATGAACCGATTGCTCCAATTTGCGGATGCACCGATAATACGTCGTGCAACTACGACCCGGATGCTTCGGTTTCGGATGGTTCATGCGGTTTTTCAGGTTGTATGGACCCCGGTGCATGCAATTACCAGCAATACGTTTCCTGTGACAATGGCTCGTGTATCTACGGCAGCGATATCAACGGGATCATTTTTCATGATTTGAATGGCGATGGCGTTCAGCAAACCTGGCAGCCATCAGAGCCTGCGTTGAGCAACATCGGCGTTATCACCATAGAAGAATTGGGTGTGCTGATTTATCCGGATGCCAATGGCCAGTTTGTGTTGCCGAATATTCCGCAAGCGACCTACACCGTATCGTTTGAAGATCCAAATGGCTATTGGGTGTTGAATGCCGCCGGTCCTTTCCAAGTAACCTTACCTACGTGCAACGGATTGAAACTGCCGCTGATGCCGGCATCAGAAGCCATGGCACAAGTCAGTGGAATCAGTGCATGGGAAAACACAACCATTCATTGTGCGGTGGGATTCACTCCGGGCATTTATCTCTACAACAACGGTAATCTGCCTTTGAGTGGCACGTTTACTTTGACGTTGGATCCATCGCTGAATTATGAAGCAGCACCGTGGGCAGGAACCGGTGTCACCGTTGTCGCGCCAACGGAGACAGCCCCCGGAACACTGACGTGGACAATCACCAATCAACCTGCCGGTTCGCTTTATTACTATCAGGTGCATGTGATAGGACCGGGCGCGGCAACGACCGGACAATCGTTTCCATTTACCTTTTCACTCGTGCTGAATGATGTGGCGGGCGGCGTATTTTATTCCAACGAGTGGAGTATTAATCCAACGGTTACCTGCAGTTATGATCCCAACGACAAACAGGCAACGCCTGCAGGATGGACTGATCAGCACTTCATCACAGCAGGTGAGGAGCTGGAGTACCGTATTCGTTTTCAGAATACCGGTAACGCCCCGGCGTTTAATGTGCGCATTGAAGATCAACTCGATTTAACGCGTTTGAACTTGAATTCTTTTACACCGATTGCTGCTTCACATTCATACAGCACAATTGTTACACCTGACGGAATGCTGCAGTTTGTATTTGACAACATCATGCTCCCGGATAGTGTGCATGACGAGCCGAATTCTCACGGTTGGGTGGTTTACCGCATCCGCTCGTTTGATTCGTTGTTACCGCTCGAAGTAATCAATAATTCTGCTGCGATTTATTTTGATGATAACGAGCCGGTCATCACTAACACGTATTCACACACCATCTTTTTGTGTGATTTAATTCCGGAGCCTAACGGAGTTAATGCAACATGCCAGACACAACCGGTGATGTTGAACATCTTCCCTGAATTGGATTACACCGAAACCTATACCTGGACAATCGATGGCGACGTGGTTGGCAATGAAATGCTGTACAATTTCCCGGCAAGTGAGCCGGGCGTTTATGACATCGTGCTTAACCGCACTAATCCGTTCTGTAGTGAATACGATACATTGAATGTAGAGGTGTGGCCAATGCCGAGCAATAACCTAACAAACTCGAATGGCGTTCTCATTGCACCTGCAGGTGGAGTTTCATGGGAATGGTATCTGAATGGTGTGGCACTGGGTTATAACTTCCCTGAAATGGTGCCGATGATTTCGGGAGTCTACACGGTAATTACAACCAATGAATTTGGTTGTAGTTCGCTCAGTAATGAGGTGAGCATGATTGTGGAGAATATTGAAGAAGTTACTGCAAGTCGAGTTCAAGTGTACCCAAACCCTGCAGAAGATATCGTACGTGTCATACTTCCGCAAGGCGTCCGCGGCATGCGCGTGCTGAATGCAACAGGACAAATGGTCTACAGTGATGTCAATGCGTCGCTTGCACAGCAAATCGATGTTTCGCAGTGGGCTGCAGGTGTTTATCGTGTTGAAGCAACCGGATTATCCGGTGTTACACTCGTTGTGAAGTAAATTTTGTTGGATAATCAATATAAAGCCTCGCCTAAGTGCGGGGCTTTTTTATTGAATCAAGTTGCGCAAAACGTTGGCCTTGATTTCGGTTTCATTCCATTCCTCTTCGGCAGTAGAACCGGCCACAATGCCGCCGCCCACGTGTAATTCAAAGTGATCATCGAAGACTTGCATGCAGCGCAGATTCACAAAGTGAATTTCATCCCCTGTTGGCAAGTGAAGTCCAATGCGACCGGCGTATAGTCGACGTTCGAAATCGGCATTGGTTTGAATAAAGTCCAATGCTGCTTCTCGCGGTAGTCCGCAAACAGCAGGTGTAGGCTGGAGTGCATCGATAATCTGTTGACTGCTTTGATTGGATTGAAATCGGATGTCCGTTTTCAAGTGAGCCAGCGGACCGGCTTGCGCGGTGTAAGGGCCTTTAAGTTCAACATCGGTCGCATCGTTCAACCTTATGTGTTCGAGAATAAAATCGGTGACGAGTTGTTGCTCGTGTTTCAGTTTGTCGGACCATTCGAAAGAATGCGCTTCGCGGAAAGGTTGAGTACCGGCAAGACTCACCGTGCGATACGCCGTGCCATGTTTGTGCAACAGCAACTCCGGTGTGGCGCCCATCCAAAGACCGAAGTATGGATGACGAATGATATACACGAAGGCGTTCGGATAGCGTTCAATCAACCGTTGAAAAATAGTTTCTACTGATATCGAGTTGCGCGGTGCGTGTTTGATGCAACTGACGACGACTTTCTGTAAGGTGCCGTTTCCTATTGCCTTGAGCGCTGCCCGGATTTGATGAGCATGCGCTTGCTGTGAAGTGGCAGGTTGTGTTGCGCTTCCTTCGAAAGAGGTGAATGGCGAAACGTCGAGTTGAATTCCTTCTGTCGAGCTGTAGTTATTTTCAGTGACGTATGCGAAGGATATTCGGTTGCGCTCCGCATCGAATTCCAGCGGCAAAACGCAGCACGCAAAGAACAAGTCGCGCTCAATGGCATCATCGATACTCATGCTTTCTTCTCTTTCACCATGACGGTTAAGCGACTAGATGCGATGAGGTTTTTCTCTTCATCCACAATGTCAATGTTCCAGATATGAATGGATCTGCCGCGATGCAAGATCTTGGCGATACCGGTAACCATTCCGTTGCGCTTAGATTTAACATGATTAATGTTGAGTTCAACACCCACTGCAATACCGCCATTTTCAGCGGCTATCAAATGTGATCCGTAACTGCCAATCGTTTCGGCAAGCGCAGCGCTTGCACCGCCATGCAGCAGGCCGTAAGGCTGTTGTGTGCGATGATCCACCGGCATGGTTGCCTCGATATGACCATCGCCAATGTGTATGAACTCTATTCCCAGTGCGCCGAGGAGTGTACTGTCGGCCAATTTGTTTGCGGTTTGCGGAGTCATGGTGCGAAGATAAGGGGT
>Ga0315902_10000143_pt1 | contig 118121 bp, 106 predicted proteins | sample LakEriMetagenome_9_FD_203523 | JGI IMG/M metagenome (GOLD analysis project Ga0315902, IMG submission 203523) | Freshwater fungal communities from buoy surface, Lake Erie, Ohio, United States - Buoy 12 MA117 | ecosystem: Environmental > Aquatic > Freshwater > Lake > Lake biofilm | place: USA...
GCCGAGAGGTACGGGAACTTCCGCCGGCAGAGATCCTTGGCCTTGAAGATCCGCTTGGTGTGCTTGTTCATCACGCCACCCCCATCACAGCCGACACCACCTTGCCGTAGCGGGCGGCGAGCTTTTCTGAGGGGCGGTACTTCGGGAACATGGGCTTGAGAGCAGACAGCGAGGGAACGGCCGCATCGGGCAGGTCGTTCTCCGCCAGATGCACCATCACTTCCACGGCCCGGTCGAGTACGGCGGTGTCGACTTCCGACTCCTTCCGCCGCTCGTCGAGGTGCATGACGATCGCACTGGGCAGGGAGATCAGCCGATCCACCTGGGAGTCGGTGACGACCACCTTCTCGGTGCCCGAGAGAATCGCCTCGACGTCGTGCATGGCGATCGCATCGACGCGGGCCATGAGTTCGGCCGACGCACCGGTACCCACAATCCCGGCACCCAACTCCGCCCGGCACTCGTCGAGCAGCCCGACACTCTCGGCGGCGGCGAGGCACTTGGCGAGGTTCCACCAACTCCGGGGAGTGGGAAACGCGAGCGTCCCCTCGTGAACCTTCTCAGTGTTGGCGAGCGTCGGCTTGTTGCGAACGAGGCCGGAGATCAGCCCGCCCCACTTGGGCAGCAGGAACGAGAAGTCCCCGACCACCGGGAACTCCGCCGGCACCGGGAAGTTGCCGCCGTTGCGGAGTCCCTCGTGCCACAGACCGGACGGGAAAACCCAGTCGTGGTGGTACAGCCGGTTGCAGATGGAGGGCTCGAGCGGCGAACCGTTGGGTGCCAACTCCGGGGGATTGGCCGCAGCCGAGACGATCGTGGTGGGATGGAAGTGCAGGCTCCCCACCCGCCGCTCGTTGAAGCACGAGAGCAACGGCGGACGCATCTGCGTCTGGGCGCTCGTCAACTCGTCGACGAACAGCCACCGTTTCGCGAGCAGGAGGTCGTGCATCCACTCCATCGGCACCATCCGGCAGAAGCCGGTGGCGGTGTCGTGGTACGGGATGCCGCCGATGTCCTCGGGGGCGTGTTGCGACGGGATGAAGACGTGGGCGACGTAGCCGATGTGCGCCGCCACCGCCTCAATGAGCGCGTTCTTGGCGACACCGACGCCACCCCAGGCGATCGACGAGACACCTGCTTGGCAGGCGATGAAGTAGGAAACATTCGGACAAACCATGGGAAACCCCTTCGTGAAAATGAAACGGGGGCCGCACGGCCCCTCGTGAAACCCCTCCCGGCACCCCATCGCTAGACGGTCTGTGCCTGCCACAGTTCCATGTGCGCCATGCCGATCATGGCCTGCTGCCGTTCGAGCGCACCGCGAAGCGCATCCAAGCGCACCTGCAAGAACTCCTCGTAGTATTCGATCTGCCGAGCGTCCTCGACCATCGCCTCGAAGCGGGACTGCAAGCCGTCGGCACGCGCCTTGCCTCCCCGGCCAGTCAGTTCCTCCCACTCGGCAGACCGCTGCTCCATGCGGGTGATGAGACTCTCCTGCACGTTGTCGTGGAGCGTGGCGAGGAGTTTGTCGTTGGCGGAGAGATCGACCTGCCAACAGTGGAGACGCGGCCCGACCAACTCCCGGGCCACCGTCTCGTACTGCTCGATGAACTCACCGGGCATGAAGTAGACGGAGCCGTTGTCCCGCAAGAGAACGCCGTGACACGCCGCGAGCAGACCGTTGACCGCTTTGGTCAGGTCGCTGGCGGTGAGGTACCGGGTCGACTCCCGGTACACCGCCTCAAGTTGGTTGATCGCATCCGGCCCGACGTACAGGGGGCAGGCGGGAGACTGCTTCAAGAACACCGCCCGGCCACACTCGGAGAGGCCGACGGAGAACATGAACTGGTACTCGTTCTCCTGCGTCCCGCGGATCTCCCGGTACACACCGATGCCCGTACTGCTACGGTCGAGGGTGAAGTATTTGAGGGGCAGACCGGGCAGCGCCAGTCCACCGTCACCGGCCACCGCCTTGGCCGCATCGGTGAGCGCCGCCAGGTGGTTGACCGCCGGCACGAGCGACGGCTTGCCGACCGAACCGAAGGCACTCTCGGCGTTCTGCCGGAGCACCCGTTGAGAATCCCAGCACACGACGGCGCCGGACGAATCGAACTTGCGAATCATGGGGAAAACCTCCACGAGTAAGGGGTACTATACGGGCTTACACTCACTGGAGCGGGCCGTACTTCCGGCCTGCTCCGTCCAACTGCCCCTCCGTGGCGCGCTCGATCACGAGCCGGAACCGCTCCCGAACCTGCTCGTCGTCGTGGTGTTCGAGGAACGCATCGAGCAGCTCTTGGGCGAGCAGCCGACCGACCACAACGAGAAACTTCTTGCTCCAGCGGTCGACGGGCTTGCGCCACTCCGACCGCATCTCGTGGGGCGAGAGAGCCTCGTCCCACTTGGGGATGTCACGCATGGGAAAACTCCGGGGGAACACGGGCCGCCCGGCCCGCATGAACACCCTCCCGGCACCCCACTGCTCACTTCCGGTGGACGCCGACCATCCACGTCTCGGGCTTGATGTTCCCGAGCCAGTCGGCGACCGTCGGGATCCGGCCCAAGTCCTCCATGACATGCTGCTCACCGACGAAACGCACCGGAACCTCCCGGCCCGTACTCGTGGTGATCGAGCGGCCGAAGATCGTCTCGGCCACGAAGATGCCCTCCGAGTGGTGACGCAGCGCCCGGTGGCGGAAGTCCGCGAGGTGGGCTTTGGAGCCGTCGAACCACTCGTGGATGGCGAGGTAGTCCCTTACCTCGCCACCCCACTTGCGCACCGAACTCTCGGCGTGATGGAGCGGGTGCATCAGACGTCGAACTCCTCGTGAGAACTCTTGGTTTCGATGATGTTCTCCTCGTGGTCGATGTCGACCCGCATGGCGGTGACGTCGAAGGTGACGTCGCCCTGCCCACCCTCGTTGATCTCGTACCCGTCGGGCAGGTACTCGTAGAGGAACTCGACCAACTCCTGCCGGAGCGTGTCGTCGATCTCCACGGGCTTGTCCTCCGGCCCGAGGCACTTGAGGTCGTGGAGGTCGCCGGAATCCCCGTAGCCGGAGTAGCCGCCGACCACCTTCTCGATGCCGAGAGCGTGGAGTTTGGGGAGCGTCTGCTGCCGGAACTCGGCGGCTTGCTTCTGCTGCTCCAACTCCCGGCGGCGCTCGTAGTCGTCGAACCAACTCGGCCAGTTGAAACTCTCGACGTTGCCCCGGTCGGGGCAGTCGTCGTAGGACGGCTCATCGTTCATGCAAGAAACCCTTTCGTGAAACGTGGAAGAAACGGGCCGCACGGCCCACACGAAGACCCTCCCGGCACCCCACCGGGAGAGCCCAACTACCAGCAGTAGCCCTCGATGGTCGCGCGGAGCCTTGCGCTCTTGCCGAGGGGGCAGTTGCGGATCACGTCGAGCACCGCGTTCGCGGCCCGACACAACTCCGTCGCCGCCGTGGAGCAATCCATGCTCGACGCATACAACTCCCAGCCCGAACCCGTCGTCGGCACCGGCACCGGAACGCCCCGCGCCGCCTTGCGCAGCAGGTCGTAGAAGATCTGCCGCGGCTCAGTGTCGACGGCCCCGTACTGGCGGTACTGACTCTGGACGGCCTCGAACTGGCGGATCGCCGCCCGGAACTCCACGACAATCGGATCATCGCTCATCGAAGAAACCCTTTCTGTGAGAGAGAGACACGCCGGAACGCCCGGCACGAAAACCCTCCCGGCACCCCACCGAGAGGAAAAAGAAACCCCGGGGGCAATCCGTTGCCCCGGGGCTCCTCCCGGCTAGATCGGGAGGTCGAGCATCAGCAGTTCCCGATGCGCTTCGGGCACTTGGACGCGGAACTTGTCGAGATACTCGAGCAGGTTCGACGCCGAGCCGTAGACCGGGGGGCACGAGCAGAGGCCGACGATGTGTCGCCAGTTCCCGTTGGGATACACCCGGTCGAGGAAGTAGTAGGACAGCGGCTCGTCGAATCCGTAGACGAACTTGTGTCCCTTGTCGTTGGTGGCGGTGTGCCGGCTCACTTGCAGTCCCCCACCCTACGAGGACTGAAGTAGAGGTCGCGCTCGATGCGCGCCTTGCCGTCGGGGTAGCGGATCGCCTCCAACTCCGAGAGGAAGAACGAGCCGTACTCCCGCTCATGGCCGACGACGATGCCGAAGAACTCGTTGTCGCCGTCGAATTCGGTGGCGTACCACGTCCAGTTCGACAACGGGTCGAAGAACTTGACGTACACCGTGGCATCGTCTCCCGACCCCTCCTGTGAAAAGAGGGGCGGGAGCGTCTTCTTGATCTCTTTCGTGAGCAACTTCATGGGAAAATCTCCTGTGAAAAGGGGTGATGGGATGGGTCAGACGGTGGCGGGCTCGGCGATCTCCTCCGCGGGAGACTCGGTGCCGAACTCACCGGGAAACGGCGTGACGTCGAGAGACATGGGCATGAGGACTGCCCGGATGACTTCCCCGGTGGGGGCGGTGGCGGCGAAGTAGATGGCCCGCTCGGCATCGCCGATGTAGACCCGCACCCCTTCGACTCCCGCCGCCTTGAAGACGGCCAGGACGTCGATGAGCAGCTCCGGCTTCACGCCGATCTGCTTGTGCTCGGCCGTATCGCCGAAGACGTCACGCCACCGGGGGAACTTGCCGTCGATGAGCGGCGCCGTAGCGGCACCCGCACCGCCGACGACCATCGCCTTGCCGTCGACCACCTCGAACACCGTGTTGCGACCCTTCGCAGCGGCGGCGGTGTACGCCTTGGTGAGCGGCTTGGCCTCGATGATGCAATCCACCGGATCGCACTCGTCGCCGTAGGAGACGTTGAGCAACTTCCGGCCGTCGGTGACCGTGATGATCGAGACGTTCTCAGCGCTCTCGCACTTCACGCCACCGAGGGAATAGCGACTCGATTCGGTGTCAGTGCAGCCGACGATCGCCTTGATGAAACTGGGCAAACGCATGGAGGAATCTCCGGGAAGGAAGTGGCGGAGCGGCACCGTGCCGACCCGCCGCAAAACCCATCCCGGCACCCCATAGAGAGACTCACACCATCAGCGCACCGCTGTCACAACGCCGACCCAACACTCCGATCACTTCGAGGCTCCAGGCACCGGAGAGAGACAAACGGAGCGCAGGGGGGTGCCGGGAAGGATGCTTCGGGTCGGCCGTGCGGCCGGCGAAGTTTTCTTGAACGGAGAGACAGTCATGGCAGGTCAGAAGATGCTCGACATTGCGGCGCGTATCGCGGAGATCGAGCGCAAGGCGCAGGAAGCCGAAGCGCGGGCCGCGGCGGCGGAAGCGCGGGCAACGGAAGCGGAGAAGCGCGCAGCGGAAGCCGAAGCCGGGAAGCCGAAGCCGAAAGCCGGCTTCGTGGAGTTGAAGCCGAACCCCCGATACGAGTACGCGAAGGGGGTCGAGATGCTTCCCAACGGGAAGACGGTCGAGATCGTCGTGAACCGCGAAGGGTACGCCGAACTGACGTACAACAAGCGCTTCTGGAAGGATGCTCAGGGCCGGCATCATCCGACGCGCGGAATCTCCGGCGATCCCGCGGAGTGCGCGTACCTTCTCGCATGGATGCTCGAAAACCCCGAAGCCGTCACGCGGTGGGCGGAGTTTGCGACCGCGAAGGGAACCGAAGCGCGGGCCGCGAAGGGGAGCGCGTAGGCTTCCCGTCGGCGTCGATCCCTGCCCCCTGCCCCTTCCACGGGGCAGGGGGTTTTTTCATGCGCCGACGGCCCGGGGATCGACGCGCGGGGATGCTCCGGCCCGCGATGCTCCCGGCCCGCGACGGGGCCGCACGGGCCGCGACGGGCCGCGGGGGTATCCCGGGCAGGGGGCCGGCGGGAACGGGCCGCACGGGGCCGGCACGGGGCCGGAGCGCGGGGGGGAACGGGGCAGACCCGCGAGGGGGCAGACCGGGAGGGGGAGGGACGGGGAGCGGGGGACTCGACCGGTGGCGGCGCGCGGGGCCGGTCGGCGGCAGGGAACCGTCGGGGGGAACGCAAACCTAGACGGGGCAGGGGCTTCCGACCCCTCCCCCGGCCCCCCCGGCCCCGCGAAAACATCTGTCACGTGCCCCGCCCGTATTTTTTCCCGAATTCCATTTTGCCCCTGACACCCCCCATTCTCGTCTTGGAGGATAGAGGCGCTGGACCAAGGTTGTCCCTCGGGTAATCCAGAATCCGCGATCCCACAGTCCTCGCGGATTCCAATGCTTCGCTCTCTCGTACTCCTCGCTGTGCTCGCGTCGCCGGCCTTCGCACTTGAAGGCAAGGTTGTGGGTGTCATCGACGGCGACACGATCGACGTCCTCGACAACTCCAAGAAGCAGCACCGCGTTCGCTTCGATGGAATCGATGCCCCGGAGAGAGGCCAGCCTTTCTCCAACCGGGCGAAGTCAACGCTCTCGGGTCTGGTCTTTGGCAAGACCGTCCGTATCGATACCGAGGGGCCGGACAAGTACGACCGCACCATCGGACGCGTCTACGTCGATGGCCGTGACGTGGGGCTGGCCATGCTCGAGGCTGGCATGGCCTGGCACTACACCAAGTACGACCAGAGCAAAAAGTACGCCGATGGCGAGAAGGCTGCCAAGGACGCTGGCCGCGGCTTGTGGGCCGATCCCCGTCGTGTGCCTCCCTGGGAGTGGAGAAAGATGGATAAAGCCGAAAGGGATAAGCGGCGTTCCCCGCAGTCTGTTCGTTAGCCGGGAGGAATCATGCGTTCTGCTGCACTGATCTGTTGCGTTCTAGCCTGCGGCATAACGATTGCCGACGAGATCACCATGAAGAATGGGCAGAAGGTCGAAGGGAACGTCCAGGGGCTCAAGGACGGCCAACTGAACGTGAGCGTGTTCTCGATGTACGTGGCGGGACATCCGGCGTACACGAGCCAGAACATCCGTCTCTCGAACGTCCGCAGCATCAAGTTTGACGGACGCGATGACTACTTCTCCATCGTACGGAAGAACGATGACCTGTCCTTCGGGTACATCCGCGATTTGTCTCGCGGCAAGTTAACCGTCGATGGGAATGATCCAATCGCTGTGTCCTCCGTGAAAGCACTCGTACCTAGCAAGCCGAACGCCGAGGAAAACAAGTAGACATGGCCGCCACATGGTTCGTTCGTGGAAATGGGAAGGTCTACGGCCCGCTTGACTCAGCCAAGCTCAAGCAGTTGGTGGCTGACGGCAAGATCGATCAGACCACAGAGGTTTCGCAGAATCAGAACGGCCCATGGGTGCCGGCCGGCAGGGTGAAAGGGCTATTCGTCCAGCCGCCCATCGCAGCTGATCCTGCCCCACCTCCCCGCGCTCCTGTCGCAAAAGCGCCGTCTGCAATACCAACGGCAGTGGCGTCGCCCGCCCCGTCAGTGGTGACTACTGCAGCGCCGCCAGTTGCGAGAAAACGGGGTGGATATGTCGACTCCAACCTGCTGCCGAACGAGCAGGTCGTCTACCGGGCTCACCTCCACTGGTTCTATTTCCTGCGGCCACTCCTTTGGTTCGCATTCGCTTTTTTCCTGTTTCGGACGGGAATCAGTATGAATGCCAGCGAACGAGACGCCGGGCTGGGGGCGATCATCCTTGGTGTTTTCGTGGTCTTGGCGGGCATCGTCAGCGCCATCTCCCACGCGATCACCTACAAAACGTCAGAGTTTGCGGTGACGAACCGGCGGGTAATCATGAAACAGGGATTCATTCGCCGGAAAACCATGGAGCTGATGCTGGGCAAGGTGGACTCTCTGGCAGTTGACCAAGGGATCGTGGGACGGATTTTCGGATTCGGCACCGTCCGAGTTGCCGTCGCGACCGAGAAGCAGAGCTTCGCGTTCCTCGCCAGCCCGCTCGAGTTCCGCCGCCAGGTGCAGTTGCACACGCCGACGTAAGGCTCGCACCGCAAATGGCCACTGCCTGGTGACACAACTTCGCCAATCCCGGGCGAAACGGGGGTTGTGTCACCACTAGCCTTGCAAAAGTCAGACTCTCCTGGGTCCAAAGAGGCTGCTTGCCTCCCATAAATAGGGCGACCCCACCGCCCTAGCCGGCCGCGCCGGCGCATCCGAAGGAAAGGGGGTGATCCCATTCTCGGGGCACGTGCCATGAAGAAAAACGCCAAGAAGCCCGCCAAGGGCAAGACGATCCACGACAAGCTCAATGCTGCCTACGAGCAGATGAAGAAGACTCATGGCCCCTGCCGCTGACGAGTACGCAGGGCTCGAGGAGTGGGTCTGGTCCCGTCTCCCGGCATCGAAGTGGGTCGCGGGGCGTCGACGCGTTCTTGCGCTGTTACCCCTCGCCCTTGATCGATGGTCGGATGACATGACCAAGGCCGCCGACAGTGACACGCAGGCCTTCACCTACATGGCGGACTCGCTGCGATCGGACGTCCGCCGGATTTACAACGGCCGGCGTTACGGGTCGATCTGGATCATCGTGCTATCCAGCCTCATCGGCGAGCTTGTGAGGCTGCTCGTGCTCTGGTGGCTATCGAGCAACGACCACAAGCAACTGTTCCGCACGTGGCGAAGGAGTCCCAATGCCTGAGTCCTACGGCTACTACGGAGGAGCCAAAGCCGGGGAAACGCTGGTTCAACGGCTGTATCGGCAGGCGGGACAGGCCATCGAGGACTCGGCCAACGCTGCGGGCAAATACCTCTCCAAGCGGCTCGACACGCAGCTTTACCCGGACGACATTCAGCAGTTCCAAGCCGAACCGCCGCCGGAATACGCCCTGTTTCTCGAGGCAACGGGGCAGGCGATGGATATGCCGGTCGTGAAGATCGGTGATCGCGTGGTCACTCCCGACGAGTACCTCACGATGGCAGCGGCAAGAAGCAACTTGCCGGAATCCGCCATCAACACGGCCAAACAGTCACTCGCAGGGATGCCATTCGACGAGAGCGACGAAGCCGGCATCGCCCTTCGTGACGCGCTCCTCGGGCAGTTGAGGGACAACCTCCCGGGCCGCAACGCCGAACATGGCTGGGATACTGGGGCAACGCCCGAACAGGTGGCGGAGTTCGCCAAGGATGGCCCGTTAGAGTCCCGGTATCGTCTTACTTCGGACGGCGAGCAGGGCTATCAGTCGGAACGGGTCTACAACCTTTTCACGACGTTTCAGAACGGGGATTTCGCCCCAGTGTGGTCGGACCTCGGATCGAAGGTTCTCGGCGTCCTCGGGGCTCCGTTCGACATGCGGGCCGGTATTCCAGGTGCAACGCCGGCGCTTGCTGCCAGCCGATTCAACACGCCGACGGGCCGGCTCACGGAGAGCATGTATTGGTGGAAACAGGGAGAACCGGACGGCACCGCCGCCACCTCAGCCGGCGGAGCGAAGTATCCAAGCATCTCGTCGACGACGCTGGAGGGCGTCACCACGAAGCTCGATTCCACCGACAACTACATCCCCTACTACAACCAGCAGCTCCCCGAGCGGTACCTCTACAACCTCGATCTCGAGGCCGCTGATCGCGAGCAGCTCCAGAAGATGCGGGACGACCTGTTCAGAATCACCCCTCGCTACCCCACCGGTGCCGATCCACGCGAAATGCGGCAGTTGATCCGCGACCTACGGGACTTCGACCAAAAGGCCCGGGGATTCGCCAACGCGGAATACCCGGAGTTGGTCAGGAACTACTCAATCCCTGTCGAGGCATTTCTGGCGGGGCACGACTGGATGGGGAGAAGTTCCCCGAGCAAACCCGCGAAGCCGGTGGAGGCAACCTACCTGTCGCCATTTGGGGAAATGATCGCCAACTACCCCAGAGATGCGGTGGATCTCCAAACGATTCTCACCTTGGGGGCCGGCGGGCTGAAGGGTAGCCCGTCCCTGCTAGGCGGCCTCATGGATGCGTCGAAGTCCGGAACCAAGGCCGTCGCGCGCCGGGCGGCTCTTTCGGGGGCAGGAGCTATCCGGCGGACCGTCGACAACACGCTCGACGACTTGGCGCAAGAAATCCCGACGAATACCGCCATGCAGGCCGCCAACCAACCGGGGCCAACACAGTCGACTTCGAGCGCGTTCGCGTCGTTCTTCGCGCCGATGGAAACCAGCATCGTCACCGATGAGCAGGGCAACCCCGTGAAGGCAAACGACCCGAACTATCGACGGCACCTGGACGACACCTATCAACGAAGGCAGGGCGAGTTGCGGGGTTTACTAGACAGAGGTACAACACTGTACGGCCGTCAATCATTGGCGAGGTAAACCCGGCGAGGCAGCGATGCCCAGCGACGTGTCGGACGAACAGGTTGTCGAGGTTCCCGAGGCCGAAACGGTCGACGCGAGCCCCGACGTTGAGGCGGCTTCCCCTGCCCCGCCGGCGGAGGAAGCCCCGGTCGAGGCCGTTTCTCCTTGGGATTCCCTCAAGCACCTGCCGGCTTTCGAGGGCAAGCCCGAGGAGGAAATCGCGTCGAGCGTCTACCAGGCACTCCAACGCGAGCAGGCACTCCAGCACCAGCTCCGGCAGTACCAGTCGATCCTCCCGGTTGCCAGCGACTACCTGTCAAACCGGGAACTCTACGAGCGGTGGAAGGCTGGCCAACAAGCCCCCCAACAGGCGACGCAACAGACAGCGGAGGAACAGGGCTGGTGGAACCCGCCCAAGATCCGCGATGCGTTCAAGCAGTACCTCGTCAAAGACGAGAACGGTCGGGAAGTCATCGCTACCGATGCCCCGTTGGACGCTCGGCATGCCCTGGCCGAGTACCAAGCGTACCGGGCCGACTTCGCCAAGAAATTCCTCGAAAACCCCGAGGAAACGCTGGCTCCGATGGTGGCGAAGGTCGCCGAACAGCGTGCCCAAGAGCTGATCCAACAGCAGTTGGCCCGCCGGGACGAGGAGCAATTCGTCGCCCAGGTCGAACACGAGAACGCCGATTGGCTTCGCGACGAAAAAGGGAATGTCTCTCGAGAGGCAGTTCTCGCCCAAAAATATGTGGAGGACGCCAAGCGGAGCGGCATCCAAGGGGCCAAGCCCCGCTGGGAGTACGCCAAGGCGATGGTCGAACGCGAGCTGTTGCTCAACTTCTACCAGCAAGCCACGGCAGGACTTTCCACCCAGCAGCCGACACCGCAACAGCCGACTCCCGGTGAAGACGCAGCCCGGAAGAACATGGAGTTTCTCCGCCAACAGGCGATGAGAACCGCTCCGAGAAGTTCTCCGGGAACGACCGACCCGCGAGTGCCGCCGCCACGAACTTCATTCGAGGACAAGTTCCGAACGAAGCTGGCGGAGGAAGGACTGATCTAACCCACGAAAGGTGACGCATCATGGCCAGCGTAGGCGACTGGGCGCGAGTAATCGGGACGACGATCACGGCGCACCTGAGGGAAGAAGAGCTAGCCACCTTCCGCAAGTTCAAGGTGTTCGCGATGCTCGAGCAGTCGGGCAACGTACTCATGAACCAATCGGGCAGGGGCTTCGACTGGAATGTGAGATATAGGTCGGCACCCGTTTCGGGTTCGACTGGTGACACACCGCGTACCTTCGCTCGCCAGAATCTCTGGAAGCGCGCCGAACTTCCCTACAGGGGCTTCACGACCCAAGATTCGGTTTTCAGGCGCGAGCTCCTGGAGAACCGTGGGCAGCAAGCGCTCGTCAACGTCGCAGGCCAGATGGCGCAGCGGTTGCAGGAGTCGCTTGAGCAGCACCTCTCGTACCAGGTCTATTCCGATGGGAACGCACCCGGCCGAGAAAACGACTTCCACGGCCTCGACTCGTTCCTCGGCTTTGACGGCACCATCAGCGAAGCCGCCGGAGCTGCGGTGGCAACGAAGCGTACTACCGGCAACGCGATCGACCGATTCGGCTACCCATCCGACAACTACGCCGGCCTCTCCACGCAACTCGGCTACTACGGCGGTGGGCGCATCGGATCTACCGGAACATGGCCCGAAGCACCGGTCGACCCTGAACTAGATTTTTACGCGCCTTGTATCGTGAATTACACGAGCACGGGCTTCAAAAACAAGAACACGTGGGCCGACAACTGCGTGGAAGCAACCCGCGCGGGAATTCACCACTGTCGCCGCAACGATACTCGCGAAGCGGCCATCGACATGGTGATTCTCGATCGGAAGCTCTACATCCAGTATCTCTCGACGCTCGACGGCAAAGAGCGCATCCAGGTCAGCAGCAACACCGGCTTGTCGGCGCTGGGCTTCACCGACACTTTCCAGCAGGACGGTGTCTCCGTGACGAGCGAGTACGCCTGCCCCGCGAATCGCGGCTACGGCCTCTCGATCGGCAACATGGAACTGCGAAGCCTCGAGAACACGCTGTTCGTTGCCGAGGGACCGTTCTACGACGAGGAACTTTCCAGCTACAGGTACGCCTGTTCTGTCTTGGCCAACCTCCGCTGTCGTTCGCCGAGAAATTTCTTCCTGCTCGCCCCGATCGCCTGACCCCTTTCACTCGGAGTACGTCGCATGTCCAGCCTGTTCTCTGATCCTCCGTTCCCTCGCGGCGCCACGCTCCTCAACGGTGAGGTGATCGAACTCGACGTGAACGGCAACCCCATCGCGGGAGCCGAAATCGTCGGGCAGGTCAAGGCGTTCCAAGACGTCGTGCCCGGCACCGGACCTGCGGCGATTCGCAACAGCAACCGCCTGGTCTACTGCATCGCCGCACGATACGTCGGCACTTCGCTGATCAACGTGCTGGGGGCCGACAGAGGCAAGGTCTATGTCATGAATGACATGGGCCCGCTCGCCACGTTCTCGGCCACCGCTACTACGACGGACACCACGAACGGCAAGATGCTCGGGGTGCTCGACGAGTACCTCAACATCGACGTGCGGCCAAACGACATCGTGTGGCTGGTCGTAAAGGGGCCGGTCACGGTCAACAAGGACAACGCTCTCATTGCCGCCCAAGGCAAGGTGCAGGTGTCGTCCTCCGGTGGCACGATCCAGACGCACACCTCCACGAATCCGATCGTGGGCGTGACCATCCGCCCTGGCGTCACTACAACCGGCACTTCGGCGGGTATCGGCTCGACGTTCACCGTGGGTAACGCCGCCGGCATCACCGTCGGCATGACGGTGTCGGGCACCGGCATCGCTGCCAACACGACCGTCACCGGGATCAGCGGCACCACCGTGACCGTGAGCCCGAACACGACGGGAGCCGTCAGCGGCAGCGTGATCTTTGGGGCCGGCTACAACGCCAACGAAACCACGGCGCGGATCAATCTGGAATGCGACCAGATTTGACGGCCCGACCTATCCGGAACCTTCGGACAGCCTGTCGGGTCTACCGGCAGGCTGTCGCCATTTGGTCATGGATCAAAGCCGTCTGTGCGAGCGTTGCGGGATTTCCTTCCCGCTTACTCAAGAGCATTTCGGACTTCGCGAAGGGGCTTTTCGCCCCTACTGCCGCACCTGCGGTAAGGCCGCCAAAAAAGCAGAACGGCGTCGAGCCAAAGCCAAGCGCCGGGCCGCTCTGGCAAAGGTTGAGGCGTCTGGTGTCGATTTCTGGCTTTCGCAGGTCAAGGCCGGCGGATCGAACATCCCCCATAGCGCCGAAGTCATCGAGCGCGTCATCGAATACTTCGGCGGCACCGGCGGATTCGCCGCCATGCTCGTCAAGCAGTATTACGACTCGCCGCCGGGGGGCAGCGCGAGGAACCGGCTGCTCGAAACGATCTGCCGGCTCGTCTCCAAGAACGTCGATCAAGGGGGCGTCAAACGGCCGCTCTCGCTCTGGTCCGAAGACGAACTCGAGCAAGAGTTGCAGGCCCGATTCCAACAGGCCGTGCAAGTGATCCAAGGGGAGGTTCACGATGGCAAAAAAGCCCAAAAGGCATCCCAAGCTCTCACCGCCGCGAATCCCGACGGTGCCCCGCCTGACGCAGTTCGAGCGGGACGAATTGAAGAACCTGCAGAACGAGCTGCGGGAACGGAAGATCGAGGCTCTCAAGCTCTATCGCCCGAACCCCAACCAGGAGGAGATTCATCGCTGTCGGGCGAGTGAAATCCTAGTCATCGGCGGAAACCGGTCGGGAAAATCGCTCTGCACATTCGTGGAGGATGCCCGGGCCGTCACCGGCCAAGACCCTTTCGACAAATACCCAAAGGAGAGCGGGATACTCGTCGTCATCGGAAAAGATTGGAAGCACCTAGGGCTCGTGTGTTTTCCCCTTCTGATGAAACCCGGTGCCTTCAAGATCATCAAGGACGCTGGCACCGGCGAATGGCGAGCGTTCGATCCGGTTCTCGACGCAGCCAGACGGAGCGAAGCCCGTCCCGCCCCGCCGCTTATCGCTCCGCGTTTCGTGAAGAAAATCAGTTGGCTTCTCAAAAGTGCCGGCTACTGCCAGAAGATTACGCTCACGACTGGCTGGGAGATTCACTTCTTCTCGAGCGAGGGCGAGCCTGTCCAGGGCTACCAGGCTGATCGCATCCACGTCGACGAAGACTTGAACGACGAGCGTTGGATCCCTGAGTCTCTCGCTCGCATCGTGGATCGCCGCGGCAAGTTCTGCTGGTCTGCGATGCCACACTCGACGAACAACGCCCTTCTCGGGATGAAGGAACGCGCCGACGCGAGCGAAGCAGAACTCGGCGACAAATCGTTGATTCGGCAGTTCCGACTACGGTTTCTCGACAACCCATACCTCGACGCCGACGAGAAGAAGGCGAGCATCGCCCGCTGGGCGGCCAGCGGCGAGGACGTCCTGCGGATGCGAGCGGAGGGCGACTTCACCGTGGACTCGGTGCTCGTCTACCCGTCCTTCGACATGAGCATCCACGGCTTTCCGCGGGATCAGCTCCCCGAGGGCCGCGTGCCATCCAACTGGTGCCGGTACGCCGTGGTGGACCCCGGGCACGCGGTCACGGCCGTACTGTTCGCCGCAGTGCCCCCAACCGATGACTTCTGGCTCGTCTACGACCAGCTCTACCTCCGGCAGTCCAACGCCGTCGTGTTCGGCGAGCAGTTCGCCAAAAAGGTGGAGGGGCAGCATTTCCACGCCTTTCTGATCGACGCCCACGGCGGTCGGCTTCGCGACATCGGCTCCGGCCGGTTGCCCGTCGAGCAATACACCGAGCAGCTCATGAAGCGGGGCGTGCGTTCGCAAATCACAGGCAGCTCATTCTTGGCGGGCTGCGATGACGTGATCGCCCGCTGTGAAAGTACGCGGGCGGCCATGCACATTCGGCCCAGCGGGTCGCCGCAACTGCGGATTCTGGCAGGCGCGGTTCCCGACCTTGAGCGAGAGATCAAGCGGTACCGAAAGATCGTCAACTACGTCAACGGGACGGCCATCGTCACGGACAAACCCAACACCCGGGGAGAGGTTCACCTCTGTCAGTGCTTGGAGTATCTGGCCGCCTACCGGCCGGCCTACCACAAGCCGCCGGTGACGCATCACGAAGTCGATCCCTGGTGGGTGAAGTGGCTCGAAAAACGCCGCCGCACCGCCGGCGAGCATAAGGGATCATTTGTATACTTAGGCCCACAAGGAGCCCATAACTGATGACCCAGTTCTCCATGCCCCGCCCGCAGCCGGGCGATCTGATCCTGTTTTCCACGGACATTCACCACTTCTCCAATCCGTGCATCGGATGGGTCACGGACGAGCGCGGTGAATGCACGGTGAACCTCTTGGCTTTCACCCCGACCGGCTTCGTGCAGAAGTCGAGCGTCCACCACAAAGACGATCCGGCCCTGCTGGAGAACCCGGGCTGGGAAGCACTGGGCTGCTGGGACTACGCCCCCCTCACAACGCTCATTCACAAGTTGGCGAACAATGGCCAAGCAAAGCCTGCCGGAAAGTAATCCGCTGCGCCAACTTGTTCGCACTTGGACGAAGAAGTTTGAGGCGGCGATCAAATACAAAAAGCCCTTCGCCGATGACGCGAAGGAGGCGGCGCTCTTCTACGATGGCGACCACAACTGGATGTGGAAGGATGCCTACGCCCGTGGAGAGCGTGGCTACAACAGTTCAATCGCTCCGCCTGCGTTCCGGATGCAGGTCAACAAGGTCTTTGAGTTGATCGAGATCTTTGGGGCTGTCATTTACCACCGGAATCCCGTGCGGACGGTGACGGTGCTGCAACAGCCAGACCTGCCGCCCGAAGCCTACGGTCTGCCGGCAGACATGAGCATGTTGTCGCCCGAGCAGACGCAACTCATGGCGGTCGCCCAGGCCGACGCCGAGTCCCGCATGAGCCGGGACATCGCTAAGCAATTGCTGGAAGCGTATCTCAACTACACCCCCAACGAACTCGACCTCAAGCGTCAAGCAAAGAAGTTCGTGAACGAAGGGCTGATGAAGGGCATGGGCGTGCTCTGGCCCGAGCTGGTCGAGATTCCCGGCGAGCAGCCAATTCGGATGGTCGGGAGTTTCTACGACTCGGTCGACAACCTGCTGATCGACCCAGACTTCGACAACATGGACGATATGCTCTGGTGCGCTCGTCGTTGCGTCCGTCCACTCGAGGAAGTCGCCGCCGAGTATGGGATTCCGGAGGAAGAACTCGGCAAGCATCTCGACGGCAACACCGAGATCAAGGCCGACAACGAACCGCGATCCTCGAAGCGCAAATCTGGACAGACCCAAAGGCTCGTCACCTACTACAAGGTCTGGAGCAAGTGTGGCGCCGGTGACCGGTTCAAAGACGCACCGGAAAAGAGTCGGGGCATATTCGACGCACTTGGAAAATACTGCTACCTCGTCATCTGCGAAGGTGTCGACTATCCGCTGAACCTCCCGCCGTCGGTGTTGCAGGAAGACGTAGATCCGCAGGCGGGCATCCCGCAGAGCGTGATGCTCCGCACCGCCTGGCCAGTGCCCTACTACGTTGACCCCGGCGGCTGGCCCTTCGTCCCGCTCGCTTTCCACCCGAAGCCCGGGTACGCGTGGCCCATCTCCCACATCAAACCGGGAGTGGCGGAGCTTCGGATGCTGAACTGGGGCATGTCCTTCCTCGCCAGCCGCATCGCGACCAGTTGCGAAACGATCATCGCGGTGCAGAAGGCAGCCGACCAGGAACTCAAAGATCAGTTGCTCTCGCCCAGCGAGGGTGGCTTCAAGATTATCGAACTGGCCGAGTTGCTTGGCCGGCGGATCGAGGACGTCATCAGTACCTTCCAGATGCCGCAGGTGACGAAAGACCTGTGGGACATTCTGACCGCCGTGGCAGAGCAGTTCGCACAACGCACGGGACTCACTGAGCTGGTTCACGGATACACCCGAGCCCAGTTCAGAAGTGCCGCCGAAGCAACGATCAAACAGGAGAACGTGGCGGTCAGGCCCGACTCCATGGCGAACGAGTTGGAGGACGCCATGTCCACGCTGGCCCGCCGAGAGGCTCTGGCCGTGAGATGGCTACTCGAGCCGAGCGACGTCGCGCCGGTGCTTGGCCCGATGGGCGCGATCGCGTGGGAGCAACACGTCGCAAAGCGAGATCTGACGAGCCTCACCCGAGACTTCTTGTTTCGGGTCGAGGCTGGCAGCGCACGCAAACCGAACAAATCGAGCCGCGTCGAGCAGATGACGCTGGCCATTCAAACACTGGGGCCGATCTTGGCTCCGCTTGCAACCGGGGGGGTAGTCGAGCCTTTCAACGCCCTAATGAGGGACTGGGCGATGAGTCTCGACATCGATGCAGCTCCGTACCTCATCCCCCCGCCGCCCCCCCCGCCCGAAGCGCCGCTCGGCCTGCCACCCCCTCCCGCGGGCCCGCAGGCTGCTTCGGCGGGGGGCGGTTTGCCGCCGGAACTGACCGGCTAAGCGCGGTGGGATGCACTCCCAGGTGCTCCCATGCAAGACGTACCAGCGGACATTCAGCGAGCCGGTTCTCATGCAGTGCGCATGTATGCGCGGCTGTTATCGGAAGGATACGGCCATCGCTGGGCAGAGATGTGTGCGCTGCAGCAGCCCCCGGGCGTGAAGGGAACCGATCGGGCCGTCATGCAAGGCCGCTACGCCGAGCAGTGGCTCGACGAGATGCCCAAGGATCAAGCGCAGCGAATCACCCGCGAAGCCCGGGCGGCCGGCATCAACATCAGTGGCAAATACTACTGCTCTGGCTTGGCAGACAAGCGAGCCCACTGCGATCCCGCCGCGTGGATCGATAGCGCCGCTGACATCAAGAAAGTGGCCCAGGTCCGCAACCTCAACGTGCGAGGGATTGTCGAGCACCAGGGCGTTGCCGAACCGCCGCCGCCCGCCACACCACTGAGCGATCGGCTCGTCCGCAAGTTGTCGGCGGTCGAGCGAAGGAACCACCCTGGCAAGAGTAAGCGAGAGCTGCGGGAGATCGTCATCGACAAGTACGCACCGAAGTGGAGGCGGAAATGACATTCACGGCTCAGGACGTCGTCGATCACCTCCTCACGACAACTGGCGGTGGGGCGCAGGATGGAGAACACCGCGCAGTACGTCAGGCCGTCATCCACGGCGTTCGGGAGGTTTTCCAGACGCGGCAATGGCTCTGGCACACGAAGACTGGGTATTTCACGACGCAGCAGATCAGCACGACGGCGACCGCCATCACAAATGGAAGTAACCAAATCACGGTCGCCAGTTCGACGGGCATGGTGATTGGTCGGCTTCTCGACATCTCTGCGGAATACTTTTCCTACCCAGTGCGAATCACCGCTATCAGCGGCACCACAATCACGCTCGATGCGGCAGCAAAGAAGACAAAGGGAGCCGAAACTGTCACGGTCCTCGTGCAGACGTACTACGACCTGCCCGCTGACCTCAAGGACATCGACGCCCTGGTGACCGACACGGTCGGCACACTTCACTGCTACATCACGCCGCAAGAGTGGCAGCGACTCGAAACCAACTCTCGGGGCAGCGGCGAGCCGTACTACTACACACTGATGCGGTCCGACGTGAATTCGGACCGGTACCAGGTTCGTTTCGTGGGCGTGCCGCAGAACGCTACGGTCGTCCACTACACCTATCGGTATATCCCCAAGATCGTGAAATACATGGGCTATGAGCCCGTGTGCCGCCAAGGCCTTGTCTCGGTAACGGGAGCGACCGTCACGGGAACGGGCACTCAGTTTCCGACCGACTGTGCCGGTGCCGTCATTCGCTTCGGAACGGCGACAACGGAGGCGGACCCCGTTGGGGCACTCAACCCGTATCAGCAAGAACGGGAAATCGCGGCACGACAAAGCGATACCGGACTCACGCTCTCCGAGGCCATATCTGGAACCATCCCTGGCAACGTCAAGTACGCGATCAGCGACACCATCGACTGCTCACCGCAGATGTATACGGCGATCCTCTCGGCCACCGAGATGTGGTACGCCCGGCTTGCCGGCAAATCTGCCATCGAGGCCGTGCAGCTTTTCAACCGCGACCTGCGGCTGGCGATGGAGAACGACGTCGTGTCTCCGCTCTCAGGCCGGCCTCGAATGCTCGACTACCCGACTGCCCGTTCGATGGGCTGGAAGTCGGCACAACTTCCCGACCAAGGGTGAGCCATGCGCATCGATAAGTGGCTCGGAGCCGTTCCCAGCGTCAGCCCGTATGCCCTGCCCCCTGGTGCAGCGGTCAAGCAAAACAACCTCCAGATTCAGCGCCCCGGCGAACTGGTTCCGCGAGCTGGTATGGAGGCTGTCTACACCGCAAAGGACTACGACGAGATCATCGGCGTCTACCGCGTCAGCAATGGCGGAAGCGTCTCAGACACGCTAATCGTCGCCTCCAAGCCGAACGCGAGCACCACGCAGATTCGCTACCTGTCTCCCGTCCCCAGCGGCAACGAGAACCAATGGACGGTCACAACGGTTCACACCGCAACGACCACTTCCCGGGAAAGTCCTACCTTCTGCGAAGACCGGCATGGACGCATCCACTGCTTCTTCGGAAACGGCGTAGCGCCCATTGTCACGACGAGAACGGCCACTCCCGCCCAGCCGATCGGGCTGCCTGCCCCGACCGTCACTCCGACTGTTACGCCCACCGGCAATGGCTACTTCATCGAGCGAGTCGACGTCGTTAACGGCGGTGGCTCGTACTGGGCACCGCCGCCAGTGGTGATTTCCGGTGGCTCGCCAACCCGCTCCGCACGGCTCAAGACGATCATCCAGGGCGGTGCGGTGGTGGCCGTCGACGTGATAGACGGCGGAATTGGGTACTCGAGCCCCCCGACGCTCACGGTCAACGAGTCTGGAGTAAAAGGCGTCGGCTTTCTTGCCTACGGGGTCATTGGCGTAGACCCAGGCTTGCAGGGCTTTGAGCCAACAGTGGTGACGACGGGCAATCTGACCAACGCCGGCACTAGCGTCACGAGCGTTGCCAACATTGCTCCAGTCAAGGTCGGAATGAACGTCCGCGGCACGGGCGTGCAGTCCGCCACCGTTGTCAGCAGCGTGTCCACAGCGACCAACAGCTTCGTAATGGACAAGGCGGCAACGCAGACGCTCGCCGCCCAGCAGCTTGTCATCAACGGCGCGACGATCACCGGCACGACCAACGCTGCCCTCTCGCATGGCTACGACCTTACAACCGGATCGGTCAGTATCGCGCATCTGTCGGGCAGCACCACTCAGGGGGTGAGCGCGACGTTCGACACCGGCTCCCAGCGGTGGTCTGCCTTGCTGCCACTCACGCCGGGGGCCGGCTCGACCGGGAGCGGTGCGTTCGCCCGATTCGAGTTCACCGCCTTGGTGGATGGGCTTTCCTACGGCCTTGGTGGAACCCAAGACGCCTCATGGCCGGTGAGGCCCAGCGGGGCGTTCTTTGGCAACTCCACCAACACGATGCTGACGCCCACGAACGCATCCCCCTACACCGCAACGGAATACTGGCGGGACACCGACGACAACACTCCCTACCAAGCCAATAACACTGGTTCCTTCCGGAACTTCTTCCAGCAATACAAGTGGTCACGAAACAACCACGACTTCTTCGCCGCACTCACCCCGAACTTCCTTGTGCGATTCCACAAGCGCCGCGAGTACGAGGCCCGGTACCGCAACGTCCTCAACGGCGTGCCCCAGAACCCGTACACGCTCTACGCGGACTTCTATACGTATGACTACAGCAAGGTGTCGCTGCGGTACTACACGGGGCCGCGTGACCAGGTCGAGACTGCCAACGACACGGACGACAAGTGGACGTGGACTACCGCAACGGTCCAGGTCGCCAACGGCCAACCGTTCGTCGACGTCGAGTTGGTGCCCTCTCTGAAGACAGGCACCACGCCCTACCTGACGTATTCGGGCTACCAGACGCCGATCGTCCGCATCTATCTGAAATACTGCCCCGATTCGTGGCTCAACGTCAGCACTACCGGCGACGGCGCCAATGCGTGCTGCTTGGGCTGGCAGCGCGCCAACAACACGGGCACGGCACAGCTGACTTCGACCAACACCCTTGGGTGGTGGAACGCCGGACAGGCAGAGAACGGCACATCACAGCGCCCCATCGTGGACTTCCGACAGGGCTCTACCGGCACTGCTGCTGCGGGAATCGCTGCCGGCACCGTGGAGATCATCCGCACCGGCGGCGGCATGGAGCAAAACACGTTCTTCGCGCTTCAGTTCGACCAGGTCAACGCAGCCCTGCTCTACCTCTATGCCGGGGCTGAGAACCAGTTTCTCAACTTCTACTCCGGTGGGGCAGGCAATCCCTACAAGCACTTTCAGACCAACGCCGCCGAATACGGCCTGGTGTGGAGCAACTTCGACATCAATCCGGCTTCGCCTGCCTTCAGCGACGAGTATTACTCCACTTACAACACCGCTCGCGGCACCAAGACATTCACCGACTACAGGATGCGGTTCTATTTCCGGGCGGCGACAGCCACGCCCGGCCAACAAGGGCCGCCCGGCCCGGTCTTCGGCGAGCCCACGGTGCTGATTCCCGGGACAGGCTTCAAGACCGGCGACACCGCAAGCGTGCGGCTCCAGCAGCGGTCCAACAACACCTCCCCACCAACAACGCCCGGGCTCTTTGCAAACAGCAACCTCTACACGTTCAAGGCGATCCAGATCACGCCGGCCTCGACGACCGACCGGATCACAAGCATCACCATCTCAAGCGGCGGAACGTCCTACTACGGGGTGCCGCAGCTCGTGGTCACCGGCGGCGGCGGCTACGGACTCAAGCTCGATGCCGTGGTATCCAGTGGCGCGATCACGCAAGTCAACATTCTGGAGTCAGGGGCCGGGTTCACGAGTTCCCCGGCCATAACCACATCTTCGCAAACGGCAGTGCTGCTCCCCGTTCTGCGACCCGCTATGCGTGGCACCTACCGGTGTGCCTACCGGTTCGCGGACTGGTCCCAAACCTCGATCGGCACCAGGCTGATCTCCACCACCTCCGGCTCTGCCCAAATCACCATGCCGAACACCTCGGGCCTGACGCCCGGGATGGTCGTGGAGAACGACGCCCTGCCGTTCATGACGAAGGTGGTGTCCATCGTGGGCACGACCGTCACCGTATCGGCTGCCGCAACGTCCACGGTCGCTACCGCGCCCGCAACGCTGCGGGACATGACGCGGCCGATCTACTACTCCGACTTCTCCCCCATCACCGACGTCGACACAACACTTTTCACGGCGTCACCGAACCCGACCACGATGCAGTGGGCAATCCCCGGAGTATCCGCTCCTTCTCGGGCCACCATCGTCGAGTTCTACCGCACGAGCAGTGACGAGTCGCTTGTCTTCTACCGCCTGGAAATGTGGGGGAAGGTGCAGGGAGGAACGGTATCGATTCAAGGCACCGACACACTGACCGACGAACAATTGTTCGACTCCGACCGGCCGTTCTATGCAGCTGTACCCGTCGTACTCCCGAACGGAAATCTCAACGCATATCGCTTCGGGATTCCTCGCACGGACATGGCGGTGTGCGTCGCCTACGGGGACCGCATGTGGTACGCGGTATCCACCAGCGGCGAGGACGTGAACACGATCTTCTACAGCGAGTACGACGAGTTCGAGTCATGCCCAGCCATCAACGAACTACCCATACAGAACAACCAGAAGTCGACCGATTCGCTGACCGCCCTGGTGCCGTTCTCGACCTATCTGCTCGCGATGCAGACAGCCCACTGCTACGCGATCTCCTTCAACACCGATCCGTCGGTCGATGCCACGATTCAGCTGATGGCCCACCGCGGCGTGCTATCCCAGCAGTGCTTCGACTTGTTCGACAACCGGCTGTTCGCAATGGACGAACGCGGCATCTATGTCATGGATCGGTCGGGCGGCGTCGAGTCACTAAGCGACGCGATCACCAACTACTTCGACGAGGGCTTGCTCGACTTGTCGATCCGCAAGCGGTTCTTTCTCAAGGTCGACCAGCGCACGAACATCCTCCGGGCCTTTGTCGCCCTCAAGGGGGCAGGTGCGACATCTCCCCACTTGGCTCTGTGCTTCAACATCACCGAAAAGACTTGGTGGACCGAGAGTTGGCCAAACGGCCTTACCTGCTCCTGCGACTATCGCCGCGCTACCGGCGACCCCGATGAGCCTGTCTACGGTGCGGTCGATGGCGACGTTTACCGTGCGGCGGGGCTGGTCGACTCGCAGTACCGCTCTATCGAGTCGGTGACGATCACCAGCGGTGGAACGGGCTACACATCCACGCCGACAGTCACGATTACCACAGGCCAGTCGGGCTTTGGAGCCCAGTTCATCCCGATCGTTCAGGACGGTCGGATCACCGAGATCCTTATCGCCGAGCAGGGTTTTGGCTACGGAGCATATTCCGGCCAGACGTTTCTCCCCACCGTGACTCTCACGATCACCGGCGGTGGGGGAAGCGGTGCGGTAGCCACGGCCACAGCAACGGCACCGATCCTCGCCAACGACGAATTCCCACAGTCGACCGTGCCGTTCACGATTCGCACTGGGGCGATGGAATTGGTCAACGATGCCAATGTCGATCGTAGAAACCAGTTGATCGACAGGAGTGTGTCAGTCACCTATCGGCCGACAGAGACATCGAAGGTGCTGCACCTGCGGGAGTATTTCAACAATTCCGATTCCCCGCGCTCGAACGTCATGGCTCGGGATCGAGGCACGGGCTTCGTCCACGACACCGCTGGTGCCAAAACCACGCTCGACATGGCCTCGGGACGGTCATCTCTTGGCCAAGCCACAGGGGTAGCTAAGGCTCAGTTTGCCGGCAGGAACTTCTCCGATATGGCTGGGGCCGATCGCCATGTTGCCGTCGAGTTGAGCTGCCCTGCGACTCCGGCCAATGCAGGTGACCCCATCCCGTCTCAAGCTCTGCTTTACGGCATGGATGTCTCGGGGGTCGTAGATGGCCGCTAGTAACGGAACTCTGATCCAAGCCCTCATAGACGGCGGCCTACAGCCGGCCGCGGCCCGCGTCATCGCCAACGCCCTCGCCAACGCGAGCACCCCACAGTTCTCGCAATCGCAGGACTTATCGGATCAGACGCCCACCAAGTCGCTGCGGATGATCGACCGGAATGCCAGGAAGTATCAGTTCACAAATCTGGACTACAGCGCCGAGGAACCTTACGAGCGTCGACTCCGCGGTGCGCCGGGGCAGTACGCCGCAGACCTCTCCGACCACCCCTACAAGAATGCCCAGCCGGTCGTACCGGTACCCCCGCTCTCCAAGGCTTCGATCAGCGGAGGCGAATACATCGGTGTCGACAACACCGTGCGGGATGGCGCCCCGCTGGCCACCGTCAGCCTCAAACTCAACTCGCGAGCCGGGAAACACCTGCGGCTGAACCCGGCCACTAACTCGGTCGACGCAGTGCCGCTCGAGTTCACCTCCCCGCAGGGGTTCGTGACGGCAGACGTAGCCGAAGACACCGATGCCACTTCCGTCGAGATTGCTGTGCGGGGGCTGAAGAACCTCACCGTGGTGCAATCCGACGGTACGAGCAAGGGCATCTTCGGCTGGGTCAACGCGACCGTTCCATCGACGACGATATTCACGCCCTGGGTGCAGCAGAACCTTCTGTCGAAGAACACCGCGGCCGATGTACTCACCGCGCTCGGCGCTCCAACGTATTCGACGGGAACTTGGACGCCCGCTTTTTCGGCCATCGGCGCCGGGTCGGTTAATCCGTCGGCCACGTACATCACGGGGCAGACTGTTGGCCGATGGTCGAGGATCAGCGACCTCGTCCATGTGACAGGCCGTATTTCTTTGTCGGCAATGGCAAGCGCGGGCAGCGGGATCATTGTCCTCTCCGGGCTGCCATTTACGGTGCTTGCCGGGCAGCCTGGATACGCGGCCGGGGCAGTCTCCTACAAGGGCGGGTGGACGACCCAGGGGCCGGAAAGCTGCTACGCCGAGCCCTCCACGAATTTCCTCGTGCTCTCCTACCACACGGCCACCGCGGTCGCCCTCATCTCCCAGGCCAACCTCTCGGCGACGGCTGATGCGATTTTTTCCTGCACTTATCGAACCTCCGCATAGTCCGAAATCCGAAGGTCGCCCCCATAAATAGGGCAAAGCCATGTTCCAATCGTTGATCTCCACCACCGACCCCCTGTCCGGATCGCAGAAGCGGGCTGCTTTCATGCACCCGCAGGCGTTTCGCGGCATGGCTCACGCCGGAGATCAAAGCCGGGACGCCTACTCCCGGGCGATGGCGGACATGAGCCGTAATGCCCTGGCCGGCGGCATGGATCAGTACCGGCAGCAGTATCAGCAGCGGGCCGAAAAGGCCCGGTCCGGCGATCTGCTCGCTCAGCGAGGGGTCGCCCAGGGGCGATACGAACTCGATAGGAACCGAAGCCAGTTGACCCGCCAACAAGACACGCGTTTACGGGAGGGGCGGCAGGAGATCCAGCAGTACCGAGACTTGGCACGAAAGCGTGCCGAGCAGCAACTCACCAATGACGTCCTCGGGGCGGTGTTCGGCAGCAACAACGCCGTCAACGCTGCTCCGCTCGTAGGCAACGCCCTCGCCGGTGGAGCACGACCACTTGCCGGCCTCACGAGCACATGGGGAAGCGCCGGACGCGGTGGGCTCCTGAGCATGTTGATGGGGGGCATCTGATGTTCGCTTCCGGCACGCTCCAGACCACTTACTCCGGCCCGATTTTCGCCACGGGCGAAACCGTGCGGAGGGCAAGAAACGATGCCAGGTCGATGGCGGGCTTCGCCGGTCAGTCACGGGCCTACCGACCGCAGACGGGTGGAGTTGGTGCCGGGAGTCGCATGGCCCAATACCGCGCTGGCATCGAGGCTGACCGCCGCGCGGCCGACCAGATCGGCCGCTCCCAGCAGGCGCTCTTCGATTCACTCTCCGGTGATGCCGAAAGCCGCTTCGACTTCCAAAACAACCAAGCCGATGAACTGAACAAGCTCCGGGCACTGATGCTCGACCGCAATCGCATCGACCAGACGTTTGATCTCACCCTGCGCGGCGACCAGTTAGATAGCGACCTCAATCGCCGGCGGCTCAGTGCGGAGGCGTACCAAGCAGGAAAGCAACGGCGTTCCAGTTTCCTCTCCTCTCTCTTGGACATCATCTGATGGAAGGCGAATTCGAGATTGAACTGAGCGATCTCACCGAAGACGCCGTGCGTCGGCTGCTCAAGGACGCCATCCGGCAGCAAGCGGTCAACTCCATGCCCGTTGGCAAACGAGGCAAGGCACGGCAGCAGATGGAGGCGTGCGAGTGCTGTGGCAAGCCCAACTGTGACTGTGAGTGCGATGAAGAAGACGAAAACGCAGCTCACGTCGAAATGAATCGGCGGGGAGTAAAAGCCAATCTCCCGACCGTGACCAGCGAGGATCTCCCTCGCGGCATGAAGATGGCTAGATACAAGGGCCGCAAGAATGGCAAAGGCTCGTAAGCGCCAGCCCAACGAAGCCCAAGTCCTCCGCGGCGGCGTCGGCGAACAGCCGGCCGGCCGAGGATCGTTTGCCGACTTGATTCGGGCCAATGCCCGGGCGATCAGCGAAGACGACATCCTGCCGCCGATCCCGCCTAATCGAGCCACTGAGACGTTTCAAACCGTCGGTGACGATCTCTCCCGACAGATGGGACTCAACCCCAAAGATCCCGCCAAGGTGCCGGTGCTACGAGACTTGGCGAGCAGCATGTTGCAGGTGATCGACGAGGCGAAACGGCCTGCGTCGCCAGATGAGGCAGAGAACTTCGGGGAGGTCATCGGGGCTTACGCTCAGGCGTATCGCAGCCAGACACCTGAACAGCGGGCGCTTCTTCAGCAGCTCGCCGGCGAACGCGGCGCTGAACTCGATGCGTTCTTTAACCCGCTCGAGCAGAAGTCACTCCCCTTCATGCGGCCTAGCCCCTCGAGCGCGCAGCCCGGGCTCCGCGAGGCTCGTGCCGCTGCGATCGACCGTCGAGCAGACGAGGACGAATACATCGCCGGCAACTTCGAGGGTCGGGCGATGCCACTGGCATCTGCTCGCCCATACGACCAGTCGGGGCGTGGCCGCCGCCAGGACTACATCCTCGGATCTTTGATCGACGACTACGGCTTGGACCCCGAAGACGTGATGGATGCCAAGCTCTCCGACGCCGCCCTGCCGGCTTACCAGCAAGGCCCGGGAGTGTTTCTGTCACGCGATCAGTTTCCTACCCCGGAGAAACTCGCGACGTATGCCGGTCGGCAGAAAGCCGCCGATCTACGGTATGAGGCCGAGGTCGATCCACGACGCGTTGGGGAGGAGTTATTCGGCCAGTATCACGCCATCGCCAACCGGGGCGGTGACCCACAACTCGCTCCGATCCTGGGCGGCCTGTCCGACTACAACCCGGACGTTCTACGGGTAAGCCCGGACCCCAATGTGTCTGACCCGGTCGTGGCACTCCAGATGAAGCCACAGATCGAGAAGGTACAGCAGGAGCTTTTCAATCGGGCCTTCGGCTACCCGACAGCATCAGACCGAATGGACACCATCGGCGATATGCAGCAACTCGACGATCTCAAGCAGGTCGAGCAGACGATGGACCTGGACGCCATTGCCCCCTGGTGGAGAGGCACGACACAGCAAGCAGTGGGCGGGCGAGTCGTTGATGCACCGTTCACTCCCGAGCAGGTACTCGACACGATCATCTCGCAAAGCGGCTTTCTCGCCGAGCAACCGTATCTCCGTACTGCCGCTCGCGAGCGACTACTGCCGCAGATCGAGTACGCAATGCAGGCCGCTCCCGCAGTTCCGCCGGAGAACTACTACCGCGCAAACCGCGAGATGGGCGCGCGGTACCAGCGGAACCCCGAGGGGATGCGGCTGCTCGAGGAGTCCGGAGCCACACCGCCTCCGGCATACCAGCGAACTCCACCTGCAACGGAGGGACAGAACACGGCCGAGATCCTCGAGCGGATGCGGCGAGCCTCGCAGAAACTCTCTCCGGGAACGAACGACATGGGATTCACGCGCCCCGCGATTGTTCCCCCCATGATGCGGCAGACCGTACCGAACCGGATGCTCGCCGCCCTTTTGACGTAGGAGTGACCGATGGCCAAGGGAAACAGACGCCTGCGATCCGTCGTCGAAGGCGCTATGGACGCAACCAAGGACGCGCGTCGCGCGGCTGCTGCGGAGAAGATCCGTGCGACCGTTGCTACTACGCCACCGCCGGCTCCTGCACCTGCGCCTGCCGAAGCTCCCCCCGCCAAGCAGCGTCGCCCACGCCGCAAGCCCGCCGATCAGGATGTCGAGCCCGACACCAAGTTGGAATCCTCGTCGGAGCAGCGTGTCCCGGACGAAGCACCACAGATGTCGCCGGAGGAGGCGCAGCGATTGCGGGAGACGATGCTGCAATCGAGCCGGCCCAAGAAGCCCGTCAGCCGGCCAACGAAGCCGGCCGTGACGAAGCAACCTACCTCAACAAGAGGCTTCGCACCGATTCGTGGGCCTGGAGCATTGCTGGGCCGATTGCTCAAGGAAACGTACCGACAGGCTCCCAACATCGCGGCCAACGCAGTCGCGATTCCTGCGTTCACGGCAGCCGGAGCTGGCGGGATCTACCTCGGGACGGCCGGCACGCTGGCCGCAATTCGTGGCATCAACAAACTGCTCACCCCCGAGGAAGAAAAGAAATCCGAGCCGCTTGCCCTTCCCGCCCCATCCAGCCCACCGCCGGCAGATGACTACCGATCCGGTTTCCAGCGCGCCATTGAACAACGCCGAAAGCCCCGCACCACTGACAGCGGGTTCGACGTGATCCGCAGCCTTTCCCGTACTCGAGGACTCACATGAGCGTCCAAATCGAAAGAGTGCTCGGCAGCACCGGTCCCATCACCGTCACGAGCGATGCGGCGACTACCAGTCCGGTACCGCTGGGTACGTCAGCCGGCGGAATGCTGCACTGCGTTTCGACGTCCACCGGTTTGCCAATCACCGTCTCGTGGCACGCCCAACCCGCAGCTGACGCACCGACGTTCAAGCTACACGACTCCACGAACGTGGTTGTCACCAACGTCATCGCCCCGGGCAACTGCTACGAGATGCCGGCTGCTCTTTTCGGTGCCGCACAGGTGCGAGTAGTGGCAGAAACCGCGGGACAGTCGGCAGTCATTCACTGTTCCCTCAAGGGGTAGCCCATGCCTATCGACCCAAGAACACTCGCTCCCTCTACCGCTACGGCTTCGGGCGCAGCCCCGGTTGTCGTCAGTTTTGATGGAGGTGGCCCGAACACCGTATTCGACGCCACCATCGACGGCGGCTCACCATCCGACACTGGACCGATCATTGATGGCGACCAAGGCACTCCGTAATGGCCATTTATCAGATCCAGATTCGCCGGGGCACGTCCGCCGAGTGGACGGCTGCCAATCCGATTCTCGCAATCGGCGAGTTCGGCCTGGAAACCGACACGCGCCGACTCAAGATCGGCACGGGCTCGGCAGTCTGGTCGCAACTTCTCTACCTCGACGCTGGACCGCCGCAGGCAGTGGCGGTCGGTGGCGTCGCCGATCTCACGGGCGCGCAACAGCTCCAGATCACAACCGGCACTATCGTCGCCACGCAGGATGGCCGACGTTGGGTGTATTCGGGGGCCGGCTCAAAGACCAGCGAAGCCAGCTACGTCGTGCTTGGCGACATTACGCCCGACTGGACGGTGATTTCTGGCAAACCCAGCACGTTTCCCCCACCGGTAGCCACCGCCATAGCACTCGGCGGCGTGAAGATCGGTGCCAACGTGGCCGTGGCACCGGACGGACTGATCTCAGTAGCAGCCCCCTACGTTCTCCCGGCGGCGACAACCACGAGCCAAGGTGGCGTGCAACTTGCCGACGCCTCTGCGCTGACGAACGGAACCTCAGGGCGGATCGTGGATGCGGCTCAGCTCAAGGCGGCACTCTCTGCCAAAGCGGACATCTCGAGTCTGGCGACGGTCGCCACGACAGGCTCCTACGTTGATCTTCTAAACCAGCCTGCCGAATTCGACGGCGGCAACTTCTGAAAGGACTGACTCACCATGCCACAGACCATCCGTATCAAGCGTCGCGCGGCCGGCGGTGCCTCTGGTGCCCCTACATCCCTGGGTGTCGGTGAGCCCGCCTATTCGGAGGTCGACTCGATTCTCTACATCGGGCTGGCGAGCGGCGCCGTAGTGGCAATGGGCGGCACGGGTGCCTACGCCACGCTCACGAGTATTCAGACCATCAGCGGTGATAAGACCTTCTCGGGCATAACCACTTTTAGTGGTGCCGTTGCGCTGGGTGCCAATGCAACAGCCACGACTCCTGCCACGAGTGACAACAATGGCAGCGTTGCCACAACTGCGTTCGTCAAGAACCAAGGCTATATCACCGGCAACCAGACCGTCACGTTCAGCGGCGACGTCACGGGCACCGGTACAACCGCCATCGCCGTCACCATTGGCTCGGGTGTAGTCACGAATGCCAAACTGGCAACGATGGCCACGAGCACTATCAAGGGTCGCGCCACCGCCGGCACGGGTGCGCCTGAGGATCTCACGGCTGCCCAAGTAAAGACGATCCTCGCGATCACAACGACTGACGTGAGCGGCTTCGACACCCAGGTGCGCACCAGCCGACTCGACCAGATGGCGGCCCCCACGGCTGCGGTGTCGATGAACAGCCAGCGGATCACGAACCTAGCCGCGCCAACCGCCGACAACGACGCCGCCCGCAAGGCCGACGTGGACGCAGCCCGAAACGGCCTCGACGTCAAACTCTCGTGCCGCGTTGCGACCACGGCGAACATCACGCTATCTGGCCCACAGACGATCGACGGCGTGTCGGTTGTCGCTGGTGACCGCGTCTTGGTGAAGAATCAGACCACGACGAGCCAGAACGGCATCTACCTTTGTGCGGCCGGCACATGGACACGGGCTACCGACGCAGACAGTGACGCCGAAGTGAACGCTGGCATGTTCACGTTCATCGAGGAAGGGACGACGAACGCAGACACCGGCTGGGTGCTGTCTACCAACCAGCCCATCACAGTCGGAACTACAGGCATCACGTTTACGCAGTTCTCAGGAACCGGCGGCGGCGTCCCTGCAAACTACGCCGGGCAGAACACGATTACGACCCTCGGCACGGTAACCACCGGGACGTGGAACGCCACGACGATCGCCGCGGCTTACGGTGGCACCGGACTCACCTCAGTGCTCAACGGCCTGGTGAAAGGCAACGGTTCTGCCTACTCCGCGGCCGTCGCCGGAACGGATTACCTCACCCCGTCGTCCGACCTGGACGGCGGCACGTTCTAGGACATAGCCATGCCGCAAACAATTCGGCTTAGACGCTCTACGACCGCATCGGCAGTCCCGACTTCCCTGCTAACCGGGGAGATCGCGATCAACGAAGCGGATGGGATCATCTACTATCGCAACTCGTCAGGCGTTGTGACTGAATTCCGAAGCCGCATTGCGAATGGTGACAAGGGCGACATCACCACTTCGGGCAACGGGGCCACATGGACGATTGATTCGTCGGCGGTTACCTACGACAAATCCGCCCCCTATACGGTTACTACTTACTCGAGCCAGACGCTTTCCACCTTGCTTGGCCAGCTCGTTCTCTGCGCTGGCGCTACTGCCGCGACCATCACCGTGCCGACAAATGCCACGACCGCCATCGCGGTTGGCAGGCGCATCGACTTCGTCCAGACGGGCGCAGGACAGATCACATTCGCAGCGGCGTCCGGAGTCACTATCCAAGCCACGCCCGGCCTCAAACTGCGAGCACAGTTTAGCGCCTGCTCTCTTATCAAGACCGCCACTGACACCTGGGTACTTATCGGCGACCTCTCGGCGTAACCACCATGCTGCATTTCCCACCTATCGGCACATTCGCCGCCGGCTACAACGCCCCAAGCGGCCCTGCATTTAATGGCGGCAACATCGCATACGGCAGCCTGTACGAAGCAGCGCAAGCGATGGCGAGCTACTCCGCTTCGTCAGCGCCCACGGCAGGCGGCACGCTCACGATCAATGGCGTATCACTGGGGTCTTATGACTTCTGCGTAAAGCAAGGCGCCCAGACCATCTCGGCGTTCACAGCGACGGACTGGTTTACCGGCACGCAGGACACTCGCAGTGCATTCGTGGTGGTCAATGGGGCGCTCACGATCAACACGGGCATTACGGTCATCCCAACCGTCCGTAAGTTGTTTGTGGTTGTCTACTGCACGGGCAACCTTACCGTTAACGGCACCCTTTCCATGAGCCTAAGGGGCGCTAACCACAGCGGCACGGGAAACAGCGGAGGAGCCACTACGGCAGGAGCTATTCGTATCGCAACCGGCACATATAGCGGCATCAGCAATCCGACAATTCTTGCCGCCGGAGCAAGTGGTGGAGCCGCAACTCCCACCAACTTCGCTGGAAATCCCGGTCAGTCCGCCGGAGCAAGCATCAGAACCGGAGGCGGCGGTGGCGGCGCGTTAAAAGACAGCAATAGCGCTAATCCTACGTGGGGACCAGGAGCCGGTGCAGCAGGCACCTGCTTCAGCGGCGGGCCCGGCGGAGGTGCATTTGCTGATTTTTTTCAGAACGGGACCGGGCCAGCCGGTCCCGGTGGAAGCAACGGAGGCGCTGGCGGTTCGGGGGGCGGTGGCGGAGAGGGTGGCGTGGGGAACCCGAGTCCAGCCCGTCTCGGTGGATCTGCTGACACCGGAACAGGCGGCGTCCTGGTGGTGATTTCTGGAACCACCGTTTCGGGAAGTGGCTCCTTGGTTGCCAATGGGGGCAGCCAGACAAGCAGCAGCGCTTCCCCAGCCCCAAACTCTGGTGTTTGTGGCGGCGCGAGTGGAGGTGGGCTCGTGTGCCTGATGGGACGTTCGATAGGTGGACCAACGCTATCGGCCGCAGGAGGAACCGCTATTGGAACGGGTTTCTCTCCCGTCAACGGCGGTGCGGGCGGCGCGGGCTTCGCTTCCCAACTCATTATTCCGTAATCGCGGAGTGCAGGCATGCCCATCTACAGAATTCTTCTTCGCCGAGGCACGGCCGCTCAGTGGGCGTCAGTCAACCCGACGCTCGCGGAAGGCGAACTCGCGATTGAGCAAGACACGCAGAAGCTCAAGGCTGGCAACGGAACCGCGGTGTGGAATGCGCTGCCCTACCTGCCTCCATCTGCACACCAGTCAACCCATGCGCTTGGCGGCACGGATCCTCTAACGCCATCAGACATCGGCACCCTGTCCGCTGCACAAATTGAGTCGATGCTTGACGCTCCTGGCTCCCGCCTTATCTACGTTGATTGCAACCGCACAGACTCCTACGCCGAAGACGGCACCCTCTATCGTCCCTATAAGACCATGCGATCTGCGCTGGCCTCGGTACCGCCTGCGTCGTCTCGCTCCGAATTCAATGATACGAGCAGGCGCTTCTACTGCTTTTGTGTCGCTCCCGGCTTCTATGACGAAGAGTCCGGCGGTGCGCTGAACATTCCCTATCGGCCGCATGTGGTATTCGATCTAAGCGGTGGCGCCACGCTTAAAGGCAACTATGTCCTCACGCGCCCCTCGGGCCTTCTGTCGGGCGCGTTCAACATCGCTGCGGCACTTACCAGCGGCAGCAACACCGTCAGCGTGTCCACGACCGACGCCAACTACGGTCGCCTAAAGGTTGGCTCTGTATTGGCCGGCACTGGCATTACCGCGGTAGCACCCAACAGCACTACCGTGATTACCGCGATCAATGGAGCCACGCTCACGCTTAGCAACAATGCAACGGCTACCAATGCTAGTGCGACTATCTCAGTCGACACCGACGAACTGGGCAACGCCGTCTTCGCCATGATCGGCCCAAACAACCGCTCTGGCTACAACAACGCGCGGCACAGCCACGTGGGGATCCTCGGCACTCTCACCATCACCCAGAGCGGTTCGACGACCACTGACGCAAGCGGCTTCACCCAAGTGCATCTGACGCGATGCGGCGTGCGCGGGGTCATCGAATTCACGGGATCGCGTTCTGACCAGAACCAACTGTTCTGCTGGAGCCATTCCGGCTTCGACACGCTCAAGGCAACAGGCAATCCGGCCGTCACCTTCTATGCCGCCGATACACAGAACTCGCAGGCTGGCAACGCCCTGGGGAACATCATCGGCAACGTCTTCCTCCAAAGCATCAACAATTGCTACTGGCACGCATGGGCATCGGTATTCACCACTGCTTCGATGGGCATTTCGCCCGGCGACGGCACCGTAATGCCTCCCTACAACGAACTTGCTGCCACCTCGTTCACTCGCACGAGCAACGTAGCAACCGTCACCTTGGCACAGAATCACGGCCAAAGCCGCGACCTGCTCGCCGATGGCTACTGGCGAGAGCAGTACGTCCTGATCAACGGAGTGTCCGAGAACACCTCGTTCAATACGCCGGCCTTCGGAGCGAAGGTGGTCGCCTTCCCAGCGGCCAATCAGGTGTCGTACGAAAACACAGGCCCGGACGTTTCCACGCCGGTAACCGCCGCAGCCGCAAAGTGGATTAAAGGCACGTTTTTCGGAAATGCGAACGCGAGTGGCTTCATACAGGCCGGCCCATTTTTCTTGGCGGCCAATGAGGGCGCCATTCATACGCACCCCGGCTGGCGTACCAACACGCAACCTGGGACGGGCACGGCGTACACAATTGGCAGGTCGTCGGCAGTGACGTTTCGGTATCCGGCTATCGGCTGGACGGCCAACGCCCTGTATGTCCGCAACCGGCTGCTCCTCCCCGGCAATGGCTATCAGTACCGCAACGTGACCGCCACCGGCGTTGGACGCAGTGGTGCAAGCCAGCCTACATGGCCCACCACGATCGGCGGCACGGTAGTGGATGGCGCTGTGACGTGGCAGTGCGAGCAATTGACTTTCCCGCTGGCATTCAATCTCGGGTTCACCGGCAGCATCACTACAGGAAGCAACCAGGTTGTGGTGGCGCTCGGCAGTGTGCTGGCCGCTAATTTCCAAGTCGGCCACACCATTACCGGCACTGGCATTCCGGCCAACACAACGATCACTGGTATCAGCAGCAGCACACTCACGATCAGCAGCAATGCGACTGCTACCAACGCCGCCGCCACCCTGACGGTGTCGGGAACGCCAGCTTTTATCGGCTACAACGTGCAGCAGACGCTCGAACTGCTCCACGACAGCAAGAACATCTACCACAACCAGATTGACAGCGGGGTGGCGGGAGCCACCACCGTGCAGGCCGCCATCAAGACGCTCAAGACGCAGGTGGATGGCAAACCGTCACTTGCGACCGTCCCAGTATCAGCCACCTCGGCCGGTACAGCGGGCACGATCGCCTACGACGCCAACTTCGTCTACGTCTGCACCGCCCCAAACACCTGGGCACGAGCGGCACTTGCGGCATGGTGATGCCAAGAAACTTCATGGCACGTGCATGGCCGAAATCTGACGAACGCGGCCATAAATAAGTAGGAGAGACAAATGGCTGGCCCTCTGACCAGTTTTATCGACACGCTTCAGAAGAATCGGCCACTCCGCAGCGCGGTGCAGGGACTTCTTCCGCGCCGCCCCAGTTCCGTCATCGACCCAACGGAGGAGATGCTGGCCCGCGACCGGGAGATGGGCAACGACATCTCGAATCCGTTTCCCCCGCAGCGCCGCGTCACCCCGGCCGCTATGCAGGAGCAACTCCCACCGCCGCAGGAGCCCCCGGAACTCATCGCCACCCCGCCCGCCATTGACGAGAAACGGCCCTACAAGGGAATGGGCGTCCTGGAGGCCATGTTCACCCCGCACTCGATGGCCCTTGAGCGGCAGAAGAAGCAGGCCCGCGGTGCGGCACCCGGGATGTTGGCGGGTTCGCCAGCGGGGCTTGCCGGCTCGATTCGCGCGATCACCGACAACCCGGAGATGGACGAGGTCACCAAGCTCAAGCGGCTCGCCGACGTGACCGCAATCGCGGCAATCGAGGCCGCCGACAACGACCAGCGGAAGACGCTGATGCGGGTGTCAGAGAACTACATGAAACGGGCCGCGTACCGCGAGTCAGCCGACATGAGCCGACAGACGGTCATGGACGCTCTTTCCAAGCAGCAGGAGAACATCGGCCTCCAACGGGGGCTGCTACAGGATCAACTCGCTTCGGAACGGGAACTGCTCGACCGTGGCGCCACCAACACCGAGCGGCTCAATGAGCAGGTCGCCCGACTTGCCCGCGAGTCGGCATCCCGCGGCACGGCCTTCTCGGACGAGATCGCCCCGCTCATGCAGGATCGCGGGATGCCCGTCGAAATCTACGCCCGGCAGATGCAGGCCGCGGCGGCTGCGCGGAACCGGGAGAAGGGAGTTCCTGACCCCGCCGGCGAGGCGGCGGCCTATGACAACGCGAGGCTCAACGGATTGAGAGTGCGGATCGGCCAGCATATCTCAGATGCCATCAACTCGGGTTCCCCACTGTTCGATGAAAACCACCCTGGTTTCACCGAGTTCTCGATCCCCTACCGGGCGAAACTGATGGAGTCTCCTGACAAGTACGACCAACTGCGGTCGGAACTCACGAGCATCATCGGCCCAGCAGTCTTTGACGAAGTACGGAAGGCCGGCATCCCATATAGCGAGGCCGCCAACTACGTCGAAGGACTCACGGGATCGATCCTCGGGCCGAAGCCGGAGGCCGGCGGATTCCTCGGGCAACTAAACCCCTTCCGATAGGAGCCTACGAATGTCTCTCATCCCCGCGCTCATCCGCGGCATGGCCCACTACCGCGCCGAACGCGAGCGACTCAACAAGCGTGGGAAAGATCCCTACGGCCTCGACATCGGTGAGGAGCTGGACTTCGGCCCGGGCCTCGACCTCGGCGATGCGGGCGATGAGATCGCCCGCAGTTTCCAGAAACTCGGCGTGATGGAAGGCTTGCCCAACGCCCCATCACTCCGCGTCCCGAAGCCGCAGTACCCGCAATACAAGCCGGAATGAGCCGATGGTCCTCGAGATCGCAGCCCCCGGTGTGAGCCCGTTCGAGAAGCGTCGCAAGCCGCCCCTCGAGACGGCACCGGTGCCGCCCGAGGTCAAGCAGTCGATCCTCTCCCAACTTGCCGCACAGTCGGGGCAGGCGCTTGAGTCACTGGGGCTAATTCTCGACACCCCAGGAGCGATTGCCCGGGGAATCTTGGCCGGCGATCCCGCTTCGGGTTTCACATTCGACTCCCAGAGACGCGTCACCGGCACCGAGCTGCTCGACGCCTACGGGCTGAAACCCGACGATGATGCTCTCGGCGGATATGGAGCGGGCCTGGCGGGGTTCGCTACCGAAGTCGTCACCGACCCCCTGTTCCTGTTCCAAGGTGGACTTGGGGCCATGTCCACTGCCGCCAAGGCGGCGAAGGCGGCCGACGTCCTGCAATACGCCCCGAAGGCGGCGATGGCGAAGATGGGGCCAGACCTGCCATCTGTGCTGCGCGCCGCCGACAACACGCTCACGGGCCGGGCCACGCTCCAGAATCTCCAGCAAGCCAGAGTTCCGCTCACTGAGTCCACGCTGGACGTGCGGCCGATCGTGGGCGACCGCGTAGCCCGGTTTCGCACAACTCTCCAAGACGTGATCGATGCCGCCCCGCAGAGCCAACGACAGGAAGCGATGCGGCAGGTGCGGGACTACCTGGGCAGCGACGAGGCCGTGCAGTCCGCGCTCGACCAACGCCTTGGCAACCTATTCGGATTCGGATTTGGCGGGAGTGCGACCACGTTTTCTCCGTTCTCCGATCCGACCACCGAGAAGATCCTCGATGCGTTCGACTACCTCGGGCAGTCTGCCGCTTGGAACCCGGCCACCAGAACTGCCGCCGCGCTCTTCGATAAACGGCTCGACGGCAGAACTGATGTCGCCGGCCAGATCGACGCCCTCAAGGCCAACAAGACAATCGACGTCGCGGGCCGTCGTGCAGGCGACATTCTGGCGACCCAGCACGGCCAGATGCTTCGTGCCGTGAACCTCAACGACGAGGCCAAGCGACTACTCGGTGCGGACACGATGTTCTCGCGCGAGGGCAACGACCTGGCTCTCCGGCTCGCCACCGGAAAACCCACCGACACCGACCTGGCGATCCTTGCTGAATCCCCGGAACTGGATGAATGGCTGCAAAACTGGGATGGGTACCGAAAGAGCGCCATTCTGCGGGCGGAGCTGAAGGGGCTTCGGCTCAACGAGTACCACGACGAATTCGGCAACGAGTTCAATCCGCGGTACGCCCAGGAGTTCGAGTTCGGTCCAGTGGGCACCGGGGCCGGCCAACTCGATCGCGCCGCAACGATCGAGAACATGTATTCCCGAAACCCCGACCTCGCGCTTCCCGGCGGCGACATCGAACTGCGGGAGATCAGCCTGCTCCCGATGGTTCGCGAGCACGCGATGCGAAAGACCGACAGCCCCTTCACCGACGAGGAAGTGGGCGAGGAGATTGCCCGCTTCATCACGGAGAAGCACGGGAACCCAATGATTACCGATGCCCAGGGGACGGGCATCGCACGCGTGATGCGGAAGCTGAATCCGAACCTGCCCGCCGATACCCCGGCGTTTTCGGAGCATCCGATCAACGCCCAGATGCGGTACATGGTGAACACCGAGATCCGGCTGGCGACGGCCAACCATATCTATGACTCGATGGCCGAGGCCGCCCAGCCTGGGCGATTCAGCCAGCAGCCTGGCGGCATCTACCGTTCTGTGGACGAAGTTCTTGGGAAATACGCCGGCCGGCTTGGGTTCGAGACGACGGGCAAGTTCAGCCGCCCCCGCAAGGTGGTCGCCGAGCAGCTCCGCGCCAGGATCGCCGTCCGCAACGGGCTGAACCTCAACGACGTCAAGCTCAAGAACTACTACATCCCCGAGGAGACAGCCGACCGCCTCGTGAGGATCGCCGACTTCTACAACGTGCCCCAAGCACAGGAAGAAGTAGGCAGCATGTTCAACATCTTCACGAGCCTGTTCAAAGGCTTCATCCTCGCCTACCCGTCTCGATTCACTCGCGATGCTTACTCCAACCTCGCGAGCATCTGGCTCGAGACTGGCGATGCCCCCGGGGCAGTCGCGGGCATGTGGGCCGCGAGCAACATCATGGCCGGCAAGCCCGAGAAGGCGATCGGCTATCTGGCAAAGATCCCCCGCTACGCGAGATACACGGTCAACGGCGTAACCGACCAGGCCGGGCTGCTCCGCGAATTCGAGCGGGACGTGGGCGGCAACGGCGTGCTGTCGGGCTTGGCAACGAGTGACCTGCTTACGAGCAACCGTGAGGGGAAGATTTCCCAGTTCATTCCCGGTTCAGTCCCCGTCTCCATTGGCGAAGGACTCCGCGAGCTACTCCCCACGAGCGAGCGGAATCCCGTGCAGATGCTTCAAGATTTTGGAGCGATCCGCAACGTCACCAACACGTTCGAGACTCGTAATCCGATTCTCAACGCCGGCCAGAAGGTCGGCGACGCCGTCGACTCGATGGCTCGGCTTGGTGGCTACCTCGCGCTTCTGCGAAAGGGCATTGGGCCGCAGCAGGCCGCACAGCGAATGAAGGCGGCGCTCGTGGACTACGCGAGCCTAACGCCCTTTGAGCGCCACTACATGAAGAACATTTTCATGTGGTGGAGTTACCAGAGCCGCGTCGGCAAGTACGCCGCCGAAAGCCTCATCAACAACCCCGGTGGCCGGTACGCGCAGATGGTGCGGGCCGTAAACAACCTCCAACGCCCCGGTGAGGAAGGCTACATCCCCACGAGCCTCCGTCAGCAGGTGGCGGTGCGTCTCCCAGACTATCTCCAGTTCAACCCGGGTACTACGACCTATCTCAAGAACATCGACCTCCCCGGCTTGGACACGATCAACATCCTGCAGCCGGCACCCGTGGGGCAGTATTTCCCGGTCAACGTGCAGGGCACGATCCAAGAGCTGCTCAACCAGTCGAACCCGGTGCTCAAGTCGCTCGGGGAACTGGCGTTCAACACCGACCTCTACTCGAAACGACCGCTCCAAGAGGCCCGAACGAGCGTCGACAAGATCTACGCCGCGGGCACCGGGAACCCGCAGGACCGGGCGGACCCCGTTGTGAAAGCGATCCTCCAGAACACGCCAGGGCTCGGCCGGCCCATCTCGCTCCTGGGCACGGTCTTCGATCAGCAGGTCGAGAACCCCTACTACCGTGCGGCCAAGATCCTCGCCAACGAGTTGTCGGGCTTCAAGCTCCAGGATGTCGACCCCGAATACGAACTGCTCGACGCCCGCAACAAGATCAGCGAATTCTTGAAGCGGTACCAGAACACGTTCACCCAGCGGTACATCCCTGAGGAATTGCTGCCACTCATTCCCCCGCAGGCCCAACAGTTCAACGCTGTCGACAAGGAACTCCAGCAGCAACTCACCGACTTCTACAAGCGGAAGCGGGCCGCACGGGAGTTTGAGGGGGCCGCCCAATGAGCGACATCATTCGCCGGCTCAAGTGCAACCAGCCGGTGAAGTCTGTGATAAGAACGCGTTCCAACACAACCGCCACGGCCCGCCCCACCACTCCCAGTCCTATTCCCTGGCTACCACCGTATCGTAAAGCCCGTAGTGCGTCAGCCCCACGTGGCTGTCGATGCCCGTGTAGCGCAGCGAGGCGTCTTCATACCGGCGGAAAGCGAACACGGCCTGGTTCATGTGCTCCGTGTTAAACACCTTTAACCGAACCAACAGGTTGAAATCCTTCACCGTCAGCCCAGTAACGGTTTGAAACAAGTCGGGTTCAATCTTGGTGATCACGTCTTGCAGCGTGTTCTCTCGGAAATCGGTCAGATACATAAACGCCGGGATGCGCGTGGCGAACTTGATCAGTTTCTCCTGCACCATCTTCCGCTTGGACTTGTATTCCTTTTCCTCGTCAGTGAGCTGCTTCTTCTCTTTCGCCGACAAGCCGCCGTCCTTTGCCCTGTCCTTCAGATCCTTTACCGTTTCGCTCTTGTTGATGATGGTTTCGATGATGTTATCACCGAGTGAACGCCAGCCCTCGATGCGCTCCACGGCGGCCATCGCCTCGGGGTTGTCGAGGATGCGGCGCAGCGTGTCGTTATCCACGTTCACCAGCATGGCCGATTCCCACTTACGCGCGAGCAGCGTGGCCGAGGTGCCGGCCATCGCGATGTCGAGGATGCCTCCCGCATCAATCTGCGTCATGTTCGCCCCGTCGTAGGCCAGCACCGGCAGGAACGACACGAGCTCCTTCACCGCGTTTTCCGGGTTGGGCTCGCCGGGCGAAAGGCCGATGCCGTATTCGGAGAGTTGCCGCAGCGCACGGGTGGGCGCGAAATCGAAGACGAAGCAGATCGGTTTAAGGATTTCCTCCTCGTGCGGGTTGTTGCCGTTGGGGTTCTTGATCGACCACGGGGACTGCACGCGGAACGCCGCCTGAAAGTAGGTTTCCGGCGACTTGAGGTTGCGCAGCATCAGGATCGACGACCACTGCGGCACCGTGATGCCGGTGGTGAGCTTGCCGCAGGAGAGCGTGATCGTCTTGGTGTCGAAGCCGCTGCCGATGGCTTGGCGCACGGGCGGCAGCGCTTCCAGCCCGATTCCCGCCGCAGAGCCAGCGGCGACGAGCGTATCGTAGTCGTGCCAGAAGACGTTGTGCTTCTCGGCCAGCAGGTTCGCCATCGCGTGACAAGCCGCGACGTTGGGTAGAAACCAGAACGAGTGGTGAAGATACGGCAGCAGGCGCACGTCCGAATACGGAAAGGGCGGGCGCGTGCCGGTCTTGAGCTGCTCCACCGCCTTGGCCGCATAGCCGCCGCGGATGATGTCCAGCCACTTCTGCACATCGCTCTTGTGCTTGAACTGCGCCAGCGCGCCGGTGCCCGACGCCTGAAAGAAAGCGTTCAGGTCGAACTCATCAAACTCCCCGGCGTTCGCGATGGCCACCAGTTCATCCGGCATTTGGTAGGTGAGCAACCGCATCTGCGGCAGCGCACCGTAGGGGTTCCACTTGCCGGGGTTATTCGTAGCAAACGCCTCCTTCGCGTGCTGCTCGTCGGTGTAGGTCCAGTTGAAAATCTGCTCCTCGATAAACTCGCCCGTGGCCAGCGCCTTGAACGGTGTGCCGGAGAGGTAGAGGTAAGCCTTCGTGGTGATGGGAAGGAACTCGGTCTCGCTTTCCGAGAGTTCGCTCAGGTCCACATTCACGCTTTCCAAGCCGGCAGCGTATTCCAGCTTCGCCTCCTTCTTCGCGACCGCCTCTTCTTCACCCTCGAACAGTTCCTTCGCCGTCTCGCGCCAGGCACCGAAGTGGTATTCATCAAAGACAACCAGGTCCCATTTCACTTTGTGGAGCCATTCGTTCTTGGCCTTGATGTTCCCCACGTCGTCGCGGCCCAGCAGGTCTTGGAAGGAACCGAAATACACCAGCGGCTTGCGAGCGGAGACCTTCGTTGGGTCACTGCCAGAGTTGCGCGACTGGTATTGCCAGCCGTCAAAGTCCACATGTGATTCCAGGTCCGTCTGCCACGCATCTTCCACGGCAGGTTTGAAAGTCACCACGAGCACACGCTTGGCCCCGAGCTTCCGGGCGAGCTGATATGCGGTGAAGGTTTTGCCGAAACGCATCTTCGCGTTCCAGAGGAATCGCGGGACGCCGTGAATGTCCTCCTTCCAGATGGAGTGGAAATACGCGTGGGTTTTATCCACGGCGGTGCGCTGCTCCGCCCGCATGGGGAAGTCGAGGTCGCGAGAACCCTCTAGTTTCTTCCCCGTGCGAAGCGCAATGAGCACCGCCTTCACGTCCTTGAGCGTGCAACGCATCCATTCCAATTCCGAGTTCGCGCAACCCTTCTTGGCAAGGGCGGCGCGCACCTCATGGTCCGTGAAGACCGAGCCGTCGTCGCGCTCGGCGGACTCATCCAGCTCGATGGTGTAGTTCTTGATGTTGGCGGTCTTGAGCTGCTCGGCGACACGACGCTTCACGTCGCGCGTGGTCTGGCCCACCTTCAGCAGGCCCGCGTGCGCCTTGTCGGCAATCGAATAGGCATAGATGCGCGGACGGGCCTCCGGCTTGGGAGCCAGGATTTCTTCGATGGGTTTACTCATCGTTGATGTCGTCGAGGTTCATCTTACGAACTTGCGACTCGATGTAAGCCTGCTCCTTTTTCGTGATACCGTATTTCGCATAAAGTTCTTCGTCCGCCCAAGTGCGGTCCCATTTTTGCATCGGCACCCACACGTAAGTGGAGTGTGCCGCGTCTTGAGTGATTTTTCGCAAGGAAGCCACAAAGCGAAAAAATCTCGTCGTGTAATACGTCTGGAGGCTCTCAGCGGCCTTGCGTGAGCCAACGTGAAAGAACAGGAACGACTGAGTGCAGACTGACGGCGATGGCGCAATCAAAGGCTTACCGAGAATTTGGTGAGGCAATCCGTCGCCGCCATTATAAGCTTTGGGGACGAGAACCTTCCAAGTGTCGACAAGCTCAGCACTCTTGGTGACGGCCTGACGCCCGATGTAGCCGACATCTCGCTTCATAGTGCGGATGTAGTAGAGCGGCACATCGCCTGAACGCTCCTTGTCGTGAAATCCGTCGAAGTTCGATGTCCAGCCAAACTCCTTATCTCGCGCGAGGATTGTGTTGATGGACGGTTCCCGATGAGCCAACACCTTGTGCAGAATCGTCACGGCACGCGCATCGCGGACGAAAACGTCATGTTCGCTCAAGTTGCGTTTCACAGGACCAACGGTTTCGCCTCCGCGAATTGTTGTCACATTGCAGTCGCCATTATGAGATAAGTCGCGAAGGAAATAGCACACACCGGCTTTGACCTCAACGCCGGGAAACACGTCTGCAGCCACCGGATAGTCCACCATTTCACGCATCTTCCGGTCACCCAGCATTGTCTGGCGAAACTCGCTGAGCCCGAGGCCGGAAGCCATCCAACGTGAGGGAATTACCATCGCTAGAAATCGCGGCTCAAGTTTTTTCGCTTGTTCAACGAAGTGCTGGTAGATGGGCACGTCGCGAGTGCCGCCGTCACTCGCCAATTGATACGGCGGATTTCCAATGATGACGTCAAATTGCATATTGCCTCCAAACATCTCAGTGAGCCGAGTCTTGATGTTGTTGGTGTGAATGAACGCGTAGGCGTGAGTTTCAAGGCCCGCCGCCCGATCGAAAACGGATTTGCCCGCGCCGCAATACTGGCACTTGTCGCCGTCCCAAGTGTGTTTGAGTCGCTGGAACCAGATGTTGCCATCGTCGCTGGCGAAACCTTTGGCAATCGAGTGTTCGCCTTGGGCGTGCTTCGAGCAATAGACGCTCCGCCGCGCCAGCAGGCTGGTGATTTGCGTGATGCCGATGCCAAACACCTGTTTGGTAAGGATGTGATTCACACGCTGCTGCAGATTCGGAATCTCCTTTTCCAGTGCCTGAGTGAGGCGGCTGGTGATCTCCCGCAGGAACACTCCGGATTTCGTGCAGGGGTCGAGGAACCTCACCGACTTGTCGGCCCAGATGTTTGCGCCATGGTGGTTCGCCGCCCACGCCTCGGCCAGCGTGTCGAGCATGCGGCCTGTGAACTCCGGCGGGGTGAACACCTCGTCGTTGGAGAGATTCGCGATGCACGTCAGCACGTCTGGATTTCGTCCACGCAGTGTGAAAGTTGTCTGTAAGGTCATAGGGTTGCCTTCTGCGTAAAGGCGGCCAATTCACCCACGGCCATGGGTGGGTAAGTCTTTGCCGGTGTGAAAATCTCGTGCTTGCCCAGGTGGGCGAAAAGAGACCCCTCCGCACTAAACTTCGACGACATGGTTAGGTCATGCAAACAGAAATCACGTCGTTGGAATTTCCCTTTGCCGAGGTAACCCCACTCCGCAAAGGTGATCGGCTGATCATCTTGCGCTCGCATCTCTAAGGCATCACCGTGGACGAGGTTCTGTGACAGAACATATGACGCAGCCCGATAGAGATCGTCGGTCTCCTCCAGCCTTAAATAGTCAGCGAGGATTTCCAACATATTGGCCCGGCATTCAACGATGTTGTCTGCTAGCAGTTCGATTCCATAGACGCACATGAGGGCAAACAGTGCATAGTGTCGTCGCTCGAAGTCGGACTTCCCATACTTGAGTTCCACAACAGCAAGTTTGCGTCGCAGGATTTGCACGAGGAAATTACCACTGCCGCAAGCCGGCTCTAGGAATCGAGCGTCGATTCGCTCCGTCTCGTCTTTCACAAGGTCGAGCATCGCCTCGACCATCCACGCCGGGGTGAAAACCTCACCGTGGTCGGCGACTCGCTGCTTCGATTTGACCTGCTTTTCCATTACCACAACTCACGCTCGCCGGAAACGGTGTTCCTACCGCAGGGGCGGCGGACTCTCGGGGATATCCATCGTCAAAGTTTGGTCGAGATAATGCCGGCTTGCGAGGGCTGCATTGGAATGGCCGAGGAACCTCTGTGCCTCGCCTTTCTGCTTTATCTCAACGTAGGTGGCCCCGCTTCTGCGAAGCCATCTACTCGATCCAACAATCTGTTGCTCCCGAAGAAAATCCCGCCATTTCAGTAGGGCTCGCCGGCGAGGCAGTGCCCACCGAAACAGCGTCCCGTCCGGAGACATCTCGGCCAGCCTGTTCGCGTATCCCAAGCCTGCTTGAGAGATCGCACGAACGGTGAACTTGCCCGTCTTCTGGGCCGTGCAGATCACACACCCGTTCACGATGTTGCTCTCGTGCAGGTGAAGCAAGTCCGAGAAACGGAGGCCGGTATCGTACCCGACCACGATCCAACAGGGGAGCACATCCCGCCACAAAAGGCCCGGGCACCGCTGGCTGACGGGCCGGACGTCCTGCTCGGCCGCGGAAAGCAACTTGCGAAGCGTCTCGATACTCCATGCCCGTGGCGGCGGCGGCGTGGCCCGAATGCGGCACACGCGCAGCGGCGGAACGTCTGTGTAGGAGTGCTCGAAGGCAAATCGCCATAGCGTGAGCAGCTCGCGGCGGATGTTGGATCGCGTCACCGCTGCTAGCGGCAGACGCATCAGAAACTCATTGGTTTTCTCGGGAAGCAATTGGCTGGTGTCGAGCAGGCCGAATTCACGAGCCCGCTTCACCGTCCTGTTCAACGATTCGACGTACCGGGGGGATGCCTCTCGTTCTGAGAGATAGACCTCAAGCAAATCGGCGAGGAGCATTTGTGCTTAGTCATTTGATGTAACTTCCCGGTATTGACGGGCATCCTTTGCTGCGACAGCGGCGATAAGCGGCCGAGGCACTCGCTCGACCACATTGCCGAACCGGACAACGCGGTACTCCTTTCGGGCTATGAGTATCCTGAGCCGAGGGACAACCTTGGTCCGCGGCCGGAAAGATTTTCGGACTGGGACAACCTGGCCGACCGACCCCGCCCCCCGCGGAACACCGCAAAAACCGGGCCAGACCGATGAGGTCGGGACCAAGGTTGTCCCTCGGACCAAGGTTGTCCACGATCACGCGATAATGCCGTAGTGACGCATCCCCAAGGAGGAACGCTATGGCCAAATCGCTGAAAAACCGGCTCCACGACTACGAGGCCGGCTGGCTGACCCTTCTCTTGAAGATGGGCGTCGCCGACGAGAAAGACCTGCGGGACGCCCAAAACCGCGTTGCCCAAGCCGCCATCGACGAGATGCAGGAGAAGCGAGAGACGAAGCGGGCGAGGCGGCGGAAGCGGGACGGCTGACAGGGGCGACGGACCAAGGTTGTCCGCCCCCGGCCCAAGGCTCGCGACCGCCAATTTGTCGCCGCGACCAATCGGAACCGAACGGCTACACTCCGGGGGCCACCCCCTCAATAGGAGCATCAGTCGTGTCGGCCGCCGTTACTGTTATCGTTGCCAACTCCAAGGAAGTTATTCGCCTGGGCCTGCGAGCAATGCTCGCCAAGTCTGTCCGAATCGTCGGCGAATCCAACAGTGGCGACAACCTACTGTCGCTCGTCAAGAAGCATCGGCCACAGGTGCTTCTCATGGACACAGCGATGCCGGGCGAAAGCGATTGCTTTGCCCTGCTCAAGAAGTTCGCCAAGAGCTTTCCCGACATGAAGTCCATCTTGCTGTCGGCCGTCGACAACCCAACCTACATGGCCCGAGCCAAAGCGGCCGGCGTCAGCGACTTCCTTCTCGAAAGCGTGACTTCCAAGGATCTGGTCACGGCAATCGAGAACGCGGCTTCCGGCAAGGTCACAAAAGGAACTGGTGCCTTTGCTCGCATCTGTGCTTCGATGGCGGGCCTGCCCCAGTCCGCGACCCGCGATGCCAAGCTGACTCCCCGAGAGGGCGAGGTGTTGTCGCACGTTGCATACGGGCTATCCAATGACGAGATTGCCCGGTCGCTCCGAATCAGCGTGGAGACGGTGAAGGAGCACGTGCAAAACCTGCTTCGGAAACTGGGCGTCAACGATCGGACGCAGGCGGCAGTGTGGGCGGTGCGGTCAGGGCTAGAGTAGCCCCGCCTCCGCCCCGCGCGGGACCAAGGTTGTCCCGCGCGGGGGCGACGATTCAGCGAAGTGCCGGCGGGCCTTCGGGCATCCCGAACTGGCTCTGATCCAGATAGTGCATCCTGGCGAGGTGTGGGGCTGAGTGCCCGAGGAACATGGTCGCGGCCCCCGTCCGCTTCATCTCAACCGCCGTGGCTCCGCTCCGCCGCAGCCACTTCGACGACCCCTCGAACCCATGCTGATCTAGAAACGCCCGCCACATCTTGAGCGCTCGCCGGCGAGGCAATGCCCACTTGAACATCGTGCCGTCGGGCGACTTTGGCAAACGCTTGATCGCCCGAATGGCAGCATCGGACAACTTGCGGATCGTCGGCTTGCCTGTCTTTCTCGCGACCACGCTCACGCACCCGTTACGCACGTCCGCGTAACGCAGCTCGAGCACGTCCGAAAACCGAAGGCCGGAGTCAAAGGCCACGAGGATCCACGCCGGCAGGAAGTCACACCGCACGTACTTCAAGCGGTTGCTGATCGGCGTCTCATCGGCTTCGGCCGCATCCAACATCTTCTGCACCGCATCCACGGACCACGCCTTCACTGGAAACCGTGCCGGTGGAATCCGACGCAGCCGGGAAGGATCGACGTCCGTGAAGCCCTGCTCGAACGCGAACCGCCAGAGCGTATGGGTTTCGCGTCGGTAGTTGTGCTTCGTCGTTTGTCCCACAGGCACCGAGACGAGGAACTTGTTGACTCGATCCGGAGACAGTTGACATACCCCCCCAATGCCGTATGCTGCCAGCCGTCGCACAGTTCGCTGGAGCGACTCCCGATAGCGAGGGCTCGCCTCGTGTTGCTCGAGATAAGTCTCGAGCAGGTCGGGCAGAGACATGGAGGTTTCGTCGTCTGAAAAGAATCCCTTGAGGGGAATGGAGATCATCGCAGCGGCTCCCATGGCCAGGAGTCCATTCACGGTCTAGCCGGCCGTCCTTGGCCTGACTTCCGCCGCCCTTCTCACCGCCACCGTGGCGGTGTACCTTTGAAAGACGGTAGCAACCGCGAGGAAAGAAAATCCCGTGAAAACTGGACATGACGGTGACACCCGGCTTCATAAGCCGGGTGTCGCCGGTTCAAGTCCGGCCGCCGCTAATCTCTCCCACGATGAACCGATCACTTCCTACCACTCCGACCGGGAGTGGTGGTCGAAGTCCCAGCTGTGGACGCTCCACAGTCAGGGGCCAGCGGCGTTCCATGCCCGCCGACAGCTTCCTGCGGATTGCTACGGATCGCCTCGATCTTCCCGCCGAGCTGATCAGTGAGATGCATCGCCTGCGGTGGCTGATCGAGAACTTCTTCCGGATGCTCAAGCAACTGCTTGGCTGCCGCCATCTCTTGTCCACCAAGCCGCATGGCGTCAAGATCCAGGTCTATTGCGGCATCATCGCCTGCCTGTTGATCATGCTCTGCACCGGCCGCGCGCCCACCAAGCGGACCTTCGAGATGGTCTGCTTCTTCCCGGCGGGATTGCAGACTGGTAGTCTGCTCACCGCCGAACCGCAGATTAACAATCTGCGACTAACGCGAATCCGGCGGAAAAGAACTGCGTCCCCTCATCTATTCGAGCACGAGGGCGGCCACGGCCCAGGCGTCTGCCTCGGCGCACGACGGGCGGCGGACCGTGGCCGATCCGCGGGTCGCCTGAACCACCCGGCCCGTCCGCGGATCGATGGGCGACCGTCCCGGCCGTGCGGTCGACGTGGCCACCGCTTCGCCGGCGGAGAGTTCGATCACGTCGCCCTCCAAGCTCGTCGCATCGCCATGCCGCAGCCGCACCCGCCACTTCTCGCCGTCGGCCCGGCTGCCCCAGGCCCGCACCTCGCCGCCGAGTTCGACGAGATGATCGGAGGAGCCTAACTTCGCGAGCCGGCGGCCGATCTCGTCAACCGCGTAGCCGGGCCCGATGCCTCCGAGGTCGATCGTCAGGCCGTCGACCTGTTTGCGGATCGACGGCGGCGAGTGTCGCGATTCGAGATGCTGCATGCCCGCGGCTGGGCCGCTGCGCATGTCTTGGCCGCGGCGCATGGCCGTGATGTCGAAAGCCCCCTGCGACTCCGCGTTTACCTTGCGGGCGATTTCCACGACCGCCACGAGGTCTGCCGACACCGCGACCCATTCGCCCGCGGAAGCGCCGTTGAACCGGCTGGCGTCGGAGTCGTCGCGCCACGTGCTCAGCGCCCGGTCGATCCGTGCAAGCACCGCCTCGATCTCGCGATGCGCCTCGCCGGCGGTCATCCCCGGCACGCCGCGGGCGAGCGTCACGCGGTAGGTCGTGCCCATCGCCGGGCCGGCGAGCGTGATTGCAGTGTCCTCGGCCGCAGCCGCACATGCGCCACTCATCACCGCAAAGAAGATCGCGGCGCGGATCATCGTGGCCACCAATGCGCCGCCGCCGCGACAGCGAGACAGGCCATCATGACGCCGTCGCGCCACGTGAGCCGGTCGGAACGGCCATGCAGCCGGAGATGGTCGAGCAGGGCTCCCGTGGGGCAGGCGTGGCGGCAATAGGCCATCGGATAGAAGCCGCTCGCCACGAGGCTGACGACGAAGATCACGAGGGCGGCGATGCCGGCCACCGTCGGCAGGTAGCCGTCGAAGGGCTCGATGTCGACGAGCGCGAGCGGCAGGTGGAGCACGGCCGTGAGGATCGCCAGACCGAGCAGCGCCCAAGGCAGGAATGTAAGCCAGGGCCGCAGCCGTTCGGGAATCGTGCGCTTCGGCTGCACAAACCGCACGAGCAGCTGCTGCGCCGCACCATGCGGGCAGAGATGCGAACAGTAGACGTTGCGGCGGGTCGTCACCGGCAGCACGACCGCGGCGATGCCAAGCGCGAGGAGCACGACGGCGCCCCGCGGCACGCCCGCCTGCGACCATCCCCACAGCTGCGCCTGCGAGAGGAGCGCCCCAGCCCCAAACCCGAGATACAGGAGCACGGCGATCGGCAGGGCGAGCCGCCCGAACCACGTGCCGCGCAGCCGGGTGAACGCCGTGACGATTGCGGTCGCGATCACGCCGAGGGCGCCCAGCCGGGGGCCGTCGAGTTCGCGCAAGAGTCCGCCGACGAGACCCGATTCCTTCCGCCCGCGTTGATGGGCCAGCTGGTGGCTCGCAGCCTGGACGATGCCCCGTGCCACGGCCTGACTCGTCATCGTGGCGCCGCTCACCCCCTCGATTCCCGTATCGAGCGGATCGATGCCGGCGAGTTCCTCGAACGTCATGCCGCGATAGACCCCGCGAAACGCCTCGTCGTCGCGGACGTAGCCCACATAGGGCTCGTTGTCGTAGCTCTCGAGCACCAACACGCCTGCCACGCGGCCTGCAGGATCGAACCCGATCACGGCATCCGTGGGCCCCTGATAGCCGATCGTGCGGTCGGCCGCCGGACTTGTTCGCAGCGCCCAGCCGAGCGGAATCCGGTCGGCCGCCAGCACGCGGATCACGGCGGGGTCGCCCACATCGGGCTCGATCGCGACGGCGTCGGCGAAGATCTTTTCGAGGTCGTCGAGCGACGGCGTTTTTTCGAACCGGCCGGCCCCGGCCTCGCCGCCGAGCCGCAGGGCGAGCGCCTCCGCGATCGCCATGCAGGTGAGCGTCGAACCAGCGACGGCGTCGGGCTTCGATGCACCCCCGGTCCCAAGATCGTCGAGCGACTTTCCGGCGAACGACTTCAGAAATCCCGGATCCCGCTCGATCGCCGCCACGTGGTCGCGGGTGTCGCGGCTCGCGAGGATTTCGACGCCGGCCACGCGCAGGCCCGAGTCGCACACGACGAGCAGGTCAGTCGGCCCGGAGAAACCGATCGCAGCGTCGCCCGCCGGCGACGTCTTGAAGACCACGCCCACCCGTTCGCCCGCCGCGTCGACTAGATCGAGCCCGCCGGCAACCGCCGGAGAAGCGCCGCCGATCGCCGCCGCCTCCGGGAGATGCCGCTGCACCCGCCCGATCGGCAGCGCGTCGAGCGTCGCCGCCTGCTGCCGGCCGAGGAATGCGACGTGTTCCGCGTGCACGAGCCACACGATCGCCGCCACCACGGCGAGGCGACCGCCGTGCGTGAGCAGACGACGAACTTGGGAGTGGTCGGATGCACGCATGCCCCACACTTTACGCGAAAAGCCGCCTGGCCGTCGATTGACGCATTGCCATCTCATGCGCACGCTCTGCCATATGAAAACGACGCTTTCGATCAGCGACGCCACGATGCGGGCCGTGAAGCGCGAGGCTGCCCGCCGGGGGCAGACGATGTCGGACCTCGTCGAGTCGGCGCTGCGACAGGCGCTCGGGCAGTCGCGGCCCGTGAAGAAACTGCCGCCGTTGCCCGTCCATGCCAGCGGTGGCGTCCGCGTGGACATCTCCGACCGCAAAGCCCTCTACGACGCGATGGGGCGGTAGCGTGTTCGTCATCGACACGAACGTGCTGGTCTACGCGATCGATCGCGACGCTGCCGACCATGAGGCCTGTCGCGGCATCGTGGAGCGATGCCGGGCGCAGGCGGAGCCGTGGTATCTGACCTGGGGCATCGCCTGCGAGTTTCTCCGCGTCACCACCCATCCGGCGATCTTCCGTCACCCGCTCGCAGTGAAAGATGCCTGGGCGTTTCTCAAGGCTGTGTTCGCGTCGCCCGGCCTAGGCATGCTCGTCGAGACCGAGCGGCATGCGCATGTCGCGGCCGAAGTGCTCGCCGAGATTCCAGGTGTCGCCGTCAATATCGTCTTTGACGTCCACACCGCAATTCTGATGCGAGAGAACGGCGTGCGGGCCATTTAAACGCACGACAGTGATTTCAACCGCTTTGCCTTCATCGACGTGCTCGATCCCGCCACGGGCCACCGGCGCTCGTCAGCCCGGCGCCGCCGCTGAGACTGGCTTCGCCGGTGTGGCGGGCGGCACCTCGGCCGGCAATTCGATCGGCGCCTCGGGCGACTTTCGCCGGGCCTTGCCGGGGAGCTTCAGGAGTTCGTCCATCTCGGCCCAGTGCTTTCCATACACGCCCCGCGGTGTCGTGCCGTGCTTGATCGCCACGCTCGCCGCCTTGCCGACGACCTCGCCCATCATCCCGCAGGTCTTCATCACCCGAACGGTGCCAAGTGCCTCGTGCGTGACGGAGATGCAGCGGCCCGCCATGAAGAGGTTTTCGACGTCCTTCGAATAGAAGCAGCGGTAGGGGACCGGATAGCCGAAGTTCCGGTCGATCCGCCTGTCATGCACGGCGATCGAGATGAACGGGTTGTCGGGGAACTTCTGGGCGTATTCCTTTTTCGGATAGTGGAGATCGATCGACCAGGTGGAAGGGACGCAGCCGTCGGGAAACTCCTTCTTCGAAACGATGTCGTCCTGCGTGAGCACCACGTCGCCGAGGATCCGCCGGCTCTCCCGCGGCCCGCCCACGAAGGCCACCCACGTAAGCACGGCATGGGAATGCTTCGCGGCGCCGTCGCCATTCTTCATCGCGTTCCAGGCGCCGTAGACCGCCCGCAGGTTCCAGTCGCGGATGCCCTCCGCGTCGCCGATGGGATCCTTGTCGTAGCCGCTCTCCCAGAACCATTCGGCGTGAAAATTCCGCGGATACGGAAAATCGGCCATCGTGAGCGGCAGTGCCCAGGGCGTCTCGGGGAACGACTGCGGCGCCGCCGCCTCGGCCCACGTCCACATGTTGCTCATCCCCATCCGGCCCTTCGGCTCCATCACCGTCTCGGCGCCGGCGAGGTGGCCGATCGTGGCATGGCCGGTGGCGTCGCAGAAGAAGGTGCCGGTGAACACGAGTTCGCGGCTCGTCTTCGTGTCGAGGCAAGAGATAGAGGTGATCCGGGCCCCGTCGCGGGCCACGGCGAAGGCGTGCGTATTCAGGAAGAGATCGATATTCGGCTCCGCCCGCACGACGGCCTCTTTCTTGTCGTCGCCAAACTCCTCCGCGGTGCCCGGGCTCTTTTTGGCCTTGTCGGCAAACTCGTCCACGATCTCGCCGATGAGCGGATACCTGCCGCGCTTGATGAGCCCCATCGCCCAAACGCGGATCTCGCTCGAGCCGTTGCCGCCGAGGACGGGCCGGTCTTGAATCAGCGCGACTTTGAGCCCCATGCGGGCCGCCGCAATCGCCGCGCCCATGCCGGAGTAGCCGCCGCCGACCACCACGAGGTCATACCGCCCCTTTGCTTCGGGCTTCTCCGGCAGGCCGAGTGCCGTGCGCCGCCAGGCGGCGAGCACGCCCGAGTCATTCGGCGGCGGGCTCGACTCGGTCGTGAAGAGGATGCAGTCGCAGCGGCCGTCGAAGCCCGCGAGATCATGCAGCGCGATTGTCGCCTTGCCGGCGGGCACCGTCACCGTGCCGCCATCCTGCCAGCCCCATTCGGCCCCCTTCGTGCCGAAGGTCTCAGCGAGCGGTGTGCCGTTGACGAGCAGCTGAAACTTGCCGGGCGTTCCCGGTGCATTCCAGCGGGCCACCCAGTCTTTCGTCCGCACGAAGACCCGGTAAGTGCCGGCGGCTGGAAACGTGACCTTCGTCGTCGCGTCGGCCACCGGCTTGCCGAGGCCGTGGGCGAGGAGATAGGGCGAGCCCATCTGCTGGATGAACTGCGTGTCGAGGCTCCAGCCGCCGTGATCGGCGAAGCACTCGGCCTCGACGAGGACGGTCGCCGCGGAGGCGGTGGCACCGCAGCCAACCAGGCCGATCAGGCAGACGATGATGGAACGCAATTGCATGGTCACACTCCTCAAGCGGGTCTGTCAGTAGTATGTCAGCACGGCCGTTATGCGGCACGCGGAGTCGGTGGTGATAACCAGCGTCATCCCGCTCGCTTCCGCGAGGGGCTTTCGGGGTCCAGAAGCCCAGCGGTGGCGGCTTCCACCACGGGCACGCTGCGTGTGGATGAAGAATAGGTCGGCCAATGGCACTTCGGCAAACGTCGGCCGAGCGGGGCGGATCATGAGGAGCAGCCGCCGGAGCTGGTCGGGCTGGATGCGGCCCTATCGTGGAGGTGCCGGTGAGCTTCCTATCCACGCTCAAGGCCGGATTTGTCTCGTCGGCGCAGACCGGCCTTGAAACCGCCCTTCTCACAGGCCGTCCGCACCGTGGCATGGGATCCCGTCAGAGGCTGTGGATGTCGATGTCGGGCAGCTCGTCGGGCGACGCCTGAAAGATTGCCCGGTCGAAAGTGGACCTGCACGAACTCTCCCCAGTCGGTCGGCGGGCCACGGGCCGGAGAGACGGGCGGCGGTTCGAGCGGTTCGCCACTCTGTATGAAGCAACACGTGTGTCAGGATCTTCCGGATCGGCCCCGGATCGGTGATGAACGCGATGAGTCGGATGTCCTCACCACACCCTGGGCACTCCAGCGGCACGGGCAGCGGGGGAATGACGCGGTCGACGAGATGCGCAGCTGTCTGTGCCATCCGGCGGCCGTAGCAAGAGGGACAGACGCCGCGGCCCTTGCAGCGAGCCATAGGCAGGGCGGGCCATCCGTGGCCCCGTCCTGCCGGGCAGCCGATGGGAACGCCAAGGGTTCCCATGGCTGCCGAACCCGGCTCAGCCGGGACGCCACGACAAAGCCCTGGCCGTACGAAGCACAGCGTGCCCTGCCGAATCCGAAGCAGAGGATGCCACAGGTGAGATACGACCGCAGCTCCCGTTCGACGTGCGCCGAAACAGGCTGCTCAGCGACCGCCCGATCCGGTCGAAGCCCGGAGGGACACGGCTCGCAGACAGGTCCAACGTGCGGCCGGGTCGTATCACTCGGCTGCTTGGGCTGCCCGCTGCTGCTTCTGCCGCTCTTCCAGCCACTCCGGGATCACGAAGTCCTCGGTAGCGCTTCCGTCGGGTTCGGGGATGAGTTCGAGCGCCTCGATGAGCGGAATCTCGACGTCTTCCTTGGCGATCAGGGCAGAGAGGGTCTTGGGGGAGATTTTCTTGAGACTGGGGAGGGCCAATCGGCCCTTACGCGCGGCGAGGGCTTGGGCTATGGCAATCGAGTCGGGGGAATCGAGGGCAATAAGGGCCGAGAGTTGACCATCCCACTTGTCGTTGGATGCGAGCGTCTTGGCCGTGTCGGCGTCGAGCGTGCTCAGGCCGTCGAGGGCCAGATATTTTCCCTTGAACTCCGCGAGTGCCCTGGCGGTGGCGACATCGAGTGTCGTCAAGCTGTAAAGACAGCCATCCCACTTTTGCATTCTGACGAGTGCTTTGGCGGTGTCAGCGTCGAGGGTAGTCAAGCTGTGAAGACAGCCATTCCACGAGTCTTTCGCGGCGAGCACGTTGACGGCACCGGCGTCGAGCTTTTTCAGGCGATTGAGGCCAAGTATTCGGCCCTTGAACTCCGCGAGCGCCTTGGCAGTGACGGAATCGAGCGTGGGCAGGACGCCCAGGTAAAGGCCAGCACCGTTGAAGTGACCGAGCGCCTTGGCAGTTTCGGCGTCGAGTGTGGTCAGACCGTTGAGCCGCAGCGATTGACCATTGAACTCCGCGAGTGTCACGGCAGTTGTGGCATCGAGCGTTTTCAGGCCATCGAGAAACAGTGCTTGCCCCTTGAACCCGGCGAGTGCCTCGGCGGTCTTGGCATCGAGCGTTTTCAGGCCATTGAGCGGCAACTCGTCGCCTTCGAACTCCGCCACCAACTTCCTCGCCTGCTCGGGCGTCAGGCTCTCGATTGTGTTCGTAACCTCGGGCACCTTGTCGGCTCGCACGGGAACGAAGCCGAATGAGAAGCCCCACATCAGCAGGGCGATGTGCAACGGCGAAACACGGCGCGGATTCACGGCGGGCCTCGATGCGGTGGGCGGGCGAGCGTGTGGGGCGAGGAGCCGACCCGAATTTCACTCGCTCCCCCCCCTCCTGAATAGTGTCCGTGACGATAAGAGCGGGACGCACTTCTTTTCGTCCCCGATCGCCGGTGCCACTCTTCTGAGGAAGTTTTCGGTTTGTCTGAACAACCGACAAGAAAGGTGAGGTGGACCCCGATTTTCGGGCGCCCTGATAAGGTGAAGCTTCCTTGGTGGGAGGCACCCTATCAGGAGCAGGACGATGGCCGGGAAGCGGCGGGAGTTTGGGGCGGCATTCAAGGCTAAGGTGGCCCTTGCGGTCACCCAGGATTCTCGCTCCCGGAGTGGCCTCGTTGAAGGGGGGCAGGTCACCACACCGAACACGAGACCAGGATATTTGGCCCGGTCTCCCGTCAGCATCTTGAGGGCAACCCAGCCCATAGGGCGGCTTCCTGGTCGTTGGTTCCGACGGCTCAGCCCGGCGACATGAGCCGGCGAAGCGCGAGCAGATGAATGGCTATGGAGAGCGGCACCTGAAAGAGCGATATGATCGCCAGCGGATGCAAGCCGATTCGGACGGGGTCTGGTTGCAGGGCCAGGAAACCCACAAAGGAAAGCGAAACCATGGTCACCGAGACCAGGAAATCGGCGATGCCGATCAGATTCCAGCCGATCGCAAGCCAGCGGACGCCACCGATGTTTCCCGCGACCGCCCACGCCAACGGAAGCGCCGTGATGCCGATGAACGCATCGGCGCACCCTGCGACGATGCCGATCTCGGGCGGCATCAGGCCTTCCACATACATCGACAGAAAAACGATGCCTGCCAGTCGATACGCCTGACTGCCGATGAGCGTCGGCAGCGGGATCGACTCCACAAATCCGCGAAATGCCCGTGAGCCATACCACCCGAGTGCGATCGCCACGAGCGGCAGCGTCATCAAGCTGCCGAACAGAAGGAAGCCCGGAATGTCGGCTGCGTTCCACCCGCCGGCATCTTGAAAAAAGCCGCCACGCGAAAACGCCCAGGCCGCGGCGCACCAGGCCATCACCGCAATTGAAACCAGACGCATCCGCGGCCAGCTGTACATCGCCACGGCAAGTGCTATCGCGAACGCGACCGACGACACCACGCTGCTCCACCATGCCATCCGGCTACCCTCTCACGTTGCCCGTCGAATGTGATCGACCTCTGTCATGCGCAGCCGCATCAGGTCAGTACAGCATCTTGATGCGGACGACCGCAGTCGCTTCCCGGATCATGAACTCGGCATCCTTGAACCGCGGCGGACCGATCATCGAGTGCGGCACGTTGTTCGACGTTGCGTACCCTTCGAGCGGTATGCCCAGAACATTGCTGTCCATCTTTCCGTTGCCGTTCTCGTCATGCATCACGGATATCGCCAAACGCTTTTCCGACGCCGGAACCTCGACGTCGACCTCAGCCTGCCCCCCACGGATCGCGACCTCGGCAATCGTGAGCGTCTTTTGTTTTTCCGAAGGGAATCCGTCGCCTTGGTTCCAGACGTAGGCCAGGATTTTTCCACGCGTCGACCTGAGCCCGTCGATCCGTACTTTCAGAATCGCCGATCGGCCAGCGGGCTCGCCGGCATTCAGGCCCGATGCGCACACAACAATCGTCGCCACGATCCCGGCGCGGCAAATCCGTTTGCACGCTTTCATGACACACTCCTTTGGATAGGAAACACGGACGTTTTCATGTTTTGAAGCGACTCGCATGCGATGCATCACAGTTTGATGTTCTGGTGCTGCCGCAGAAACTGCTCGAAGGTGACGGTCTCGCCGAGCCATTCCCGGAGTTGATCCGGCTGTCCGTCGAAATCGACGCGGTTGTGCCACGCCAGTTGCTCGGCGAATTCCTTGTTGATCCACCGCATGACCCAGCGTGGCATCCGATACCACTTTGCCCGCCGGCCTGTCACGCGGGCGTAGACCTGCTTCATCTCCGCCACGGTCAAACGGTCTCCGATCAGGTCAAAGTGCTTCCCGGCGTGGACGGACGGGGACTGCAGAATCTTCACGCATGCCTTTCCGATGTCGGCTGTGGCCAACATCGGAAAGGAAACGTGGCTGGTGAGCGAGCCAGCAAGGATCGGCAGGGTCAGTGATCCGCCCATCTTGGGATCGAGGATGTTGTCCATGAACCAGACCGTGCCGAGCGTGGTGAAGGGAAGCGGTCCGAGCCGCAGCCGATCGGCGATGCGTTGCTTTGACTCGAAGTGGGCGATGCCGTCATACGTGCCCGCCTGAGCCATGATCGATTGCACGACATGGCGGACGCCGTTTGCCTCGGCGGCCGCGAGAAGGTTCTCGGCCTGCCGCAGTTCGCCTTCGGCCGCGACACCGCGTTCCCAGTAGTTCTGCACCGAAAACACCGCGTCCACGCCCTTCATGATCGGGTGCAGGGATACAGGATGGCTCAGGTCGCCAACGACCACCTGCGCTCCCAGTCGCTCCAGTTCTTTGGCTGCGGCGGTCTGAGGCGATCGCGTCAAAGCAAGCACCTCAAAGCCGTGTGCCAAGAGCGCCCGAGAGACTGCGCCGCCCTGTCGCCCAGAGGCGCCACAAACAAGCACGCGATGAATTGCGGTCATGGTCAGCTCCTTGCCGTCGCCAGGCACAATGTGGACACCGTACACTTTGACAACCGAAGTAGACGGTGTCAACATGGGTTTATGAGCCAGACACGCGAGGCGTATCACCACGGCGATCTTCGCAACCCGCTGATTTCATCGGCGGTGCGACTGATTGAGCAGGGCGGAGAGGCCGCCTTCAGCCTCAGAGAAGCAGCCCGCGACGTGGGCGTATCCGCGAATGCGGCGTACCGTCATTTCGACGACAAGTCGGCACTGCTGACCGCCGCCGCAGCTGGCAGACTCGAGCAGTTGGCAAATCGGATGCTCAAAGCGATGGATCGCGCGGCTGAGAGCGAGAGGAAAGAAAAACCGGCGATCGCGCGGTTCAAGGCCGTCGGGCGGGCGTATGTTGAGTTCGCGATGGCCCATCCGGAACTCTTTCGCCTCATGTTCAGTGGGAGCGGCGTCGCATGTTTGACCAGTGCCGCGGCCGGCGTGGCGACGCCGACGCCGTGGAAGCTGCTCGGACGCTCGCTCGACGCGCTCGTGGCTGATGGGGCCGGCAGGAGAGTCGGTGGGGCCGCAACCGCCGGGCCGCGCCGCTTCAGCGCCCGACCTCCGCGATCAGTTGCTCGTAGGCGGCATGCCGCACGTCGGCCTGCATCGTCCGCAGTTCGATGAGCTTCGGCCGCAGCTTCGTGGCCCAGCCGGCATCGGCCGCGATCTTCGCGTCGGCCTTCGCCCGCAGCGCGTCGTGGTCGGCCCCCGTCGCGGCGGCGGCCGCCGCCAGCACGCTCCGCAGGTACTCCGCCGCCTGCACGTCGGCATTGGGCGCTGCCGGCGCGTCGAGGCGGCCCAACGCCCAGGCGATCCCCGCGGCGGCGTGCTTCTGGAACATGGGGTCCTTCCAAGTCGCGTTGTTGTGGCCGAAGTTCGTGTAAAAGACCCGGCCCTTGCCGTAGTCGCGCACCCACGCAACCGGCACGTGCCACGGCTCCTTCGGGGCGCTCGCCGGCATGTCGATGCTCACGAGCACGCGGAGATTCTCCGGCTTGTACCGCGGGTCGTATTGGTAGATCTCGTCCTTCCAGCGAAACCGCGGCGGAAACATCGCCACGACCGGATGCGCCGGCTCGTGGTTCACGAAGCCGTGTTCGCCGCCGGCGTTCCACGGGTGACCGGCGAAGTGCCCGCCGATCATCTCGACGTAGGCGTCCGAACTCTTGAAGGTGTCGCTGGCGGCATGGAAGCCGATGAACGCCTTGCCGGACTCGATCCAGGCGAGGAAGCCCGCCAGGTCGGGCACCGGCAGGTTGCCCGTCGTGTTGACGAACATCACGCCGTCGAAATCACGGAGCGTCTCCGGTGCGAAGGCCTTGGCGAACAGGCCCCTGAGGTTCTCCTGCCAGGCCGGATCCTCCTTCTTGCCTTCCGGCATGCGGAGGAAATCGAGGTGAAACAGGCCCTGCGCGCGGCCGAGTTCCTCGAGCGCCGCCTCGGCCGTCGGGATCGAGTTGTGCCGGAAGCCGGTGGTCACGCTCACGGCGAGGATTCTGGCCGGGCTGGTCGGCTCCGCAGCCGAGCACGGCACCAGCGCGAAGATGGCGAGCAGAAGCAGGGGGATACGGACCGAGGGGCGGCCAACGTTCATCGAGACTTCTCCGGGAGGTGTCCTGCAGGGTTCAGGCCGCGGCGGCGGCGATGCACCGCAGCGAATTGTGTGCGGGCAGGAAGTTCCGGCTGTCCTGCGCCGCCCGACCGGGCACGTCGGCTCCATGGAGCGGTCGCGGCATCGAGCGAGAATCGCACATGCGGCGGTGGTTCCTCTGGGCCGGACCGCTGGGAGGGAGCTGACATCCCCAGTTTAACCAGCTGTTTCCGCACCGTCATGCCGGCGCGGCAAGAAGACTCGACTGCCCGGTCGCGCCGACCTCGATTCCAGCGTGGCGTTGCGCGGAGCATTCGGCCGGGGCGATCGGGGCGTGCGGTTGGTGATGCATGGCTTCCAGCCGGCCCCACTTGTGGCCCGCGCGACGCGGCGCGAAGATGCGGGTGCGGTCGGGGCGTTCACGCTGGCCGCCCGATGGCTCCGGTCGATGTGAGCCAGACGTCAGGAGCGTGCGATGCAACATTGGCTCCGCAACTACGTCGCGGCCCAGCACCGGGCGCTCGACAGCGTGTCCGTCGCCGGGATCGAGCGGCTGGCGCAGAGCGTTCGAGCCGCGTGGCTGCGCGACGCACAGATTTTTGTGATCGGCAACGGTGGCAGCGCGGCCAACGCCTCACACTTCGCGACGGACCTCGGCAAGGGGGCGTCGGACCGGCTGCCGCGCCGGGTGCGGGTGCTCTCGCTGACCAACAACGTCGCCTGGCTCACGGCCCTGGGGAACGACTACGGCTTCGAAGACGCATTCGTTCGTCAACTCGAAAACTACGCGCGGAGCGGCGACCTCCTGATCGCAGCGAGCGTGAGCGGCAACTCGTCCAACCTCGTGCGCGCCTTCGAATGGGCCAATGGCCATGGCCTGGAGACCGCCGCCCTCGTCGGCGCGAACCGCGGCCGACTGGCCGAGATCGCCGGACAGGCGATCGTCGTCGACGATACCCACTACGGCCGCGTGGAGGACGTGCAGATGCACGTCCTCCACATGGTCTGCTATGCGTTCATGGAACACCCGGACATGCAGACGCTCGGCTGACTGCACCAGCCCGGTTCGGGCTTCATGGCAGCGGCACCCCGACGAGGCGGATTGCCCACCTTGCCCGAACGCCGCGCCCGCGGCCGCCTGCCCGAAAGCCGCGGGCCACCCGCCTTCGCGGCGCTTCTTGTCCGGCAATTTATGGCGCCTGTATGGCTGCGCCCCATGCCATCTGCCGATGCTCGTACGGAAGACATTTTTCACACCGCGCTGCACCGCCCAATGTTGCCGACCAGAGTGGCTCCCATAGCTCGACGCCCGTTCCTGCGCTGGTTCCCTGCGGTGACCGTCGCCATCGCACTCGGGCCACACGCGGCCGACAACGCGCGTGGCGCGGAATGGCCTGTTCCGGCCACACCGACCCGCCTCGGTGATCCCGGCCGACCGCTCGGCGACTATCCGGCGGCCCCGCCCGGGGGCGGCGAGGATCCGGCGTTCGAGTCGCACGGCCCGTCCCCCAGGACGTTGGACGAGTTCGTCGCGCTCGCGGAGCGCAGCCACCCCAAGCTCCGCGCGGCCCGTGCGGCCGTCGAGGCGGCCCGCGGCAAGGCGGTCCAGGCCCGTCTCTACCCCAACCCGACGCTCGCGGCCGGATCACCGCAGGTCGCGGGGGCCAACAGCCAGTGGAACGGCTTCGCCGCCCAGGACATCGTCACGGCCGGCAAGCTGCGGCTCGCCCAACAGGCCGCGCTCCGGGAGGTGCAAAAGGCCGAGTATGAACTGATCCGGGCCCGCTTCGACGTGCTCCGCGACGTGCGGCAGTCGTTCTACGCCCTGCTCGTCTCGCAACGCCGCGTCGAGATCTACACCCAACTGCTCGACATCGCGAAGCGGTCGTATGACATCGGCGACGAACTGGCGAAGGCCGGCGAGGGCACCAAGGCCGACGTCCTCTTCTGGAGCATCGAGCGGGACCGCGCCGAAGTGCGGCTCTTGAACTCGGCGGTGTTCATCGAAACGGGCCGGCGGCAACTGGCAGCCGCCGTCGGGCTGCCGCGGGCCGACGTCGGCGAACTCGAGGCGGACCTGTTCCGGCAACTGCCTGCCTTCGACCTCAAGATGCTGCAAGAGGCGGTCGTGCAACGCAACGCCCTGCCGCGGGCCGCGGAAGCCGACGTCGCCCGGGCTCAATGGGCCCTCGAACGGTCCGTCGTGGAGCCGATCCCCAACGTGAACCTGATGGGCGGCTACCAACGGCAGGTCGACTTCCCGCCGCAGGACCAGGGGCTGCTGCAGGTCATGGTCGAAGTGCCGCTGTTCGATCGCAATCAGGGCAACATCCGCTCCGCCCGCGCCGACATTGCCTCCTCGCGGGCCAACCTCCGGACCATCGAACTCGATCTGGCGACGCAAACGGCCCAGACCATGGCCAACTATCGCACCGCCCAACGGCTCGTGTCGTGGTACGAGGAGTTCATCCTCCCCAAGGCCCGGGAGACCGTGCAGCTGACGCAGCAGCTCTATGCCCGCGGCGAAGTCACGTTCTTGAGCCTGCTGCAGGCGCAGCGGATCCTGACGGAGACCGAACTGGCGTTCGTCGAGTCCCAGGCGGACCGCTGGACCGGCGCGGTGGCCGTGGCGGACCTGCTGCAGCTGGAGGTCTTTCCACCGACGCTCGATGCCCCGGCCGCCACACCGGTGGACTTCCGTATGGAGCTGGGTGACGACGGTCGTCGTGTCGGCCGCGATCCCAACCAGCCGCCCATGCCCCTGGTGCCGCCACCCGCGGCGGCCCCACCCGAACCGATCCAGCCTCTTCCCGCCCCCTGACATGCCGATGAACATGCCCGCTACCGCCACCTGCTCGACCGTCCATCTTCCGATCGCCGCCCTGGTTGCCGGCACGCTGTGGATCGGCGCTGCCACCGGGCAGGATCCCGCACCGCCGCCGCCGGAGGCACGCGCTGCCAACGCCCCCGCAGCGCGGATGACTGATCCGCGGGCCGGGGCTGTCCCGCTTGGCGCGGACGCGCCGAACCGTGACACGATGGCACGAATCGCCGGCATGTTGCCGCCGCGAACCGACTCCCCCGCCGACTGGCAGGCCGGCATCGAGCCGCTGCACTTTTGCGGCGAGCCGCGGCTGCTTCCGCCGTGTGTCCCGCCACCCCCGTGCCACCCCGCCAGCCCGCCACAACCTTTCGACCTGATCGGGAAGCCGGGGGCACCGACGTGCGGACCGATCTATCGTGGGCCATGCCAGCCCCGCACGGGCACGCACGACGGCGGGCCGCTGCCGAGGATGCACCGCCTGCACGACCGCGCCTTCGACTGGTTCTATCGCAGCAGGTAAACCGACGCGCGGAAAACTTGACAGCACATCCGACGCGACAATACGTTTGAAGAAAGCGATGATGGCCCGATTCGCGGCGAAGCCAATCATGGTCGGCAGTCTGCAGCGCGTGCATTCCCAGCCCTGGTCGCGGGCGATGCGGTGCCTGCTTGTCATCGCCGCGTGGCAGGCTCCGCTGCCGTTCTGGCACAACCACGGCACGCTGGCATCTCAGTCGGCGGAGTCCCCGATCTGGCTCGCCAAGCACTTACGGACGCACCACGCCGCCGTCGATCTGCGGGCGACGCGCGAGTTCGGTTGGCACGTGCACTTCGCCTTTCCCGACGTGGATGAAGAAGCGCCCGGCACGCCGGATCGCGGGCGTCAGCCAGGCGTGACGGCGCTCGAACTCGCCGCGTGGGACGCCTGCGCCCTGCTCCAGGCAGCGGCCGACTCCCATGCCGCCGATGACGTTTTGCCCGTAGCACGGCTGCCGTTCGCCTGCCCCCGACCGGGTGTGGGACGACGCCCGGGCGGCTTCTTCATGGACTTTGCGCCCCACTTGCCGCTGCCCGTGCGGCTGGGCGTGCTGCGCTGCTAGCTGTCCTTGGACCAGGCCCTCCATGGCCTTGGTTCACGTGAACGACCGGTGGAAAAGCCCGGGGTTTCCACGGTCGGCAGCCGCCGCATCCCGCGATGGCTGACTTGTGACACAGGCTGCCGGCGTTCGCGCTTGCAGTCGAACGCCGCATGCTCTCCCGACTTCGTCGGGCGCTCCCTGCCGGCCCGGACCTGCCCTTTCCCGTCCACCGCATCCGTGGGTTTCCCTGCGTGGAGTTGAACATGGCTTCCGTATCGTCTCCTGCTTCCGCCGTGCGTCGGTTCGTGCCCGTCTTGCTCGCGGTCCTCGCGGCCGCCGCAGCGGGCGTCTCTTGGCTCTCCGGGTGGCCCCGGAACGCCGTGCCGCCGGCGGCGCCGGCGCCCCATGCCGACACCGCGGCGGACGAGGGAGCCGCGACCGCGGCAGCACCGCCACCGGCTGCGACAGTCACATTCCCACGCGCATCGTGGCGGGCGGCGGCCATCGACATCCAGCCGGCCGCGGTGGGCGTGCTCGAACAGGCGACGACACTGACCGGCAAGATCACCCTCAACGAGGACCGCGTCGCCCACATCTACCCGCTCGTCGAAGGCCGTGTCGCCGAGGTCGACGTCGGCCTCGGTGATGCGGTGAAGAAAGGCCAGCCGATGGCGATCATTCAGAGCCGCGAAGTCGGGCAGGCCATGCTGCAACTCGCCCAGGACCGCCTCCAGCTGGGATTCGCCCGGCGCAAGGACACCTGGACGCAGTCGGTCGCGACCAACACCCAGGCGATGATCCAACTGCTGCGGGCGAACACCCCGGTCGAAGAGATCGAGACGCAGATGCGAAACCGGCCGCTGGGCGAGTATCGCGACAAGCTCATGACGGCCTACATCGCGCACGCCACGGCTCGCAAGAATCTGGACCGCCTGACGCCGCTCCAAGACCAAGGCATCGTCGCCGCCCGCCAGATCTTCGAGGCCGAAGCCGACTGGACGACGGCCCGCGCCACCCTGCAATCGCTCCTCGAGCAGATCGAGCAGGACGCCAGGCAGGCGGGGATCATGTCGGCGCAGGCCGTGCAAGAGCTGCAGACCCGCGTGGCGGTGGATGAGACCGCCCTCGAGATCCTGGGCTTCGACAGGGCGGCGATCGCGACCATCGACCCGCAGCAGGGCGAGGCCCTGGCACACTGCCCGATCCACGCGCCGTTCGACGGCACGGTGATTTCCAAGGACGTGGCCCTGCTCGAGCACGTCGGCCCGACCAACCAGATTCTGGGGGTGGCCGACCTGACGACCGTGTGGCTCACGGCCGACGTCTACGAGGAGCATCTCCGCCTGCTGCAGCGGGCGGCGAACCAGTCCGTGACCTTCCGCAGCGCAGCCTGGCCCGACCGGGTGTTCGCGGCGCGGATCTTCTACACGGGCGACATCGTGGACAGCGAGACACGCACGGTCGCGCTCCGGGCCGTGGCCGACAACGCCGACCGGATGCTCAAGCCGGGCATGTTCGTGACGGTCGAACTGCCGGCGCCGGCCCAGGCGACCGCCCTCCAGGTGCCACTCACGGCGATCCAGGAGCACGAGGGCCGCTCCTTCGTGTTCCTGCACGTGGGCGACGACTCCTTCCAGCGTCGCGACGTGAAACTCGGCCGGCACAACGCCCAGGGCGTCGAGATTCTCGCCGGCCTGGCGGCCGGAGACCGGGTCGTCGTCGCCGGCGGCTTCGCCCTCAAGTCGCAGATGCTCGCGGACCTGCTCGCCGAATGATCGCATCCGCGTTCAGCACGCCTTTCCCCCACGGCCCACGGAACTGACATCATGGTCTCCGCCATCATCGCCTGGTCGCTCGACAACCGGTTCGTCGTCATGCTGCTGGCGATCGTGCTCCTCGGCGTCGGCTGCCTCGCCGTCTCCGGCCTGCCGCTCGACGCCGTCCCGGACCTCACCAACGTGCAGGTCCAGGTCCTGACCACGTCGCCGGCGCTCGGCCCGGTGGAGATCGAGCAGTTCATCACCTTTCCCGTCGAGAACGCCATGAGCGGTCTGCCCGCCGTGGAGGAGATCCGGTCCATCAGCCGCTTCGGCCTCTCGGCCGTGACCGTCGCCTTCCAGGAAGGCACCGACGTTTATTGGGCCCGCAACCTCGTCAACGAACGGCTGCAGATGGCCCGCGAGAACATCCCCCCGGGCATGGGCGACCCACAGATGGGCCCCATCGCCACGGGCATGAGCGAGATCTACCAGTTCGAGGTCCGCGCCCGCCCCGGCCATGACTCCAGCCTCATGGACCTGCGGACGATCCTCGACTGGCAGATCGCCTTCCAGCTCCGCAGCGTGCCCGGCGTCATCGAGGTCAACACCTTCGGGGGCGAGCTGAAGACCTACGAGATCCAGATCGACCCCGACAAGTTGCTCAACTACGGCATCTCGTTGAGCCGCGTCTTCGCGGCGCTGGAAGAGAACAACGGCAACGCCGGCGGCGGCGCGATCATGCACGGCGCCGAGCAGCGGCTGATCCGCGGGGAGGGCCTCGTCGGCAGCCTCGACGACATCCGCACCATCGTCCTCGACAGCCGCAGCGACGGCACGCCGATCCGCGTCGCCGACATCGGCACCGTGCGGTTCGCCCCCATGCTCCGCCAGGGCGCCGTCACCCGCGACGGCGACCGCGAGGCGGTCACGGGCATGGTGATGATGCTCATGGGGGGCAACTCACGGCAGGTGGTGGCCGACGTCAAGGCGCAGATCGAGAAAATCAACGCCACCCTACCCGACGGCGTGTTCATCGACACGTTCTACGACCGCACCGAACTGGTGACGAAGACGATCCACACCATCGCGGAGAACATCGGCGTCGGCGTCCTGCTCGTGATCATCATGCTGTTCCTCCTCCTGGGCGACGTGCGGGCCGGCCTGATCGTGGCGGCGGCCATTCCCCTCTCGGCGATGGCCGCCCTGATCGCCATGAAGGTGGCCGGCGTCTCGGCCAACCTGATGAGCCTCGGCGCGGTCGACTTCGGCGTCATCGTGGACGGCGCGGTTGTGATGATCGAGAACGCCGTGCGGGCGGCCAGCGCCTGGCGGCGGGAGAACGGCCAGGGCACCGTGCCCAAGGCGGTGTTCAAGCAGTCGGCGCAGGAGGTCGGCACGCCGATCCTGTTCGCCGGCCTGATCGTGATCATCGTCTTCATCCCGATCCTCAGCCTGGAAGGGGTGGAGGGCAAGATGTTCAAGCCGATGGCCTTCACGTTCATGTCGGCCCTGACGGCCGCCCTGATCCTGTCCGTCACCGTCATGCCCGTGATGGCGTCGCTGTTCCTCGCCCGCCGGGTGAGTGCCGGCGACACGTTCCTTGTCCGCGGTCTGAAGCGGGCCTACGAGCCGCTGCTCCGCGTCGCACTCCGGCACCCGGTGCCGATGATCTCGGCGGCGGCCGCGGTCTTCGCCGTCAGCGTTTTGGTGGCGTCGGGCTTCGGGCTGGAGTTCGTGCCCAAGCTCGACGAGGGCGACATCGCCATTCAGGCGGTGCGGCTGCCGAGCGTGTCGCTCGAGACGTCGCTGGAGATGACCAAGGCCATGGAGCGGACCCTGCTGAAGTTCCCGCAGGTCGAGAGCGTGGTCTCCAAGACCGGCCGCCCGGAGATCGCCAACGACCCGATGGGCGTGCACCAGACCGACATCCTCGTGCGGCTCAAGTCGGCGCACGACGGCGGTCATGCCGCCGGCGCGGCGGTCGACAAGGCCCGGCTCGTGGCCGACATGCAGGCGGCGCTCGAGGCCGAGGTGCCGAGCAACGCCTACGGGTTCACCCAGCCCATCGAGCTGCGGGTGCAGGAGCTCGTGGCCGGCGTGCGCTCCGACGTGGGCTTGAGCCTGTATGGCGACGATCTCGGCGTGCTCAAGATCGAGGGCGACAAGATCGTGCGCGCCCTCAACAAGGTGCCGGGCGCCGCCGACGTGCAGGCCCAGCAGATCGCGGGCCTGCCCTACGTGCGGGTCATCGTCCGCCGTGATGCAATCGCCCGGTATGGCATCAACGCCAAGGCCGTGCTCGACGCCGTGAGCGTGATCGGCGGCCGGGACGTCGGCGAGGTCTTCGAGGGGCAGCGGCGGTTCCCGATGCAGGTGCGGCTGGCCCCGGCCTGGCGGGCGGACGTCGATCGGCTTCGCCAGCTCAAGATCGACGATCCCCGCGGCCGGCAGATCCCGATCTCTCAACTTGCCGACATCTTGATCGAGGACGGCCCCAGCGAGATCAGCCGCCACGCGATCCGCCGCCGCCTCCTCATCCAGTGCAACGTCCGCGGCCGCGATCTCGCCGGCTTCGTGGCGGACGCCCAGCGGACCGTCGCGGAGCAGGTGAAGCTGCCTCCCGGCTACACGCTCACCTGGGGCGGCCAGTTCGAGAACCTCCAGCGGGCGAGCCGGCGGCTGATGATCGCCGTGCCCGTCGCCCTGTTCCTCATCTTCGCGCTGCTCTACGTGACCTTCAACTCGGTGAGCCTGACGATGCTCATTTACCTCAACGTGCCGATCGCGGCCACGGGGGGCATCTTCGCGCTCTGGCTCCGGGGGATGCCGTTTTCGATCTCGGCGGGCGTGGGCTTCATCGCGCTGTTCGGCATCGCCGTGATGAACGGCGTGGTGCTCATCGAGCACATCCGCCACCTCCGCCACCTGGGCCGGGACCAACAAGCGGCCGTGACGGAAGGCTCCCTCGACCGGCTCCGGCCGGTGCTCATGACCGCCACCTGCGGGGCCCTCGGCTTCGTGCCCATGGCCGTGTCGGGCAGCGCCGGCGCCGAGGTCCAGCGGCCGCTCGCCACGGTCGTGATCGGCGGCCTGATCACCTGCACGATCCTCACGCTGCTGGTGCTGCCGGCCATCTACCGCTGGTTCGAACCCGACGAAACCACGCCCCACTGAAGCCGCGTGTCACCCACCGGCCCGCAGCATCCAGACGGCGAGCAGGGCCCGCGCCGTCCAGAGCACCGTCCGCGGCCAGTTCGACCGCACCAGGGCGGCCACCACCGCCGGCGCGTGCCCTTCGCGGCCGAGCCGCCCATGCAGCGGCATCTGCACCGCCGCCGTGCTCAGCCACACGAGCAGCACCAGCCCGAGGCCCACGACGGCGGCGGCCCGCGGAACGCCCGGTGGCGGCGCGATGGCCAGCAGCGTTGCCACCGCGCCCTCGACGAGCATGAACGGAATCACGACCCACGCCGTGCGCCGCTGGTGCTCGGCCGCATACTCACGATCGCCCGCCCCGGTCACGCGGGCGAAGAGCGGATAGTGCACGATTTGCACGAACCAGATCAGGCCGCCCATCGCCCCCGACGCGACGGCCTGGGCCATGAGGAGGAGGTCGGTTGTCGTCACGACGCGGCCCCCGCGGCGGGCAGCGGCTGCGACGTGCCACAGGCCAAGGCGCCGCAATCGGGGCGATCGGCCGCGTGCCGATGGCGGTAGGCGGCGACGATGCGACCGTCGCGAATCAAAAACGCCCCGGGCATCTGGAACCCGTCGCCGACGAGCGGGCCGATGCCGTGGCCCGCCAGCACCGCGGCAAGCCCGCGGCCCCACACCGGCGGGCCGAACAGCTGACCGAGGGAGCCGCGCGGCAAGTCGAGGGCCCGGTACACCGCCTTGGCGGGATCGCTGACGCGATCGACCCCGGCGATGCCATACCGCTCGAGCAGCGGTCGCAGATCGGCGTCACTCCCCTGATGGACGAGCACGAGCCGGGCCCCGGCGGCCTCGATCTGCGGCAGGGCAGCGGCCGCGTCGGCGATCGCCTCGCGACAGAAGACACACCCGCTGTGCCGCAGGAGGAGCAGCAGCACCGGCGACTGCCGCGACAGGTCCGCCAGCGTCGCCCCGGTCTGGGTGCGGGCGGCGGCGAGGGCCGCGTCGAGGTCGGCGGCCGGGCCGGCGGTGGATGTGTCGGTGTTCGCACGGAAGGCGCCGTACAGGATCAGGCCGAAGGGCACCCACCAGATGAGGTCGTTCGTGGGCAGCGTGACGCCGAACGCGGGCGGCACCGTGCCGTCGAGCACGCCCATGGCATAGCCGAGCGGCCCGAAGATCTTGCCCAGAAAGCCGACCAGCACGATCGGCCAGTGCCGAAAGGGATCGGCTGCGGCGGCCAGGTAGCCGATCCCGTAGACGCCGACGATCATCCCCACGCACTGCCAGATGAAGGGGTAATTCGGACGCTCCATGCCGGTGAGGTCGAACAGCCAGCCGGGCACGAGCACGGTGAGGGCGCCCCAGGCGAGGTTGTAGACGCCGGCCGCCACGAGCCAGCGGCTCATCCAGGCGGGGGCGACGGGCGGCATTGCCGGTGACACGGGAGGCATCCGAGCGGACGGGAGTGGCCAACGAATCCACCAGCATGGTAGCCCGCTGCCGCGAACTGACCGGCAGGGCCGCGGCCGCCGGTCACCGTTCGACCAAAAACAGCCGCTCCGTCACCCGCGGCGACCGGCTCCGCAGGTTGCGGCTGCCGCGGAACGTGGCGTACGGAATCTCGACCACCTCGACGGCCCCTTCCCGGCCGAGGATGTCGTGCATCTCCGCCAGCGACAGGAAGCCCTCGTCGTTGAACGACACCAGCAGGAAGGCCGCGTCGGTGTGCCGCACAAGATCCGCAAGCAACTCGCCCGCGCGGGCCCGCACGTTGTAGCCCGACCGCCGCCAATCGGCGGGAATCCCCGACACCCGGCTGATCCGCTCCGGGCGGCGGTAGTTCACGATCAGGTTGAGCATGAAGTAGTTCGACCCGTACGGATGCTGGTTGTAGGGCGGATCGAAATAGGCCAGGTCGAGCCCGCGAACGAGCCGCACCGCCTCGTTCGCGTCGCGCTGCATGACCGTGCACGGGCAGTCGAACGCGCTCAACACGGGCATCGCCAGCTCGATCGTGCCGCGAATCCGCGCCAGCGCGTCGCCGCCGGTGCCACCGAACTGGCCGATCCCGGTCTCCCGGTTCTTGTAGAAGCCCTTGAACACGCCCGCCGTGTTGGCGTGAATCGAGGCCGCGCTCAACAGGGGCCCGAGGAGCAGGTCACGAAATGCGGCCGGTGCCGCGTCGATCAGGCGGCGATAGTCGTCGATCCGCCGGGCGTTGCGGCGCGTGTAGAACACCCGCTCGTCCCGCCCGATGCGGGTCTCGTCCCGGGGCGCGTACAGCTCCTCGATGAAGCCCGGCGGGAACCCGCCGCGATCCACCCGGGCGTTGAGCTCGGCGACGCAGTCCGCGAGGGCCCGCTCGTCCACCTGCCGCCGGTTCGCCAGATGGCAGCGGCCGAGGACGGCGGCATAGTCCTCCTGGTCGTTGCTCACGAGTTCCTCGGCATGCCCCTTCAGCAGCCGCGACACGGCGCCCGAGCCGCTGAACGCGTCGAGGCACCGGAGACGACGGTTGCCCAGCCGCCGCCGAATGCTCGCGACCACCGCGTCGATGTGCGTCAACAGGGCCCGCTTGTTCCCCAGGCAGGTGATCAGCTGGCCGGTGAGGTAGCCGGGGTTCTCGGCCGGTGCGGACGGCGGAGACACCGGCGGCGTGGGGGCGGGGATCGACATGATGACGACGAGTCTACGAATCCCGCCGACCGCCCGGTGCCGGACCGCCGTATTTTGCAAAGCAGCGCTGCAAAATGCTCCATCACTCCCGAGGCAGAGCGGGCCGAGAGACCGGTTTTTCGGGACTTCCGGCGGCTGCGCCGCACGTTCGCGGCGGGCGCGGTTTCGGCACGGCATATGCCCGAGAGATCCGCCGACCGATCGCCGGCGGTCGCGGAGACCCGCGGCCGGCAGGAATGGCCACGGGAGACACCACCATGATCGCCGCCGCCCGCCTTGACGAGGACACGGACGAGGAACTCATCCGCCGCTTCCGCCACTCCGGCGACACCACCGCCTTCGAGTCGCTGGTCCATCGTTATGACCGCGACCTGTTCGGCTACCTGCGCCGTTATCTCCACAGCGCGGAGATGGCGGAAGACGTCTTCCAGGCCACGTTCCTCCAGGTGCACCTGAAGCGGGATGCCTTTGAAGACGGCCGCCGGTTCCGCCCCTGGCTGTACGCCATCGCCACGCATCAGGCGATCGACGCCCAGCGTCGCAACCGCCGGCACCGGATGGTCGAACTCGATCGGCGGCAGGGCGACGGCGAGGGGCACGCCTTCGTGACGGCCCTGGCGTCCCGCGACGGCACGGCTGACGACCAGGCTGCGGCGGAAGAGTCGCGGCAGCAGGTGCGATCGGCCATCGACGCACTCTCCGCTCCCCAGCGGATCGTCTTGGAACTCGTCTACCAACAGGGAATGAAGTATCGCGAGGCGGCCACGCGGATCGGCATCCCCGTGGGCACGGTGAAGAGCCGCATTCGGGCCGCGCTCCTGAAGCTCGGGGAGTCGTGGAACCGAGAACCCCGCGGAGAACACGGCACGGCGATCACCGCCCGCGGCCTGGCCACCTGACCCGCCCGCACGGCCGCACCGCCGGCTACAATGAGGGCCTTTCACCACCGCCCTCCCCGTCCGCGCCGCTGATGCCCGCCTCTACCGACGACCTGCGGATCGCAGAGATCAAGGAGCTCCTGCCCCCCGCCCACCTGATCCGCGAGTTCCCCTGCACACCGCCGCTCAGCGACCTGGTCACCGCCTGCCGCACCGCCCTGCACGCGATCCTCGCGGGCGCGGATGACCGGCTGATCGTCGTCATCGGCCCGTGCTCGATCCACGATTCCGCGGCGGCGCTCGAATACGCCCGACGGCTGCGGGCGGAGCGGGAGCGGCTCGGGGCCGACCTCGAAATCGTGATGCGGGTCTACTTCGAGAAGCCGCGGACGACCGTCGGCTGGAAGGGACTCGTGAACGACCCCGACCTGACCGGCACGTTCCGCATCAACCACGGCCTGCGCGTGGCCCGGGAACTGCTCACCGAGATCAACGCCCTCGGCCTGCCGGCCGGCTGCGAGTTTCTCGACATGATCATGCCGCAGTACATCGCCGATCTCGTCTCCTGGGGGGCGATCGGGGCCCGCACCACAGAAAGCCAGGTGCACCGGGAACTGGCCTCGGGCCTCTCCTGCCCCGTGGGCTTCAAGAACGGCACCGACGGCAACGTGCGGATCGCGGCCGAGGCGATCCAGGCCGCGCGGCAGCCGCACCACTTCCTGTCGGTGACCAAGGCCGGCCACACCGCGATCGTGGCCACGAAGGGCAACGACGACTGCCACATCATCCTCCGCGGCGGCAAGGCGCCCAACTACGACGCGGCCAGCGTCGCGGCCGCCTGCACGGAACTCGCGCGGCACAGCCTGCCCGAGCGGCTGATGATCGACGCCTCGCACGGGAATTCGAGCAAGCAGCCCGAGCGGCAGACGACGGTCGCCGACGCGATCGCCACCCAGCTCGAAGCCGGCGAGCGGCGGGTCGTCGGCGTGATGGTGGAAAGCCATCTCGTCGGCGGCCGCCAGGACTTCGTGGCCGATCGGCCGCTGGTCTACGGCCAGTCGATCACCGACGGCTGCCTGGGCTGGGACGAGACCGTGGGGCTGCTCGAGCGGCTCGCCGCCGGCGTCCGCGGCCGGCGGAGGCACGGGGGCTGATCCGGGCCGGCAAGCCGGGCAAGTGGCGGCCGCTGCGCGACATCTGCCGGTCGCGCGGGCGGGCGAGGCAAGCCCCGACATTTTCTCCAGCCGGCACGGCCCCGAAGGTTTGGCGGCCGCCCGGGCCGATGGACTCCGCATGGGGTGCGGCCGTCGGCCGCGCCATCGGCGCCCCTGGCGGAGGAACGCCCGTGAGCATTGGAATGGTGTCGATCGCCGGCCCCGGGGCCCACGGCCACACGCGGCCCCGTCCCGCCGTCCTCCGGGCGCTCGGCCACGCGGAGCCGCCGGCACGCATCGAACTCGACGGCGAGACATTTCACCACGTCGAGACGCTCAAGCACGACTCATGGGCCGCCACGGCCGTCTACCGCTCGCCGAGCCGCATCGCGAAGTGCAAGTTCAACCGCACGCAGTCGATCGGCCTGCTGCCGATGCGCTGGCTGGGCCGCCTGCTCGCCGCTCGCGAGCAGTGGTTCATGGCCCGGCTGGCCGGAATCCAGGGGATTCCCGTCTCGCTCGGCGACGTCCACGTCGATGGCCGGCCGCTGACCAATGCGGTGGCCCATGAGTGGATCGCAGGCCATGCCCTCGCCGAGGGGGAACGGGTCGACGACCGCTTCTTCCCCACGCTGAACGCGATCCTCGAGGCCGTTCATCGCCGCGGCGTCGCCCACGTCGACCTCCACAAGCGGGAGAATCTGCTCGTTGACGATGCGGGCCGGCCGCATCTCATCGACTACCAGATCTCGTTCGGGTTGCCGACCGGCGGGGTCGCCGCCTTTTTCCTGGGCGGTCTCTTGCGGCTCTTGCAGCGCTGCGACGACTACCACCTGCTCAAGCACCGCGTGAAGCACCGCCCGGACCAGATCGGCCTCACGCTCGATGACATGCACCGCATGCGGCCCTGGTGGATCCGGGCCCACCGCTGCGTGGCCGTACCCTTCCGGACGGTCCGCCGCCGCCTGCTGGCGGCGCTGCGGATCCGCTCCCGCACGGGGCACGCCCACAGCGAGGCGTTTCCCGAGGTCGCCCACCGCCGGGCCGCCTGACCCGCCTGCGGTCGCTCACTCCAGCCATGCGGGCCGCAGGAGCATCACGAGGCCCAGACCGAGGATCACGGCCCCGCTGACGAGTTTGAGACAGCGGCCGCCAGCCTCCTGCAGCTTGAGTCGCGACAGCGTGGCCACGGCGATCCCCACCATGATGGCGTCGTCGAACATGTAGGCGGCGATGTACAGGCCGAGATAGCCGTAGCGGGCGGCAACGCCGTAGCCGCGCTGGGCGAGCACGTTGGTGTACAGCGCCGGAAGGCCGGCGGTGCACAGCAGCTCCACGACGTTCACGAGCACCGCGAGCGTGAATGCGGCCGCGAGCGCCGCGGGCAGGTTCTCGGCGGTCACGACCTGCCGGATGCGGGCATAGATGCCCGGCTTCGCCGCCGCCGGAATCGAGAGCGACGGGCCGCTGCCGACGCAGAAGTCCTTGACGTGCAAGAGCCCGATGGCCACCGCCGTCAGGCCCAGCACGACCTGCACCGGCCGCAGGTAGCCGATCCACGCGAACACGTTGAGCCAGGCGGCCATGAAGGCGAAGTAGGCGGCGCCACTGACCACCACGAACGTGCCCGCGATGGCGAGCATTCGCGTCCGGTCCTGCAGGTTCACGAGCACCGCAAGGAGGAGCAGCAGCACCCACATGGCGCAGGGATTGAAGCCGTCCACGAGACCGACCGCGACCGTGAACACCGGCATGCCCAGCGTCGCCGGGTCGACGCGGCCGAGGAGCGGCAGATCGATCGCGGTCTCTGCCCGGTCCGACTCGACGGCGAAGGCATCGTCGTCGCTGCCGTCGATCTTCGCCGGACAGGGGCAGGTCCAGCCGTCAAGGATCGCCTCCAGCCGCCGGCCGGTGGTCTCCGCACGATCGAAGCCCACCTCGAGCCGGCCCCCGAAGTGAAACACCGGCACGCTGGCGGCAGCGACCTTGTGCACGCGCACGAGCTCCGCGAGCAGGGCCCGTGCGCCGGGGTCGTGGGTCAGATCGCAGAGGGCGATCTCCAGGCCCGGATACCGGTCCCGCACTCCCGCCAGCCAGGCCTTGGCCCGCGTGCACCGACCGCAGCCCTCGCGCACGAAGACCTCGAACTGGACCGCCGACCGCAGCCGCGCGACGACGGCTGCGGGATCGCGGACACCGGCGATCGCCGCGCCGCATGCCGCAAAGACCGGCGGCCGCGCAGGATCGAATCCATGCCGGGCCGCGAGCCTGGCCAGTGCTTCGCGGTCAGGGGCGCTGGCATCGAGGAAGCGGCGGACCACGACCATGCCGCGACGGCCGGCGGCGAACTCCTCGACGCCCCGGATCGCTGCATCGCCGCCGTCGTCCCGCTCGCGCGCGAACACGTCCACGACGACGCAGCGCGGCGCCGCGCCCTCGTCGCCGGCCACGGCGGTCGTCACCGCCAGCAGCCCTCCGACCAGAAGGCTGGAAACCGACCGCCTCCATGCGGGGCACGAACATGGCACAGGCATGGCACGACTCGCGAACCCCGGGGCGACATGCTACGCCCACTCGCCGGCCCCGCCCGCGAACATTGGCGGGCCTCGGGCTGGCCGCGCTCTCACCCCATGGGACACCCGGTCTCGATCTGCAACCGTCGCAAGCCACCACGCCAGGGTAGTACAATCGCGACGTTCCCGAGGAACCGTATGGCCACGTCCTCCATCGCATCCGATCGCCGCCGTGCCCTCGCCGACCTCGTTCGCGAACGCGGCAGCGGGCGGTCGTCCGGCGGTGTGGTGCGGAGCACGGTGATCGGCGTGATCCTGGCGGCCCTGCTCGCGCTGCTGCTCGCGTGGCTTCTCGGCTTCTTCGGCGTGCCGCGCGAGGTGCTGGAGATCCGCGGCCTGGTGGACGGCGAGATCGCGGAACTCCGCAAGGTCGCTCGCAACGAGCTGCCGTTGGCGGCCGATTCCCCAGGCTTCGCCGTCGTTCTCGACCGCGTCCGTGACCTGCCTCCCGATCTGCGTCGCCAGGCGAACCGGGACGTTGGACGCCTGTTCGCCGCCCGTGAACAAGCTGAGTTGGATTCCTACTTCAATCTGCCGCCGGAACGGCGGCAGGCGGAACTCGACCGCCGCATCAAGGCCGAGGAAGACCGGCGCAACGCCCGCGAGGCGGCGCGGGCCGCGCGGGAGAGCCGGCGGCCCGCGGAGCCGGCCGGAACGCCGCTGGCGGGTGGGCCGGGGGCCGCGCCGAGCGGTCGCGGCGTTCCGCCGACCGGTGGCGGCCGCGGCCGATCCATGACCGAGGACGAGCGCAACGCCCGCATCAAGAGCCGGATCGACCGGTCTGCGCCGGCCGAGCGGGCCCGGCGCACGGAATATCGCCGGGCGATCGACGAGCGCCGCGCGCAACTTGGCCTGCCGACGCGCGGGGGTCGCTGGTAGCCGGATTCCTCGCGGCGCGACGATATTGGTGGACATCCCCAGGAGGTCCGTCATGCGTCTCGTGCTCGCCACCGTCTGCGTCCTACCGCTCGCGCTTCCCGCCGCCGGAGCCGCCGAATGGCCGCAGTTTCGCGGTGGCGCCGCCCTCGGTCACGCCCCGGCGGCCCGCGTGCCCTTGGCCTGGAGCAACGAGCAGCATCTCGCCTGGCGGACCGCGATCCCGGGGAGCGGCTGGTCGCAGCCCGTCGTGGCCGGCGGCCGGATCTACGTCACGACGGCCGTCTCCGGCGGCAACGACCGGCCGAAGAACTCAACGAGCGGCGTCATGGACTTCAGCACGCTGGGCCGGCCGTCGCTGCCGAAGAACGCCCTCGAGTGGCGAGTGCTGTGCCTCGACCCGACAGACGGCCGCGTGCTGTGGAGCAAGACCGTCGTCCAGGAGAAACCGACGTTCGGCAAGCACGCGTCCAACACCTACGCGACGGAGACGCCGTGCGCCACCGCCGACACGATCTACGCCTTCTTCGGAGCGACGGGCACGCTCGTGGCGCTCGACCGCGACGGCGGTGAACGCTGGCGGCGGGAGTTCGGTCCCCAGAAGACGACCAATCAATTCGGCACGGGCTCCTCGCCCATGCTCCACGACGGCCGCCTCCTGCTCCAGCTCTACAACGAGGAAGCGGCGACGCTCTTCTGCCTCGACGCCGTGACCGGCAAGGATCTCTGGAAAGCCGGCCGGGCCAAGGGCACTTCTTGGGCCACGCCGGTCGTGTGGAACAACGCGGGTACGGCCGAGGTCCTCGCGGCCGGCGACAGGAGCCTGATCGCCTACGGCCTCGCCGACGGCCTGGAGCGCTGGCGGCTGGAGGACATCGACACCTCGTTCGCCTGCTCCGTCGTGGCCGACGCCGAGGGGGTGTACTTCGGCACCTCGAGCCCGGGCAGCAAGTCGCCGGCCGCGGCGATCGCCCCCGGCCACCTCGGCGACCTCACGCCCCCGAAGGGCACGAAGCAGACGCCGGCGATCCCCTGGTCGCGGACCAAAAGCGGCGCGGGCATGCCCTCGCCCGTGGTGGTCGGCGACCTGCTGTTCTTCTTCGGCAACACGGCGACCTGCCTCGACAAGCGGACGGGCGCGGAGAAGTTTCGCAAGCGGCTGCCGGGAGGCACGACCTGCGTGGGCTCGCCGCTGGTGATCGGCGACCGCATCTACCTCGTCAACGAGAAGGGCACGACGCTCGTCCTCCGGGCGGGCGCTGAATATCAACTGCTCGGCGAATCGACGATCGGCCCCGGTGACGAGGTCTTTTGGGCCACGCCCGCCGTCGCCGGCAACGCCCTCCTCATCCGCTCCTCCGACGCCCTGTATTGCATCCGCGAATGACCGGCCCGGCGCTACGCTCGGCTCACGCCTCGAGCTTCAAGGGCAACGATGCGGAACCACGAAGCAACGACGATCCGCTCCAGGAAAACCACGGCCACTGCCGCCGCGGCGATTCAAGACCGAGGCCAGCACTTGCAGCACCATGACGAGTCCGGGTACAAGTCTTTCCGGAAGCATTCGTGCTCAACGTGCATGGTGTGAAGTCCACACCCTTTGCGGGAGTGACGCCGCTTTCCAGGGGCGGCTTCAGCCCGGGATTCGGCCCTGAAAAGAATCTCCGCAACCCGAGGTAGGCCGCCGCGTCGACAGCCGGCGATTGCATGGCGATGAGCCTCGAGATCGAGCGGCATGAACAGGGCGACGCGGTTCGCCTGGTCGTCACGGGTCGGCTCGATGCCGAGACCGGCGGCGAACTCGCCGGCGTCGTTGACGAGGAACTGCGCCGCGGACGGCACACCATCGCGCTCGCCCTCGACGGCGTCGTATTCTTGAGCTCGGCCGGCATCCGCGTGCTCTTCGAGACGCACCGCGCCGCGAAGGCGACCGGCGGTGCGTGCCTGATCGACACGGCGAGCGATGCGGTGCGGAAGGTGCTGGAACTCACGCGGCTGGCACCGCTCCTCATGGCCGGCGCGGCGACCGACACGCCGACGAAACCCCGGCCGACATCGCCGGGGGCCACGGTTCATGCGGAGGGGGTGACGCTCGTGGGCCTCGAACGGCCGACCGGCGGCCTGCAGGGCATGCTCGTCGGCGGGCCAGGCGAGGCACGCGACGTTGCGGCCCACCTCGAAGTGCGGCACGCCCTGCCCCGCCACGCCTGCGGCTTCGGCCTGGGTACGATCGCCGACGACCTGCCCGTGGCGGATCGTGCCGGCGAGCTCGTCGCCGCCTGCGGTGCGGTCTTCCATCGGCCGCCCCGGCCGTTCGCGGCGGTGGACTACCTCGTCGGCACCGGCGACCTCGTGCCCGCGGCGCAGTTCACCAGCGGCCTCGTGTGGCATGGCCTGCCCACCGGCCGCGCAGCGTTCGAGCCCGCCGCCGACGAGCCCGCCGTGCCGCTCGCGGCGCTCGCCGCCGCCGCACTCGCTGAGAGTAATGCCGCCACGGCCGCCTTCGTCGTGGCCGGCGAGGTGCTTGGTCTCGTGGGCGCCGAACTGATCCGCCCGCTCGCCGAAGCGACGCCGGGTGACGCCCTCGGCTCCGCCGACCGTGGCGTGGCCGCCAGCTGGCTGTCGTTTTCCCGCGAGCCCGTCCACGCCCGCCGCACGGCGCTGGCCGTGGGCGTGATCTCCCGCGGCCGGCCCGCCGGCCCGCTCGCCGACTTCGTCCGCCCGCTGGGCCGCGGCGACCTGCACGCCCATGTGCATGCCGTGGTCTTCCCCTTGCGGCCGCTGCGGCGGGCCGCCCTCGAACTCGCCCCCGTCGTCGCCGATCTCGCCGCCTCCGCGCCGCTCGCCGTCATGCACCTGCTCGACGATCCCGAGCCGATCCTCGGCAGCGGCGGTTCGGAGTTCGTCCGCGGCGGCTGCTGGTTCGCGCCGCTCGCCGTCCGGGAGACCGCGGCCCCATGATCACGCTGCTCTCCACTTGGACGTTCGGCCTCGCCCTCGGCTTCGTCGCCCTCGGCGTGTTCGTGAGCTACCGGCTGTTCTCCTTTCCAGACGTCACGACCGACGGCTCGTTCACGCTCGGCGCCGTGGTCGTGGCGGTGCTCCTGGTGGCCGGCGTCGATCCGGCCGTCGCCACGGTCGCGGGCATGGCCGCCGGGGCGGCTGCCGGGGCCGCCACCGCGCTGATCCACGCGTTCCTCGGCGTCGAGCGACTCCTGGCCGGAATCCTCGTGACGACCGCCCTGGCGAGCGTGAACCTCGTCGTACTCGGCCGCAGCAACGTGCCCCTTTCCGGCACGACCACGCTCTTCGACCGTGCCGAAGCGGCCGCCGGCCCCGTCATCTCCCGGCTCACTCGGACCACCGCCGCCGTGGGGGGCGAGACGGCGCGGATGCTCCTCGTGCTCGTGCTCGTGGCGGCGGCGATCGCCGTGATCTATCTCTTCTTCCGCACGCGGCTCGGCACGGCGATGCGGGCCGGCGGCGACACGCCCACGATGGCCCGGGCCCTGGGCCGTGACACGGGCCTGCTCACCGTCGCCGGTCTGGCCATCGCCAACGCGTTCACGGCGCTGGCCGGCGGTCTGGTCGCACAATACCAGGGCTTCGCCGACGTGCAGATGGGGATCGGCATGATCGTGTGGGGGATGGCGAGCGTGTTCCTCGGCGCGGCGCTCGTCGGCTCGGTGCGTCTCGGCGGCGCGCTCGTGGCCACGGCCGCGGGCAGCATCTCCTTCCGGCTGCTCGTCGCCGCGGCGCTGCGGGCCGGCCTCGATCCCGACTGGCTCAAGGCCGGCACCGCGCTGGTCGTGCTCGCCGCCCTCGTCACTCCCCGACTCCTCGCCGGCCGCCGCCATGCTTGAGCTCCGCGCCGCCACCGTAACCTTCACCTCGCCGGGCGGCCCGACCGTGCGGGCGGTGGACGGCGTGTCGTTCACGGTGCCGCCGGGAGAGTTCGTGGTCGTGATCGGCACCAACGGCTCGGGCAAGAGCACGATGCTCGGCGCCATCGCCGGCACCGTGCGGCTCGACTCGGGCGCGATCCATATCGCGAACCGCGACGTCACCGCGTGGACCGAGCATCGCCGGGCCGCCCTCGTGGGCCGCGTGTTCCAGGATCCCCGGGCAGGCACGGCCGGCAGCCTCACCGTTCTCGAAAACATCGCCGTGGCCGCATGCCGCGGCCGGCGGCCGGGCCTGGGCTGGGCCACGACCCGTGCGCTGCGGGCCGAGGCGGCCGCCCGACTGGCGCGGATCGTGCCGGGCCTCGAAGCCCGCCTCGACCAGCCGATCGGCTCGCTCTCCGGCGGCCAGCGGCAGATCGTCACGCTCGTGATGGCCACCTGGCACCGGCCCGAGCTGCTGCTGCTGGACGAGCACACGGCCGCCCTCGACCCGGCCGCCGCCGACCGCGTGGTGCAGGCCACCGCGCGGATCGTCCGCGAGGGAAGCCTCACGGCCCTGATGGTCACCCACTCCCTCACCCAGGCTGCGAGCCTCGGCGACCGGCTGCTGCTCGTCCACCGCGGCCGAATCGCCCTCGACGTGGCGGGCCCCGACAAACGCCGGCTCACGGCCGAGGATCTGGCCGACCGCTTCGACCGCCTGCGGCGGGCCGACCAGCTCGACGACGCCGCGGCCCGCACGCTCGCGGCGCTTTACCTATAGTTCATCGCTGAAACGCACACCGCCTTGGCCATGCACCACCAAAAAGGAGACGACGGCGTCGGCGAACGCGTGACGAGCGTGTGGCCGCCCCGGCCACAGCGCGAATCTGGAACTCCGCGCAGCGGCGACTTTTGCCACGCCCGAGCCGGTGTTTCGCCAGCCTGCGGTGCGTCCTAGCCTCACCATGCCGACCCTGATGCCATTCCTGCGCCGTGCGTTGCCCACGCTCCTCCTGCTCGCGGCCGCCTCGGCCCTCCTCCTGGCGACCGACCGTGCCGGCGCGAACCGCACGCTGCCGGCCGTCGCGGTGCTTCAGCAGGTGAGCACGGCCGTGCTCGACGACGCGGTTCGCGGCATGATCGAGGGACTCGCCGACCGCGGGTACGTGGACGGCAAGACGGTGACGATCCGGCGGTACAACGCCGAGGGCGACCTCGCGCAGGCCAACGCCATCGCCCGCGAGATCGCCGGCGGTCCCTTCGACCTCGCGCTCACCTCCAGCACGCCGTCACTGCAGGCCCTGGCCACGGCCAACGAACGCGGCCGCGTGCTGCACGTGTTCGCGGCGGTGGCCGACCCGTTCTCCGCCGGTGTGGGCCTCGACCGCCGCGACCCGCGGATCCATCCGCGGCACCTCGTCGGCTATGGCAGCCTGGCCCCGGTGGACGCCACATTCCGTATCCTGCAGCAGATCAATCCGGGAGTGAGGAAGGTGGGCGTGGCCCACAATCCCGCCGAGAGCAACTCGCGGCGGTTCATGGAGCTCGCCCGGGCGGCCTGCCGGGACCGCGGCATCGAGCTGCTCGAGGCGGCCATCGAGAACTCCTCCGGCGTGATCGAGGCGGTGCAGGCGACGATCGCCCGGGGTGCCGAGGCGATCTTCGTGCCGGGCGACACGACCGTGGGGAGTGTCATCGACTCGGTCGTCGCCACCGCCGCCAAGGCCGGCCTGCCGGTGTTCACGGTCATTCCCGGCAGGCCCGACCGCGGCACGCTGTTCGATGTCGGCTTCGACTTCCGCGAGGTCGGCCTACTCGCTGGCCGCACCGCCGGCGACCTGCTCGCGGGCGCCGACCCGGCGACGATCCCGATCGGCGAGACGGCTCGGGAAATCCCGCCGCGGTTGACGGTCAACCTCGCCGCACCCGGCTACGACCGCGGCCGCTGGCGGGTGCCCGCGGACCTGCTCGCCCAGGCCCGCGTCATCGTGGATGACCGCGGCCCCCGCGAGCAGCCGCAGGCCATCTTGGCGGGCCCGTTCACCGAGCCGGAGTCCCGTTGACGGCACGGCGGCTGGCATTGAGCGGGCTCCATCCCGCGGGTACCCTGCCCACGGTTTCGGACCTCTCGGGATGCCGTCCTCGTGACCATCGCGACCGCGTGCGTGGTGACCCTCGCCGCCGCCAGCAGCGGCCTCTATGCGCTGGCGTGGATCCTCGTCCACGCCTGGTCCGCCTGGCACCGCCACCGCCCCGGGCCGTCCGTAGCCACCGGCGTGAGCGTGCTCAAGCCGCTATGCGGCGCCGACGACGAACTGGAACGGAACCTGCTCTCCTTCTTCCGACTCGAGCATGAGCCGCTGCAACTCGTCTTCGGCGCGGCCGACCCGGCCGACCCGGCGCTCGACATCGTCCGCCGGCTGGCCTCCCGCCACCCGCACCGCGACGTGCTCGTCGTCGTAGGGGCTGACGAGTCGGCTGCCAGCCCCAAGGTGGGGCTGCTCGAAGCGCTGCTGCCCCGCGCCAGGCACGAGATCGTCCTGCTCTCCGACAGCAACGTGCGTGTCATGCCCGACGAGGTCGCCCGCGTGCTCCCCTGCTTCGCCGATCCGCGGGTCGGGATGGTGCACCAGCCCGTCGTCGGCATCGGCGAGCGCACGCTCCCGGCCGCGCTCGAGAACCTCCACTACACCGAGTTCGCGGGATTCCTCTCGATCGCCGCCACCGTGCTCTCGGGCCAGCACGCGGTGAACGCCAAGGGGCAGTGGGTGCGCCGGGCCGCGCTGGCCGAAGTCGGCGACTTCGCGGGCGTGCGCGACCACGGGGCCGACGATTATGTGCTCTCGCGACTGGTGCTGGCCCGCGGCTGGCGGCTGCGGCTCGCGCCCGAGCCGGTGCGCACCGTGCAGGCGACCTGGTCGTGGCGACAGCTCGCGCAGCGGCACCTGCGACACTCGAGCCTGCGCCGCCGCATGGTTCCCTGGGCCTATCCGCTCGAGCTGCTGCTCAACCCCGTGCCCTGGGCGCTGGCGCTGTTGGCCACCGATCGCGCGTGGCTGGCCGCTCCGCTCGTCACGCTCAAGATGATGATCGAGATCTCCGCCGCCGGCCTGCTCCGGAACCGCCCGCTCGCCTGGCGGCATGCCGCGGCGATCCCGCTCAAGGATCTGCTCTACTTCGCCGGCTGGTTCGCCTCGTTCGCCGTGCGCACGGTCTCCTGGCGCGGCAAGGCCTACGCGATCGGCCCCGGCGGCCGGCTCGCCCCCCTCGAATCGGCCCCGGCGGTGGACTTCGCCACCCGCCCGGCAGCGTAAACCGCTCGCCACCCGCATGCGTCAGCCCGGACGCTTGCGCCACTGGAGCGGCGGTCTCCGACGTCGAATGCGGCCAGTGGCTCCACGACCACTATTCGCGCGCCGGGAGGCTTGCGCCACTGTGCTGCTGAAGCACCCGGATTTCCGGCGGTCAGATGCCGCCGCTACAGTGGATGACAGCGATTACCGCGACAGGCGATCACCTGCGGAAACGAACCAATGCGCCCAATCCTGACATGGCTGCTGCTCCTTCCCGGCCTCGCCGCCGCCGCCGAGCCGCCCCTGCGGGTGGGGATGGAGCTTTCGTACCCGCCGTTCGAGATGACCGATCCGCAGGGGCGGCCGGCGGGCGTGAGCGTGAAGCTCGCCGAGGCGCTCGGCCGACACCTCGGCCGCGAGGTCGTGATCGAGAACATCGCCTTCGACGGGCTGGTGACGGCCCTCAAGACCCGCAAGATCGACTGTGTGATCTCGTCGATGACGGCCACGCCCGAGCGGCGCAAGTCGATCGCCTTTTCCGCACCGTATCTCAAGACCGGCCTCGCGCTGCTGGTGGCGGTCGACTCGCCAGTGCGGGCCGCGGCCGACCTCGACGCCCCCGGCCGCGTCGTCGCCGTGAAGAAGGGCACCACCGGCCACCAGTACGCGGCCGTCACACTGAAGCGGGCGCGGGTGCTGGTGCTCGACAAGGAAGCAGCGGCCGTGCTCGAGGTCGTGCAGGGAAAGGCCGATGCGTTCATCTACGACTCGCTGTCCGTCTTCCAGAACCACCGCCGTCACGCGAAGCAGACACGGGCCATCCTCGCCCCCTTCCGCGAGGAGACATGGGCGATCGGCCTGCGGCACGGGGACGACGAACTGCGGCGGCGGGTCGACGAGTTCCTGGACGCGTTTCGCGCCGCTGGCGGGTTCGAGCGGCTCGGCGACGAGTTCCTTGCGGAAGAGAAAGCCTTCTTCAAAGCCGCGGGCCTGCCCTTCTACTTTTGATGTCCCCCGGCCGGTGTCGATCCTCACGGCATGGACGGCGGGGTGGTGGTCGTGCCCGGAGTCCCCGGGCTCCCGCCCGGGGCTTCTTGGGCCGGTGACGGGACCGATCCCCTGGGCATGGGTCGGCGCAACACGATTCGCAACTGGACCCCTGCGGCGGCGGTTTTTGATGGTGCACGATGGCCAGTTTTGCGATTGGCTTGACCCGCGCAAACGGCACAAAAAGCCCCCGGCGGCAGCCGGGAGACTCCGGGCCATACGGCCTCCCCACTGCCCAATCCGCAAGCCCCCGCGCATTGACGAATTGGTATCGCCGCAAGTACTGTCTTTCTCATCATGCGGCCGATGCCCCTCATTCTCGCGATCATCCTGGCATGCTCGACCGTGCTGGCGGGTGTGCCTCTCATCGCAACCGCCACGGATCCCCAGGCGGGTCCTGTCATCTCGCCCCTGCAGTTCGACACCGAGGACGTGTCCGAGTCCCGGTGCGAGGCCAGCGAGGAAGAGCGGGAGGCTGAGGGCGCCGACGCCGCACTCGACCTCTTCACACGACCGCGGGTCGCTGTCGGCCTCGACATGCACCGCACCGGCCGAACCGCGCTCGACTCTCCGCGGGCCTCGACTGGCTCATGCGATTCGGCCCGTTGCATTCGCGGCCCCCCTGTCGGCTAACGCACCGCGCGGCATTCCTCGTCGCGCGGCCGTGCCTTGCCCGCCCGGTCTCGCCGGGCGAAACGCTCCCCCGCCGCGAGCGTGATCGCGGCGGGGAGCGGCCTCCCGCCATCCGCCGCCGGTCCCCACATGCTCGCGCCAGAAAGCCCCCGCGACGCGGTCGCCCGCGCCCTCGCCGACACCGCGCGGCTCCTGCCCACGCAGGGGCCGATCGACGTCTTCGTCGCGCAGAACATTCTCCAAGGTTTCGAGGACCGTCCGTTCGAGGCCGCGGTCGTCGAGGCCGCGGGGCTGTTCGGCACCGAGCCGTTCATGCCCGAGTCGGTGTACCGCGAGGAGCTGGCCCGTGGCCGGATCCACACCGCCGACATCGAGGCGGCGGTCGATGCCGAACTCGGCGACAGGGGCGGCACGAGACTGGCAGCCGGACGCGTCACGCTCCGCGCACTGCGGCTCGCGCTGCTCGAGCATGCCGTGCAACAAGACGACGATGACGCCGTCCGCTGGATGTTGACCGAGCGGGAGCCGTTCGCGACGGCCGACGCCCAGGACCTGTGGCACGCCTGCATGGAGGCCGTGTCGCTGTTTCGGCCCGCCGTGCTCCATGGCCGCCCTCCCGCGCGGCCCCGCGATCTGATCGCGGCCGTCGCCCCGGCACTCGACACCGACGCCCTCGTGCATCCGCGGTTGATCCGGCTGTGCGCGGCGTTCCTCGACCAGGGCGTCGCAGCCCGGCCGATGCCCGGTCGCGACCTCGGGCTGCTCCAGGCCTCCGCCCGACTGCTGGCGTGGCCGTTCGGTCCTGTGGAGCCCTGGGCAACGCGGCTTTCGGTCGCCATGAAGGCCGTCCGCGGCCGTGATCCGCTCGACGTGATCGTGGACGAGATCCACGCGATGGGCGTGCCGCCATCCCATCGCGACGAGGTCGTCTGCCGCACGCTCCTCGCCCTGCGCGGCTGGGCGGGCATGATCCACCAGCTCGAGCAACGCCCCGACCGAACCCCTGTCCGTCGCGTGCCGGCGCGGCTGGCCGACTTTCTCGCCCTCCGTCTCGTGCTCGACCGCGTGGCCGCCGAGTGGGCTGCGGTCGCGTTCGGCCGCGGCGGCGACATGGCCGGACTGTGGACGGAGTTGCGCGACCGGCATCCGCCGCATCGGGGAGCGGGCAGCGTGGCCCGCGCGTTCCTGCTGTGCCAGGTGGCCCAGCTCGTCGGCCTCACCGCCGCCGACATCCGCGGGCTCGACGCCACCGAACTCGTGCAGTTCGAACGCGAGGTGCAGCAGTTCGACGCGGTCGCCCGCCGCCGGCTGTTTCACCTCGCCTACGAGCGGCGCCACCGGATCGTCACCCTCGACGCATTGGCGGCCCACGGGACAAATCCCCCGCCGACGGGCCGGCCCGCGGCGCAGGCCGTGCTCTGCATGGATGATCGCTGCGAGTCGTTTCGCCGGCACCTGGAGGAACGCGGGCCGGAGTGGGAGACGTTCGGTGCGGCGGGCTTCTTCTTCGTGCCCATGTACTACCGCGGCCTTGACGACTGGCACGCCACGCCGCTGTGTCCGATCGTGATGCGGCCCCAACACACGGTCTTCGAGGTGCCCGTCGCAGAGGCGGCGGGCCGCCACCGCCTGCGGCAGGCGGTCCGGCGAACGCTGGGCCGGCTGCAGGGCGGCGTCTCCTCGGCCCACCGCACGCTGCTCGGCGGCAGCCTGCTCGCCGCCGTGGGCGGCGCGATCGCCGCAGTCCCCCTCGTGGCCCGTGTCATGTTTCCCCGGTCCACCGCCAGGATGGCCCGCACGACGATGGAACTCGGCCGCGGGCGGGTCGCGACGCGGCTCCTGGTGGATCGCCAGGAAGATCGGCCCTTGCCGGACGGCACGTTCGCCGGGTTCACGGTGGACGAGCAGGCGGCGATGGTTCGCCGCCTGCTCGAGGACATCGGACTGACGCGGCGGTTCGCGAGGCTCGTCGCGGTGCTCGGCCACGGCTCGACGAGCCTCAACAACCCGCATGAGAGCGCCTACGACTGCGGCGCCTGCGGCGGCGGTCGCGGCGGCGCGAACGCTCGAGCCTTCGCGCTGATGGCCAACGACCCGCGGGTCCGGCGGCGGCTCGCCGCCGCCGGACTGGAGATTCCCGCCGACACGGTTTTCATCGGGGGCATGTTCGACACCTGCTCCAACGCCCTCGTGCTCTACGACCGTGACCACGTCCCGCCGACGCATCGCGATGAGCTCGCGGCCTTCACCGTGGCCTGCGACACCGCCCGGGCGGCCGACGCGCAGGAGCGGTGCCGGCGATTCGCTTCCGTGCCGCTCGACGTGTCGCCCGACGAGGCGCTGCGCCGCGTCGAGGCCCGGGCCGCGGACCTCGCCCAGGTGCGGCCCGAGCTCGGCCACGCCACCAACGCGGTCTGCCTGATCGGCCGCCGGCAGCGATCCCGCGGCTTGTTTCTCGACCGCCGGGCGTTCCTCGTGTCGTACGATCCTGATGCCGACGCCGACGGCGAGATCCTGGCCCGCACGCTCGCCGCCGTGGGACCGGTCGCCGCGGGCATCAACCTCGCCTACACGTTGTCGCGGATCGATCCGATCGGTTACGGCTGCGGCACGAAGCTGCCCCACAACATCACCGGGCTGATCGGCGTGATGGACGGCCATGCCAGCGACCTGCGGACCGGGCTGCCCTGGCAGACGGTCGAGATCCACGAGCCGGTGCGCCTGCTCGTCGTCATCGATGCGCCACCCGAGCGGATTACGGCTGCGATCGCCCGTGTGCCGGCTGTGGAACGGCTCGTGGCGAACCGGTGGGTGCACCTGGCCGCGTGGCACGGCTCACGCGGCGAACTCGCGTCGTTCACCGGCGGGCGGTTCGTGGCCTACGTGCCGGAAGCGGACCAGCTGCCGACGGTGCCCCGGTCCGTCGACTGGTTCGCCGGCCATCGCGGCCACCTGCCTCCCGTCCGCACGGCAACCGCGCTCGGCGGAGGCCTCCGATGAGCCTGCTGGCCGCCGTGCTCGAGCCGGAGCGGACACACGACCTCGTGGCCGCGCTGGTCGTCGCCCAGCTGGCGGCGCCCGCGCTGGCGCTGCTCGGCATCGGCATCCCGCCGCTGCTCGGCCGCCCGCTGGCCGAGCGCACCACCAGGCGGCTCGTCGGCATCGGCTTCGCCACCGCCTTCCTCGCGGCGCTGGTCATGTTCGCCGTGCTGGCAGGCCGCGGCTTCGCGCCCGAGATCGTCCACCTCGGCACCTGGTTCTCCTTCGACCACCACGCGGCGACGATCGACCTGGTCGCGGACGGCCTGTCGGTGCCCTACGTCTGCTTCTCGACCGGCTTGTGTCTCCTGGTCAACGCCTTCGCGGGCAGGTACCTGCACCGCGAACCGGGATTCACCCGCTTCTTCGTGCTTCTCGCCGTGTTCGGCACTGGCATGAACCTGATGGTGCTGGCCGGGAGCTTCGACGTGCTGTTCGCCGGCTGGGAACTGATCGGCATCTCGTCCACGCTGCTCATCGGCTTCTTCCATGAGCGGCCCAACGCCGTGCGCGCCGCGATCCGGGCTTTCGTCACGTATCGAATCTGCGACGTCGGCCTGCTGGCCGCGAGCGTCGTCGCCCACACCGCGGTCGGATCCGGCGACTTCGACCGCCTGTTCCACGGTGGCTGGCCGGACGCGACCTGCCTCGTGCCGGCCGCCACGGCCACGCTCCTGGCGCTGCTGCTGATCTTTGCGACCCTCGGCAAGACGGCGCAGGTGCCGTTCACCGGCTGGCTGCCCCTGGCGATGGAGGGGCCGACGCCTTCGAGCGCCATCTTCTACGGCGCGTTGTCGATCCACGCCGGTGCCTACGTGCTGCTGCGGTGCGAGCCGCTCCTCCAGGCCGCGCCTCTGGCGGGCTGGCTCCTCGTGGCCATCGGTGCCGTCACCGCGGCACGCGCCAACGCGGTGGGCCGCGTGCAGACCGACCTCAAGAGCATGCTGGCCTATGGCTCGATGGCGCAGGCGGGGCTGATCTTCGTGGAGATCGGGCTGGGCTGGCGGATCGTGCCGCTCGTGCACGTCGTCAGCCATGCCATCCTGCGCAGCCTGCAGATCCTCCGCTCGCCGTCGGCGCTCCATGACCGACACGCGCTGGCTGCCGCGCTCGGCGGCCAGCCGGGGGCGGGACGATCGTGGACCGACCGGCTGCCGGAAGCCTGGCGGCTCGCGATCTACCGGGTGGCGCTGGAACGCGGCTACGAGGAGATGGCCGTGGCCCGACTGGTGGTCGATCCCTTGCGCCGCCTCGTCGAGCGACTGGACGCCTGGGAGCGAGCCGGGACGGATTGGCTGGGCGATCTGCGGCGGCACGGGCCGCGCGACCGGGAGCCCCTGCCATGAGCGGCCTCGATCCCGCTGCCCTGCTCCCGATCGCCGGCGCCGCCGCGGTAGCCGCGCCGCTGGCTGCGGTCGGCCTGCTGCAGTTTGAGAGCCGGCGGGCGAACCCGCGGCCGCCCGCCGTCGCCGCGCTCGTCGTGACGGTGCTGGCGGGGTTCACGATGCTCGCCGCCTGGAGCGCAACGCCGCAGACCTTCACCCGCGGCGATCGACTCGGCGGCGCCGCCGCGTTCCACGTGGACGGCGTGACCGCGATCATGCTGCCGTTCGTGGCAGTCTGTCTGCTGCTGGTGTTCGCGACCGCGCCACGGCGGACGCTCTCGGCACGGTCGACCACCTGGTGCCTCGCGGGCGCGGCGGCCACGTTCGGCCTGTTCCTCACCGCGCATCCAGTCCTCGTCGTGGCCCTGTCGGCCATGGCGGCGGGGGCGGTGTGGCGGGCGACCCGCGACCATCCGGGCGGGCGACCCGCGGCCCGTGTCTATGCCCTCGTGACGGGCACGAGCCTCGTCTGCGCGGCGGCAGGCACCGCCATGATGCTCGCCGACCCGCCATGGGAATCCGGCTGCGGCTGGGTGGGGACGGCGGGCGGCTGGCTCGTGGCTCTGGCCGTGGTCGTCCGCGAGGGGCTGTTCCCCTTCCATTTCTGGGTGCCGACGCTGTTCGCCGGCGCGCCCCTGCCCGTCGCGCTGCTGGCGACGGTGCCGCAGGTGGGCAGCTACGCCGCCATCCGGCTTCTGCTCGGGCACGCAGATGGCGTGGCCCAGGAGCTCGTAACGCTCGCGCTGCTCGGCCCAGCGACCGCGGTCTACGGTGCGGCGCTGGCGCTGGTGCAGCGCGACCTGCGCCGCCTGATCGGCACGCTGGCCTTCAGCCAGTCGGCGCTCGTGCTGGCAGGCCTCGCAGGCACGCTACCCATGGAACTCGCCGGCGGCTTGTGCGTGTGGATCGCCAGCGGCCTGTCCCTGACCGGCATCGGCATCGTCGCCGCGGCGCTCGAGGGCCGGGCGGGTCCGCTGCGGCTCGACCTTCCGCAGGGCAGGTTCTGGGATGCGCCCGCCCTGGCGGCGTTTTTCCTTCTCTTCGGCCTGGCCGGCATCGGCCTGCCGGGCACGCTCTCCTTCGTGGCCGACGACCTGATCATCGCCGGCAGCCTCGCCGAGCACCTCCCGGGCGGAATCCTCGTCATCCTGTCCACCGTCTTCGCCGGCATCGCCGTCGTCCGCGGCTGGTTCGGCATCTTCGGCGGCCCGCCAACCGTCGATGCTCCGCGGCACGCGATCCTGCCCCGGGAGCGGATCGGCTGCGCGGTGTTGCTGGCGGTTACATTCGGGCTGGGGCTGTTTCCGCGGCCCCTCGTCCAGACTCTCGCACAGGCCTGCGTCCCGCTGCTACGTCAGCCGACCGTCGCCCCCTCACCGGCGCATCATGTGCCCCCAGGAGTGCCCCTGCCATGAACGATCCAACCCATGATCCGGCCCCGGCAATCGACGGCCCCGTACCCCACGGCACGCCGGCCGGATTCATCCGCTTCCTCCGTGCCGACCTGACCAGCGGCTTCTTCGTGTTCCTCATCGCCCTGCCGCTGTGCCTCGGCATCTCCCTGGCCAGCGGCTTCCCTCCCGTGGCCGGCGTGTTCACCGCGGTCGTGGGCGGACTGCTGACGACGTTCATCAGCAACTCGGAACTGACGATCAAGGGCCCGGCTGCCGGCCTGATCGTGATCGTGCTCGGCGCCATGCAGGCCTTCGGCTTCACCGGTGGTGCCGACCCGGTGGCCGATCTGGCCGCCTACCGCCTGACGCTCGCGGTGGCCTGCGTGGCTGGACTGGTGCAGGTGGCGCTGGCGCTGCTGCGGTTCGGCGCGCTCAGCGAGTTCTTCCCCACGGCCGTGGTGCACGGCATGCTCGCATCGATCGGCCTGATCATCGTGCTCAAGCAACTGCCGGTCGTGTTCGGCCAGAAGGCCAGCGGCGAGCCGCTGGAGTTGATCCGCGACCTGCCGGAGAAGATCGCCCAGCTCAACCCGCAGATCACCATCATCGGCCTGGTGAGCCTGGCGATCCTGTTCGGCTTCCCGGTCCTCAAACCGCGGCTCCGGCCGGCCTGGCTGCGGATGATTCCCTCGCAACTGCTCGTGCTCGCGGTGGCGGTGCCGCTGGGGATGTGGTTCGACCTGGCCCGCGAGCACACCTATTCTTTCCTCGGCCACGAGTATCGGCTGGGCGAGTCGTTCCTGGTGAACGTGCCCGGCAACCTGGCGGCCGCGGTGACGACGCCCGACTTCGGCGCGTTCACCACGGCCACGACCCGGATCACGGCCCTCTGGTGGGTTTTGCTTTTCGCGGTCGTCGGCAGCATCGAGTCGCTGCTCTCCGCCAAGGCGATCGACCTCGTCGATCCCTGGAAGCGCAAGACCGCCATGGACCGCGACCTGCTCGCGGTCGGCGTGGCCAACGTGGCAGCCGGCGCGATCGGCGGGCTGCCGATGATCTCCGAGATCGTCCGCAGCAAGGCGAACATCGACAACGGGGCCCGGACGCGGTTCGCCGATCTGTGGCACGCCGTGTGGCTGCTCGGCTTCGTCGCCCTGCTGCCGGGGCTGATCCACCGCATCCCGCTCTCCGCGCTCGCGGCGATGCTCGTCTACACCGGCTTCCGCCTCGCCTCCCCCCGGGAGTTCATCGACGTGTTCCGGATCGGCGCGGAGCAGCTCGTGATCTTCGTCGCGACCATCGTCGGCGTGCTGGCGACCGATCTCCTGATCGGCGTGGGCATCGGGGTGGCGACCAAGTTCGCGATCCATGCGATCAACGGCGTGCCGCCGCGGGAATTTTTCAAGCCGTTCCTCGACGTCACGACGATCGACGACTCAACCGTGCAGATCGACGCCGGCGGGTCGGCGGTGTTCTCCAACTGGATCCCTTTCCGCCGGCAGATCGAGCACCTGGGGCTCGTGCAGCGGAACAACGTGACCCTGAACCTCGCCGGCACCCGGCTCGTCGATGCCAACGTGATGGAGAAATTGCACGCCCTGCAGGGGGAGTTCACCCGGGCCGGGCTGCGGCTCGATATCGTCGGCCTCGAGGGGCACCGGCCGGTATCGTCGCATCCGCTCGCCGCCCGCCACCGCCCTCTGTAGCGTCGGCCAGCGACAGTCGTGCCCGGTTGCCGGGAAGCCCGAAGCGTAAGCTGAGGCAAGCCGCAATGCTGCACCCAAGGCCACCCGCATTCCCTCGGCTCACGCCTCGGGCTCCCAGGGCACCGCGGTGGCACCAAAGCGAACCGGAGCCACCCGCCCGACGTGGACGTCGTCAGAAATACCCTTCGCGCTTTTTCCGTTCCATCGAGCCGGCCTCGTCCTTGTCGATGAGCCGGCCCGGCCGCGAAGGCCTTGCGGGCGACATGCAGCATGCACATCGAGTCCTTGCCGATCGAGTACGGCAGCACCGGGTTTTCGAACTTGGCGGCCACCTCGCGGATGACGTGAATCGCCTCCGCCTCCAGGCCATCGAGATTCCGCGGCGAGTAGCTCATTCGTCGTCGCTCCGCACTCAGTTGATGAACAATCGACGCTTCGCCTGATCGGCGATCAGGCGGACGGCCGGGTGGCTGATCCGCCGTTCTACCGAGATCGCGTAGAACCGCTCTCGGACCCGTTCCAGCTCGCCGATCCAGGTCACACGATAGCGGCGGCAGATTTCCTTCCGCACTACGGTGGGGGCGGCGAACAACCCGAGGCCGTGCTCCCCGAGCGTCTGCAGCATCGCCATGTCCTCGACTTCGCCCACGATCCGCGGCTCGATTCCCTGGACGTCGAACCACTGGTCGAGCGACTGCCGCATGGCCGTGTTCGTGGTCTGCAGCAGCATCGGGGCGCCGTGCAGCGACCGGGGGAAGCCGCGGCGGGCGCCGCGGGCGAGCGCCGCGGCCCCGAAGATCGACACGCTCGTCTCCCCGAGCAGGTGGCTGTAGGCCCGCACCCGCAGCGAGGGCATCATCGGCGCGTCGGCGACGACGAGGTCGAGGGCGTGCACCGCCAGTTCGCCGAGCAGTCTTTCCGTCTTGTCGATCCGCACGTGGAGGCGGAAGGCCGGCTGCATCACCAGCGCCGGCTCGAGGAGCCGGTAGGTCGTGAGTTTCGGCAGCCCGTCGGAAACGCCGACGCGGAACTTCCGCGACGTGGCCGCCGGCTCACCCTTCACCGTCTGAAGCAGTTCGCGGCCCAGCGAGAAGATCTCGTCCGCATAACGGAACACCGCCTCGCCCTCGGTCGTGAGCACGAGATGACGGCCCTGCCGCTCGAAGAGCTTTTGCTTGAGCGATTTCTCCAGCGCCTTGAGCTGGGCGCTCACGGTCGGCTGGGCGACGTGGAGCGCGGCGGCGGCCTTGGAGACGCTGCCCTCCTTGGCGACGTGCCAGAAGTAAAGCAAGTGGTGGTAGTTGAGCCAGTCCACGCGGGCGCCGTCCTGCGATCGTGGGAGTCGGTCACTCCAGACCGACGGGATCGACCCGCCCGGACTCGAGATCGAAGATGCCACCGGCCACGATCACCTTGCCGTCCTTGACGAGGGCGGCGATCACGGGCGAGGCCTCGACCAGCGTCTGTGCCTGGAGCCGCACATTCTCGCGGACGGCCGCCGCGACGTCACCCCGCGCCGCCCGGACGGCCGGCCGAATGTGCTGGAACAGGGCCGAAATCTGGCCGGGCACCGGCTCCGCCTTCACCGCCGCGAGCATCGCCGCCAGACAGAGGCCGTGATGCAATCCATAGAAAAAACCTCTTTCGCCAGTGGCCCTTCGCAGACCAAGTTTTTTCTATGCATCGGCGAGCAATCTCTATTGGTGCCCGCCGCCAGACGCGACGAAGGTATTCGCCGGTTGCTCACCCTTCCCGCGGAGGCGGTCGCGCATGGACACACAGACCATCCTGGCCAACGTCCTCAGTCCGGCGGCACTGTTCTTCTTTCTGGGCTTTCTGTCCGTCCTCCTCCGGTCGGACCTCGAACTGCCCTATCCCTTGCCCAAGTTTTTCTCGACCTACCTGCTGATCTCGATCGGCTACACGGGCGGGGAGAAACTCGCCGCCGCGGGGCTCACGCCGCAGGTGGCCTGGACGATCGCCGCGGCGATGGGCATGGCCCTGTTCGTGCCCTTCTACACGTTCTTCTTCCTCCGCAGGATACTCAGCGTCTACGACGCGGCCGCGATGGCGGCGACCTACGGCTCGATCAGCATCGTGACGTTCGTCGTGGGCACCGAGTTTCTCAACCGGGCCCACGTGGACTTCGGCGGCCACATGGTGGCCGTCATGTCGCTGATGGAGTCGCCCGCCGTGATCATGGGGATCATGCTGGTGCGGATCTTCGCCCCGCGCGGCGACACGGGCACGGAGCGGCCGGGCATCGGGGCCATCCTCCATGAGTCCTTCTGCAACGGCACGGTGCTGCTCCTCATCGGCAGCCTCGTGATCGGCGTGCTCACCGGCAGGACGGCCGGCGAGGGCCTCAGGCCTTTCATGTCCGGCATCTTCAAGGGCATCGTGCTCCTGTTCCTGCTCGATGTGGGCATGCTCGCCGCCAAGAAGGCTGGGAAGCTGATCGAGGTTGGGCCGGCGCTCGTGGCCTTCGGCATCCTCGCGCCGCTGGCCAACGCGGCCCTGGGCGTGGGCCTCGCCTGGCTCCTGGGCATGGGCCAGGGCGATGCGCTCCTGTTCACGCTCCTCTGTGCCAGCTCCTCCTACATCGTGGTGCCGGCGGCGATGCGGCAGGCGGTGCCGGAGGCCAATCCGGGCCTGTTCGAACTCCTGTCGTTGAGCGTCACGTTTCCCTTCAACATCAGCGTCGGCATCCCGCTGTACTACGGCGTCATCGAACGGCTCTGGGCTTGAGATGCCGATCCGTGGAACATCCGCCCGTGGTGCGCTCTCCCGGATTCGCATGCCTGGAGGCATGCGCCACTTGGAGCAGCGGTCTCTGACCGTCGAAATCCGGCCTGTGGCTCCACGACCCGCATTCGCAAGCCTGGGGGCTGGCGCCACGTGGAGCGGCAGCCGCCGTGGTATCCTCGCAGCATGCCGCGCTGGCTCGCCCACACGATCGTCGTCGCCCTCCTCGTGGCGGGCATTTCCCTGGCCTTCGCCCGCGTCGGCTACGAATGGAACTGGGCCGGCGTCTGGGAATATCGCGGGCTGCTCGCCCGCGGCTGGCTGACGACGGTCGGCGTGAGCCTCGCCGCCCTCGCCGCCAGCGTCCTGGTCGGGGCCCTGGCGGCCGCGATGCTCCGCTCGGGGCGACCGCTCCTCGAGGCCACCGCCCGCGTGTACGTCGAAGCGATCCGCGGCACGCCGCTGCTCGTGCAGCTGCTCCTCGGCTTCTACGTCGTGGCCAGCGCCGTGGGCCTGGAGAACCGCTACGTCGCCGGGGTGCTCGTGCTCGCGCTGTTCGCCGGCGCCTACATGGCGGAGATCTTCCGCGGCGGCCTCGACGCGATCCCGCGGGCCCAGATCGACAGCGCCCGGGCGATCGGCCTCACGCCGAGCCAGACCTTGCGGCTCGTCGTCCTGCCGCAGGCCGTGCGGCTCGTGCTGCCGGCCGTGGCTGGCCAGCTCGTCTCACTCGTCAAGGATTCGTCGCTGCTGTCCGTGATCGCGATCTCCGAGTTCACGCTCGCCGCCCAGGAGGTGAACTCGTTCACCTACTCGACGCTCGAGAGTTACCTGCCCCTCGCCCTCGGCTACCTGGCCCTCACGCTGCCGCTGTCGGCGCTGGCCCGCCTGCTCGAGCGGCGGTTTCGCTACGAGACGGCATGAACCTCGTCATCGCGGACCTCGTGCAGCGGTTCACCGACCCGCGGACGGGCCGATTGGCCACGGTCCTCGACGGGCTCGAGCTGCGGACAGGTGAGATCGGCGCGCTGGTGCTCGTCGGGCCGTCGGGCGGCGGCAAGTCGACCCTGCTGCGGATTCTGGCCGGGCTCGACGTGCCGACCGCGGGGAGCGTGGCCTTCGACGGCATGCCGCTGCCCCGCGACGAGGCGGCCCTCCGCGGTTACCGGCGGACCGTGGGCACGGTCTTCCAGGCATACAATCTGTTTCCGCATCTCACCGCCATGGAAAACCTCCTCCTGCCCCTGGTGCACGTGCACGGGCTGTCCCGCGGGCAGGCGATCGAGCGGGTCCGCGAGCCGCTGGAGCGGTTTCAATTGGCAGCCCACGCGCACAAGCGGCCCGCGGAACTGTCGGGGGGCCAGAAGCAACGGATCGCGATCCTCCGGGCCCTGGTCGTGCGGCCGCGCCGCCTGCTCCTTGACGAGCCCACCTCGGCCCTCGATCCCGACATGAAGGCGGAGGTGCTGGAGATGATCGGCGAGTTGCGGGCGGCCGGCACGGAGTTCATCCTCGTGACGCACGAGATGGCCTTCGCTCGCCGGGCCGCCGACGAGATCGCCTTCATCGCCGACGGTCGGGTCGCCTTCCACGGCAGCTCCACCGAGTTCTTCACCGCCGCCGACCCGCGGGTGCGCGGCTTCCTCGCCCGGACGCTCGGCACATGACTCCGGCCGCATCACATGCCGACGGCAACCCGAACCTGGCGGCCCTGCTCGGCAGCCTCGTCGCCGACGCCGTCGCCATGCCGGTCCACTGGTACTACGACCGTGCAGCCCTCGACCGCGACTATCCGGCCCTTGCCGACCCACGGGTGCCGCTCGGGTATCTCGCGCCGCGCAACCCGCATCCCGACAGCATTCTCTGGCGGTCGCAGTGGGCGGCCCCCGACGCCAAGCACGACATCCTCCGCGACCAGGCCCGGTTCTGGGGCCAACGCGGCGTCCACTACCATCAGTTCCTCGCCGCCGGGGAAAACACGCTCAACTTCCGGCTCGCGGTCGAACTCTTCGCCATGCTGCGCCGCGATCGCGACTACGATCCCGAGCGCTGGCTGGAGCGGTACGTCGCCTTCATGCTGGAAGCCGGCCGGCACCACGACACCTACGTAGAGGAATACCACCGCCACTTCTTCACGAACCTCGCGGCCGGCCGCAAGCCGATCAGCTGCGGCGTCCGCGACGTGCACATCGGCGGCCTCGCGCACGTCCCGGCGCTCGTGGCCGGACTCGGCCCGCGGCACCCCGACCTGCGGAGGATCGTGCGGCTGCACGTGTCTCTGACGCACAAGGACGACGAGGTGCTCGCCACCGCCGACGCGCTGGCCCGGATCCTGATCCGCATCACCCGCGACGACCGGCCGGATGCCGACCGCGACGTTCGCGCCGCCATCCTCGACGAGGCGGGCGACTGGATCTCGCCGGCGAAGGTCGCCGCCTGGGAGGCGCGGTCCGCGGCGGGCCCGACCCTCTGCCCAGACAGGGCGGTGGTGGGGAGCGTGTTGAGCCCCGCGTGCTACATCGAAGAGGCGTTTCCGGCGGCTCTTTTCCTGGCCTGGCGGCATGCCGGGGACTTCGCGGCGGGGACGCGGGCCAACGCCCTGTGCGGCGGCGACAACTGCCACCGCGGGGCCGTCGTCGGCAGCCTGCTGGCGGCACGCTCACCGATTCCTCACCCATTGCTCGCAGGCCTGCGGGAGGGTGCTACGATTGCCGAGATTGCGAATCCGTAAGGCTTCGGTTCCCCGGGATTTCCACGTTCGATGCAGCCCACCGCCACTCGCCCCGGCCGCACGGCCCAGCGGTTCACCGATCTTGCCGCGCCGCTGGCCCCCACCCGCACCGTCCTGCTCACGGCCGACCCGGCCGCGGCCGACCCCGTGGCCGCCAAGCGGGCCGAACTGCGGCGCTACTTTCACCAGACCTGCGAGATTTACGACCGCCTGTTCGCCCTGATCCGCGACGACGCCTTCTACTACGTCCGTCACGAACCGCTTCGCCACCCGCTGATCTTCTACTTCGCCCACCCGGCGGTGTTCTACGTCAACAAATTGACCACCGGCCGCTACATCCCCGACCGGCTCGACGCCCGGCTCGAGGCGATGATGGCCGTGGGCGTGGACGAGATGTCGTGGGACGACCTCAACACGGCCCATTACGACTGGCCGTCGGTCGCCACCGTGCGCCGCTACCGAGCTGCGGTGCGGGAACTCGTCGACGAGTTCATCCAGACGATGCCGCTCGAACTGCCGATCGGCTGGAACTCGCCCGCCTGGGTGATTCTCATGGGGATCGAGCACGAGCGGATCCACCTGGAGACGTCGAGCGTGATCATGCGGCAGATGCCGCTCGACGAATTGCGGCACGGCGCCGAACTCTCGCCCGATGAGCGGCAGCTGTGGGCAGCCTGCCCCACGAGCGGGCCGGCCCCGGCGAACGAGTGGCTGCCGGTGGCCGCCCGCAAGATCCGCCTCGGCAAGCGGCCCGATGACCACACCTACGGCTGGGACAACGAGTACGGCGTCGAGGAGCACGACCTGCCCGCGTTCCGCGCCGGTCGGCGGCTCGTCTCGAACGCGGAGTTTCTCGGCTTCGTGGAGGCGGGCGGATACCGCGACGAGTCACTCTGGACCGAGGAGGGCCGCGGCTGGCTGCACTACACCCGGGCCGAGCATCCGAAGTTCTGGCTGCGCCGCGGCGGTGGACTCTGGCAACGGAACCTGCTCGACGAGCGGCCGCTGCCCCTCGACTGGCCGGTGGAAGTGAACTGCCTGGAAGCGCAGGCCTATTGTGCCTGGCTGGCGAAGGCGACGGGCGAGAACGTGCTCCTGCCCACCGAAGCCCATTGGCACGTTCTGCGCGAGTCGGTGCCCGGCGACCAGCCGACCTGGGACCGGGCGCCGGGCAACATCAACCTCGACCACTTCGCCTCGAGCTGCCCGGTGGACGCTTTCCCGCAGGGCGGGTTCTGCGACATCGTGGGCAACGTCTGGCAATGGACGCGGACGCCGATCATGCCCTTCAAGGGCTTCGAGATCCATCCGCTTTACGACGACTTCTCGGTGCCGACGTTCGACGGCCGCCACAACCTGATCGTCGGCGGCTCCTGGATCTCCACGGGCAACGAGGCGCTGGCCAGCGCCCGCTACGCGTTCCGGCGGCACTTTTTCCAACACGCGGGTTTCCGGACGATCGTGGAGGAGCCGGGCAACGAGGCGGTGACGGCCGGCTCGCGGCTCTACGAGACCGATCAGTTGGTGACGCAGTACATCGAGTTCCACTACGGCGACGCCGTGCCCGGCGGCATGCCGCCCCTCGGCGTGCCGAACTTTCCGCAGGCCTGCGTCGCGGCGACGATGCCACACGTGCCGGCCGACCGGCGGCGCCGGTGCCTCGACGTCGGCTGCTCCGTCGGCCGCTCGGCCCTGGAGTTCGCCAGGCACTTCGACCACGTCGATGCGATCGACTTCTCGGCCCGGTTCATCCAGGCGGGTGTGCGGCTGCAGCAGGGAGACGAGGTGCTCTACGAAATCCCGACCGAGGGCGACCTGACCATGCCCCGGTCCGTCGCGCTCGATCGCCTGGGCCTCGCCGCAACCGCCGGCCGCGTGGTCTTCATGCAGGGCGACGCCTGCAATCTGAAGGCCCTGTTCTCCGGCTACGACCTGGTGTTCGCAGGCAACCTCGTCGACCGGCTCTATGACCCGGCCGCCTTCTTGCGCGACATCGGCCGGCGGGTGCTGCCGGGCGGCTTGCTCGTCCTGACGTCGCCCTATACGTGGCTCGAGGAATACACGCCCAAGGACAAGTGGCTCGGCGGCCGCCGCGAGCACGGCGAGCCATTGCCGACACTCATGGGAATCACCCGCGAACTGGAGGGCACGTTCACGCTCCTCCACCGGCAGGACATTCCGTTCGTGATCCGCGAGACCGCCCGCAAGCACCAGCACACCATCGCCGAGATGACCGTCTGGAGGCGCGCGGGAGCATCCTCTGCTACGCTGGGGAACTGACGTGTCCCGGTGCCGAACGACGGACCGGTGGTCGTATTCCTCGTTCATCATCCTGCATGTCCAGCGGCATCGGCTTCGACCCCAGTCGTGAATGGCTCGGCATCGACGCCGTCGATCTGGGCGACCCGTTTCGGGTCCTCGGCCTGCCGGCCGACGTGTCCGATCCGGCCATCGTGACCGCGGCTGCGACACGACTCCTCGACAGGCTTCACGGCATCGACCCCGGGCCCTTCAAAATCGCCCACGAAGCCCTCGTGCAGCGGATCGAAACCTGCCGCGACGAGCTGCTCGCGACCGTCGCCGCCCGCAGCCCGCGGTTCGTGCCCCCCCCTCCACAGGCCGGCGGCGCGGCGCCCATCCACGCGGCATCGACAGCGGCGCCGTCCGGCCTGCCGCCGCTGGTCGTGCCGGCGGCCATGAACGACGGCTGCCCCGCGGAGCCCCTGGCCCCGGCTACCGAACCCGAAGTCGTCGTCGTCCGCCGCTCCACACCGGTGCGGAGACCGCAGCCGAGTGCCATGCCGGCCCTGCTGTCGCTTCTCGCCCTGACGGTGGTCGGCGTCGCTGCCTACCGGTTTTGGCCGCGGCCCGCCGCGGCAGGATCACAGCGGGATGAACCACGGCTGGCCAAACTGCCCCAGCCGCCCGATCCGCCCACGAGCGATGTCATCGATTCACGACCACCGAGCGCCGTGAGTCCCGTGCCTGTGCCGCCCACCCGGCCGCCCACCCGGCCGCCCGTCGCCAGCCCTCCGACGCCGCCGTCGAGCGACGCTAAGCCCGCGGCCGTGACGCAGCCCCAGCCCCAGCCAAGCCCACCGCCACAGCCGCAGCCAAGCCCACCGCCACAGCCCGCACCACCAGCGCCAGATCCGCAGGCTCGAGCCCGCGCGGCCATATTGGTCGAAGACGCGCTGCGAGCCGCCTACGACGCGATCCGCGCCGACGATTTCAACACTGCCAATCGTCAGGTCGCCACCGCGGCCAGGCTCGCCGCCCAAGACGACGCCCTGACGCAGCGGGTCACCTGCTGGCGGCAGTTCGCCCGCTATGCAAGTCAGGCTGCGGACTACCGTGAACAGGCGCTCGACGCGGCCAATGCGGGCGGCGACTTCGACGTCGGGAACAAACGCATCGCGGTCATCGAGTCCACACGCCAGCGATTTGTCTACCGAAGGGAAGGCCGCAATGTGGCATTCACGCCCCGCAGCACGGCGCCAGATCCGGTCGTGACGGCGATCCTCCGGGCATGGTTCGCCGCGGCTGACAAGCCGGGCAACGACGTGTTCCTGGGGGTGCACCTCGTCGCCCGCCGCGAGCCCAACCTGCGGCTGGCGGCCCAGGCCTGGGAACGGGCCCGCCAGGGAGGCGAGGATGTTTCGCTGCTGGTGCCGCTGCTCGCCGACGGCGTCATTCGCGACGTGGCCACCGAGTGATACGGACCCGCGTGGTCAGTACGCCGCCTCGAGGATCGGCAGCAGCCGCGCGGGATCGAGTTCGACGGGGTTGCCCCGCATGCTCGTGCCGCCCGAGTTCGCGGCCAGCCAGCCGAGGCGGTCGCGGGCGAGGCCGAGGTCGCGGAGTCGCCGCGGCACGGCCACGCGATCGCAGAGCGCCTCGATGCGGTCGGCGAAGGCCGCCGCCGCGTTGTGATCGACGAGCGACGCATCGACCGCCACCGCCCGTTCGAGCGTGGCGAAGTCGCGTTCCGCGGCCCGCAGGTTGACCCGCACCGCGATAGGCAGGAGCGCGGCGCAGGCCAGGCCGTGCGGGGTGCCGCATTCGATGCCCAGGGCCGCCGCCACGCCGTGGGCCATGCCCAACCCGGAGTTCGCCAGCGCGATGCCCGACAGCAGCGCGGCATGGGCCATGGCGGCCCGAGCATCGCCGGCGTCGGGATGCTCGACCGCCTCGGGCAAGGCGGCCAACGCCCGCGGCAGCGCCTCCAGCGCGACCGCCCGCGATACGGGCCGCGCGAACCGACACACGAACGACTCGACGAGCTGCGTGATCGCATCCAGCCCCGAGGCGGCCGTCGTGCCGCGGTCGCAGGCATGCGTGAGCAGCGGATCGACGATCACTGCCCGGGGCACCATGAGCGGGCTGCGCATGCTCTTCTTGAAGCCGCGGCGCGGGCAGGAGATGACGGCGTTGCGGGTCGCCTCGGCCCCGGTGCCGGCCGTCGTGGGCACGGCGACCACCGGCAGCGGCGGCACGTCGATCGCGAGGCCGCGGCCCACGCCCTCCAGGCGATCGACCACCGCCGCGTCCAAGTCGGCGGTGTCGGGGGGAACGTTCGTGGCCAGGGCCGCCACCGCCTTCGCCAGGTCGATCGCGGCACCGCCCCCCACGGCGATGACGACGGCCTGCGCCCGGCCGTCGCGTGGCAAGGCGGCGACGGCGGCCGCGACCTGATCGACCGTGGGCTCGCCGTCGGTCGTTGCCACCAGCCGGGCAGCGAGGCCGACGCCCGCCAATTCCACTTCCAGCCGCTGCAACAGGCCGGAGGCGACGAGGCTCCGGCGGCCGCCGAAGAGCCATGCCGTCCGCCCGAGGCCGGCCGCCACCGGGGCGATCTCCGCCGCGCGGCCCGGACCGAAGCGGATCGACGGCGGCACGACGAGGTCGTAGGCGGGTAACGAGAGCTGCATGAGGGACTCAAACACAGGCTGGCCGCGAGGCGGGCGGCGGGCATGGACCGGCGTTGCCCGGTCGCCTACCTTGAGCGTACTGTCCCCGACCGACGGCCGGCCGCAAGCCATGCCGTGCCGCGCCGCCGATCCCATGCAGCCCGTCCACGATTCGATCCTCATTCCGACCTGCCCCGGCCCGGTGCGAGCCGCGGTGCGGCCGCCGGGCTCGAAGAGCATCACGAATCGGGCCCTGGTGTGCGCCGGGCTGGCCCGCGGCGACAGCCTGCTGACGGGCGTTCTCGACAGCCAGGACACGCGGGTCATGGCGGCCGGCCTGGCGGCGCTCGGCATCCGCCTCGAGCCCGACTGGCCCCGGGGCACGGTCCGCGTGACCGGCTGCGGCGGCACGCCGCCGGCCACGGCGGCGACGATCGACTGCGCGGCCAGTGGCACGACGATGCGGTTTCTTTCGGCGGTCTGTCCGCTGGGCCACGGCCGCTACCGGCTCGACGGCACCGCTCGGATGCGGCAGCGGCCGATCGGCGATCTGGTCGCGGCGCTCGCCGCGCTCGGCGTGGACGCCGTGGCCGAGAGCCCGGGCGGATGCCCACCGGTGGAAATCCGCGCCACTGGCCTGCAGGGAGGCGTGACCCGCGTTCACGGCGGCACCTCGAGCCAGTTCGCCAGCGGCCTGGCGCTGGCGGCTCCCTGCACCTCGCGCGGGATGCGGATCGAGTTCGAGGGCGCGCTGGTGTCGCTGCCTTACCTGGCGATGACCCGCCGGGTGATCGAGAGCTTTGGCGGCCGCTGTGTTGCCGATGGCGACCGCGTCTGGACCATCGCCCCCACCGGATACGCCGGCCGTGCATACGCGATCGAGCCCGATGCCTCCGCCGCGAGCTACTTCGTCGCGGCCGCGGCGATCACCGGGGGCAGCGTGCGGATCGAAGGCCTGTCGCGGGCGAGCATGCAGGGGGACGTCGGCTTCTGCGACGCCCTGGAGCGGATGGGCTGCACGGTGGACTGGCGGGAACCGACGGCCGGCGACGCGGGGTCGGTCACCGTCAGCGGCCGGGCCGCCCGCGGCATCGACATCGACATGAACGCGATCAGCGACACCGTGCCCACGCTCGCCGTGACGGCCCTCTTCGCCGCCGGCCCGACGGCGATCCGCAACGTGGCCCACATTCGCGACAAGGAGACCGACCGGATCGGCGATCTGGTCCGCGAACTGCGAAAACTCGGCGCCACGGTTCACGAGCACGCCGACGGGCTGACGATCGTTCCCGGCGAGCTGCGGCCCGCGACGCTGGCGACCTACGACGACCACCGCATGGCGATGAGCCTCGCCCTCGCCGGCCTGCGGGTGCCGGGGGTGCGGATCGAGGATCCGGCCTGCGTCGGCAAGACGTTTCCCGACTATTGGGAGCGTCTCGCGGCAGCCGCCGCGCTCGACCCGGCGTTCGGAACCGCGACATGAGAATCACCGCCGTGCCGTCGAGATTTCCACTCGGTTTCACACTGGCCGCGCTGCTGATCACGGCCCTCCTGGGCATCCTGCTTGCCGGCGCTGTGGGGGTTCAATGGCTCCACATGTCCATCAGCGCGGCTGCAGCCATCGCGCTCGCGATTCTTCTGCGCAGGCAGATAGGAAACATATTCATTCTGCCCAGACCAAGAGATGCGCTCCTGTACGGAACACCGCTCTTGGTCTACCCCATGCTGACGCCGCTGATGACGGGCGGATACAACTTTTCACTTCTGTCGCCTCAGCTCGTGATCTACATGGCGTCGGTTGGCATCTACGAGGAAGTGTTGATCCATGGAATTGCCATGAACCTGCTGGTCAATCGATATGTGCATGCCAGACGCGAGCCCGCCCTGCTCCGCGCGGCGCTGGTCTCGTCCCTGCTCTTTGGCATCTTGCATTTGGCTTCCGTCCTCCAGAATCCGCATGATCGGCACTGGTGGGCGTTCAAGACTTCGACCGTGGCCTTCGCCTTCTTGATCAGTCTTGGCTTTGCCGGACTCGTAGCTGTGACGCGATCGATCTGGCCCGCCGCCATCATTCATGGCGTGATCGACGTTTTTGCGCTCAATGTCGGCGACCCAGCCGCCTTGCAGCAGATCGTGGCACGCTGGTGGGTCAACGAATCCCTGGTCGCGGTCGCTTTCTGTTTGCCGATGGCGGCGTATGGCGTTGCGTTGCTGACGCGGAAAGTGTCACCACCACCTGCGGCTGGCGACGTCGCGACCTGCGTTGCATCCTGACTGCCCGTGGGCAAAGCCCATGCCGGCCCCCCATGGCCTCGGCCTCCGTGGGCGACCGGTGGCCAGGCCGCGGGTTTCCCTGCTCGGCGTCCGTGGCCTCCCGCTCGGTCAGGCTTGTTCCACAGCCTGTTACCGCGCGGCCTGCTCCAGCACGAGGGCGGCCTGCTCGAGCAGGCGGTCGACGGCGGCATCACGGTCACCCCGTCCGGGTGCATCGGCAGCCGCTCGGCCGAGGGCCGGATCGGCCGCTACGAAGCCGCCGCCGCAATGCTGGCAATACACCTGCCGGCCGAGGAGCATGACTCCGATCCGCAGCGTGCGGCCGCAGACCGGGCAGGGTTGGTGGTAACAGACTTTTTCGACCATCAGAGCGAATCCTGGCCGGGGACCATTTCCACCCCGCGACGCGATCAGTGTACGCAGCGCCCCAACGGCGGGCAATCGCGTCACCAGCCAGCGGAAATATCGCCGCCGGCCGCGAGTGCCCCAAGAAGCCCCGGGTGGAAACCCGGGGACTCCGGGCATGAAAACCACCCCGCCGTCCATGCCGGATGACCGCACGCAATCCCCGGTTCAAACCCACATCGCATGGCACCTTGGAAGGCATGCGACCCGGAGTCCCCCGGCTTCCGCCGGGGGCTTCTTGTGGGAACTCCAGGCCCGGAGGGCCGGGTTGACTGTGAGCGGGCGGAGGCCCGCCAAGCGAACTGCAGCAGGATGCTGCAGGTTCGCGTGAATTATCCTCCCCGGCTTCCGCCGGGGGCTTCTTGTGCCGAGCGCGTGCTGAACTGAGAGCAAGACTGGGGAACTCGCAACATCAAAAGGCAACGCCGAGGGTTTCCTGGGTCGATGGCCATCGCATCCTGCTCGGACAAACTTATTCCACAGCTTCCACAGCCTGCTAAACTTTGTCAGGGGCAGGTTTGTCTCCCGGCCACCGCCGGTGAGACGCGTGGAAGAAACGAGATCCGGCATGCTGCACAGACCATGGTTCACCCCGATCGTGGTGGTCTTCTGGTGCGTGACCAGCGGATGGCTGCTGGTCGCGAAGATCCTGCCGTCGCTCGCGCCCGGGTCGCCACCTGGCTATCAAGCGATCTACAAGTCGGACAGCGGCCTTATTCCCGTCGCCTGGACGGTGCACTGGAACGACCAGCCTCTGGGCTGGGCCATCGCCGAGAGCCAGCGCACCCCCCTGGGCGGGCTGGTCGTCGACAGCCGGATGCACTTCGACCGGCTGCCGCTCGATGAAATCATGCCCGCCTGGACGTCGCTGCTGGTCCGCAAGGCCTTGCCCAAGGGCGTGGGGCTCACGTTCGACGCCCGCGGCCGCCTGACCATCGACCCCGCCGGCGACCTGCGGTCGTTCATGTCGGTCGTGAATGTGCCCGGCTCGACCGAGCAGGTGCTGCTCAACGGCACGGTCGATGCGGGTACCGTGCGGGTGCAGGTGCAGGCCGGCGAGATCCGCTACGAGACCACCCGCCACCTGCCCGAGCGGATGATGATCGGCGACGAGCTGTCGCCACAGGCCACCATGCCGGGCCTGTTCGCGGGCCGCCGTTGGACCGTGCCCATCTACAGCCCGCTGCGGACGGGGGGCTCACCGATCGAGATCCTCCATGCCGAGGTCGCGCCGGAGGAGACGATCTATTGGGAAGGCCGGCTGGTCCGCGTGCATCCGGTGGCGTATCGGGAGGATCCGGCCAGCCACCGCGAACCCCGCAGCCGTCTGTGGGTCGATCGCACCGGACGCGTGCTCCGGCAGGAGTCGATGCTGCTCGGCTCCAGACTGTCATTCGTTCGCCGGTCCGACGAGGCGGCCGCCCAGCTCGCTGCCACCCTCGCGGAAGAAGGCCGCGTCCCCACCGAGCAGCCGCCCAGCATGGAAGCAGTCCCGTGATCGAGTTCGACCACGTCACCCGTACCTACGCCGCGAAGACGGCGGTCGCCGACCTGTCGCTGGCCATCCCCCGCGGAGAGTTGTTCGCGCTCCTGGGCCCCAACGGCGCCGGCAAGACGACCACGATCCGCATGCTCGTCGGCCTGCTGCGGCCGTCGCGCGGCGCGGTCCGGGTTTGCGGATACGACGTCGTCAAGGACTCGCGGCACGCCCACCTGCATATCGGCTACGTGCCCGACGAGCCCTGCCTGTACGACAAGTTGACCGGCCGCGAATTTCTCTGGTTCATCGCCGACATGTTCGGCATGCCGCGGCATCTCGCCGGCCAGCGAATCGACCGGGAGATCGAGCACTTCGAACTCGGCGAGTTCGCCGACGACCTGACGGAGAGCTATTCCCTGGGCATGAAGCAGCGGCTCGTGTTCGCCGCCTCGCTGCTCCACGATCCCGACGTCCTCGTGCTGGACGAGCCCATGGTGGGGCTCGATCCGCGCAGCGTGCGGATCGTGAAGGATCTGCTCCAGCAGCGAACCCGCGAGGGCATGACCGTGTTCATGTCCACCCACACGCTCGCCATGGCCGAGGAGATGGCCGACCGGATCGGCATCATGGTCCGCAGCCAGCTGCGGTTCCTGGGAACCGTGACGGAACTGCGGGAGCAGATGGCCCTGGAAAGCACCAGCCTCGAGCAGCTCTACCTGCGGCTCACGTCGCCGCTTGCCGGCCGGGGAACGGCGTCATGAGCGGTCGCAGCCCCTCCGCGGCCGTGCGGCTCCTCTCGATCGAGGAGGAAGGCCGTCGCTTCCTGCACCTCCGGGCGACGGTGGCCTGGGAAACACTGCATTCGATGTTCGCCTTCGCCCGGCTGCGGCTGAGCCTCGTCGTGCTCCTCAGCGGGCTGTTCTGGGCCTCCCTGTACGGCCTGTTCCTCGAAGCTTTCACGTTCCTCTCGGCCCTGCATGCGGACGTCGTGTCGCTGCTGTTCAACGCCTTTTTCTCGTCGTTGATGGTGATGCTCGTGTTCTCGACGGGCATCCTGCTGTACGGCGGCATGTACTGCTCGACCGAGGCGCGGCTGCTGCTCACCCTGCCGGTGCGGGCGGAGACGATCTTCGGCCACAAGTTCCAGGAGGCGCTTTGGTTCTCGAGTTGGGGGTTCGTCCTCCTGGGCAGTCCGATGCTCGTCGCGTACGGCGTGGAGCGGGAGGCCGCCTGGCCCTACTTCGTCCTGCTCCTGCCCTTCATGATCGCTTTCGTCGTCATCCCGGCCGCGGTCGGCTGCATGGCCTGCATGGTGATGGTGGCCTGGTTGCCGCGGCTGCGGATCCACGCGTTGTCGCTGGCGGCGGCGGCCGTCGCCGCGGTCACGGCCTGGATCGGCTGGTCAATCTTCGCTCCGGCCCGCATCGACACGATGTCGGCCGCCTGGTTCGAGCAGACGTTCGCCCGCCTGGCGATCACGGAACAGAAGCTCTTCCCCAGCTGGTGGCTGTCGAGCGGCCTGATGGAGGCGGCCGACGTCGGCCGTCGTCCCGGCGGCACCTGGGCACCGCTCGTGGAATCGCTGAAGTTTCTCGCCCTGCTGCTGTCGAACGGGATGCTGCTGCACCTCATGGCCGGCTGGATCGCCCGCATCGCCTACCGGCGCGGATACAGCCAGCTGTTCAGTGAGGCGCCGCCGCGCCGCCAGCGACCGATCGGCTGGTTCGACCAGGCGCTCGTCAACGCGGGGTCGGCGGCGGGCCGGCCGCTGCGTCTCCTGCTCGTGAAGGACCTGCGGCTGTTCCGCCGGGACATCTCCCAGTGGTCCCAGTTCCTCATCTTCTTCGGTCTCCTCGGCCTGTATTTCCTGAACCTGCGTTCGTTCGTCTACAACAACTCCTATGCCTCGATGATCGGCTTCCTGAACCTCGCGGTGGTGGGGCTCATCCTCTCGACGTTCACGACCCGGTTCGTCTATCCGATGATCAGCCTGGAAGGCCGCCGGTTCTGGATTCTCGGCCTCCTCCCGGTCCACCGCGACCAGATCGTGTGGTCGAAGTTTCTGTTCTCGTTCGTGGGCGGCGTGATCCCGTGCTCCGCCCTGGTGCTGCTCAGTGACTGGATGCTCGGTCTGCGGACGCCGCTGCTGCTCGTACACGCATTCTGCTGCGTGGTGCTCTGCCTCGGGCTGTCGGGGATCGCCGTCGGCCTGGGGGCGCGGATGCCCGAACTGCGGGAGTCCTCGCCCGCGAAAATCTCGTCCGGGTTTGGCGGCACGTTGAGCCTGGTGATCAGTTCGCTGTTCATCATGCTGGTGGTGATCATCGCAGCCTTGCCCACCCACCTCTTCATCTTGACCCACGCGATCGGGCCAACCGCCGCCGCTTCCCTGGGGCTCCTGACCTGGGCCGCCGGAACCGGCGGCATGGCCGTCAGCCTCGCGATCGTGGCCCTGCTGGGCCTGGCCGCGACGGCCGTCCCCTTGTCGCTGGGGCTGCGGGCCTTCCGCCACCTCGAACCGTGACCGAGCCCCGGTTATCGGGAGGGCCGGCATGCGGTTCTTCTGGTGACACACTGGTGAATTATGTCCCTTCATCCGCCATCCCCACCGCCCCGCATCGGCGCCGTCCGCTACCTCAACACCAAACCGCTCGTCCACGGGCTCGCCACCAGCGGCATCGGCGTCCGCTACGACCTGCCCAGCCGGCTCGCCGACCAGCTCGCCTCCGGGCAACTCGATGTGGCGTTGATCCCGGTGGTCGAGACGTTTCGCCAGGCCGACTATCGCATCGTGTCCGACGCCTGCATCGGCTGCCGCGGCCCGGTGATGAGCGTGAAGGTTTTCTTCCGCACGCCTCCCGACCGCGTGACGACGCTGGCCATCGACGAGGGCTCGCGGACCAGCGCGGCGCTCGCCCGCATCCTCCTGGCGGAGCGGTATGGCGTCCGACCGCGGATCGAGCCCTTGCCGATCGAGGCCGGCCTGGGCGACACCCGGGCCGATGCGGTGCTGCTGATCGGCGACCGGGCCCTGGATCGCGGGACCGGCGGGGGGCCCGCCGCGGCGCGGTCTTTCCAACTGGCCTGGGATCTCGGCGACGAATGGTGCCGCTGGACGGGCCTGCCCTTCGTGTTCGCCGTCTGGGCCGCGCGGCCGGGGGTCGACACGCGGGCCACCGAGCCGCTGCTGAATGCCGCCCGCGACTCCGGGCGGGCCAATCTGGCGGCGATCGCCGCCGCCGAGGCGGCGGCCCATGGTCTCACCGTGCCGCAGTGCCTCGGCTACCTCCGCGACAACCTGCACTACGAACTCGGGCCCCGCGAGCGGGAGGCGATCTCGCGGTTTCGCGAACTGGTCGCCAAAATGGGTCTGTTGGGCGAATCGCCCGCCTCCCCGGGTGGCCGCCTGTTGAGAGCGACCGCATCCTGACGGCCTCGGCATGACTGTTTCCATGGATCGATCAACCAGCGCCATTCTCGAAGCCGCGGTCGCCGGCCGTCGGCTGGAGGCGGAAGAAGCCGTCCGGCTGCTCGAGTCGCGTGACCTGGCGGCGATCGGCCGGGCGGCGGATGCGGTCACCCGGCGGCTGCATCCCGAGCCCTATCGCACCTACAACATCGACCGCAACATCAACTACACCAACGTCTGCTCGGCGGTCTGCGACTTCTGCGCCTTCTACCGGGGGCCGAAGTCGCCGGAAGGCTACATCCTCGACCGCGACGTGCTGCTGCAGAAGATCGAGGAGACCGTGGCCGTCGGCGGCGACCAGATTCTCCTCCAGGGCGGCATGCATCCGACACTGCCGCTCGAGTGGTATGAGGAGCTGTTGCGGGACATCAAGGACCGCTTTCCGGCGGTCAATGTCCACGGGTTTTCACCCCCGGAGATCCACCATCTCACGAAGGTCTCGAAACGCCCCCTGCGGGAGGTGCTCGAGCGGCTCGCCCGCGCCGGGCTCGGCTCCCTGCCCGGCGGCGGCGGCGAAATTCTCGTGGACCGCGTCCGCAAGGCGATCACCCGCGGCAAGGCGCTGACCGACGACTGGCTGGAGGTGAACCGCCAGTGGCACCTGCTCGGCGGCCGGAGCACGGCGACGATGATGTACGGCCACGTGGAAACGCTCGCCGAACGGGTCGAGCACCTCGACCGGCTGCGGCGGCTGCAGGACGAGACCGGCGGCTTCACGGCCTTCATCTGCTGGTCCTTCCAGCCCGACAACACCGACATGGCCGACATCCCGCCGGCCGGTGCCTTCGAGTACCTGAAGACGCAGGCCGTCGCCCGGCTGTACCTCGACAACTTCCCCAACATCCAGTCGAGCTGGGTCACCCAGGGCCGGGAGATCGGGCAGCTCGCCCTGCTCTTCGGCGCCAACGACATGGGCAGCCTGATGCTGGAGGAAAACGTCGTCAGCGCAGCCGGCACCGTGCATCACCTCACCCTCGAGCAGATCCGCTCGGCGATCTCCGAACTCGGCTGGATCCCACGGCGGCGGAACGTGTTCTACGACGTGTTCGTGGACGAGCCGGAGGCCGCATCCTCGACGGCCCGCGCCGCCGAGTTGCCCGTGCTGGCCACAGCGCCGTGACGCGGTCGGCCGAGACCTTGCTCCGCGCTCGCCACCTGCTCGCCGGCGACGGCCGAGCGATCGCGAACGGCTGGATCCGCATCGCCCGTGGCCGGATCACCGCCCTGGGGAGCGGCCGGCCCGGCGGCGCTGCGATCGACCTCGGCGACGCCGTCATCCTGCCGGGACTCGTGAACGCCCACACCCACCTGGAGTTTTCCGCGCTCGATCGCCCGTTCGACGCCACAGGCGGCCTGCCGGCCTGGATTCACCGGGTCGTGGACTGGCGGCGGCAGCGCGATGCAGCCGGCGGGGCAGAGACAAAAACGGAGGCGATCCGCACCGGGCTCCACGAGTGCGCGGCACATGGCGTGACCACGGTGGGCGAGATCGCGACCGCTCCGGTGGCCGTGCCCACCGGAGCGTGCCTGCCGCGGCTGCGGATGTTCCGCGAGGCGATCGGACTTTTCGCGGCGACCAGCGACGCGGCAGCCCGCGGCGTGGCCCGCGATCTCGACCGGCTCTCCGCCCGCGGGATCGCGGCGGGCATCTCGCCCCACGCCCCGTACACCGTCGCCGCACCGCTGGCGACGCGTCTGGCCCGGGAGATCGCCCGGCGTCGGCTCCCCGTGGCGATGCACCTCGCCGAGAGCCTGGAGGAAGCCGATCTGCTCGCCACCGGCGGCGGCCCGCTGCGGCGCCTGCTGGAGGAACTCGGCGCGTGGCAGGCCGCGGCGCCGCCGCAGCTCGTTCCCGTAGCCGACTGGATCACGCGGTTGGCTCGTGCCCCTCGCGGCATCGTCGTGCACGGCACGCACCTGCCGGCCGACGCCGATGCCCTCGCCCGCCTGGCCCGGCATCGCGACCGGCTGTGCGTGGCCGTCTGCCCGCGGACCGCGCGGGCGCTTTCGGGCCGCCTGCCGCCCGTCGAAGTGTTTCGCGCCGCCGGCGTCCGCGTGGCGCTCGGCACCGACGGCCGCGGCTCCAATCCCGACCTCTCGATCCTCGCCGAGTGCCGCACGCTGGTGGACGCCGGGCTGGCCAGCCCCACCGAGGCGATCGCGATGGCCACCGTCCACGGCGCCTGGGCCCTGATGCTCGACTACGTCGCCGGTAGGCTGGCCCCCGGTCGCCCGGCCGACCTCGTCATCCTCCGCCCCGCGACGCCCTGGGCCGACCCGTTCACCGCCGCCCTCGATCCCGCCACCACGGTCGCCGCCACCCTCCGCACCGGCCGCGTGATCTCTGGCGTGATCCACTCATGAGGCTCCTCAGTTGAGCCACGCGAGCGGATTTTCAGTTGAACGACATCACGGGCAACCCCGACCCCGCGGCCGGGCTACAGCCGGCAGTTTGCGATCTGGGTCTCGATGACCGCCGACGCGCCGATCGCCTCGAGCCGCTCCATGATCGCGTGGGCCTCGCCCCGCCGCACCATGGCCCGCACGGCGCACCACTCGGCATCCTCGAGCTGCATGATCGTGGGGGAGTTGAAGCCCGGCGTGATCTTCTCGGCCTCGGCGAGCCGCGACCGGGGCACGTTGTATTCCAGCAGCGACCAGCTGCGGGCGATGACGATCCCCTCCAGCCGGCGGACGATCCGGTCGGCGAGTGACTCGTCGATGCAGCGCCGGTTCTGCACGAGCACCGTCTCGTAACGGCCGATCTCTGCGAGGACGCGGAGCCGGTTGGCGGCCAGCGTGCTCCCGGTCTCGACGAGGTCCACGATCGCATCGGCCACGCCGAGGGCGATCATCACCTCGACGCTGCCGGAGAGCTCGACGAAATGGGCTTCGACGCCGCGGGAAGCGAGCCATTGCCGGGTGACCCGCGGAAAGCTCGTGGCGATCCGCCGGCCGGCGAGCTGCCGCGGGTCGGTGACGGGCGAATCGTCGGCCACGCACATCGCCAGTCGGCAGGAGCCGACGCCCAGGTCGAGGCGATGGACGAGGTCGGCCCCGCTCTCCGCCACGAGGTCGGCCCCCGTGATGCCGAGATCGATCGCGCCTTCGGCGGTGAGCACGGGAATGTCGTCGGTGCGCAGGAACGTGACCTCGACCGGCATGTCCTTGCAGCGGGCGAACAGGCTGCGCTCGGTCCGGCGGAAGGCGAGGCCGGCGTCGGCCAGGAGGTGCGCCGACAATTCGGACAGCCGCCCTTTGCTCGGCACCCCGATCCGCAACAGCCGTTGAACCGTCTCGCTCATGGCGTTCCTTTCTTCGTCCCGCCGGCCCGGGCGGCCTTCTCATCCAGGCCCGACACCCCGAACCGCCGGGCCAGTTCGTCCTCCACGGCGGCCAACGAGAGGTCGCGGGCTGCCAAGAGGACGAGCGTGTGGTAGATGAGGTCGGCGGCTTCCGCGACGACGCGGTCGTCGGTCTCGGCGGCGGCGGCCTGCACGAGTTCGCCGGCCTCCTCGGTCACCTTGGCGGCGATTTTCGGCACGCCGCCGGCCAGGAGCCGGGCAGTGTAGGATTTTTCCGGCGCATCGCCCTTGCGCGACGCGACCACCCGCTCGAGGGCCTCGAGCACCTCGCCGCGACGCATCGATGACTGACGATCGGACACAGGCCCAGCCCTTGCCGGAGCCCGTCGACCGGCCGGCAACGCACCGGGGAGCGGCGACGGGTGCCACAACTCTAGCACGGTCCACGGCCGATCCGGCCCGGCGGCCCGACCTGGCGGCGGATTGCTGGTTTCTGTCGGGTCCTACGGCCTCCGGCAAGTCCGCGCTCGGCGTGCGTCTGGCCCGCGAACTGGGGGCGGAGATCGTGAGCGTGGACTCCATGGCCGTGTACCGCGGCCTCGACGTGGGCACGGCCAAGCCCACGGCCGAACAGCGTCAGGCGGTGCCCCACCACCTGATCGACGTCGTCTCTCCGGCAGAGCCCTACAGCGTGGCCCGCTGGCTGACGGACGCGGCGGCTGCCGTCGCCGACTGCCGTCGACGCGGGCGACAGATCCTCTTCGTGGGCGGCACCCCGCTCTACCTGCGGGCCCTGCGGGACGGCCTCGCGGAGCTGCCGGGAGAGGATGCGGATCTGCGGCGGCAGCTGGCCGCGGAGGCGGCCGCCCACGGCTCGGCCCATCTCCACGTCCGGCTGGCCACGGTCGATCCCGCTGCCGCCGCCCGCATCCATCCGCATGACCTGAAGCGAATCATCCGTGCCTTGGAGGTGGAGCAACTGTCCGGCCGGCCGTTGTCCCGGGCGTTCGCCCCCGCGCCGCATCCCGTGTTCGAGCGGCAGGTCTTCGTCCTCGATCTGCCCCGCGCAGTGCTCTACGAACGGATCGACAGTCGCGTGGAGCGGATGTTCGCGGAGGGGATCGTGGAGGAAACGCGGGCGGCCCTGGATGCCCCAGGCGGCCTCGGCCCCACGGCGGTCCAGGCCGCGGGCTACGCCGAGGCGGCCGACCTGCTCGCCAGCCGCATCGACCGCGCCGAGGCGATCCGCCGCACGCAGCAGCGGACGCGGCAACTCGCCAAGCGGCAGCTCACCTGGCTGCGGAGTTTCAAGGGAGCGATCTGGATCCCGGCGTGAGGGCCAGCGGGCTTTCATCGGTAAAAACTGCTAGCACGGGGCGTGCTAGCACCGGATCTTGTGGTCGGGCGGCCGCTGGCACCACAAAATCAAAAAAATCCTTGTCTTGCGGTTGACACCCGTTACTTTCGCCGTCGTCGCGACCACGCGACACCGGTTTCCCACGGATGGGAGCCGGCGGAACGACCCGCAGCGTCAGGAGGACCCATGGCCGCCAAGCCCCTTATCGGCATCAACACCGACTACCGTTCGACCCGCAAGGAGCACGCCGCGCTGTCGTTCGTGGCCGCCGGTTACTACGACGGCATCACCGCGGCCGGGGGGATTCCCGTCATCCTGCCGCCGCTGGCCGACGAGGACGACGTCGTCCGCCTGCTCGACCTGCTCGACGGCGTGGTGCTCGTCGGCGGGGCCGACCTCGACCCGCGTCGCGACGGCTACATGCCGCACCCCGCCGTGCGGCCGATGGACGCCCGCCGCGAGGACTTCGACCGCCTCCTCGCCAAGCACATCTGCGCCCGGCACATGCCGGTGCTCGCGATCGGCAGCGGCATGCAGCTGCTCAACCTCACCGAGGGGGGCACGCTGTTCCTCCACATCCCCGAGGACCTGCCGAAGGCGATTCCCCACAAGGACCCGACCGACCTGGCCCACCGTCACTCGTTGGTCGTCGAGGCCGGCAGCGTGATGGAGCGGGTGTACGGCGACGGGGAGATCCGCGTCAACAGCATGCACCACATGGCGATCGACGACGTGGCATCGAGTTTCAAGGTCACGGCCCGGGCGCCGGACGGCGTGATCGAGGCGATCGAGAGCTGTGTGGAGAACTGGACCGCGATCGGCGTGCAGTTCCACCCCGAGGCCGAGACCGCCTCGGCCCTCGACGTGAAGATCTTCGAGGAGTTCGTGATCGGCATCACGGGCGAAGTGCCGGAGATGAAGCTGGTCGCCTGACCATCCCCACCACAGCGGTCAGGCACGCGGGTCGGCGTGAGGATGACGAGCGTGGCGGTCCTCCGCCAGCGAGGCAACTCATGCCGCCCGCGAGCCGGGTTGGGCGCGAAGACTCCTGACGTGAGTCGTCACACGGGCTCCCAACTGACGACGTAGACGTCGATCGCCGGCCCGCCGGTCGCCCCCAGCGGCCGCCGGGCCGGTCGTCTTTCCACGGCGAGGCCGGCCGCGCGGCAGGCGGGCTCGAACTCGGCCGCCCGGGCCCTCCCGGGATCCGCGACGAGCCCGAAACCAGCCGGGGCAA